>WNGA01025646.1_pt1 | contig 11426 bp, 14 predicted proteins | sample 5400061 | NCBI WGS metagenome assembly WNGA01 (sample SAMN13153366, study PRJNA577476) | soil metagenome | isolation source: 100 cm soil or saprolite under grassland replicate 2 | place: USA:California | collected 2016-06-15
GGCATCGGTGGTGTCGGACGGGTAGCGTCTGGGGCGATGGGTGGTTGCCGGTGGCGGCGATGCGGTGCCGCGGCCGGCGCGGCAGACTGGCACGCGGGCTCCTGGGGCGATGGATTGGTGCGGCTACCTCCATTGGCGGGAACTGACGGTATTAACAGACTGCGATACGTTCGCGCGAATGGCGATCACCAGCGGACATCCAAACCAGGGCAGCCGCGCGCTGCGACTTCGCAGGCTTGCTCGACCGGTAGCGCCGCCCGCCCAGGTACAGCAGGTGTACCACCAGGTGATCGCCAGCAGCCGCACGCGGCAGCAATCTGCTCATCCAAGGACCGAGTAATACTCCGGGGAGCTACTCTGATCGGTGGCCGACGAAGACGGATGACAAGGACTGCCGGCGTGAGTGAACTGGCCGATCCGGAGACGGCGCGGCTGTTTCGGGTACCCGGATTGGCAGGCGTTGAGGTGCTGCATGCGCGCTTCGTGACCTACCGCTATGCGCCGCATTTCCACGAAGCCGTCACGATCGCGGTGGTGGATCGTGGCGCAGCCGGGTTCACCAGTGGCCGGCGGCGCTACTACGCGGGCGCGCGCAGCCTGTTCGTGATCCCGGCGCTGGAGGTGCACACCGGCGAGGTCGCCGCGGCCGGCGGCTACACCTATCGGGTCCTGTACGTCGATCCGGGCCTGCTCGAGGAGCTGTTGCGCGAGGTCGGCCCGCGCACGCGTCCCGCCAGCGCCGCCGTCGCCCCCGCGGTGGTCCGCACTGGCACGCCCGCGGTGGCAGCGCTGGCGGCGGCGCACGCGACCCTTGCTGGCGCGGCAACGGCGCTGGAGCGCGGTCATGCCGTGCTCCGCGGTCTGGCGGGGCTGGAGTCCGAGCTGACCAGCATGCCGCTGTTCCGAGTGGCGCCTCGGGAGCATCGGGCGGTCCGCGCCGCCCGCGAGTACCTGGACGCGCACCCAACCCAAGAGGTCTCGCTGCTCGACCTGGCCGCTGTTGGCGGGCTGAGCGCGTCCCGACTTGCGCACGCGTTCAGCGCCGAGGTCGGGCTGCCGCCACATGCCTATCAGCTGCAGCGGCGGGTGCTGCTGGCCAAGGCGCTGCTGGCCACGGGCACAGCGCCAGCTCAGGTGGCGGCGCACTGCGGGTTCGCCGACCAGGCTCACCTGACCCGGCGCTTCAAGGCGCTGGTAGGAACAACCCCTGGCCGGTACGCGCGCGACGCCGGCGGACAGGGCGACAAGTTCGTTCAAGACCGCACCGGCACCAGCCGGTAGGTTGCCGCCGGCAACCCAAGAGAGTCTGACCCTGGGGAAGGTGGGGTGCTGGGCCAGCGTGCCGGCGATGGCCGTCAGCGCCGAGCTCACCGCCGCCGTCTACGGCCAGGCCACCCCGCCATGCTAGCGGTGGTCGACGTCCCCGCCGCTGGCCAGCGTCGTCAGGGCAACGACCTGAGGAGGCAGTCCTGGTGAAGGCACTGGAGATCATCAACCTCCGCCAACCAAACGAGGTGCGCGAGTTCCCCTACGGGCAGCTCGAGCTGTTCCACATCGCCGGCCAGGTCATCGGGCGCGCGACCTACCAGCCGGGCTGGCGCTGGACCCAGCACGTCGGCCCGACGGCGGGGACCGAGCTCTGCGAGGTCGAGCACCTCGGCCTGGTCATCAGCGGCCGTGCGGCCGTGCAGATGACCGACGGGACCGAGCGGGTGATGGAGCCCGGCGACCTGTTCGCGGTCCCGCCTGGCCACGACAGTTGGGTGGTCGGCGACGAGCCGTACACCTCCCTGCACCTGCTCGGCGCCGACTCCTACACCCTCCCCGCCACGAGCTGAGAGCCCGATGCGGTCAAGGGAGCCCGAGCCAGCTCTCCCCAACCCCAGAGGATCCTGCACCAGGGCAGCCAGTCGTCGCAAGCCTGATCAGAAACAGTCACTAAGGTCGGCCCACAGGAGCGCTACGCCACCAAGGTGGTTCCGCTGATCTTTCCCTTGGCTCGGTCGATGAGCTGCCCCACCGAGCCGACGGTGCGCGGGAGGCCATGCGCGTGCAGCAGGGTGCCGATTGCCCAGCCAGCCGTCAGCGCATGCCGCTTGAGTTCCTCGAGGGGAAGGAGCGGCAGGACGGCAACGGCCTCTGGGTCCAGCGCCACCGGCCCAAATTGCCTCGATCATGTCACGCGACGGTTTGGCCGAGGCGGTCAGCGCCTTTCCACCGGCTCCGGGCGTCTCCGAGGTAACGCAGGAGCGCTTCCCAGGGTGCGACGTCGGGAAAGTAGGCTGTAAGCTGAGGCATCATTCATGCACGAATGAAAGTAGGTGGTGGTGCCTACTCCTGCGTCGGGGCAGCGGCTTCGGGTTGGGGCTGAGCTGCGGCGGCTTCGCGAGGCCGTAGGTCTGTCGGGCGAGCAGGTCGCCGCTGCGCTGGGGTGGTCGCAGCCGAAGGTCTCCCGGATCGAGATGGGACGGACGGCCTTCACGGTACGGGACGTTGCTGGCCTGCTCGCGTTGTACGGGGTCGCCGATGACGTGCGCGCCGAGCTGCTCGCTGCGACGGCGGAGGACACGGGCGAGGGCGCCTGGATCGTGCGGGCTGGTGGCTGGCCGCGCCGGCAGGGCACGGTCGCGTCGCTGGAAGCTGTGACGAGGCGGATCCGCCAGTACCAGCCGGTGGTCGTCCCTGGGTTGCTGCAGACACGCGAGTACGCCCGCGCGATCGCCGCGGCGGCTGGTGCTGCCGATCCGGATGCGATCGTTGAGGCGCGGATGCGCCGCCAGGAAGGGCTGACGCTCAAGGACGCGCCGAGGTTCGATGTTGTGCTTGACGCTCGCGCGCTGCTGTACCGCGCATTCCCAGTTGAGGTGCTACGAGGCCAGGTGGCCAGCTTGGCCGAGCGCGCCAGGCAGCCCCGCGTCAACCTGCAAGTGATCCCATTGGGCGTCGAGCACGACGTGGTGTCCGCAGTGGGCTTTACGATCTTCGACTTCCGGCTCGAGGAGAGTCCGCCGGTGGTGTGGATCGAGTCGCCTGCTGGTGACGTGTACTTCTCCGCTCCGGAGGACGTCAGGCAGTACGCGACGCTGTTTCGGCGACTGCGAGGTGTTGCCCTTGGTGCTGACGATGCGGCTCGGTACCTGGAGTCGCTCGTTCCCGAACTCGACCGATACGCAGGGCAGGCGACCGTCAGGAGGTGACGGGTCCATGGAGCGACCGGACTTTTCGAACGTGCGGTGGCGCAAGAGCAACAGCAGCGGCGACACCGGCTGCGTCGAGGTGGCGTACGCGGCTGGCTGGATCGGCGTCCGCGACAGCAAGGACCAGGACGCCGGTCCCGTTCTGGCCTTCACCGAGGGTGAGTGGGCTGCGTTCCTTGCTGGTGCCGCTGGCGGCGAGTTCCGCGTCGACCAGCTCAAGCGCTGAGCGCAAGGCCGAGTGGTGAGGTGCGGGCAGTGGGCCGACACCAGGGCGTGACGACGCGCGGCGTCGGTCCACTGCTTGGCGCCACCGCCATCTCGGTCACCGGCGATGGCGCGCTCATCGCCGCTGCGCCGCTGCTGGCGGCATCCCTTACCCGTGACCCGCTGGCGGTTTCCGCGGTCACCGCCGCGTTCTACCTGCCGTGGCTGCTGGTCGGCCTGCCAGCCGGAGCGCTGGTGGACCGGCGCTCGCGCCGGCCGGTTCTCGTCGCGGCCGACCTGGTCCGCGCGGTGATCGTGGCCGCGCTGGCGGCCTTGGTGCTCACCGGCACCGTCAGCGTGCCGCTGCTGATCGCTGCCGTGCTGCTGGTGGGCGTGGCGCAGTGCTTCTTCGACTCCGCGGCCCAAGCGGTCATCCCGGCCATCGTCGGGCGCGACAAGGAGACCTTGACCCGCACCAACGGCCGCTACTGGGCGCTGGACACGATCGGCCGGTCGCTCGCCGGCCCCCCGCTGGGATCCACCACCTTCGCGGTCAGCAAGACGCTGCCGTTCGTCGGTGACGCGCTGACCTTCCTCGCCTCCGCGGTCCTGGTCAGCCGCCTGCCCCGCGTCCCAGCGCCAGACGGTCCGCACGAGCGGGTCCGCGTCGCGGTTCGCGGCGGCCTGCGGCACCTCGCCCAGACACGGGAGCTGCTTGTCCTGGCGTTGAGCCTTGGCGCCTACAACTTCGGCTACAACCTGGCCATCGCCACGTTCGTGCTGTACGCCAAGGACGTGCTGCACGTGGCCGACGCCGGCTACGGGTTCCTGCTCGCCACGATGGCTATTGGCGGCGTCGTCGCCGGCTGGCGCGCGGTGCCGTTGCTGCGCCGGCTGTCCTACCGCCAAGCGCAGGCGGTTGCCCTTCTCGTTCAAGGGCTTGCCTGGCTGGGCGTGGCCGTCGCCCCCAGCGCGATCCTCGCCGGTGCGCTGCTCGCGGTTCTTGGAGCGGCGTCGGCGTTGACCAGCGTGGCGGTTGGCTCGGCCCGCCAGGCGCTGACACCGGATGCGCTGCTCGGCCGGGTCGTCTCGGCGTTTCGGCTCGTCGGCATCGGTGCCGCCGGCCTGGGTGCGCTCGCTGGCGGCATGGTCGCGGACTGGCAGGGCCTGCGGGCACCGCTCCTGGTCGCCGCCGCCCTGCTGGTTGTCGCCGCCGTGCCGACCTGGTCCCGCGAGCAAGCCGCCTCGTAGCTGCACCGCACCGCCTTTCCTCTTGGTCCTCCCCTTGACGTTCGGCGATGCATAGATGCATAGTCGATTCATGCACGCATGCATGAAAGCCACTGTGGGGGCGCTACTCAACCCGCCGGCGCCTCGGCGGTCTGATGGGTGGCCGCTGCTGATCCTCGACCCTGGGCAGTCCCGGGACGGAGGGTCGTTCTTGATCCGCTGCCGCTGGTGCGACTGGACGAGCCCTCGCCAGCCGACCCCCAAGGCGGCGTGGGCAGCGTTCGAGGGGCACGCCAGCGAGGAGCACCCGGCGTGAACGCGACCAGGGTGACCATGCGTAGCTGGGCCGTGGAGCTGCGCGCCGCGGTCGGGGAGCTGGGCGCGGCGAGGTTGCGCTGGTGCCTGCGCTGCGGCCGGGTCGGGTGGTGGGGCTGGCGCCCGCTCACGCCATCGATGGCGATCACCTGGGTCTGCACGGACCAGGCGGGCTGCCGGCAGCGCCAGGCCGCCGAGGCGCTTCGCGCGTGGAGGGGGTGGCGGCGGCTGGCGTGAGACGGCCGGGGCCGGCCCGTCGGGGATCCGGGCTGGCCCTGGCACCCCCGGCTGGGGTCGGCCCTCCGCGGGCCCCGCGCTCCCGCGGCCCGCAGCGCCGGCCCCAGCCTCCCCCCACCAGGCAGGTTCGAGGAGGCAGCACCGTGACGGCACCGACCCCACCAGCACCAGGCACCGCAGGGCTGCCGAGCCCGGTCCCGCAGCGCCCACATGTGACCGAGGCGGCGCGGCTGGGCGCCGACCCCGACGCGGTCCAAGCCTGCCTGGACGAGTTCGACGCGGTGCTCGCCCGGCGGGCGCAGCGCCGCCTGGCCGAGGCACGAGGGCTGCTCGGGGAGTTGGCGGCCCGCGACGGCGAGCCACTCGACCCAGTGCTCTTGGAGGCGGAGGCCGAGCGGGTCTGCGAGCAGGAGGACCAGGAGCGGCTGGCCGCCGAGCTGCGCCGCTGGGTCACCCCCGACGCAGCCGCGGTCCGCCAGGCCAGAGCGCATAGGGACGCGGCGTTGGAGCGGTGCTGCCAGGCGGCGGTGGAGGTGCTGGCGATCCTGCCCCGCTCGCTGGCCGAGTTCGAGCCGGGGGCCAAGCGGCGCCACGCGGCCGAGCGTGCAGTGCGCGACGGGCTGGCCAGGCGCGAGGCCGAGGTCACCCGGCTCCTCGAGGCGGCTGCGTGGTGGCGGCGGCGGGGGTTGCGCCGCGAGCTGGCCGGCCTGCACCGCGACCGCCTGGCCGCCGAGCAGCGCCTCCGGGTGGCCGCCGCCAGCCTGGCGGCGGTGCGGGTACGCCAGGCGCAGCGGGCGGGCTGGCTGGTCCGGCCGGACGTGGCCGAGATGCTGGCCAAGGGGGCGGCGGCGCTGCGGGAGCTGGCCGCCCGCGCTGGCGACGGTGGCGCGGCGACCGCCGAGCTGGCCGCGGTCGACCGGCTGCGCCCTGGCCCTGGTCGGGCCGGGTCGGGGGCGTCCTGATGAGCGCGGGGTCGGGGCTGGGTGGCTGCTCGTGGCAGCGCTGCGGGCACCAAGCGGTGGCGGTGGTGGCGTTCGGGCTGCCGCACCCGCTGGCCGGGATCAAGCGGGCCTACTGCGAGTTCCACGCTGCGGACGTCGCCGGCCAGCGCGGCGCGACCCTGACCGTGGCGGGTGGCGTGGCGGTGCAGCCGACCCTGCCCGGCCTGGACGGTGAGGCCAAGGACGCCAGCGCCAGCGGGCAGCGGCCACCGTGGGATGGCCGGCGGTGACGGCGGCGCGGTCGGTGCCGGCCGACCCGTACGGGGCCAAGGAGCGCCACCGCGTCCGGGCGCTCGCCCACGCCCGTGCTGCGGTGTGGCTGGCCCGCTCCTATCCGGCCGTGTACCAGGAGTGCTACGCCCAGGCGCTAGCCCACCTCCGCGCCAAGGCGCCGAGGTTGCCGTCCGGGCGGGCGCGCGAGCGTGCCAGCCGCCAGGCCCGCGCCGACCTGCAAGTCCTGTTCCGCGACCAGTACGCCGCCCGCGTCCAGGCGGAGCTGGCCGAGGCGGGCGCTGGCGTGGGTGCGGGCCCTCGACGGGCTGCGTGGCGCCTACCCGGAGCTGTTCCAGGCCCGCTACGCCGCCGAGCTTGCCCGGGAAGGCCAGCCGCGGTGAGCGCGGGGCGCAAGGCGAAGCGCTGCACTGGGTGCGGGCTGGAGCAGCCGCTTGACGCGTTCGACCGCGACCCGGCCAGGCGCGACGGGCGCGCCTCGCACTGCAAGGGCTGCCGGCGGGTGCGGCAGCGTGCCCAAGGCCACCCCTGGGCGCGCAGGCGGGCGCAGCGGTGGCTGGCCCGCCAGCACCCCCAGCGGTGGGCCGAGCGCTACCAGGTCCGCAAGCGCGAAGCCCGCGCCGAGCTGCCCGAAGAAACCCCCAGGCGGGCGCAGAGCCGCGCCTGGTCGCGGGCGCTTGCTGACGTGCAGGCCGAGTTCCCCGAGGAGTACGCCGCTCGCTACCAGGTGGAGCTGGCCGCCTACCGGCAGCAGCACGGCTACATCCAGCCCTTCGCCGCGCTGTCCGAGAAGGTCGACCGGCGCGTGCTCACGCAGGCTCGCGCGCGGGCGTTGGAGGCGCTGGCCGGCGAGTACCCCGAGCAGGCCGAGCGGCTGGCCGGTCCGGTCCTGGCCGGCCTTCTCGCTGACGCCTCGGAGGAGACGCGGGCGGCGGCCAGGCTGCTGGCGCTGGACCGGCTGCGGGCGCTGCACCCCAGCAGTTCCAGGCCCGCTACGCCGCCGAACTCGCCCGTCAGGAGCCACGGTCATGACCGGCATGGTCGTGGCGGGGTGTGGGCTGGGCTGCCGGCTGCCGACGCAGGCGTCGACGGCCCGGCCCAGCCACGCCAGCCAGCGAGAGGGGGTGGTCGCCCGGCTGACCTGACCACGGCATTCCGCGTCCAGGCGGCCGGGCCGAGGCGTGGCCATGCGGCGGGCCGACAGGCGGCCCGCGCGGGGAAGCGCACGGCCACCCCGCCACCCACCCGGCCAGGTTCGTATCAAGCTCAGGGGAAGGAGCTTGGCATGCCCACCACCACCACCATCCGACCACCCACCCACCACGAGCATGACGAGGGCTTGCGGGCCGCCCTCGCCGCGGTCGAGGAGCAGTACGGCGCCGCGGTCGTCGCCAGCCCCAACGGCACGGCGTCCACCCCGCCGGCCGTGGTCGCCACCGGCAGCCTCGCGCTGGACCACGCCCTGGGCGTCGGCGGCGTCCCCCGGGGCCGGATCACCGAGGTCTACGGCCCCGAAGGCGTCGGCAAGACAACCCTCGCCCTCTCCGTCATCGCCCAAGCCCAGCAGGCCGGCGGGAACGGGGTGTTCGTCGACGCCGAGCACGCCCTCGACCTCGCCTGGGCGCAGCGGGTCGGCGTCGACAACGACACGCTCCTGTTGTGCCGCCCCGACAGCGGCGAGCAGGCCCTCCAGGTTGCCAGCCTCCTCATCGAGTCGGGCTCGGTCGACGTCCTGGCCATCGACTCGGTCGCCGCGCTGGTGCCGCAGGCCGAGCTGGACGGCAAGATCGGCGAGCACTTCGCTGGAGTGCAGGCCAACCTGCTCAGCCAGGCCCTCAGGAAGCTCGCCGGGCCGATCGCCCGCGCGAACGTGGCGGTCGTCGTCACCAACCAGCTCCGCCAGCGCACCGGCACGGCAGGAGCACAAACCTACACGGCTGGGGGGCGGGTACTACGCCTCGGTGCGCCTGCACCTGCACCAGCCCAGCAGCGTCACCGAGCACGGCCAGGTGCTCGGCACCCGCGTCTGCGCCCAAGTGGTCAAGAACAAGCTGGCCCCGGCGTGGCGAGCGTGCGAACTGGAGCTGCACGGCGACCACGGCCTCAGCGGCGAAGCGGCCCTGCTCCACCTCGGCCTCGACGCCGGGCTGCTGGTCCAGCGCGGGGCATGGCTGAGCTACGGCACGGTGCGGCTCGGCCAAGGCCGCCAGGCCGCCCGCCGCCGCCTGCGCGACAACCCCGAGCTTGCCGCACGCCTGGACGGGGAGCTGCGCGCCCGCCCAATGGCCGCCGACACCCGGCCTGCCGTGGAGGCGGCGGCCTCCTAGCCGCCGTGGGGCCGGCCGTGGCCGCCGAGCGCGGCCGGCCCCCAACGTCTTGGAAGGACCGAGAGTCATGAGCGTTACCCGCCAGCTCGCCCAGGCCATCCTCGGCCTTGGCCTGCTCGGTTACGTCGTCCACCTGTTCGTCGCTGCCGTCAGCGACCACCGCAGAACGCAGCCGCACAACGCCACGGCCAACCCTGGCCCGCTGTGGGTCCGCGACCAGCGAGGCGGCGGCGTGCTCCCGGGCGGCGACATCGGCGGCGACGCCCAGCTCGACGAGTCGTTCAGCGTCCGCTTCTGGCACCGCGACCGCCAAGGCGCGCTGGTCGGCTACTGCTACTACGCCGCGCTCGATCTCGACGACCTCACCACCGTCTACGTCGAGCGGCAGACCGAGCTGCTGGTCTGCACCGACCCGGCCGACCCCGGCAGCACCGAGGTCTGGTCCGACTACCGCTACGCGGCCGTGCAACGCGGCTTCGGCAGCGTCGAGGCGGCCACCGCCGTCGCCAAGCGCGCCGCCGAAGCGCATCTGGCCTGCGACGAGGACTGGTCGGGCCAGCCGCCCTGGGACTCGGACTGAAAGGAGCCTTTGATGTGGACCGTGATCTGGACCCTGCTTGTGTTCGTGCTGCTGCTGTTCCACGGCGATTCGATCCTCGCGTTCGCCGCCGAGCAGCTCCGCGCCAGCCGCGCCCACCGGCTTGACCTCCTGCGCGAGAAGACCAAACAGACGGTGCTCGCCCGCCAGCGAGACGAGCTGGTCTGGCGCGAACTAGTCGGTCCCGACCAGCCACCGTGCCCGCCGACCGTGCCTGAGCAGCCCAAGTCCATTGCTGCTGCGCCATCCACAACGCCTATCGGGGAGCCTCCGATGCGAACACAAGTTCGAGTAGGGTACGTGCCGAGATGCTCGTGACCCAGGCGTACCGGTATGCCCTGGACCCCACCCCGCGGCAGCAGCGGGCGCTGCGGTCGCACTGCGGCGCGGCCCGGTACGCCTATAACTGGGGCCTGGACCTAGTCAAGCAGCGCCTGGACGAGCGCGCCGCTGGTCACCAGGTCGAGCTGCCCTGGACGCTGCCGGCGCTGCAGCGGGAGTGGAACCGCGCCAAGCACGCCGTCGCCCCGTGGTGGCGAGAAAACTCCAAGGAGGCCTACAAGTCGGGCCTGGAGGCGCTGGCACGGGCGCTGCAGAACTGGGCGGACTCCAAGCACGGCAGGCGCAAGGGCCCTAAGGTCGGCTTCCCTCAGCGCAAGACCAAGCACCGCACCCGGCCTGCCTGCCGGTTCACCACCGGCGCGATCCGCGTCGAAACCGACCGCCACCACGTCGTGCTGCCCACGATCAGGCGGGTCAAGACGCACGAATCGAGCCGCAAACTCGCCCGCCGCCTGGAAGCCGGCACCGCAAGGATCCTGTCGGCAACGGTCACATGCACCGCCGACCGCTGGCATGTGTCGTTCACTGTAGAAGTCCAGCGCGCCATCCCAGCCAGCCCCGCGGCCTCCCAACGCCGTGGCGGCACGGTCGGAGTGGATGTTGGCATCCGCCACCTGGCGGTGCTGTCAACCGGCCAGGTGATCCCTAACCCGCGCACGCTCGACCAGGCCCAGCGGCGGCTGCGGCGGCTCAACCGGCAGCTCGCCCGCCGCCAGGGCCCACGCACACCCGATGGCCTCTACAGAACACCATCAACCGGCTGGCAGCAGACCCAGCAGCGCTTGGCCCGCGCACACGCCCGCGTCGCGAACGTGCGTCGTGACCGGTTGCACCGATTGACCACGCGGCTCGCCACGCGCCACCAAACGATCGTGGTTGAACGGTTGAATGTCGCGGGGATGGTTCGCAACCGGCGACTGGCCCGAGCCATCTCGGATGCGGGGCTTGCCAAGCTACGCCGCATGCTCAGCTACAAGACAACCTGGTACGGATCGGTGCTGGTCACGGCCGACCAGTGGTATCCGTCGTCGAAGACCTGCTCGGCCTGCAGGGCGGTGAAAGCCAAGCTGTCCTTGTCGGCGCGAGTATTCGACTGCGATGCCTGCGGCATCCGTATGGACCGTGACTTCAACGCGGCCTGTAACCTTGCCGCCCTGGTCAACGAGTTGGTCGCCGGGAGTGGCCTGGAGACCCTAAACGCCCGTGGAGGGGACGGAAGACCTGGCTCGGCCAGGCAGACCCCGGTGAAGCGGGAAGCTGGTGCCAGTACCGAACTGGGTAAGGCCAGCACCGCCGCGTCGCAAGGCGTGGCTACTCAAGAGAAGCTGCTCAGTCTTGGGTAACGGTGCAACGACCTCATCCGCGAGGCGCCACGCTGGTGCGCGGCCTCGACGACGTGCTCGACGAGCTCGGCGTGGCCGGCCCTGGCACGCCTGGCGGCCTGCCGTCCCGGCTGTGGCCGCCCGGTGCCGGCCGGGCCGCGCGGGTGCTGCTCGCGCTGTTGGTCGACGGCCAGGTGCTCGGAGCGTCCCGGCTCGCCGTCCTGAGCGGCCTGCCCGCGGCCACGGTGGCGGCCGCCGTGGTCGAGCTGGAGCTGGCCGGCTTCGTCCGCCGCCTGTCCGGCGGCGTCCAGGCCGTCGCCGTCCCGCTCGACCAGTCCAGCTCGTGATCGATCCCTTGCCCACGACGCCGCTACGGGCAGCCTGGGGGGTGGTCAGGAGATGCGGCGGCGGATCCAGTGGAC
>WNGA01011671.1_pt1 | contig 11425 bp, 12 predicted proteins | sample 5400061 | NCBI WGS metagenome assembly WNGA01 (sample SAMN13153366, study PRJNA577476) | soil metagenome | isolation source: 100 cm soil or saprolite under grassland replicate 2 | place: USA:California | collected 2016-06-15
CTTCGCGAACTGCACGCCTACATAGCCAGAGACTCAGAAATGTATGCTGGTGGATTCGTGGAACGAATCACTCTAGCGGCTGAACGACTCATTGACCATCCTAAACTTGGACGGGTTGTCCCTGAAACGAATGACGAAAATGTTCGCGAGCTTCTCTACCAGCGATATCGCGTCATCTACCGCCTTAGGAACGATGGTATCGAAAATATTGTCAGTGATTCATGGAGCCAGGGACCTTGAAGAACTTATGCCCTCTCCCTGGGAAGTTGGCTAGTTTTTAGATAAGTGATGATTGGAGAAGAAACGGGAAAAGAAAAAGCTCACGTTAAGTTTGTACTGAACGGCGAGGCGGCGGAGGTGGCGTTCCCGCCGCACAAGACGCTCCTCGAAGTCTTGCGTGAAGACCTCGGCCTGACTGGAACCAAGCATGGCTGCGAGCTGGGCGAGTGTGGCACCTGCACCGTGCTGGTAAACGGCCGTTCAATTCTTTCCTGTTTGATGCTAGGACTGGACGCCGAAGGTCAGGAAGTAAAAACGATCGAGGGCATGGCTAACGGCGCTGAGCTTCATCCGCTGCAGGACACATTTGCTGATACCGGGGCTGCCCAGTGTGGCTATTGTTCACCCGGGTTTTTGCTGGTGGCTGAAGAGCTTTTGAAAAAGAACCCGAATCCTTCGCGCGAAGTAATCAAGGAAGCCCTGTCCGGAAATCTCTGCCGCTGCACCGGCTATATAAAAATCTACGAAGCAGTAGAACTGGCTGCGGCGCGCCTGCGCGGTGAAGAGCTGGAATTGCCGCGTGAGAGTATCTATGGCTACGAATAGGATCAGCCGCGGATTTGCGCGAATCAGCAGTTTTGAGTTTGAGTTTTGTGAATAAAGTCAGGTTGAGCTTGTCTCTCAAGATTGAAAATCTCTAAGGTTCGGAAGGTGGGCTTGCCCCGCTATTTCTTAACCAGAGACAAGCAGGGGTAAACCACCCTTCCCGACCCTGCGACGATGGCAGTTGACTTCCTTCAGCAGGTTGAATCACTAATCAACATTCGAAAAACTGAATGGCGAAAAACGGAAATAACAACGGAAAGCCCTTGAGAGTGGTCGGCAAGCCATTCCGCAAAGTCGATGCACGCGCGAAGTGCACCGGCCAGACGAAGTTTGCCGACGACATCATGCTGCCGCGCATGCTCTACTGCAAGATTCTCCGTACTCATCTTCCGCACGCCTTGATCAAGAGCATGGACATCTCAAAGGCGATCGCCTTGCCCGGTGTGCTCGCGGTTATCACAGGCAAAGACCTGCCAATACCCTACGGAATTCTTCCCGTGAGCCAGGATGAACACGCGCTCTGTATCGACAAAGTTCGATTTATCGGCGACCCGGTCGCGGCAGTCGCGGCGATTGATGAAGACATTGCTTTCGACGCCATGAACCTGATCGAGGTGGAATATGAACCACTAAACACGATCTCTTCGATCGACGAAGCCATTCTCATCGATGAGCCTCGTATCCACGAATATGGCGACGAGGGAAATATTCACAAAAAAGTTTCATTGGAATTTGGCAACGTCGATGAAGGTTTTGCCGAAGCAGATCTTATTCGCGAGGATATTTTTTTCTACGAGGGCAACACGCACCTGCCGATGGAGCAGCATGCCGCCGTCGGCAACTTCGATCCCGACAACAAGCTGACGCTCTGGAGTTCAACTCAAACGCCACACTACGTTCATCGCGCACTCGCGAAAGTCCTGGAGTTGGCTGCGAGCCACATTCGCGTGATCGCCACGCCAAACGGCGGAGGCTTTGGCGGCAAGAGCGATCCTTTCAATCACGAAGTTGTTGTTTGCAAGCTTTCAATGATGACCGGGCGGCCGGTGAAGGTAACGCTTACGCGTGAGGAAGTTTTTTATTGCCATCGCGGCCGTCATCCAGTATTGATGCGCGTCAAAACCGGCGTGAAAAAAGACGGCGCCATAACCGGAATGCATTTCCAGTCGTTCCTCGACGGCGGCGCTTATGGCAGCTACGGTGTCGCCAGCACCTTCTACACCGGCGCGTTGCAAACAGTCACCTATGACGTCCCGCGTTACAAGTTTCAGGGATTGCGCGCGTTTACAAATAAGCCCCCGTGCGGGCCAAAGCGTGGGCATGGAACGCCGCAGCCGCGTTACGCGCTCGAGGTTCAACTCGATAAGATCGCTGAAGAACTGAAACTGGATCCGGCGGCGATGCGCCGGAAGAATTTGGTAAAACGCGGTACGTTGACAGCAAACTACCTGTGCATCGGGAGCATGGGACTCGGTCAGTGCATTGATAAGGTTGTCGCAGGCTCTGACTGGAAAAATAGATTCTCGGGATGGAATCAAAACAATCGCAAGTTGCCGTATGGCAAAGGCATCGGCATCGCATGCAGTTCCTACCTCTGCGGCGCTGGTCTGCCGATTTACTGGAACAACATGCCGCAATCCGGAGTTCAGCTTCGGCTCGATCGACAGGGCGGCGTCTGTGTGATGTGTGGCTCGGTCGATATTGGCCAGGGTTCTGATTCGATTCTCGCTTACATTGTCGCCGAAATTCTTGGCATCGATCCTTTCGACATTCGCGTCGTCACAGCAGACACGGATTTGACCCCGGTCGATTTGGGCAGTTACTCGAGCCGCGTGACTTTAATGACCGGCAATGCGGCGATTCAAGCCGCCGAACGTGCGCGTGAGCTGCTGGTCATGGCCGTGGCTGAGAAGCTCTCGGCGCCAATAGAAAATATTTCATTGGCCGAACGGCGCGTATTCGACGTTGAGAATCCGGAAGTCGGTGTCTCATTTGCCGAAGCCGTCGTGCTGGCGGAATCAAAGTTTGGCACCATCGGCACTGTCGGTTCCTATTCACCACCGCGCTCGCCAGGGCGGTACAAGGGCGCCGGTGTCGGCCCGTCGCCCGCCTATAGCTATTCTGCCGCGGTTGCGGAAGTTGATGTCGATCCTGACACGGGCATTGTGGTTGTCGAGCGGATTTGGATTGCGCACGACATCGGCAAGTCTGTAAATCCGATGCTGGTAATGGGACAGGTTGAAGGCAGTGTGTATATGGGCCTCGGCGAGATTTTGATGGAAGAAATGGCCTATCGCGCTAATCGGAATGTGGTGCACAAGTTTCCCTCGATGCTGGAGTACAAAAGCCCAACAACGATGGAGATGTGCGACGTAAAGACTTACCTGATCGAAGATCCTGATCCAAACGGACCTTATGGCGCCAAGGAAGTTGGGCAGGGACCACTGTTGCCGGTTCCGCCGGCTGTTGCTAACGCTGTTTACGATGCGGTGAGCGTGCGCATCGACGAAGTTCCGATCACGCCGGAGAAAGTTTTGAAAGCGCTGCGCGAAAAGGCGAAGGGTCGGGATGGACGATATGGGCCAGATACGGTTCCTGCAGTTGAGTGGCCAGAGCCTTTGCGCGTGCTGACCCCGGCTGAAGGTGGCGACGGCAAGGAGATGCCGCGCGTGGCAGTGCATTCGTGAAGTCTGGCAACTAGATGGAATTCGAATGGGACAGGAAAAAAGCCGAAAACAACTTGAAGCTGCATGGCGTGTCGTTCGATGAGGCTATGACCGTCTTTGATGATCCCTTATTCTTGACATTTGCAGATCCCGACCACTCTGAGGAGGAGCAACGCTTTATGATCATGGGCGAGTCCAGTAATGGGAAGTTATTAGTCGTGGCTCACGCCAAACGAAGTCAGGTAACTCGATTGATTAGCGCGCGAAAGGCAACGCGCAAAGAGCGAAAAAGTTATGAATATGAAGAAGACATTTAAAGAAGGTCTTAAAGATGACCTGCGTCCTGAATATGATTTTAGTTCGATGCGCGTGGTCGCGCGAGGTTCAAAGCGTAAAGCTCCCGAGGAGGCACCCAAAGGCATTCGTAAGGTGGCTTTTTGTCCGCACTGTGGCAACAAGGCACCACAAAAACTCCTTCATACACAGTACACAGAAGATAGGGGCTGGACTACTGATGATCAAGAGGAGATCGACTTGCCTGTCGTATATTTCACTGTTGTGTGCGAAACATGCAACTCAATCCTCCTATATAGCTCAGCGGGATACACCCACGAACAAGAACATTTTGAGAAGGCGGATTTGGTGTATCCGACCTCAGGTGACCTGCACAATTCTGTTCCAGAATCAATTAAGAAAATCTATAGCGAAGCCATTAGGGTGAAAAGCGTAGCTCCTAATGCTTTTGCAGTGCAAATTAGACGGGCCTTAGAAGCTTTATGTGAAGACCGTCACGCTAAAAAGGGGGTGCTGCAAAAACGGTTGCAGGACCTTGCCGAGAGGAGTGAGATTCCCCCAACGTTGGCTCGCATGACAGACGTTCTGAGGCTCCTCGGCAATGTGGGAGCCCATGCAGCCACGGAGGATGTAAAGCCGTGGCAAGTATATACACTGGATGAATTCTTTCGGGCAGTCGTGGAGTATGTTTACGTTGCTCCGAGTAAGCTGAAAGACTTTCAAGATAGCCTGAAGCTTTTTAAGAACAAGGTGCTTGAACAGAGCAGCACTATTCCTTAGGGAGTATGATGAGCGTTCTAAAACGTTATGATGCGTCTGCCCAAATTTGATTACCGCGTGCCGCGAGAAATCGCGGAGGCGGTGAGAATCATGGCCGGCGCCGGGCCGGAGGGGCAGTTTGTCGCCGGCGGCACGGACCTCTATCCAAACATGAAGCGCCGCCAGCAAACGCCTCGCACTGTTATTTCCGTCATGCGTCTACCCGAGTTGAATCAAATCACCGGTGACGGGAAGTCGGGAATCCGCATCGGCGCGTCGGTTACACTGACAGACATCTGTGAACACCCGCTAATCAATCGCGACTATCCTGTCATCGCGCATGCCGCGCGGACGATCTCCACGCCAATCCTGCGCAACATGGGAACAATCGGCGGCAACCTGCTGCTCGACACGCGCTGTAACTACTACGATCAGAATTACGAATGGCGCAAAGGCATCAACTTTTGCTTGAAGAAGGACGGCGACGTTTGCTGGGTGGCTCCGGGAAGCTCGAAGTGTTGGGCGGTGCAATCCTCGGATCTGGTTCCGGTGATGGTCGCCATTGGCGCGAAATTTCGTTTGGCTTCAACGTTGGGTGAACGAATTATCGACGCCGCAGGGTTCTACAACGACGACGGGATCGACTACCTGAAGAAACGACCGGACGAGTTGCTGGTCGACATCCATCTGCCTCCTCTTAATGGCTGGCGCGCTTCCTATCAAAAGCTGCGCCGCCGTGGTGCATTTGACTTCCCCGTATTGGGAATCGCTGCCTTTGTGCAACTGGACGAAGTCAGAACCGGGAGCGGTAGCGACCGGGTTAGTCTGGTTAAGGACGCCCGCATTGTTCTCGGTGGTATTGCTCCCTCGCCTCTCAACATCGCAGAGGCCGCAGCCGCACTAATCGGCCAGCCACTCGATGACGATCACATGCAGGCTGCCGCTGAGGCTGCTTACATAAAAGCTCGCCCGCTCGACAACACCGACTTCGTCATGAACTGGCGCAAACAAATGACGCGGCAATATACGCTGCGAGCACTCCAGGAGCTGGCAACAGCCGAAAGTTAAAGTATTGGTCTTTGGCCTTTGGACTTGGTCTTGGAGCGTAACCGAGTGTAATTCCAACCTAATGACAAAGACCGAAGACCCAAGACCAAAGACCAGTGATGTTTCCGCCATCATCCTCGCCGCGGGCCGTTCCCAGCGCATGGGCGCATTCAAGCCTCTGCTTCCTTTTGGCCCAACGACTGTAATCGAAACTTGCATCGAAAATCTGCGAGCTGGCGGTGTTGAGACCATTGTTGTTGTTCTCGGCCAGGACTCGCGTGCAGAAGGGCTAAAAAAACATCTTAAGAATACCGGCGTCAGTTTCGCTGTCAATCCTGATAGCAACAGCGAGATGAGCGCTTCAATCGCGTGCGGCGTTCGCAATCTGCCAGAAGAAACGAGAGCTGTGATCATTAATCCTGTCGACCATGCGGCAGTGCCGGTAGAAATAATTGAGACGCTGATTAGCGAATGGAAGAAAGGGGCACAGCTCGTAAAGCCTACCTGGAAGGGAAGCGGCGGACATCCAGTTCTAATCGATTTGAGCTTTCGCGATGAGTTGCTCAGTCTCGATCCTACTACTGGCTTGAAAACCTTTTTTAGCGCTCATCAACAACAAGTCAGTCGCGTTCCGGTTGATTCGAATTATATTGCGCGCGACATGGACACATGGGATGATTACCGCGCTTTGCACACGGAGCTTTTTGGCGTGCAACCGCCCGAGTCAAGTTCCCGGGAACGGATTGTAAAACAAACGACTTGCGATAACGCAAACTAGCAGTTTGCGTTACACTCGGCGGCGAAACCCCTGTTTGGATTAGATTCACACGGCTGGCAAGATAACCAACTAAAAGGTTAAACCACTCATCTAATGCACTGCCCCACCCACGGTAGGGGCAAGGAGAGCAAATGCTTCTGACAACTCGAAAATCACTATTGGCGATATTTTTATTGGGTATGCTTGGGGCCTCCCTCGCCCTGGCCCAGAACCGCGCTCCGGTTGAATTCTCGCTGCGCTCAATCGACGGACAGACGATTACCTCCGATAGCTTGCGCGGCGAAGTTGTGGTGCTGGCGTTTGGCGCTTCCTGGCTGCCGCTTTCGAAAGCGCAGTTGCAGGGTGTCAGAAAGCTTGCAGATGAATACAGTGATCGCGGCGTCGTAGTCTATTGGGTTAGCACTGAGTCGGAGGATTCGAAGTCGAAGAACTTCGCAAGCGACCAACAGCTGCGAGGGTTTGCCCAAAAGTATGGTTTGAAAGTTACGGTCCTGCGCGATCCTGATGGCGCCGTCTCGAAAAAGTTCGGTGTCGATCAATTGCCCTCCATCGTTATTATCGACAAGCGCGGCAACCCGAGCGAGCCAATCGGCGGACTCGATCCAAACGGCAACCTCGCGAACCAACTCGCCGAGCATCTTGATAAGGTGCTTGAATAGTTTCGTTTAAAAATAACTGATTGAGGCCGCCTATACGCAAGGCGGCCTTTTTCATTCCCGGGCAAGGTTTGTTAACCGCACGCAACTAACAGTTTTGCGTTACAAGATTTGACCTTGCCTCACGGGTGGGAATCTAATAACGTGCTAAGGCTGTTTTCTGGTTACGCATTCATATGACTTTGAAACCGATTAATCCGGAAACACTCGGCCCACTGCGAGGTTACTCGAACGGTGTGCTGGCGGATGCAGGTGGGAGAGTGCTATTCGTAGCGGGCCAGGTCGCCTGGAACAAAACGCAGACGATCGTCAGCGAAAACTTCGTGAAACAATTCGATCGCGCGCTCGAGAATGTTATTGCTGTCGTCACTGAAGCCGGTGGCAGTCCGAATCAAATCGCGCGGTTAGTTATTTATGTTACTGATAAGAAGGAATACAAACTGAGTTTGAAAGAGATTGGCGAAACTTACCGCGCCCGCATGGGAAAACACTATCCCGCGATGGTGCTGGTTGAAGTGCAGGATCTGCTCGAGGACAAAGCAAAGGTGGAAATTGAAGCAGTCGCTATTTTGGAAGCTCGCATGTGACCGATGATCACTGCCAAAAGTTTTCTTTACGAAAAGAGCGAGTCAGGCGTGGCCACGATCACGCTCAACCGGCCCGAGCGCCTCAATGCATTAACTTTTGAAGTTTATCGTGAGCTTACCGGTACTTTTGCAGCGTTAAGAACCGAGGCGGACGTGCGCGTGGTTGTCATCACGGGCGCGGGTCAAGCCTTCTGCTCCGGCGGTGATGTGCACGACATTATTGGCGAGCTCTTTAATCGTGACATGGAGGGTCTGCTTGAGTTTACGCGCATGACTTGTGAGCTCGTGCGAAATATTCGGGCGTTGCGCAAACCGGTCATTGCCAGTCTCAACGGAACAACAGCCGGCGCCGGGGCTTGCATCGCGCTCGCGTCGGATCTGCGCATCGCCAGCCAAGAAGCGAAGATTGCTTTTCTCTTTGTAAAGGTTGGCCTTTCGGGCGCCGACATGGGCGCAGCGTATTTGCTGCCGCGCGTGGTGGGACTGGCAAAAGCAACCGAGCTCCTCTACACCGGTGACTTCATTCCCGCCCAGGAGGCTGAACGAATCGGACTATACAATCGCGTCGTGCCGGGGGATCAACTGGTGGAAGTTACACGCGAACTTGCCGAACGTCTGGCGCAAGGTCCGGCCTTTGCGCTCGCCAAAACCAAAGAGCTTCTCGACCGTGAGGGGAACATGAATCTGGATGCCGCCCTGGAGTGTGAAGCTCGGGCACAGGCTATCTGCATGCAGCATCGCGATTATCGCGAAGCATATGACGCTTTTGTGGCAAAACGCACGCCAAAGTTTGAATAGGAGAAAGGGTAAGGGGTAAGGGGAAAATGACCACTTCCCCTTTACCCGTTCCCCTTTACCCGCAAGCGTTTTTGAAAACTATGGACAAATTCCTCGATCACCTTCCCTTCTTCACTCCCGAGCATCGCGCTCTTGCCGCGGACATGGAGTCGTTTGTCCAACTTGAGATTGAGTCACGTGCCATTGAGGAGCGTGACATAGATGCTCGTCTGCGTGAATACGTCGCTGTTCTTGCGAAGGCAGGTGCGTTGCAGTATGCCGTTGCCTTGCCGGGTACAAAACTCGACGTGCGCGCGCTCTGTTTGATTCGCGAAGCGCTTGCCTACTCTTCCGCGCTTGCCGATCTTGCTTTCGTCATGCAGGGATTAGGAACTTATGCCATCAGCCAGGCCGCGCCGGAGCACGTGCGCGATTTTTGGATTTCCCGGGCAGTCGCAGGAAAGGCGATCGCCGCATTTGCTCTAACCGAGCCTGACGCCGGGTCTGATGTTGCCGCAATCAAGACAACTGCAACGCGTGATGGCGATGCTTATGTGATCGACGGTCGTAAACGTTTTATCTCAAACGCGGGCGTTGCCGATTTCTACACCGTCTTTGCGAGAACCGGAACGGATGCGAACGGCCGCGCCGCGTTATCCGCTTTCATCGTCGGCGCGAAGATGCCGGGCTTCAGCGTCGTCGAACGCACCGTGATGATTGCAGCGCACCCGATCGGAGAGATCGAATTCAAGGATTGTCGCGTACCGGCGGAAGACATGGTGGGAGCGGAGGGTGATGGCTTCGTGTTGGCTATGCGAACGATGGACATTTTTCGCTCGAGCGTAGGCGCCGCGGCTTGCGGCATGGCGCGGCGTGCCCTCGATGAAGCCTTGCGCTATGCAACTAGTCGCAAACAATTTGGCCGTCTGCTCGTGGAACATCAACTTATTCAGGAGAAACTCGCGGACATGGTTACGGAGCTCGACGCCGCCAGACTTTTGGTCTACCGCGCCGCCCATCTGAAAGACAGCGGGGCCGCGCGCGTTAGTCGTGAAGCAAGCGAGGCAAAGCTTTATGCCACGGAAGCAGCCTGTCGCATAATCGATAATGCCGTGCAGATTCACGGCGGCTCGGGACTCGTGCACGGGAATGTGGTTGAACGGCTCTACAGAGATATTCGCGCATTGCGAATCTATGAAGGAACTTCGGAGATACAAAAGCTCATCATTGCGAGCCAGCTTTTGAAGCAGTAGTAAGACAGACATTCTTGTCTATTTCCAAGTTGGGTTTACTAAATATATTACCAACATGAATCCTTTGTCGCTAGACACAACGCCTGAAGCTCAGCAGATGCATTTCAAGTTAATGCGCCGGCTTTCCGCTTGGAAACGTCTTCGGCTCGCTCTCGAGCTAACTCAAGCCACGCGCCAGTTAATCCTGGCTGACATACGTCACCGCTTCCCTGCCGCCACCGACGAAGAGATCCGGCGGCGCTTCATAGCCCGGGTTCTTCCCCGGGAGGATGTGATCCGAGCTTATGGTTTCGATCCAAAGCAAGAAGGCTTCTGATCAGAACCAATGGAGAATCCCTTAACAGTGCTATCCCAGGTTGCGAGTGTGCTGGAGCAACTGCGGATTACGTATGTGCTGGTCGGTTCGCTCGCCAGCTCCATGCACGGAATGTATCGCTCCACTGCCGATATCGATATCCTCGCGGAGGTAAAGCCTGAGCAAGTTATCCCTCTCCTCAATGCACTTCAAGAGAATTTCTATGTTGACGAGCATGCGGTACGTGAGGCCATTGACCGCCGCCAGTCGTTTAACGCAATCCACCTCGACTCGGTTTTTAAAGTCGACATCTTCATTCCCAAGTCAGACGAGTTCTCAAGAAAGCAGATTGAGCGACGTGAACCCAGGAGACTAGCTTCCGACCCCGAACAGATGATCTACGTCGCTACTGCGGAAGATACGGTATTGGCCAAGTTACAGTGGTACAACTCTGGCGGAAGAGTCTCAAATACTCAGTGGACTGATGTCATCGGTATTATCGGTGCTTCTTCGGCAAGACTTGATCTCGATTATTTACGTGAGTGGGCTGAAACTCTCGGTACCACGGATCTACTTGATCAGGCTTTTGAAGAAGCAAAGGGAAAAGACCCCGGTAGTTCATTTCAATGAAAATCAACATCATCGGCGGCGGGCCGGCGGGATTGTATTTCGCGATCCTGATGAAGAAGTCGAATCCCGAGCACCAGATCACAGTTTACGAACGAAATGGACCTGACGACACGTTTGGCTGGGGCGTAGTGTTTTCGGGAAAGACTCTGGCGAATCTGCGCGTGGCCGACACCGAAACACATGGCCAGATCACCCGCGCTTTCGCGGCCTGGGACAACGTTGATGTGGTCCATGGCGACACTAAGATTTCCATCCACGGCAATAGCTTTTCCGGCATCGCTCGGCTTGAGCTTCTCAAGATCTTACAGCGACGCTGCGAACACCTTGACGTCAAATTATTGTTCCGGACTGAGATTCCCGATGTTGACCCGCTGCGCACAAACTGCGATCTCCTCCTTGCCGCCGATGGCGTAAACAGCACTGCGCGAAAACAATACTCGAATGAGTTCATTCCCAGTCTGGATGTCCGGCCAAATCGTTATATCTGGTATGGGACGAATAAACTATTCCACGGCCTGACGTTGACGTTTCGCGAAAACCAGGATGGCGTTTTTGCGGCCCACTCTTACAAGTTCAACAAATCTACCAGTACGTTCATTATCGAATGTGACCAGGAAACGTGGGACCAGGCGGGTTTCTCCACGATGAGCGACGATGAGACGCGAGGTTATCTCGAGAGAGTTTTTGCAAAAGACCTGGACGGTCATCCACTGCTCTCAAACAATTCGAAATGGATCAATTTCCTGTTGGTGAAAAACCAAAACTGGTTTTTTGAAAATGTCGTGATGATCGGCGATGCGCTGCACACTGCACACTTTTCAATTGGATCGGGTACCAAGCTCGCGCTTGAAGATGCCA
>WNGA01011672.1_pt1 | contig 11425 bp, 8 predicted proteins | sample 5400061 | NCBI WGS metagenome assembly WNGA01 (sample SAMN13153366, study PRJNA577476) | soil metagenome | isolation source: 100 cm soil or saprolite under grassland replicate 2 | place: USA:California | collected 2016-06-15
CACGCTCACAGCTTCCGCGACGCGGTTTGTCTTGCCGATGCACACGAGCTGCTCTTATCCCTCCCCCGAAGGGGGAGGGTGGCCGCCGAAGCGGAGCGCAGCGAAGCGAAGGCGGCCGGGTGGGGGCTACCTCACAATGACGTGCCGTTCGCGGTTCTGACACAGTAGGGTTAGCGCGGCCGCGTCGTTCGGGTCAGGTCGATGCGGCCGAACCGCGCGTAACCCAACATTCCGCAAAATGTCTCGGCCAATGTCGGGTTACGCGCGGAAATGATGGTCCGCCGTAACCGATGACTGCCGGGCCGCGCTAACCCGACCTACGGCTCTGTCTTCAGGGTCGAGCGCCAAGACCGACGGCGAGCTCGCGGTTGATGTTGATGAGCGAGCTCAGCTTCTCGCGCTTGGGATCACCGATCAGCGAAACCGTCTGGTTCATCACGAACAGGCCGAGATTGGCGACGTTCTGACGGATTTCGGCGGGAAGGGGATTGTCTTTGTCCGTCACCGACGTGAGCAAAATCGTCCAAAGTTTACGATTGTAGAGCAGCGCGTCGTCGAGGGCTTGCTTTTTGCCGTCCCAGGCATCGCTGACCGCCTGCAGTTGCGATGCCGCCTTGAGCAGCAGGTTCGCTTCGAGCTCACGCGGACTCGCGATCTGTTTCGCCACCGCCCCATAGGTCCGTGCCGCGTGATGCATGGCCGATGAGATCCTCTTCGTACGCGATCAATTTCTTCGCTTCTTTCAATGCCTTATACATTTGGCCTGTTAAGATATGATTATTGATGCCGTCGATATAGGGCCACACGCTCGGTGCGGCGGTGAGAATCTCCCGCATCAGGGTGAAATAGAGCTCGTGGTGCGGGCGCGGGTCGGGGGACGTGTACATGAGCTGCACGGCGAGATAGACGCGCTTGGCCGGCGTGGTGGCGCCGTCCACGGTCATGATATCGCGCTCGCGCAGGATGGGGACCGAACCTTCGATCAGCAAGCGCGCGCGGTGATCGTCGTTGGTGACCACGCACTCGCCGATGATGATTCGTTCGCCGGGCTTGAGCTCGACTTTGAGTGCCATGAAGTCCTCTGCAAGGAGGGGACGGTTGCCGACCATGCTTCCCGCGATAGTGTTAACAATGCGTAAAGACGATGAAGGCAGAGCCTCGTTGCGGTCGGAGGTGTGAAGATCAGCTCCGAAGAGCGTCCAGGAGCGTGCGGTTATGGATATCAGCTACCGAACAGGCGCAGGACGTTTCGGTCCGCCTGGGTGGCGAGCGAGAGCGCGGTCGAGGACAGCTGCTGGCGCGTCTGCAGCGCGAGCATGTTGGCGCCCTCCTCGTTGGGGTCGGCCAGGGTCAGACCGTCCGCCCCGGTCTGGAGTGTGTTGATCATGTGCTTGGTAAAATCCTGGCGAGCCTGGATGACCGCCACGTTGGAGGCAAAGGACGAGGCTTGATTACGCAGCGTAGCCAGCGCACTGGCCACGTTGGTGACGGCAGCGTTGATATCGAAGTTCGTCTGCAACGAGTTCGTCGAGGCGGAAACACCGAGGCCGGTCGAGGTATCGGTAACGCCGGTGAGGACCAGCGAGGAGGTCGCCTTTTCGTTGAACACGAGCTTCAGGCTTTGGCCGTTCAGCAGGCTGACGCCATTGAAGCCGGAATCCACGGCGAGCTGGTCGATCTGCGTGCGCAGCGAATCGAACTGCGCCGCCAGCGAAGTGCGGGTCGAGTTCGTCGTTCCGGCGGCGGTCGTGCCGGCGACGATGCCGTACTGCGCCTGCTCTGCAGGTGTCGCCGAGCCGGCGATGACGATCGTGTTGTTTTGCGTCGCCTCGAGCAGGATCCGGCCGTCGCCGGAGAGCTCGGCCTTCACCTTGAGGCCGGGGGTGTTGTTCACGCCGTCAAGGATCTGCTGCACGGTCAACGTGCCCGTCGATGTGATGGTCGCGGTCGTGGTGCCGTCGTTGACGGTGATGGTATGGCCGCTCGTCACCGCAAAGGACGATGTGCCGGCCAGGCCCGCCACGGTGCCGGTATAGGTCGCGGTTGTGGAGGCGCTCGCCAGGGCCTGAGTGAGACTCGCCTGGGCGCTGTTGAGCAGAGTCGTTATCGACGTGATGCCGGTATTGGCGGCATCGAGCGTTTTTTGCCCGAGGTTGATGGAGTCGAGCAGGGCCTCGAGGCTGCTCGCGCTGGCGCGGAAGGCCGACGCCACGAAGAAATTCACGGGGTTATCGACCGCGCTGTTGACCTTCTTGCCGGTAGCCAGACGGTTCTGCGTCGTACCGATGAGGTCGGTGGTCTGTTGCAGGGCGAGAAGGTTCGAGCGAATCCCCGCCGAAAGTACGATGTCGCTGCTCATGTTGCACCCCACTCGAGGAACGCAGCTGGGACGATCCGCGCGCTCCGATGCGTGGGGGCATCATGAACTGTTAACCCTAATAGACGGTTAAGGCCTTGATGTAGTCCGTTCCAAAAAGTAAACGGCGGGGCCGAAGCCCCGCCGTTCGTCAGCGCGATGTCTTCAAGGACTTAGCGGAACAGGCGCAGGACGTTCTGATCCGACTGCGTGGCAAGCGACAGTGCCGTCGAGGACAGCTGCTGGCGCGTCTGCAGCGAGAGCATGTTGGCGCCTTCCTGGTTCGGGTCGGAGAGGACCAGAGCGTCGGCGCCGCTGGTGAGCGTGTTGACGATCTGCTTGGTGAAGTCGGTGCGGGCCTGGATGACCGACACGTTGGAGGCGAAGGTCGAGGCCTGATTGCGCAACGTGACAAGCGCATTGTTCACGTTGGTGACGGCGGCGTTGATGTCGAAGTTCGTCTGGAAACTGCCCCCCGATGCCACGACGCCAAGGCCGGCCGACGTATCGTTCACGCCGGTAAGGGTCTGGAAGGAGGTTGCCGCCTCGTTGAAGATGACCTTCAGGCTTTGGCTGCTCAGCAAGCTGACACCGTTGTACTTGGAGTCTGCGGCCAACTGGTCGATCTGCGTGCGGAGCGAATCGAACTGCGCCGCCAATGATGTGCGGGTCGAGTTCAGCGTTCCCGCCGCGGTCGTGCCGGCGGCGATGCCGTACTGCGCCAGTTCCGCCGCTACCGCCGTGCCGGCGATGACGATCGTGGTCGCGCCTCTCGCCTCGAACAGGATTCTGCCGTCGCCGGAGAGCTCGGCCTTGATGGATAGGCCGACGGTGTTGTTCACGCTGTCGAGGATCTGCTGGACGGTCGTCGCGGCGGCGAAGGTGATGGTCGACGAGGTGGTTCCGTCGGAAACCGTGAGCGTGTGGCCGCTCGTCGTCGTAAAGGACGAGGTGCCGGTCAGGCCCGTGACCGTGCCGGTGAAGGTGGCGGTCGTGGCCGAGCTCGACAGGGCCTGGGTGGCGGACGCCAGGGCGCTGTTCAGAAGCGTCGTCAGCGACGTGATGCCGGCGTTGGCGGCATCGAGCGTTTTTTGCGCGTTGCTGATCGAATCGAGCAGGGTACCGAGGTTGCCCGCGCTCAGGCGAAACTGGTTCGACAAGAAGAAGTTCGAAGCATTGTCGAGCGCGCTGTTGACCTTCTTGCCGGTCGCGAGACGGCCTTGCGTCAGCGTGATGAGGTCGGTGGTCTGCTGGAGGGCGAGGAGATTCGAGCGAATGCCCGGCGAGAGAAGGATATCAGCCATCGAAGTGACCTTTCTGGTTCGTGAGTAACTAGCCCGATCGCTTCAGATCGGATGCCGTACCTTCGCGGGGTAGCGATAATGCGGTCTGAAAGAACGTGGTTAACGGTTGTTAGGGTGAATGAGTCGTTATTCGCGGCCGAACGGGCAGACCGCGACGGCACCGCCGTAACGCGTTAACCATTCATTATCCCTAATCAGCAATGAATCCGCGCATGCAGCCGGTTCCCGAAGCCCCCGAGATGACCGCGGCCCAGGAGGCCGAACTGGCGCGCATCAGGGGGATGATCGTGCCGGGCCGCGCGTGCGGGACGTGCACTCTGTGCTGCAAGGTGCTGAGCGTCCCCGGGTACGAACACCCCCCGGGCGAATGGTGCAGGTTCTGCCTGCCGGGAAAAGGCTGCGGCATCTATCAAACGCGACCGTATACCTGCCGCGGTCATTACTGCGAGTGGATGATCTCGAAGGGCCTGGGGCCCGAGTGGAAACCGGACAAGGCGAAGTTCGTCCTGTTCGGAAGCAATGCCGGTCGCCGGCTCACGGCCCACGTCGACCCCGGTTATCCGTCGGCATGGAGGCGCTCGCCCTATTACGAAAACCTCAAGGCATGGGCGGCGCAAGCCGTGCAAAAGACCCCGGAAATGCACCTGATCGACGTGATGATCCGCGACTACACCATCATCATCCTGCCCGATCGTGACGTCGAGGTCGGGGTCGTCGCCGCGGACGAATTGGTGACGCTGGATAAGCGGATGACGGCGGCGGGCAACGTCGTCGAAGTCCGCAAGATCAAGGCCGGGACGCAACCACATTCCGGCGCCGTCGACAAATGAACAACGATGCGGAATTGCGGGCATTTCACAACGAAAGGCCGAGGAAGCAGCAAAAAAAAGTACACACCGTGAACGGTGCGTTGGCGCAGGCCTTGATGCTTCATCAATCCGGGCTCGTTTCCAACGCGCAGGCTCTCTGCAGGGAGATCCTACGCAAGGTTCCCAGCCATTTCGACGCCCTTCATCTGCTCGGCATGTCCGAGTATCAAACCGGCCAACATGAAGAGGCCGACCGCCTTCTGCGGCGGGCGGTGAGCGTCGAGCCCCGATCGGCCGCCGCGCATGCCAATCGCGGAGTGGTATTGCTTGCGCTGAGGCGTTTCGACGAGGCGGTGGCGAGCTGCGACGAGGCGATTGCAATCGAACCGAGCTACCCCGAGGCGCTCAGCAACCGCGGCAATGCGCTTCTGGGACTCGGGCACTTCGATGACGCCGTGGCGAGCTACGACGCGGCGCTGGCAATCAAGCCGGACTATGCCGACGCACTCAGCAACCGCGGCCATGCGCTGACCGAGCTGAGGCGGTTCGACGAGGCGGTGGTGAGCTGCGACAAAGCGATCGCGATCAGGCCGGATAACGCCGCGGCATTCAGCAACCGCGGCAACGCGCTGCTCGAGCTCCACCGGTTTGACGAGGCGCTGGCGAGCTACGACCAGGCGCTCGCGATCAAACCCGACTTCGCGGCCGCGTGGCTCGGGCGCGGAAACGCGTTTCTCGGGTTGAGACGTTTTGCCGACGCCTTCGCCGCCCACAGCAAAGCCTTGGCGATCAAGCCCGACTACTTCAAGGCGCTGGTCCAGCTCGCGTGGTGGTATCAAAGACAGGGCGACATGGAAGGCGTCATGTCGTGCTATGATAGAGCGCTGGCGATCAAGCCGGACTTCGCAGAAGGCATTTCACAAAGAATATTCCTCCTCGATTCCGCGCCGAATTCCGGGTTCGAGGAACAGCAGCAAGCACGGAAAAATTGGTGGCGGCAGGTCGGTGCAAAAATCGCGGCAAAATCTCAATTGCGCCACAACAACAGCCTCGACCCGGCGCGGTGCATCGTTCTCGGCTACGTGTCGTCCGACTTCAGGGAGCATTCGGCTGCCTTCGCCTTCAAGCCCGTGCTCGAGAACCATGACAAGACGCGGTTCAAGACCGTCTGTTATTCCTGTTCCACCATGGGGGACGGCCTGACGAAGGACTTCCAGCGAATCGCGGATACTTGGAGGAACGCGTCGCAATTCTCCGACGACCGGTTGGCGGATCAGATACAGGCGGACGAGGTCGACATCCTGATCGATCTGTCCGGGCACACCGCGGGAAACCGGCTCGCGGTATTCGCGCGCAAGCCCGCTCCCGTTCAGGTGACCGCGTGGGGGCATGCAACCGGCACCGGTCTTCCGACCATCGACTATCTATTTTCCGACCCCGTCGGAATACCTGAAAGCGTCCGCCACCTGTTTGCCGAGAAGATCTACGACCTTCCGTGCTTGATAACGTTGGGGGCTCCGCCTGCCGAATTGCGGCCTACCGATCCCCCGGTCCTTTTGAAAAAGCATGTTACGTTTGGGGTCTTCAACCGCACCAGCAAGATCTCGGATGACGCTGTACGCGTCTGGGCGCATATTCTCCGCTCCGAGCCCGCGTCGCGACTCTTGATAAAGCATCTCGACGTCGAAGATCAGGCGGTGCGGAGTCTGTTGGCGGAGAAATTTGCCAGACATGGAATTTCGGCGGATCGTCTCGACTTCCTGGGATCCACCTCGCGGGAGGAGCACCTTGTCGCCTATGAGAATGTCGACATCTGCCTCGACACGTTTCCGCTCAATGGCGGTGTCAGTACCTGGGAGGCATTGTATATGGGGGTGCCGGTCGTCGCGAAATTGGGCAACGCCATGCCCGCCCGACTTGCAGGCGCCATCCTATCCGCGGTCGGCATGAGCGAGTGGGTGGCGGACAGCAGCGATGAATACGCTGCCATTGCCTTGAAATTCGCCTCCCGGCCCGATTACCTCAAGAAATTACGGCATGAGCTTCCGACGAAAATCTCGCTCTCGGCCGCAGGCAATCCTGCTCGATATACCAGGGCGGTCGAAGCGGCGTACGCAACGATGTGGGAAGATTATTGTAAAGGCAGGGCTTGATTAACCGATCCTAACGTTGAGTCTTGCATCGTGAGATGCTCGCGATTGCCGTTCTCCAGCTCATCTCTCGATCCCACGCCCGTTACACGGCGGCCCGTTCAGCTTGCACCCGCAATAATCCTCCCACATGGCTCGGTACGCCTGCTCGACCGCCCTGGTGTATTGCGCGGCGTTGCCAGCCGGCGACGTCGCAATCCTGGTCGGAAGCTCGTGCCGCAGCGTTTTCAGGTCATCGGGCCGAGCGGCATGTGTCAACGCAATGGCGGCGTATTCGTGGGCGCTCTTCGCGACCCACTGGCTCATCCCCACTGACGACAGGATGGCGCCGCCAAGCCGCGAGGGCATCGAGTTGCCCAGCTTCGCGACCACCGGCACTCCCATGTGCAACGGCTCCCAGGTGCTGACGCCGCCATTGAGCGGAAACGTATCGAGGCAGATGTCGACATTCTCGAACGCGATCAGATGCTCTTCGCGGGAGCTGGATCCGAGAAAGTCGATGCGATCCGCGGAAAGATCCCACTTCGCAAATCGCTCGATAAGCAAACTTCGAACCAATTCATCGTCGAAGCCGAAATGCTTGATCAATAGTCGCGATTGCGGGGCTGAGCGAAGAATATGCGCCCAGACCGCAACAGCCTCATCCGACATCTTGTTGGGCCGGTTGAACACGCCGAAGGTCACATGACCCTTCCTGAGGACGGGAGGATCAACCGGGCGCAGCCCCGCCGGCGGGGCAAGTACCGTGATCAAGCACGGAAGGTCATAGATCTTCTCGGCAAACAAATGGCGAACGTTTTCGGGGATTCCGACGGGGTCGGAAAACAGATAGTCGATGGTCGGAAGACCGGTGCCGGTCGCATGCCCCCACGCGGTCACCTGGACGGGAGCGGGCTTGCTCGCGAATACCGCGAGCCGGTTTCCCGCGGTGTGGCCGGACAGATCGATCAGGATGTCGACCTGGTCCGCCCGTATTTGACCGGCCAACCGATCGTCGGACCACTGCGAGGCGTCCCGCCACGTATCCGCAATCCGCTTGAAGTCCTTCGTGAGGCCGTCCTGGGCGGTCGAGCACGAATAGCAAATGACCTTGAACCGCGTCTTGTCGTGGTTTTCGAGCACGGGCTTGAAGCAGAAGGCCGCGGAGTGTATCCGGAAGTCGGACGAGACGTATCCCAGAATAATGCGCCGCGCCGGATCGCGACTGTTGCCGTGATGCGGTTGCGATCTTGCCGCAATATTCGCGCCAACCTGCCGCCACCAATGCTTGCGCGCTTCCTGCTGTTCCTCGAAGCCGATATTCGGTGCGGAATCGAGGATAAATATCTTATTCGAAATTCCCTCCGTATAATCGGGCCTGATCGCCAGCGCTCTGTCATAGCATGACATCGCTGCTTCGGTGTTACCCTGTCGCTCATGCCACGATGCGAGCTGCATCAGCGCCTTGAAGTAATCGGGCTTGATCGCCAGTGCCTGATTTAACGCCGCGAAAGCTTCGGCAAACCGACCGGCGGCAAGGAATATGGCGCCCCGCCCCACCAAGGCGGCCGGGAAGTCGGGTTTGGCGGCGAGAGTCTTGTCATAGCTCGCCATCGCCTCGTCAAACCGCTTCAGGTTGGTAAGCGCGTTGCCGCGGTTGTTGAGTGCCGGGGCATGGTCCGGGCTGAGCGCAATCGCCTTGTCGCAGCTTGCCACCGCCTCGTCCAACCGCCTGAGTTCGATCAGCGCGCAGGCGCGGCTGCAAAGCGCGCCGATATTGTCCGGATTGACGTCCAGCGCCGCGTCGTAGCTCGCCACGGCATCGTCGAACCGTCCAAGCTCGAGCAGCGCATTGCCGCGATTGCTGTGCACCTCGGCGTTGTCCGGATTGAGCGCAATCGCCTCGTCGTAGCTCGCCAATGCTTCGTCGAAACGGTTGAGCGCCTGCAACACGACGCCTCGATTGCAATACGCCTTCGCCGATCGCGGGGCGACACCGGTGGCGCGCAGGAGGAGGCGGTCAGCCTCTTCCAGATGGCCCTTTTCATATTCCGACGTGCCGAGCAGAAGAAGCGCCTCGAAATGGTTGGGAACCTTCTGCAGTATCTCCTTGCACACGGCCTGCGATTCGGTAACGAGCCCGCGTTGATGCAGCGACAAGGCCTGAGCAAACATTCCGCTCACGGATGGGGCCTTTTTTTGCGGCTGGCTCGGCGTTGCAATGCGAAGCGACCGATGCGGCATCAAGACTTGGTCGAACGTGCCGCCTGGAGCGGACGCGTCGTGTTGCTGCGGCCGATGAAATGCTCGCGATTCCTTGATTTTGCTCACCGATCGACCTCGCCGCCGGAACTGGATGCGATCATCGATTAATGGCCAATTAAGGATAATGAATCATTAATAATTTCCCCACTAGAACAGGCTCCAAACCCTGAAGGGGCGGGTCCGGCGATTCGGATCTTTGCCTGACCCGTCAAGCCAACCGGAAAATCATTGCTGACCCACATGTCGATGCGCCGTCAAACCGCCCGACAACAACTGACGCCAGGCCAAGCAATCGGGCAGGCATTGGCTTTTCACCAACAGGGCCATCTCGCCGAAGCCGAAAGGCTTTACAGGCTTGTCCTGAAGAGCGAACGCAAGCACTTCGATGCGCTGCACCTGCTGGGGATGCTGCGCTACCAGCAAGGGCGCTACGGCGATGCGCATTCCTTGATCGCAGCCGCGCTTGCGAGCAATGCGGCGTCGGCGGCCGCGCTGTCCAATTACGGCCTCGTGCTCAAAAAGCTCAAGCGCTACGACGAGGCGGTCGCGAGCTACGACCAGGCGCTCGCTCTTGCACCCGGTGACGTCGCGGCGCTGTTCAATCGCGGCCTCGTTCTGCACGCCCTTGAACGCTATGACGAGGCCGTGGAGAGCTACAACAGCGCGTTGGCAGTCCGGCCGGATGACGTCGACGTCCTGAGCGACCGCGGCAATGCGCTGCGGGCGCTCGGCCGCCACGAGCAGGCGCTGGCGAGCTATGACCAGGCGCTCCGCCTCATGCCGGGCCACATCAACAGTCTCTACAATCGCGCCACATTGCTCCAGGAGCGCGGGCGTTTGGCCGAAGCGCTCAAGAGTTGCGGCATCCTGCTCGTCCTGCGACCCGATCACGTCGAGGCGCTCAATCTCAAGGGCGCATCGCTCTCGGCGCTCATGCAATTCGACGAGGCGCTGGCGAGCTACGACCGGGCGCTCGCCGTCGACCCGCGGCACGTCGACGTGCTGGCAAACCGCGCCGGCGCACTGGTCGCGCTCGACCAGACGGACGAGGCGGTCGCGACATGCGACCGCGCATTGGCGATCGCGCCGGATCGGGCGGATATTCTCCATATTCGCGGCGGCGCATTACAATCCATCGATCGCTACGAGGAAGCGCTCGCATCCTACGATCGGGCCCTCGCGAACGAGCCCGAGCGAGTCGATACCTTGAGCGAGCGCGGTCACGTCCTCATCGAGATGCGACGATACGGTGAGGCGCTGGCCTGCCTTGACCAGGCGCTGACGATCGATCCCGAAGACGTCAAGGCGCTCGATAATTGCGGCGTCGCGCTGCAGCGACTCGGGCGGCCCGAGGAGGCGCTGGCACGCTTCGATCGTGCGCTGGAGCTGGCGCCGTGGCACAGCGAGGCCCGCATCAAGGCGCTCACCCACAAAGGCAACGCTCTGTTTGATTTGGGCCGGTATCGAGATGCGCTGGCAACCTATGAGGAAGTGCTCGCTGCCGAGCCCGATGACGCGGATGCGCTTTTCAACGCGGCCCAGACGCGACTTCGTCTCGGCGATTTCCCCGACGAGCGGCTAGACTAATTAGCCCCGGCCGGCGACCACAAGCCTGAACTGATCCGCCCCCGATTTGGTCCGCGCTCGCGGTTCGCTTCCGGTCGTGCCGGTATCGGCGCGCCACTGACACGACGCAAAGTAACGCGGCAGCGTGGCTCGACGCGGCGATGCGGCCGTGTGGCAACACCGGGCCTCGCCGCGTCCTTCCGGCTCAATCGGCAGTACGGCGTTTAGCTTACCGAATCATTTCGCGATTGCCGAAGTAACAATGCATTCAGGTTACAGCATCTTAAGCCTATAAATTCAGGTTCGATTGTTGATTACCGGAATACTTCGGTCAATCGTCGAAGTAATAATACATTCATCCTGCAATCTATTAATGACGTTTATTTGCATAGTCTTCGTTTCTGGCTGAGAAACTCGCCGCGCTCAAGCAAAGGGCAATGGGAAACTGCGAGACCAACAGGGGGACTCTCATGGCTGACATCCTACTCTCCGGCGCCGTCCGGGCGAACATCACTACGCTTCGCCAGACGAGCGATTTGCTGAACCAGGTCCAGAACCGACTTGCCACCGGCAAGAAGGTCAACTCGGCCTTGGACAACCCGGTCAACTTCTTCATGGCGACCACGCTCAATCAGCGCGCCACCGACCTCAACACCCAGCTCGACGGCATCAACAATGGGCAAAAAACGCTCGATGCCGCCAGCACCGGCATCGCGGGGATCACCAACCTCGTCACCACGCTGCAGTCGGTCGCCAATTCGGCGCTCGCCAGCGTGCAGACGACCGCGCGCCGGACCGGCACCGTGACGGGCCTCACCGGCGCCTCGTCCTTTACGACGACGAGCGGCCACACGCTCACGGTCTCCGACGGAACCACCTCGGCGACCATCACCTTCGGCGCCGCGACGACCGTCCAGCAGGTCCTCGACGGCGTGAACAACGCGGTGGGCCTCAAGGTGGAGGCCGAGCTCTCCTCCGACGGCAGGATCCTGCTCG
>WNGA01042699.1_pt1 | contig 11424 bp, 9 predicted proteins | sample 5400061 | NCBI WGS metagenome assembly WNGA01 (sample SAMN13153366, study PRJNA577476) | soil metagenome | isolation source: 100 cm soil or saprolite under grassland replicate 2 | place: USA:California | collected 2016-06-15
TGGTCGCGATCACGATTTCATCTCGCTGATTTGGGAATGCCTTCGCGATCAATTCTTCGCTGAGACCGTTTCCGTACGTATCAGCCGCATCGAACAAAGTGACACCGAGGTCGAACGCCTTGTGCATGAGCGCAATCGCTTCGCCCTCGGTGAAATTTCCCCACCAGCCGGTCGAAATCGTCCACAAACCAAAGCCAACCGCGCTGACCGTCAGGTCAGTATTTTTGTAAGTGCGAAACCGCATCGTTTCGTCAGATTACCGATACTACAACCGTCTTGCAAGGAAGACAGGTGCCTCGTCTGTCCAGTCAACTTGGGACGATTCGCTCAATCGCAATAGCGCGCCAGCCGGCGGCGCACGCCCCATTCTTAGTCGCGGATCAATCTTTGGAAAATTCGCCTCTCCTCGCCCCTAGAGGGAGCCGACGACGATTTTATGACTAAGCAGTCGCCGGACTCTTCGAGTCTTTCTTTTGTCGCTGTTCTTGTTTAGGAAGGTACACCCTCTACTCACAAAACATTTCTCTTAGGGAGTGACAGTCACCTGGCCAACCATGCCCATCTCGTCATGCAGGGCGCAGATGTAAGGGAAGATTCCGGGGTTCGGGAAAGTGACGCGAAAACGTGTCACGCCAAGGGGCAACTGTGGCAGCCCGCGCCGTTCTTGAAACGCCTGAATGATGAACCTGAACCCCGAGTGGGTGCTGTCGGCAGTGGAAGCGATAATGGCGTGCCGGGCCCCATCCTGATCGACCGTTACGTCGGGGGAAGGATTCATGAGGTCCACCGGCTCGGGGCCGAAGGTAATGGTATGCGGGTGGAGTGGACCCTGGGCATCCCATTCGACCGTTTGACCGGCATGGATTCGGATATTCTCGTGGGAAAAGCGCACAGCCGCGATGGTTTCGGTGCCGCCTGCCGTTCCTGTAATCTCTGCGATCCCCGCCGTGACTCCCAGTGGTGAGTTAGGAACCTCCTGGGGTTTCATCTTTTGGCCATCGGAAAGCAATTCGTCGCTGCGACTCGCCGCCTGCTCGTCATAGAACGCCTGAGTGTGGGGCAGCGGCTCGCTCGCCGGGAGGACGTGAATCCGTCCATCCATATTTGCATGGATCAGGCAGACGAGCTTGAAATTTCCGGCAGTCGGAAAAATTACAGTGAAAGTCTGCCCCTTCCCCATCTCGGGTGTGGTGACGCAAGTCGAACCATCGAAGATGGCCGGGTCACTCGAAAAGCCCGGGCACCCCACATGGAAATCAGGGCGCACCTGGCCGGCCCTGAGAAAAGTCACGGTGTGCGTCTCGTCCGCCTGCCATGTCCAGGTGATACGGTCTCCGGCGTGAATCCAGATTTCATTGGGCAGAAAAGCCAGAGCCTGAATTCCTTTGTCGTCGGTCTGGGCGCCGACGGTCGCGGTCCACTGCGCCTGTACCATCTGTGGAAGGATCAGAAGGGTGAGGAGCAAGGGCCAGCGGAAGATGGCTGCAAGCCGAGTCCGCCCGGTTTTGTTTATGCCTGGGGTAGGTGTAATCTCTTTCGTTTTGGTTTTCATAGTTTGCCTTTCATTCGTGCGGGTTCTTCTCGCGCGTGGTCATGTAAATATCGAGGTTCCCGAGTCCGCCCGGTCGGTCAGAGGCGAAGAAAAGCGTCTCGCGGTCCGAAGCGATGAACGGCTGTTGGTCAATGAACGTGCTGTTCACCGTGGCACCCAGGTTGACCGGAGCCGACCAGGGATCGAGGGTGGTCTCGCGCGTGGAGACCCAAAGGTCTCTTAAGCCGAAGCCGCCCAGACGGTCCGAGTCCAGGAACAGCTCCAGACCATCGAACCGGACGCTGGGGCGCTGTTCGTTCAGTGGACTGCTGAGCTCCGGCACCAGTACGGCCGGTCCCCATGAGCCGTCCGCAGCCTGCGCGCTGACGTAGATGTCGAACAAGCCCGCCGGCCGGGTGCTCCCGAAGTAGAGCAGCGGGGTTCCAGCCTCTTCGTTCTCGAGGTAACTGGCTCCGGCGTCTATGAAAGCGCTGTTGACCCCCGGCCCGGCATTGACGGGCTCTTCCCACCCGAAGTCATCGCGCGTGTTCGTGCGCCGGGAGATATAGATGTCGCGTAGACCGAAGCCGCCCGGGCGGTCGCTGTTGAAGTACATCGTGTGCCCGTCACGCGAAAAGGAGGGGGTGTCCTCGTTGGAGGCCGTGTTGATCGTCGGCCCCAGGTTCACGGGCTCGCCCCAGGCATCCTCGCGGGTGGCGCGGTGCGAGACCCAGATGTCGTTTCCGCCAAAGCCTCCCGGGCGGTTCGAATTGAAGTAGAGGCTCAGGCCGTCCTTGGAGAGCGCCGGGCCGGCGTCGATGAACCCGGTGTTGACGGTTGGGCCGAGATTGACCGGAGGCGACCACTCCGAGAACCCTTGTGCCGCCAAGAAGCTGGGTGCCGCCAGTAGCACGGACGCGCCCAGTGCCAGCAGCAGCGCGAAGATTGCCTTGGAAGTGGTTCGAGACCCGTGGTTGATGATCGGAATTTGCTTTTTCATAGCTGTGATTTCTTTCTTTTGGTTTCGTAATTTGTCTTTCATTTAGATAAACAAGAAAGGCCGGCGAAACTGATCATCAGATTTCTGAAAATTTTCCGGAAAAGCTTTCGCCTGTAGAAAGCTTTTGAAGGTGATAGGATAAGAAAGGAGAACCTTATCGATATGCCTTCGGTTTCTCCGCAAAGAGTGACCCAGCTCCTGGCGGATTGGAGTCACGGAGACGATGCCGCCCTCGCAGAGTTAACCCCGCTGGTCTATGAAGAACTCCGGCGCCTCGCTCATCATTTTATGGAGGGACAGCGTCCCGAGCACACATTGCAAACGACAGCGCTGGTCAACGAGGCTTATCTACGCCTGGCAGGCCAGACCCGCCCGAACTTTACGAACCGCTCACACTTTTTTGCCGTCGCCGCGCAAGCGATGCGTCAAATCCTGGTCAATTATGCCAAGGCGTCTCAGTCCCAAAAACGCGGTGGCGGCGCGCTCAAAGTAGATCTGGACGCGGCCGCGCTGATCTCGCCCGAACAGACAACAGAGATTCTCGATGTGCATGAGGCACTGGAGAGGCTGGCCACGCTGGACTCAAGAAAAGCCCGGGTGGTGGAGCTGAAATATTTTGGCGGCCTCAACTACGACGAGATGGCAGAAGTGCTTAAGATTTCACCTGTGACAGTGAGGCGCGACTGGAGATTTGCCAAGGCATGGCTGTACACGGAATTGCACAGCGCCACCTGAGAGAAATGAGGCACGTTTTTCAGGAGCCCGCGAATCACGCCTATTGACGCGGATGTTAAAATAACGAAGCGCGGAAGATTTTTGCCCACGAAACACACAAAATGACGCGAAAGCTGAAGCGCAAAAAATCTGACGCTGTTTACGCTCTGAACGTTTCGTGTTTTTCGTGTATTTCGTGGGCGAAGAGGTCCGATTCAACGTTGCAACGATTTAACGATTTAACGTAGGCGAAGCCATATGACACCGGCGCGATTACAGACGATTGAGGAAATCTTTCTTGCAGCGCTGGATCAAGAGCCGGACCAGGTTAGCGCTTTCCTCGACACGGCCTGCGAAGGCGATGCGGTTCTGCGGCGTGAAGTTGAAGCGCTACTCGCTTCAGATCAAAGGGCAGGGCGGTTTATAGAAAAGTCAGCCGTCGGTCTCGCGACGAAGGTTATTCAAAATCAGCAAGCTGATTCGGTCGTCGGTCGCACGATCGGTCACTACAAAATTTCTGAACGGATCGGCACCGGCGGGATGGGGGACGTCTATCTGGCCACCGACATTACAGCTGGCCGCAAAGCCGCGCTTAAACTCCTGCCCGAGCGGTTTACCGGCGATGCGGAGCGCCTGAAGCGGTTTCAACAAGAAGCGCATGCCGTAGTTGGGCTCAATCATCCAAATATCCTGACGGTTTACGAGATCGGCGAGGATCATTCTACTCATTACATAGCCAGTGAACTGATCGAAGGCGAGACACTGCGTCAACGTCTAATGCGCGGGCGAATCCAGGTTAGTGAAGCTGTTGATATCGCCATTCAAGTGGCGAGCGCGCTCGCCGCCGCCCACCAAACCGGGATTGTCCACCGCGACATCAAGCCCGAGAACATCATGCTGCGGCCGGATGGCTACGTGAAAGTGCTCGACTTCGGGATTGCGAAGCTAGCGGAACAGGAAGTGCCAGTGACACTGGCGGAAGAAGAAGCGGTGTTACTGGTCGAGACCCACTTGGGGTCGATCATGGGAACGGTTCGTTACATGTCGCCGGAACAGGCGCGGGGCGCGCCGGTTGATAAGGGCACCGATATCTGGAGCCTCGGCGTAGTTCTTTACGAAATGGTAACGGGGCAAGCGCCATTCACCGGCGAAACGCCAGGAGAGGCGATGTCTTCGATTCTAGAGACGCCGAGCTTCAGCAGATTATCAGCAAAACGCTGCGCAAAAAGCGCGGGCAACGGTATCAGAGCGCCCACGAACTGCTTGAGGCGTTCCAAAGTCTCCGTCGTAGCATGGAATTCAAGGCTGAGTTGGGACGCTCCACATCGGCTCGTTCATGGCTGCGCTGGACAGCAATGACGGCAGCGTTGCTTGCGCTCGCGGCAATCGTCGCCGGTATTGTGATGTTTTCCCGCAATCGCGTGAGATCAACGCTGGCTGTGCCTGAAAAAAGTATTGCCGTCCTTCCGTTTGAAAATCTGAGCCGCGATCCGGATAACGCGTATTTCGCAGACGGCGTTCAAGAAGAGATCCTGACGCGACTGGCTAGCATCGCAAATTTAAAAGTAATTTCCCGCACTTCCACGCAGCCCTATCAGAGAAAACCTAGGAACCTCGCCGAGATCGCGAAGCAGCTGGGCGTAGCGAACATTCTTGAGGGTAGCGTGCAAAAAGCGGCCGACCAGGTTCGCGTCAATGTTCAGTTGATTAACGCGCAAACTGATTCCCACCTTTGGGCAGACACCTACGACCGCAAGTTGACTGACGTCTTTGGCGTTGAGAGCGACATTGCCAAACGAATCGCGGAGTCGTTACGGGCCAAGCTAACCGGTCGCGAGGAACAGGCGTTAGCAGTTAAACCAACAAATAATCCAGAGGCTTACGATGCGTATCTGCGCGGCTTGGCTTTTGAAGCACGCAGCCACGCCCCTTCCTGGTTCACCTCTACCGACCTCGTGTGGAAGGCGATCGGTTTTTATGAGCGGGCGGTGCAGCTTGATCCAAATTTTACGCTTGCTTGGGCGCGGCTTTCTCGCATGGACGCCTTTCTCTACTTTAACCCCGTAGACCCTACTGCCGCCGCTCGGCGCGACGCAGCGGAACGTGCTTTGGAGAATGCGCAGAAACTGGAGCCGAACTCGCCTGAAACCCTGCTTGCCTTGGGTTACGATCAATACTGGGCGCTGCGTGAATACGGGCGTGCCAAAACCACGTTCGGTCGCGTCAGCAAAATGCTGCCAAGCAGCAGCGAGGTACCAAGGGCCCTTGGCTTAATTAGCCGACGCGAGGGTCACTGGGATCAAAGCATCGCGTACTTCGAGCAGGCCCTCGTCCTGGACCCACGCAATGTGGAGTTACTCATTACCGCGGCAGAGACTTACGGGATGCTTCGACAATTCGCGACGGCGCTAAAGCTCTATGATCGAGCGCTGGACATTGCGCCAAGCGATCCGGATGTGATGGCAGGAAAAGCCAGCATTTATCAGGCCCAGGGTAACCTGCGACAAGCCGCCAGCTTGCTATCAGAAATAAACGAAGAGACTCCTGCTGAGGAGACCTTTCACATCAAGATCACTCAGTTGAGACTTGAACGAAATTACAGCGAGTGCGTTCGACTGCTACAAGCGCGACAGGCTCAATTCCATTTTAATTCTCAGTACGAAAAGGCCCTTAATCCAGTGTGGCTTGCCTTCATGCAGCGTGTTGCCGGCAATACGGCTGGAGCAAAGATTACCGCTGAACGGGCGCGCAATACGCTGGAACCGCTGTACAGACATCAACCAGACAACTTCGTCTTTGCGGCGTCGCTGTCTCAAATTTATGCGGCGATGGGTCAGAAACAGTCCGCCTTAAAAGCCGCGGAAGAATCGATCGTGCTTCTGCCAAGTGCCAAAGACCGGGTGTCAGGACCTTCCTTAGAGCAGAACCTGGCCCTTATTCAGGCGATTTTCGGCGAGAATAGCCGTGCGATCTGGACGCTTACCCAGCTGTTACAAACGGCATATGGTAGCTGGCTTTATGACCCAGTGCCCATTACGCCGGCACTTCTTAGACTCGATCCGTTCTGGGATCCGTTGCGCACCGATCCGGCCTTCCAGAAACTCTGCGAGGAAAAACCGCACTGAAATAAGGAATATGCCGTAGCGGCTCGATCCGCGTTTCGAGAAAATTGTCGCCTCGCTCGCGCCGAAATCGGCGAACAAGTAACTCGTTGCCGCAGCCAAGGCTGCCAGAACAAGTAACTCGTTGCCGCAGCCAAGGCTGCCAACAAATAGTTAGTTGCGGCGTCGAATTCCTATTGCCACCTGTGCGTTCAATTCGGGTTGGACCCATTCGACTTGCGCTCAGGGCAGGCTGTTGAAGGTTTCTTCTGTGAGATCCGACGACAGCGCGCTGCTCATCGTCGCGCATGGCTCGACGGTGAATCCGGATTCGAGTGCGCCGACGCTGGCGCACACGGCTGAGATTCGGCGTCGGAAAGTTTTCGCAGATGTCGGATGCGCGTTCTGGAAAGAGGAACCGAGTTTGCGCGACGCGGTGGGTCGCATTCCTTCCCAGAGGATTCTTGCCGGACCGGAGCCGAAGACTATTCTGACAGATAGATAACGGCGCTAAAGCTGAAGTCAGCGAATTGTCTTTTTTGCACGACGACTGGCAATAAGAGACCAAACGGCGACGCAGTTACGAATTCTAGATAGAGCGACTGCCTCACATTTTTCCGCTCATCCATTTGCATCTTACCGGATTTCTACCGCAGGGATAGCGGAGGACAGTATGAAAGGCTCCATCACAGCAGTCGCCTTCGCATTGCTTTTCGCATGCCAAGCGCTCGCCGACGGGCATTCGGTGCTCACGTGCGTCACCGTTTACTGGCATGGCGAAGGTTCGGGCGAGCATGCATCTTGGAACGGGGCACGACTGCGCGAAGGACATTGCGCTGTCGATCCAAAGAAAATTCCATATGGCAGCAAAGTCGTCTTTCCTGATGCGGCGTGTGTGGCCGTGGATAGCGGACCGGCGGTGGTGAATCGGAAAGCCGCGCGCTCGTGCGGGGCGGACTGCGGCGGAGCGCAACGCCATCGTCATCGATCGTTTTTTTGATACCAAACAAAAGGCGCTCGCCTGGGCAAAAGCGCATCCACGTTTCATGACGGTGCGAATTCTGACGCCCGGCACAAGGCAGGGTACCAACCTCGCAGCAGCAAGAAATCCAAAGTCGTCGCCGGCGAATATTGTTAGCAGCAGCACCGACAAGTTGGAGAGGACGGCCGAACGATTTCTATCAAAGGTTTGAATCTTCACTGGATGGTGCCGACGTCGCTGTCGGCAAATTCATTCTTGCAATTTGCCAGGTGCAGAACATAAGCGCCTACGCGCTCCTGTTTACGACCTGCGCGCTACTGGCCGCGGCGTTTCATTCTTCTATTTGTCAATCATTCTCTGGCCCGTCAGCCCGCCGCCACGGCGGCTAGCGGGCGTTGACTTGCTTCATCCTCTTTGTCGTTCCCAGATAGGCAATTATTGAGGACAAGGCGTAGGTGAAGGACAAGTAAATACTGGGCAATTAGGTGGCTGATCAGCGTCGATTCTTCGCGGCAGGCCCGCCGGAACAATCTGGATCACCATATTTACCGCGCAAACCGTCCCCTCGTTACGTATCAGGTGTACCTCCCCGCAGCCTAAGTCGGTGAAGCTCTCGCCTGCATGGTAGACCGTGGGCGTGGTGCAGGTGTCAGCCTCGTAAACCGTGAGCTCTCCAGATATAACCGTGATCAGGCTGGGTCCCGGATGCGTGTGCCACCCACTGTGAGCCCCGACTGGCCACGTGTTTCGGATGACATACACGTCGGAGTCCCCCTTCACCATCGTCTTGAGGTACCACCCATACTGATCAAACTCGTTGCACATCAAGTTGAGCAAGCCATTTGGAAAGTGGCCCAACGCCAGCGTTTGGCTGGCAAGCCCGCACGAGGGCGTTGCGCGAGCCGGCGCGACGACGATGAGCGACAGTGCGATGAGAAGTGGCAGAATTTGTATTTTTCTGAAGTGAGTTAGTGGATTCATTGTTTTTCCTTTCTTTGTTAGGGGCTGATTGTTTTTGGCATGTTTGGATTTCCGTATTGGTCTTGAAATGATGTTTGTCGTCGGTGTCATTGGACGGGTCGGAAGGCGTGGCTGAGGTCGAAGTTCGCGACCTGCCGGCCGATGACAACACCGGCGACACCGGAGAAGTGGTAGTGCAACCCTGCCCAGAGTCGGGCGTCGATGATATCTTGGCGGAGGTCGTTAGGCATGTCGAAGTGCCGCACGGCGTCGAAGTTCCCAGGCGGCCCGGCGGGGTCGAACCCGTGGAGATCGAGATTGATCTGGTTCGTGCCGAGGAAGGTACTGAACACCTCGGCCATCGCCGACGTAATCGTGGGGTGCGCGCCAGGGTATTCCGGGTGGTTGGGCGTGGTGAGGAGCGGCCGCCAGCCGGTTTGCTCGACCGTCGCCGGGTTGCCGTCGTCGTAGCCAGGTACGGGGCCGAAGCCGTCTGCGATCACGGCGGTGGGGTCGATCGCGCTGACCGGCCGCCAGAACAAGTGGTGGTACTTGGCATGAAAGGTGGACATCAGGGCATCGGCGCCGATGAGGTTGACCATCGCCGCCAGCCGTGCCATCTCGAGCAGGCCGACGCCGCGCGCGTCGGCAATCTCGCGCCCGACGCGGTTGAACTGGCGGATCACGTTCGCCGAGTAGAACTTCGCGATAGCAGTCTGCTCATCGGTCCGCGCGCTGCCGATCAAGGCACCGTAGGCCTTAATCTGGTTGAAGGCCTCGACCCACTCGCGGCTCTGAAGCGAGGGCGGCGGGTCCGGCAGGAACTGGTCCAGGCTCTGCAAGACAAATGGGCGCACGTCCCCCACCCACGGCGTCTGCGGCGCCGCGAACGGCGGCGTCAATCGCCACACGCCCGGACCGGGCGGTAGCGTCGGGAACGATGACGTCACATTGATCGGAGTCATCCGTCCGTCGCCGGTGCGAAGGGCGATGATGTCGTTCGCAGCCTGTAGCCCGACAGCGGTGCCCGCGCCGCCATCGGCGGTGCAACCGCCGAAGTTAAAGAGCGCCTCGGCGTAGTAGGCGTCGAGGTTCGCCACGAGACCTGAGAACGACGAGAAGTAATAGCGAAGCGTGCGGTAGGCAGCTTCGACTACTGCGCAATCGACCGACGCTCCCGGCGGTGCCGTGATCGGAGGACCGTATGGCTCGAAACCGCCCTCGATCGCGACCACGGCGTCGTACACCGCAGCCGAGGGGTAGGCCATGTAAATGAAGCCCTCCGGCTGGAAAGTGCCCGAGCCCACGACCGTGTCCTCGGCGATCTTGTTCCACTGCTGAACGGTGTTCCCCGGCGGCAGCGTAGCCGACGCGGGCGACGCGAGCGCGACGAGCATAGTCGCGATGAGAAGTGGCAGAATGAGTATTCTTTTAAACTGAGTGAGTGGATTCATTGTTGTTTCCTTTCTTTGGTTTTTCCCGGCGATTAGCCGGATTTGTTAAGCGTGAAGTTGTGATTTTTTGGTTTTCTTTTCGGGTTCGTACTTTGCCTTCCATCGCCATAAACGCGAAAGACCGATCAAAGTGATCATCTAAATTGAGATCTTTTCGGAGACGCTTCCGCGTGCAGAAACTTTCTTGGAGTGGTAGGGTATGAAAAGGAGGTTATGGATACGCCTTCGGTCTCGCAGCAAAGAGTGACCGAGCTCCTGGCACATTGGAGTGACGGGGATGATGCGGCCCTCGCGGAATTGACCCCGCTGGTCTATGAAGAACTCCGACACCTCGCGCATCATTTTATGGAGGGACAGCGTCCCGAGCACACACTGCAAACGACGGCGCTGGTCAACGAGGCTTATCTGCGCCTGGCCGACCAAACCAATCCACGCTGGCAGAACCGCGCCCACTTCTTCGCCGTGGCCGCCCGAGCGATGCGCCAGATCCTGGTTAGCTACGCCAGGGGTCAACGATCCCAAAAGCGCGGTGGCGGCGCGCTCAAGGTGGAATTGGACGAAGTAGCAGTTGTTTCACCGGAGGAATCAAAGGAAATTGTTGATCTGCACGAGGCACTGGAAAGACTGACCACACTCGACTCAAGAAAAGCTCAAGTAGTCGAGCTAAAATATTTTGGCGGGCTCAACTATGACGAGATGGCGGAAGTGCTCAAGATTTCACGTGTAACGGTGAGGCGTGATTGGGAATTTGCCAAAGTATGGCTGTATACGGAATTGCACGACGTGGACTAACCATTTTTTCCGGTGCCCGCGAATCACGCCAATTGACGCGGATGTTAAAATGACGAAGCGCGGAAGATTTTTGCCCACGAAACACACAAAATGACGCGAAAGCTGAAGCGCAAAAAATCTGACGCTGTTTACGCTCTCAACGTTTCGTGTTTTTCGTGTATTTCGTGGGCGAAGAGGTCCGATTCAATGTTGCAACGATTTAATGATTTAACGTAGGCGAAGCCATATGACGCCGGCGCGGTTACAGACGATTGAGGAAATCTATCGCGCAGCGCTGGATCAAAAGCCCGATCAGATCAGCGCATTCCTGGACAGGGCCTGCGGAGGCGATGAAGTTTTGCGCCGCAAAGTTGAGGCGCTCCTGGCTTCACGTGAGCGAGCAGCCGACTTCATTGAAACGTCGGCTGTTGGTCTTGCGACGAAGGTTATTCAAAATGGGCAAGCTGATTTGCTCGTCGGTCCAAAATTTCTGAACCGATCGGCACCGGTGGAATGGGTGAAGTTTATCTGGCGACCGACGTTACCGCGGGCCGCAAGGCCGCGCTCAAACTCCTGCCCTTGCGCTTTACCGGCGACGCCGAGCGGCTAAAGCGGTTTCAACAAGAAGCGCGCGCTGTAGTTGGGCTCAATCATCCAAATATCCTGACGGTTTATGAGATCGGCGAGGATCACTCCATTCATTACATAGCGAGCGAACTGATCGAAGGCGAGACGCTGCGCGAACATTTGACTCATAGGCCAATGCAGCTGGGTGAAGCTGTTGACATCGCGATCCAAGTGATAAGTGCGCTCGTCGCCGCCCACGAAGCCGGGATTGTCCATCGCGACATCAAGCCGGAGAACATCATGCTCCGACCGGACGGATACGTGAAAGTGCTCGACTTTGGGAT
>WNGA01011680.1_pt1 | contig 11421 bp, 10 predicted proteins | sample 5400061 | NCBI WGS metagenome assembly WNGA01 (sample SAMN13153366, study PRJNA577476) | soil metagenome | isolation source: 100 cm soil or saprolite under grassland replicate 2 | place: USA:California | collected 2016-06-15
ACGACACGCACGTGCCCGTGATCTTCTACGGCGCAGGAATCGCGCCCGGAACCTACTACTCCGACGCCAGCCCGGCGGACATCGCCCCGACCCTCGCGACGCTGCTCAAGATAGAAACTCCGAGCAACTGCGTCGGACGCATTCTGAGCGAGGCGATCAAGGCGAAGTGACGTCCGCCTGATTGAGGCCGGCAGCGATTCAGTATTAGAATTAGCCATAATGAAAGGAGATTGAGTATGGCTGCTAGCCAATTGGAATTGATCGTCAACCAAATCAGGCTGCTCTCGCCGGATGAACTGGTGAAGCTCATCCGACGGGCGGCGGAAATCCTCGAACAGAAACAGGTCGCGGCGGAGAAGCCCGCAAAACACTACGCGGCTTTCTTTGGCGCCGGCAGAGGCGTGTTTGCTACGCCGCAAGAGGCTGACCGCTTCATTCGTCAGGAGCGTGACGCATGGGAAGAGTAAGCGCTGTACTCGGACGGCGGATTTACCTAGACACCAATATTGTCATTTATGTCGTTGAAGGCTTTGCCCAGTATGCCGTTCAAATTCAGGCGTTGCTTGATGCGATGGATGCGGGCGAAGTATCTGTCGTGACAAGCGAATTGACGCTGGCGGAAGTCTTGGTCGGGCCGTTGAAGACACAGAATATAGCGATTCAGCAAACTTACCGTTCCTTTCTTACATCAACAGCCACGTTTGTAGTTCCCCCTGTCAACCGCGACATTCTGGAAGAATCGGCCCAGTTGCGAGCGAATACGAAACTCAAACTGCCGGACGCAATTCACATGGCTACCGCTCTACGCCACCAGTGCGATTCCTTCCTCACCAACGACGACGTGTTCAAATCACTCAATCTGGCGCAGGTCAGAATGTTGTCAAACGTTGATCTCACGTAAACTCAGGATAGTATTACCAATTCCAGCCCGGCGGACATCGCCCCGACGCTCGCCGCTCTGCTCAAGATCGAAATCCCGAGCAACTGCGTCGGACGTATCCTGAGCGAAGCGATCAAGGCGAAGTGACATCAATTGAAGAACCTCGGTCTCGTTTGACCCTAGTTCATAACCCGTTCAACTTGGCCATCAGAGCGGGCCGTCGCTTGTATTGCTCCTTAAGCTTCGACAGGTATTTCTGCCAATCGCCGGTTCGCCCCAACTGCGCGTAAGCGGCCTTGGCGCGCCGCAGCCAATTGGCGGCGTGCGAGTAATATTTGCTCTGCGTCTTTGCAATCAACTCGTCCGCCTGCTTGACGCTTGCGCGAATCACCCAATCGGGACGAGGCGCAATCAATGCGTCCGCTACAGCGGCGACGAGGCGATAGTCGTGCGTTTGCTTGTCCGCCACCTTGATCGCCGCGTCCCACTCCTGTTCCTCAATCAACACTTCGGCCAGCGCCTGATGGTTGTATCCCTTCTCCAGCGACGCCATCAACTCCGGCTTCATTCTCTTCCATCGAGAGCCAGCCAGACGCTTGAGAGTCTTCCACGTGGCGAGCGATGGCAAATCGTGAAAAGCCGCCTCCCACGCTTCCAGCGCCTGTGCCGTTCGGCCTTGCGCCTCCTCGATTGGGCCGAGCCATTCGCCGAGCGAAGCCTTGCTCGCGCCGAGTTTCAAACCGCGCTCGCCGACTTTGAGCGATTCGTCCTGATGCCGGGACTCGCGCAAAGCTTGCGCCAGTTTCAAAGCGTCACCGGCTTTAGCCAGATGTTTGAGCGCATACTTTACAGCCTCCGCCACACGCTTAAGCGAAACGAGCTTCAGCGCATAACGCAGATGTTCGCCCGACTCCAAACACAGCGACAGATATTCGTCAGTCCGCCCCCGTCGCTCCAACACATTCAGCTTCGCATCCGTCAGGATTTGCGAGAGAGGTTTGGGCCGGTACCATCTGTCTTCATCGTCTTCCTCCACGCGCTGCCCCTGAGCTTCAGGCGGCAGTTCGCCCCAACCGTATTGAGCGGCTGCGATGGCGACCTTCAACCCATCCACACCGTAGTTACTCAGCTTGTCGTGTATCTCATCGATATCGCTGAGTATGTCTTCGCGCTGATCTTCATCGAGATCGAGGCTCAAGACCACCTCGGCCAACGTCTTGCCCATGTCGTTAAGGTAGCCGCCCAATTCACCGTTCGAATCGTCAATGTAATCGAACCCGTTGTGGCTCTCTTCGAGCAGCGTCATCAGAATCCGAAACGCAGTCTCGGCGTCGCCCGCGTCGAGAAATTCCATCGCCGTCTTCTCGACGCCGCGCAATTCGTCGGTCAATCCGCCGACATGCCAGTAGGCCTCGGACATTCGCATGTGATCAAGGCTGTGCATAATGCCGTGCACGCGCCGCCGGTAGACTTCCGCGTCGATCTTCTTCTTCCGCTTCGGCGCAACGGCTTTGCGGGGACGAGAAGCGGCAGGCCCAGGTAGCGCCGCTTCCAACCAATCGCTCAGATCAGGAACTTCGTCGAGCAGTTCCATCAGCAGCGCGAGCAACTGTTCGCGGCTCAATTCCGCAAGTCGCTTCGCCATATCTTCGCGGATGACGAACTGCTCCGGCTCATGCGCGTATGTCAACAACAGCGCGACGATGTGTTTGCAATACCCGCCGAAATTATATTCGCAGTCGCACGAAGCCGCGCGAACGCCGCTGGCGTCGAGTTCGGCGCGCACTTTGTAAAAAGGCGATTGCATCCCTTCGCAATGGCCCGTCATAACATTGCCCTGAATCGCCGCGTCCGAGATCGCGCCGTTACGATAGAGCTCCTGGCCGCGCGCGAAACTCTTTTCGTTCGCGCCTGCGCGAATGATGGCGTCGGTGAGTTTGAGAGTGGTCATGATGTCTTTACCTTGCGCTATCACAGCTCCCAATTTGACCTCATATGAATAATGCCAGCGAAACTGTTGAAGCATTCTCGTGAGCACCTCTACCTGTGCCTTGCTGATCGCGTGCTCGCCGCTGACCATACCGAAAAATGCCCTGCGGAACGATTCTGCATCAGCACTTTGCATATTCGGCGTAGTGCTCTTCCCAGATGCAACTAAGTTCTCCAAGGGGTAGCTTATATGTGCCCGTCTAGCCTAGCGGTCGGAAACGGATAAGAATGGCAAGCGGGGCAAAGGCTCCCATGCAGTTTTTGCTGAATAGGTTGTTTATCGTTCTGTTGTGGCAAACGGTTTGAGAGAATCTGGGAGATAGCCGAACGGAAGGCTGGCTTGGTCACACTATACATTCCGCCACGTGCGCCTTCAAAACCACAATTCCAGGCTGCCAGTGCCTGACCGAGCCGTAATGCCTCTTGCAGCTTGTCTGCAGTTAAGCTCTTAAGTCCTTCCATCCCTCGTTGAGCAATGAGATGTAGTATTCCGGCTGTACACCAATCGCCAGAACCGGCAGCGTCTTTGAGGTTCATCACAGGGTAGGCTGCGATGTGACGCCATTTAGCAATCTTGTGTCGGGAGAGACGGCAGCGGTAACGCAAGCCTTCGTTTCCCAGCGTCTCGATTTCTACGAGTGGCGTAATAGCAGGGAGTAATTCACTAAAGCCTGCAGCTCGGTCACTGGCATACTTAACGATATGAGCGAGTGCAAAGGCCTCGCGCATCAGTTTGGGATCACCTGTAGCGGAAGGTTCAAAGACGATGAGCGCGCTGTGCGCAGCACAGGCCTGCGCAATCGTTAGTGCCCCGCGCGACACACGGTCGAAGAAGAAGACCTGCGGTTGTGTCGCCTCCTCCACAATTTCCTGCGCCGCTTCGTTGGTGATGGCTTTATAGGTCGGCAACCAAGCACCACAATGAGGACATTGCCACGAAAACTTGTGGGATGGCTGACCGGCGCGATTGTGCTTGATTTGGTGAACAATGATGGGAGTATCGGTTGTGGGCTGTTGTTTTGCATAACGCAACTTAACTCCCCATTTCTTCAGATCGCTTTGAACATACCTTGAAGCGGCATCACCGTTGAGTCTGGCAATCGGATATGACTGCCAACCCAAATAGCTCATGATTGTCAGCACGTTCCCGCAGGTGCCGCCAGCCCACAATCGAGGTGCTTGCTGTTCCCCGCCGTTTATAACAATGTCCAGCGTAAGCAAACCAGTCCCCAAAATGGTTGTAGGCTGCATTGGGACATTGAGTTGTGGGCAGGTGTGGGGCAAAGAGGTATGCTGGTCGGTAGTGGACTTACGAGTGTTGTGCTTTTCCATGCAATGACTCTCAGGTTAAAGTCGATTCGTACGGCTCTCCAGCCAGCCAAACTTCAGATGTCACACTGTCCGATTGCGAAGCTGTCCAGATAGCATCTCCCGTCTCGATTTCGTAGACGCTAGCCTCGACATATGACACTGGTAACTTGCGCTCAATTGCTGCCAGCAGCGCGCCGAGCGACAGCATCTTATTTGCCAAAGGTGAAATGACCGTCGTGATTTCGCCATAACCGGGCAAAGACTGCAACTGTTTGTGATAGTATGTATCTATTCGCACAATATGGCGGTATATGTCAAAGGGAGTACGCTCGTCGCAAAGGATAATATTGGTCTTGGAGACGAATATCCGCTCGAAGAGCACTTCCTTGAGCTGCACGAGCAGATCATCGGCCCGACGTAGATTTTTGGCTGGGAATGGCAGGATTGGACAAACTTCAATACAGTCGCTCTCGAGCAAGTCGTGAATTTTCTCCAGCCGCTCCTTCTCATTCTTGCCGATGACAGGCAGCCAGATAATTTTCTTGGGCCTTTCGAGGCGGAAGTGGGGTATGTAGTCTGCATCACCGTATTCACTACCGCGAATTTTCCCGTCAACTGCCGGGTCCTCCGTCACCGCCACATGCAGATTTCTAATTCTGCCTAGGTCGGCTTGCTTGCAAAGAAAGGCAATGATTGGGAAAAAGAGAGTTCTCGGCAAGGCGCTGATGTCAACCACAACGTCACGATATTCAGCAATCTCTTCCAGATGAGCGTGCAATAGGTCTACGGCCTTCCTGCCTCCCACGACATAACCCGATTCATCGCGCAGATCAACCTCTCGACACTCGATGCATTTCCCATTAGTAACCGTAGCCAGCCGTTGGCGGTTGTTTGTAGTGAACGCTTCGATCTTCTGCGTTTCCCGCTTGGAATTGGCCGAAGGGCATAACAGCATTGCCATATAGCCAAGCTGACCTGGTGTGCCGCACCGTGAGATGCGTTCCAACGTGACTAAGGAACGTGGGTCGAAGCCAACACCGAGAATCAGACAGACAGAAGCATATTGATCCCCGAGCCGTCTGCGCCAGAAGTCTTCGTATTGATGATCGAGATAATATTCAGACCAGCGTGACTGGATCATCCCTACTCCTCAAAGGTCAGTTGTGTGCCATGCCTTCTGCTCCATTCTTTAGCAGGCACAGGACCTTCCATCATTCTGACAACGTCATCAATCTTAAGTACCTGGAAACCGCCGAAACCCAGCGGCAGGTAATATTTTACGCACAGCAACCGATTGAGATAAAAGACGATCTTTTCTGAGCCAACTTGCCCCTGTTTGGTGGGGCGTACGGAGAATATATTGTAGGCGACAGCGATAGTTAAGACCTCACGCAGCAAGGCAGTCTTGTCATCGCTCTCGCGCTTAGCTAAAACCCGCCGTAGCAGCGCACGATCCAAGCCGAAGCCATTGACTCCTGGAGCATACGGCGCATTCACGCGGTAAGTAACTTCGTTGAAGAAGAGACCTAAATTCTCAACCAGTTGGCGAATCGAGAACCCATGTGTGAACCGTTTTTCAAGGTTCTGGCAATACTTTTGCGCCTCTTCTCGAAGCAAGTCATGCTGGTCCTGGGCCGAGAGAATAATTTCTTTTCCTAGTTCCGCGCGAAAGATTAACTTATCAACCATGACTCCACTAATGTTTAGAAACTGGTCAACATTGCCGTTTGAGGTTTCGGCTAGCATGTCGAAAGAGTGATAATAAGGAAGTTTGAAACGACTCGCGGCGAACAAGCCGGCTGCGCCCTCAGTCTTGCTGTCCAGAGGTTCTAGCAACATTGTCTCTGGAAAGAGCGAGCGTTGCTTCTGGCGCACCTTGCGCTCTGCCTTGATGAGTTGACCTTCCAGTTCGATCAGGTCTTTCACGGAAACATTCTCGGCAGAAAGTTGAGCAGGCACTAAATCGATTTGTTGGTTGAGGTGCTTATTGAGATTTCTGAAACGAGCAGCTACTTCATCCAGCCCTTTAGCAATTTTCTCCCTGTTATACGTATCATCGTTTTCACTCAGTAGCAATCTGAAATCGCTAGCCACACTGTATTGTTGTAAGGCGCTGGAGCGGCTCAATCGCCGCTTAGCGACATCAGCCACGAAATTTTTGAATGTAGCTGGAGAAATGCCATCCAAATCAATTTCCCGAAAATCACGGTCATCTTTCATGCCTTCAAGCGATATCAACTCCTCCAATTCAAGGACGTGTTTTCGAAGCGCTATCCAGCGGGGCAATCCCGAACGTGTCAAAAACTCGGCAAGGATTTGTTGGCGCTGATCAAAATAAAGTTCGTGCAGATTGTCGAGCATTACCAACGGCACTAAGTGCCCTAATGGTCCCGCCGCCTGTCTTTGCTGATTCAAGAAGGAGAAAGCAAAGATTCTTGCGTGTGGTTGAATGGAGGACGGGATAGGATCGCCAGGAAAGCTGTTCAGCAGTGTGCCGAAATCAGCTTCAATCTGTTCGCACTCATAACACAGCGAAGACAATGTCTGAGCTTTGCCGAAGATCATTGGAGGCGTTTCCTGCGGGGATAAGGGAGCTAGCTGAATATCTTCCATCTCTGGTGAAAGTAATTCAGTGGCTATCATTGACTTGATTGAACGCAGGAAGTTGCTGACGATCCTTACATCCAGCATAGTGTTCAGGACTTTTACGTTGGCTTCGCCTAAAGGCAAATTTGAGATCTCGCGCAGGCTGCTGTCACAATCAAGGTAAATGCCAATCACCTGCGGGCCAAAATCGTTGATGGCTCCTAAACTTGTCAGGCGATCAAGTAGCGCTTGTTCGGTAGTCTGTTTCCGTCGTTGATGAATGGCTAGCAAGGTTTCTGGCTCGAATAACCGCAGCAAGCTGCTCTTACCGGAACCAGGGCTGCCACGTAGCACGAGTAGCTTCCCCGGTGCAGAGATGTCATCTGGCAACAGCAACTTCAGCAAAGTTGGACAATAGAGTGGTAGAAAAAGTGAGACGTCCAAAACCGAACGGTCAGCAGCACGTACTTTGAAGGCATTAAGAATGCGTGGCATTACTAACTCACCTCTCGTCCATGTCGTTCGTAGCGCACGAACAGCGGCGCATCCCACTTTCGCGACCACAACAAATAGATCGAATTGTTTGGAGTGTTATGGTGCAATATGACTGGTAAACCGCAATCCTCGTAGCCAAACATCACTCTGCGAGTATGTATATCTTCCAGGTCGGCTCGGTAGTGATTTATGCAGAGTGCCGCCATCCCTTCGGGAGCCGCCACATCATCGGTTGGAGGTCTGATACGCACTGCATCTGACAATACTGCAGCAGGCAAAAGTACTGTACGGTTGAGCGGTGGTTCTAACTTCGGGATCAATTCGGCGATGCGCATGAGAGCGCATTCCGTTGTCATCAAAGGGCAGAAGTAAATATACGCATCATCGTTCCCAAACGCGTCGAGCAACTTACTCTTAGTTTTCAGACGCGCTAGTATGCCAGCTAGTACTGTAGCAGAACCGTCTGCTTTGGTCTCTTCGCGCAACAAGGTCTTGCCTGAGCCGCAGAAATCATCAATCAGGAATAAGCACCTAAAGCGTGCTCCTTTACCCAGCTCCTTCTCCAGATCGCTAATCAATCCTTGCACCTTCTCCTCATTGGGTTGATAGGTAGTCAAGACCTGCTCGTTGTTAATCTTCAAGTTCTGCCGACGGAAGTAATCTATACGCGCTCCATCGCTCAAAGCCACGTACAATGAAGCGCGCTCAATTTGCTTCAAGGCTGAAGACGTCGACAACCTATGAACCTGAAACCTAGGAATGCCGGTTATTTCAGCAGCGAGGTCAAGCTGGCGCTGGCGAATATGGTCATAGTAAAGAACTTGGGTGAGTTGTTGGAACTCTTCACGCGAAATAAAGATCAGTTGCTCTTGCACAAAACGCAGAGCGACATCGCGCTCTGCTTCGTCGAGGGCCTTAAGCCAGAGATAGAGATTCTCGAAAAACAATCGCCCTGGCTGATACATTTCGTAATGGTTATATTTGTAGTCAGCAAGCATGTCCAGATCTTTGAATAGATTTTTCAAGCTCTCTTCATCCCAATCTGGAAGGATGCTTTCCAACAAACGCAATGCCAATTCCCGTTTCATCCCAGCATCACCTCTCATTTCAAGAAAGCCATATACGCGCTCTACCGCGAGATAGTATAAGCGATTGTGAGTAATATTCAGCCGCTTGTGTGCCGCGATAGCCCCTCGGCGCAAGATTCCAGCACGTCTGTGGATCGTTGGACGATTCATCAACGGTTAATGAGTAGGGCTCTTGTAAAAGGGAGAAATCATTACCGGGAAACTGCCCTCGATCTCCGATGCATAATATTGACAGGGCGTTACGTTTCCCAGCCTGCTGCTGGATGAATTCGACCAAAGCACGTTTAGATGCACCTGGAGCTAGGATGTCAATCGAATGGCTTGAACGCAGCGTGATTACTCCCGGCAGGCCGAGCTTATAAACAATTTGCTGTACAGCATTAAAGATCATTGTTCCATGAGTGCTGACGTGTGGTTCTACAGTGATTTGCTTACGGCGGTGGGTGCGGCTGCACAAACGCACAATGACAGGGTTAGCTTGCAACGCTTCACCCACTGGCACAAGCATATCACATAGGCTGTCCTTGCCATCCGGCCGCTCATCACTATCCAATCGCCCGATATCCGCGCCATTATAGTAACCAATGAAGACACTACTCCAAAAATTGCGTGGCAGTTTATCTCGCAATGCCTCTCTCACCGACTTGCCACGCCCCGTAGCAATACCGAGCCGCACCCCCTCTTTGAGTAGTCGTGCTAACTGCAAACTGATCTCAGCACTCAGTCCGGTGTAACGCTCTCGACCATCGCATAGAGTCCCATCGTAATCAAAAACTACGGCCTGAAACTCAGTTTCGTGGAGCTTGTCGACGAAATTGCGATATGCCTCTCGCCAAAACTCCAGCTCACCCTTGATTTGCAACAATTCGCAATTCTCACCAGTTTTGCGCTCGATGGCAGCAATCTCAGTTGCAGAAAGCGAGTTTTCGGATGCCGATGAACCATAAATGCGCATATGGTAGATTTTACGTCCAAAGGCCGGAACGCCTGGGCGTCCAGGGTCGATCCCCCGTGCTTCGCCAGCAAACTTCACCAGATGCAACGCAGAAACAAATGTAGCGATAGTCGCCGCCTCTCCCCTGTGCCCGGACTCTAATCGCACAATAGGGACGTCTGTTGGCAGATGGCGCAGGGTCTTCTCAGCTACGCCTCGGTCATCACTCGTTACCAGTGCGATTACGCCTGTTGTCGCGCCATGCTTTGCCAACCAGTGATGGCGGCCATGCGCGAAGTTTCTGTAATCAGCAAGTTGCGTTGTTCCCAGCGCCGCTTCGGTAAATTTAGATTCGAGATCAATCGCTGTCGTTCGTGCTGTCGGCCCATAAAGCACTATCAAAGTTTCCTTGCCCCACAGTGGCAAACACTGTTGATATAGGTTTGCGTAAAACTCTGTGTCGATAAATTGTGGGTGCGCTAATTGTTCTAAAGTGTTCGGCAGGCGTGGTCTCAAAGAGAAGGCCGTTGTATAGGCGCGAGACAAGAGCACCAGAAATGCCAGGAGCGAGTTGGTTGCGAGAAAACCGTCTTTTCCTGAGGGGACATCAAACTCAATCAGACTGGTGTAGCGATAGTTGCCCGCTAGTTGGGCTAGAGGGCTTTTCTTACGCGAACAGACTGTCGTCAGATATATCGGCTCCGCTTCTGCGATATGTTTCAACACGCCTAGTGCATCCGGATTACGTCCGCCGGCGCTTAAGATCAAGGCTGCAACATTACGGAAATTCTGCGAGGCAGAAACGACTTCTAAGGGGGTGAGCGCTTTGGCAACTCGACCAGTGTAGTGCTCGTGAAGTAAAGCTGCGAAATGCGCTGCGGTCAGTGAGCCACCTGATCCGATGCACACAAGAGGCAGCGCATCGCAATCAGCAATGGCTTTTGCCAACCCCTCTACCGACGTCTGCATCGCCCAAGCGTATGTGCTAGGGAGTATCTGTAGTTCGGATGCGTAAGGTTTGCCCAGATAACACCTCGCGTATGTAGCTAAATTGGTAACAGCGATAGATCATAACACGTAACTAGCAGAAGATGATTTGGTGAGACAAACAATTCGATTCACGCTCGCCCTATAGCTTGTCAGTGTCCTGCCCATCGCCACCTAACTCCTTCACCAAGTTAGAGGATCAGATCTGTCATCAGAATCGAGTAGAAAACGTTGGCATCGCAAAGAACCAGAGGGTCGGGCATTCGGCCTCCCTATTCGTAGATGCCCATTTCGCCGGCTTCGTCGCGCAACAGCTTCAGCGCCGCCTGAGCGCGCTCCTTCTGTTTGCTCAGATAGGCCAACACATCGGCGATGGCTATGCGCCTGTGGGAGCCGACATAGTGAAGCGGAATTTCTCCGTTGTCCAGTTTTTTGAGCAATGTAGGTCCGGAGATGCGCAACATCTCCGCCGCCTTTTCGGGCGAGCCCTCAGCATCTTCTTGATCCGGGCTGACAAAGGCTTCGTTCATATTTTCCATCCCTGCTTCGGGAGCCATTGCCCGGCGAAAGACTCGCTGGAACCAAGCGCATTGACCAGCGGCATCAGGAAACAGTGCAGCCGCGTCACAACTTCCGGCAGATTCGCGCTCCCGGATCTGAGCTTTTACTTTGCATTCTTGTTTCTGTGATAAAGCGTCAACTCATTTTTATAAGAGCAGGCGTTTCCTCACAAGTTATTGATTAGCGGGCAGGCTACTCCGCTTGCTATGTCGAATGGTGAGCAGTCTGCTGTTGTTTTCAGTTGAGAGGTTGAAAATCGAGTTCCGGAGGCGGCGCTGGGCGGATCAAGCCAGCTAATGTCTCCAGCACATTGCCGCCTTGTTTCTTGATCGTTTGGATGACGCTCTTGAAGGCGGAGAGCGCTTCGGCGCCTTTCTCGTTCTTTGAACAGTGCGAAACTTTTCGGGCGATCACTGCCGGTCTGAGCGCGCGTTCGGCGGCGTTGTTGGTTGGTTCGATGACCGTCGGTTCGTGCAGGAACCTCAGCAAGTTGCCGCGTTCGTGATGGCGAGAAAGCTCATTCAAGAGGCGTTGGTTGTCGGGGTCTTTGAGCTCTCGCGGGCGCAAATGATAGCTGATTTCCTCTTCCA
>WNGA01015292.1_pt1 | contig 11420 bp, 9 predicted proteins | sample 5400061 | NCBI WGS metagenome assembly WNGA01 (sample SAMN13153366, study PRJNA577476) | soil metagenome | isolation source: 100 cm soil or saprolite under grassland replicate 2 | place: USA:California | collected 2016-06-15
ACCCCGGCGGGCAGCGGCTTGTCCCGGTACCCCCGGGTGGTGTGGCCGCGCCGGGCCAGTTCGGCCTCGACCGCCCGGGCGGTGGTACCGGCGTCGCCGAGCACCCCGAGGTCCACCCGCCGGTTGGCGCCGAGCGCGGCGGGTTCCACGTCGACCTGCGCGACGGTCGTGCCGGCGCCGATCAGCCGGCCGTGCCGGGTGGTCCACATCGTCAGCGCGCAGCCCCACGCGACGAGCACGTCCGCGCCCAGGATCAGCTCGGCGGCGGCGGGGGACGCGAACCCGCCCGCGACGTCGAGGTACCACGGGTCGCCCGGGAACAGCCCCTTGGCGACGGCCGAGGTGGCCAGCAGCGCGCCGCACCGCCCGGCAAGGTCGGCCAGGGCGGCGCGGGCGTACGGTGCGCGGGCGCCGCGCCCGGCGACGAACACCGGCCGGGCGGCACCGGCCAGCAGGTCGGCCAGCGCGGTGACCGACGCCGGCGCCGGGGTCACCACCGGGTCGGGCGGCAGGCTCACCGGGCCCGGCGCGGCGACCTCGCCCGCCTGGACGTCCAGCGGCAGGCTGAGCACGACGGTACGGCTCGTACGCCGCCCCGACCCCGGCCGCCAGCCCGGCCTGGTCCAGCGCGAAGTTGGAGCGGGTACCGGCGGCACCGGTGTCTGCCGCGAGCACCACCATGGGGGTGCGGCTCTTGGCCGCCTCCGCGATCCCGGTCAGCGCGTTGGTCAGCCCCGGCCCCTGGTGCACGGTGAGCACGCCGAGCCGGCCCGAGGTGCGGGCGTACGCGTCGGCCATCACCGCCGCGCCGCCCTCGTGCCGGGCCGCCACGAACGCCACCCCCGCCGCGGCGAGCGCGTTGGTCAGGTGGAAGTTGCCGCTGCCCACCACGCCGAACGCGCGGTCGGCGCCGAGCCCGGCCAGGACCCGCCCGACGGCCTCGGCGACGCGCACCGCCGGCTACTCCGCCGCGTCCGGTCCGACCAGCGCGAGCACCCGGCACGGGCTGCCCGAGCCGTGCACGATCGGCAGCGGCGCCACCACGAGCACCGCGCCGCGCGCCGGCAACCGGCTGACGTTGCGCAGCTGGGTCAGCCCGTACCGCCCGGCGCCGAGCAGGTACGTGTGGCACGGGAACGGCGGGTCGAACGAGTGGGCCGCGCCGGCATCCGTGCCCACCGTCTCCACGCCCAGGCCGATGATCGGGGTTTTGTCGGCGAGCCAACGGGCGCACTCGATGGACACCCCGGGGCTGCGCCCGGCGTTGGCGAACGCCGCCGCGTCGTCGCCGCGGGCGTCCCACCCGGTGCGGTAGAGCAGCCAGCCGCCCTCGGGCAGCGGCCCGTGCTCGGCCTCCCGCGCCTGCACGTCCTCGACCGAGAGCAGGAAGTCCGGATCCGCGGCGACCCGGTCGGTAGCGTCGAGTACCACCGCGGGCGCGACCAGCCGGCGCGGCGGTATCTGCGACACGTCCTCCCCGCCCTGGCCGGTCACCCAGTGCACCGGCGCGTCGAGGTGGGTGCCGGTGTGCTCCCCGGTGCGGATGTTGTTCCAGTACCAGGCCGGGCCGCGCTCGTCGTACCGGCTGATCTCGTCGAGCTGGAACCGCCACGTGTTGCCGAACGGCTCGGGCAGTTCGAGGATCGGGGTCCGGCCGTGCAGCGGCGCGGTCAGGTCGACGACCTCGACGGAGCCCTGCGCGACCGCGGCGGCGAGGTCGGACAACACAGACATGCCGCGAAAGCTACGCCGCACCCCGTGGCGCGGGCAAGGGACCGGGGTGGCCCCCTTGCGCGGGCCGGCGACACTCGACCAATGAGCGAGCGTCCCCCGTCCCCGATGCCGTACTGGCCGGCACCCCCACCCCCGGCGCCGAAGAAGAGCCGGGTCGGGCTGGTGCTGGCGATCGTGGCCGGCGTCGTGACGGTGCCGGCCGGCAGCGCCCCGGCCGTCGCCGCCGCGCCGGCGGGCAACGGGTACGCCCCGCCGTCGGACGTCTGCGCGCTGGCCGATCCGGCGGTGCTCGACGCCGGTACCCCCGGGTCGGGCTCGATGGAGAAGGAGGACACCCGGTTCACGCTGACCGGGTGCGTCTGGGACCTGGCGGCCTCCGACGTGACCAACTCGGTCAAGCTCTTCGTCGCCGTGGACGGCGACGCCCAGGCCCGGTACCAGGAGTCGGAACGGATCTGGGCCGGCCACACCGTGCCGGGCTTCACCAGCCAGCCGGTCACCGGCCTCGGGACCAAGGCGATCGCCGCGCACCGGCTGTCGTCGCAGAACCGGCGGCTGGAGTCGGTGCTCGCGCTCTACGACCAGAACCTGTATCTGGAATGCCGCTTCTCCGGCGGTGGGACGAGGCCGTGGGATGCCGCCGCCGTGCGGGACCGGATGGTGTCGTTCGCCCGGGCGGCGCTGGCGAAGGTACCCCGGCGGTAATCACGTTGTCCGGGCCCGGCGCACCGCCTAGGGTCCCGCGCATGGCCATCTTCCTGACGGCGGTCCGCCGTGTCCGCCCCGGGACGCTCCCGGCGGGCGTGGGGTTGGCATCCGCTCGTTGACGAGCGGGCGGCGCGGGTCGTGGCAGACGCCGCCGTGCCGCCGGGACAGCTCGTGCTCGACCTCGGCGCGGGGGAGGGCGCGCTGACCGCGCACCTGGTCGCGGCCGGGGCCCGGGTGGTCGCGGTCGAGCTGCATCCGGCTCGGGCGGCGCGGCTGCGGGACCGCTTCGCCGGTGCGCCGGTCACCGTGGTGCACGCCGACGCCTTGGCGGTGCCGCTGCCGCGCCGGCCCTTCCGGGTGGTGGCCAACCCGCCGTACGCGATCGCGAGCCCGCTGCTGCGGCTGCTGCTCGCGCGCGGGTCCCGGCTGGTCCGGGCGGACCTGGTGCTGCAACGGGCACTGGTGCGCCGCTTCGCCGAGGACCCGCCGCGCCACTGGCAGGTGTATCCGGGCCGCCCGCTACCCCGGCGCGCGTTCCGCCCGGCTCCCCGGGTGGACTCCGCCGTCCTGGTCGTCCGGCGGCCGTGAGCCCTCCGCCAGCTCCGCGCGGGCCCGGCTCTCCAGCAGCCGGTACCCGGTGGCGCGCGCGAGCGCGAGCCCGTCCTGCGCGTGCGACCGGGCGGCGTCCGGCCGGCCCAGGCGCCGGTAGGCGCGGGCGAGGCCGAGGTGTGCCTCGACCTCGGGGTACCGGTTGCCGATCTCGCGGGCCAGCGCCAGCGCGGCCGCGTGGTGCGCGCGGGCGGCGTCCGGGTTCCCCGCGGCGTCCTCGATCGTGCCGAGCGTGGTGAGCGTGTCCGCCTCGTACCGGCGATCGCCCGCCGCGCGGGTCAGCGCGAGCGCCTCCTGCGCCACCTCACGGGCCCGCCCGTGCTCGCCGGCGTCGCGGTGCAGCACCGCCAGCAGCCGTACCGTTTCGGCCTCCCCGCCCCGGTTGCCCACCTCCCGGTGCAGCGCCAGGGCCCGGTCGAGGTGGTCGCGGGCCTCGCCGGGCCGGCCCAGCGCGTGGCACACCTCGCCGAGCCCGGTCAGCGTCACCGCCTCGGCGAAGCGGAACCCGGTCTCCCGGCATATCGCGATCGCCCGGGTCGCGTACCCGACGGCCTCCGCCAGGCGCCCGGCCTCCCAGCACACCGCGCCCAGGTTCTCCAGGTTGGCCGACACGCCGACGGTCCAGCCCAGCTCCTCGGCGACGGCCAGGGCCTGGCGGTAGTGCTCGGCGGCCTGGTCGAGCGCGCCGGACTGCTGGTACACGTTGCCGAGGTTGCCCAGCACCGCGCCGTGCCCGTGCCGCCAGCCGGCCTTCTCGGCAAGCGTGGCGGCCCGGTGGTAGTGCGCGATCGCGTCCGGGTACCGGGACAGCCGCCAGTGCAGGTCGCCCAGGCTCAGCTCGGCCGCCGCCCGGGCCGGCATGTTCCCGTCGTGCTCGGCGGCGGCCCGCCCGGCCCGCGCGACCGCCAACCAGTCCACTGTGGACATCCGCTGGTGGAAGTACCCGCGCAGCAGGTCCGACAGCGCCCAGCCGACGGGTGGGGGCCCGTGCACGGCGGCGGCGACGAGGTTGGCCCGTTCGGCGTCGAGCCACGCCAGCGCCGCCGCCGCGTCGGGGAACGGCGGCCCCGCCGGGGCGGTCGCCGGCAGGCGCAGGATCTCCGGATAGAGCCCGGCCGCAGCGGCGGCCACCCGTTGCCGGTACCAGTCGAAGAGGCGCCCGGTCGCCGCCGCGCGCGCCGCGTCGGTGTCCTCCGCGCCGGCCCGGTCGGCGGCGTACTCGCGCAGCAGGTCGTGGAAGGTGTACCGGCCCTCCGCGTGCTCCTCGACGAGGTGCGCCACGGCCAGCCGGTCCAGCCACCGGGCGGCCTCCGGTTCGGTGGCCCCGGCGAGCGCGGCGACGGCCGGCACGGTGACGTCCGGCCCGGGTACCAGCCCGAGGTGGCGGAACGCCCGGCGAGCGTCCTCGGGCAGCGCCGCGTAGGACAGGTCGAAGGCGGTTCGCACCGCGCTCTGCTCGTCGCCGTCCACCGCGAGCCGGCCGACCCGGTCGCCGCCGGCGAGCCCGGACACGTAGGTACCGATGCGCCGGTGCGGCCGCTCGGTCAGGTGCGCCGCGGCCACCCGCAACGCCAGCGGCAGGCGGGCGCAGAGCCGGACCAGCTCGGCGACCGCCGCCGGCTCGCCGGCCGTCCGCTGCGCACCGACGGCGCGGGCGAGCAGGTGGTGCGCCTCGGCCGGGCTCAGCACGTCGAGGGTCAGCAGCCGGGCGCCCTCCCGCGCGACCAGGCCGCCCAGCCGGTCTCGGCCGGTGACCAGCACGGCGCAGCCCGGGTGGCCCGGCAGCAGCGGGCGGACCTGCGCGACCGTCGCCGCGTTGTCCAGCACCACCAGAACCCGCCGGTCGGACAGCAGGCTGCGGTACCGGGCGGCGGCCGCGTCCAGCTCGACCGGCACCTGCTCGCCGGCCACCCCGAGCGCGGTCAGGAACCGCGCCAGCGCGTCGACCGGGCGCACTGGCGCCCCGCCGCCGTACCCGTTCAGGTTGACGTAGAGCTGCCCGTCGGGGAAGTAGCCGCGGACCCGGTGCGCCCAGTGCACCGCCAGGGCCGTCTTGCCCACCCCGGGCGCGCCGGTGAGCACGGCGGCCGGCGGTCCGGACGCCGCGCCGGCGAGCACCGCGTCCAGCTCGGCGAGGTAGCCGTCGCGGCCGGTGAAGCCCTCGACGTCGGCGGGTAGCTGGGCCGGTACCGGCCGCCGCGCCGCCCCGCCCGGGGCGGTCAGCCGCCGGTCCCCGGTGAGGATGGCCCGTTCCAGCTCGCGCAGTTCCGCACCGGGTTCCAGGCCCAGCTCCCCGACCAGGAGCACCCGGCCGCGCCGGTACACCTCCAGCGCGTCGGTGCGCCGGCCGGCCCGGTGCAGCGCGAGCATGAGCTGACCGCGCGGGCGTTCCCGCAGCGGGTGCTCGGCGACCAGCGCGGACAGCTCCGCGACCAGCTCGGGGCCGCGACCGAGCTCCAGCTCGAAGGACAGGCACTCCTCCAGCGCGGCGAGCCGCTGCTCGTCGAGCGCGGCCGCGCCGGCCTCGATGAGGCGCCCGGTGATCCCGGCGAGCGCCGGGCCGCGCCACCACGCGAGGGCTTCCCGTAACCGCGTGGCGGCTGCGGCGAGGTCGCCGGCCCCGGCGTGCTCGCGGGCCCGGGACACGCCGGCGCGGAACTCGTCGGCGTCGAGCTCCCCCTCGGCGACCCGCAGCAGGTACCCGGCGGGTTCGGTGGCGATCGTGGCCGGGTCGCCGAGCCGCTGGCGCAGCGTGGAGACGCTGTTGCGGACCAGCTTGCCGGCGCTGTCCGGCGGGTCGCCGTCCCAGACCGCCTCGACCAGCCTCGCCAGGGGTGCCACGCGGTTGGCGTGCAGCAGCAGCGCGGCCAGCACCCGCTGCTCGCGGGAGCGGCCCAGGCGTAGCTCCTCCCCGTCCACGAAGGTCTGGAGGGGACCGAGGATCCGAAACCGCATGGCACTCGCTCCGGCGCGTCGAGGGGTCACCGGCCAGCGTAGAGCCCGGACGCGAGGCGGCGCGCACGGCCGATCCACCACCCCCCTCGAGGTCCGCTGTCTTGCCCACCGCGGATCCGCCGTCGCGGTGGATCGACCGCCCGCCAGGAGCGATCGTGCGGGAGGCCGTCCCCGAACCGTCCCCGCCGGTTCCCCAGGTGCCGGTCAGGTGGTTTCGAAGACCAGGCAGGACGAGGTGGCGTAGGCGACCAGCCGGCCGGCGGCGTCGGTCAGCCTGGCCTGGGCCAGCGCGGTCCGCCGGCCGCGGGACAGGACGGTGCCCTCGCACCGCAGCCGCCCCGAGGCCAGGGTGACCGGCCGCAGGTACTTGGTGGTGAGGTCCAGCGAGGTGTACCCCTCGTTCGCGGCGAGCGTGGTGTGCACCGCGCAGCCCGCCGCCGTGTCGAGCACGGTGGCCAGGATGCCGCCGTGCACCGTGCCGAGCGGGTTGTAGTGGAACTCCTGGGGCGTGAGGTGCACGAGCACCCGGCCCTCCTCGACCTCCAGCCCGTCCATGCCGAGCAGGTGCATGACCGGCGGCGAGCGCCGTTGCTCGATCATGGCCTGGAGCGCGGCGAGGCCGCTGCGCCCGCGGAGCCGGTCCGCGTACTCGTGCGGGTCGGTCCACGAGAAGGTCCGGCTGCGCTCGCCCACCTGAGTCTGATCCACGGACCCAGCGTACCCGGTGCGCGCGCCCGTGGCGATTCCGGGCCCCGGAAAGCGCACCTCGACAGCTATCGATGCGCTCTGCCAGGGTTGGTGCTGTCCTGGGAGGCGACATGGGGATTTCGGTTCCGCGGCGGCTGTTCCTAGGCGCGCTCGGCGGCGTGCTGGTGGCGGCCCTGCTCGGTGCGGGCCCGGCGGGTGCGGATCCGGCCGGCGCGGGCCGGGACCGGGCGCCGGACTGGAGTGTCACCGGGCCGCACGGCGGCCCCACCGCCACCGTCCACTACGACGCGACGGCCGGTACCGTCGCGCTCGCCGTGTCGCGGGCCGGCCAGCCGGTGCTCGAACCGGGGCCGCTCGGCATCGTCACCGAACAGGCCGACCTGACCACCGGGCTGCGCTTCCTGCGCCGTACCGACCACTGGGTCTTCGAGCACTACACCACGACGGTCGGCAAGCGCACCCACCGGTTCTCGGCGATGCGCGAGGCGCGCTTCGCCTTCGCCGGCGCCGGCGGCGCCCGCGTCGACCTGGTGGTGCGCGCCTCGCGCGACGGCATCGCGTACCGCTACGTCCTGCCCGCCGGCTCCGGCGCGGTACTGCGTGAGGCGTCCGCGTACGCGGTGCCGGCGGCCAGCCCCGCCTGGCTCGCCACGTACATCGTCTACTACGAGAACCCGTTCGTACCCACGACGGCCGCCGCCGCGGCGCCGGGGGAGTACATGCACCCCGCGCTCTTCCAGACGCCGGGCGGCTACGTCCTGCTCACCGAGTCCGATGTGGACGGTCGCTACTCGGGCGGGCGGCTGGTCCACGACATGGGCACCGGTACCTACCACGTCAAGCTCGCCGACGAGCGGGTGCTCGTGGACGGGCCGCTCGCCACGCCCTGGCGCACGATGATCGTAGGTACCGCGGCGACCATCGCTGAATCGACATTCGTCGACGACCTCGCGCCCCGTTCGCGGGTCCGGGACACCTCGTGGATCCAGCCGGGCAAGGCGTTCTGGAGCTGGCTGGCCGGCGGCCGGGAGGCCGGCCAGAGCCTGAAGATCCAGAAGTCGTACGTGGACTACGCGGCGGCGCACGGCTGGCCCTACGTGGTCGTGGACGCCGGCTGGAACCGCGACCCCAACTGGGACCCCGACCCCACGTGGGAGCAGACGAGCTGGCTCCCGGACCTGGTGCGCTACGGCGCCGCGCGCAACGTGAAGATCTGGACCTGGATCCACGTCACCGACCTGGAGACCCCCGAACAGCGGGACCGGCGGCTGCCGCTGTTCGAGAAGTGGGGCATCGTCGGGCTGAAGATCGACTTCATGGACTCCGACGCGCAGGAGCGCTATCGCTGGTACGACCGGATCCTGCCGGAGACCGCCGCGCACCACCTGATGATCAACTTCCACGGCTCCACCGTCCCCCACGGCATGATGCGCACCTGGCCGCACGTCATCACGATGGAGGGGGTGTGGGGTGCCGAGCACACCCGCGACACCAGCCCCACCCACCTGACCGCGCTGCCGTTCACCCGCAACGTGCTCGGCTCGATGGACTACACCCCGATGGCGTGGCACCGGCCGACGCGGCAGACCTCCGACGCGCACGAGCTGGGGCTGTCGGTGCTGTTCGAGTCCGGGCTGCAGAGCTTCGCCGGGCGCGTCGACGGGTACCAGGCCCGGCCGGAGGCCGAGCGCTTCCTCGACCAGGTACCCACGGTGTGGGACGGGACCCGGCTGCTGGCCGGCCGCCCGGGCGAGAGCGCCGTGCTCGCCCGGCGGTCCGGGGACCGCTGGTTCATCGGTGCCGGGTTCGCCGGAGCGGCGCGGACGGTCGGCGTGCCGCTGGCCGTCGGCAGCGGGCGCTGGCTGGTCGAGGTGGTCCGGGACGGGCCGGCCGGACTGGTCCGCGAGCCCCGCGTCCTCGGTGGCGGGGAGCCGCTGATCGTGGACGTGGTGGCCGGCGGCGGGTTCGTGGCGCTGGCCTGCCGCTGGCACCCCGGCATCGGCACCTGTGACCGGCCGGTCGACGTGGTGCGGCGGACGACGGTCACGGTGGCCCCGGCGACGGTACCGCTCACGCCGGGCGGCTCGTTCACCGTCGCCGGCCGGTTCACGCTCGACGACCGTGCGCCGGTGTCGGACCTGACGCTCGCCCCGCGGGTGCCGGACGGGTGGACGGTGACCGGCGCCCCGGTGACCGCCCGGCGCCTGACCACCGGGCAGTCCGTCGAGGGCACCTGGACGGTCACCGCCCCGGCCCTGCCACCCGTGGGGTACGTCGACATCCCGGTCGTGGCGCGGTTCCGGGAGCGTCCGGGCGGGACGTTCTTCGAGTCCGAGCGGCCGGTGCAGGTGCACTCGTGGCGACCGTTGCCGGAGGGCTGGGCGTACCTGAGTGACCTGCCGTTCGCGACCTCGACCAACGGTCTCGGCCCGGTCGAGCGGGACATCACCAACGGCGCGGCCGGCGCTGGTGACGGCCGCGGCATCGCGATCCGCCGCGTGCCCTACGGCAAGGGGCTGGGCATGTTCGCGCCCGGTGAGGTGAGGTTCGCGCTCGACGGCCGGTGCACGCAGTTCGTGGTCGACGTGGGGCTCGACGACGAGGCGAGCCTGGACATCGCGCGGACCCGCATGGGCGGGACGATCACGTTCACCGTCGTCGGTGACGGGGCCACGCTCGCGGACACCGGTACCGTCGGCACCCGCGACCCGGCGCGTACCCTCACCGTCGACGTCACCGGCGTGCGGGCGCTGACGCTGCGGGTCGGCGACGCCGGTGACGGTACCCAGAACGACCGCGCCTCCTGGGCGGACGCCCGGATCCGCTGCGCGTAACCCGCCGCCACCGCCCGTGGCGCGCCGGCACGCTCGAGTTGATAGTTGAGTGAGTCACACATATGGTCGGGGTATGACGAAGAAACTGGAGACCCGACTGGAGATCAAGTCGTGGGACGAGAAGCCCTACCGGGAGCTCGCCGACGGGCGCAAGTTCACCCGCGCGGAGGTCCAGCTCGCCGGCGGGGCGGACGGGCTGGAGTCCGGCGCGTTCGACGCGCTCATGTACTACCGCGCCGACGGCACCGGCACCTACGTCACGCTCATGTCGCTCAGCGCGACGCTGGACGGGCGCACGGGTGACGTGGTGCTGCAGGGCGAGGGCACGTACGACGGGACCAGCGCGCGGATCGGGTACCACGTCGTCGAGGCGACCGGTGGGCTGGCCGGCCTGACGGGTACCGGGGAGAGCGTCTCCACGCACGCCGACTACCCGCACATGCCCCTGACGCTGGCGTACGACCTCTCTTGACCGAGCTCGACCGGGAGGCGAACGTGCTCGGCGCGCTCGCGCTGGTCCTGGCCGACCAGACGGCGCAGGCGGTGGCCGCGGCGGCGGGGCAGTCCGCCTCGGCGGCCGCCGCCCTGTCCGCGCTGGCCCAGTTCCTCGACCGGCCGACCCTCGACCAGCTTCGCCAGGTCCTCGGGCTGACCCCGTCCGGCGCGGTCCGGCTGGTGGACCGCCTGGTCGAGGCGGGGCTGGTCGGTCGCGGGCCCGGCGCGGACGGGCGCTCCCGCGCGGTGCAGCTGACCGCGCAGGGGCGGCGGGTGGCGGCCCGCATCGCGCACGCCCGCGCGCGGCTGCTGACCGGCGCGCTGGCCGGGCTGTCCGGGGCCGACCGGGCGGCGCTGCGGGACCTGCTCGGCCGGGTCATGGCCAACGTCGTGCAGGCCAAGGAGGGCGGCCCGTGGACCTGCCGGCTGTGCGACCTCACCGCGTGCGGGCGCGCCGGCGGCCACTGCCCGGCGGCCACCGCGGCGGCGGCGAAGTACGGCGACTTTTCCGCCGCGGGTGGCAGCAGCGGGGGCCGCCCACCGCATTGAACAAGCGTGACCGCACGTCCCCGCGTCCTCGCCCTCGTCGCCGCGCTCGGGGTCCTGGCGACCGTCGGGCTGGTCGGTGCCGGCACCGCAGGCGGCGCAGCGGGCCCCGGCCACGCCTGCACCGCCATCACGTGCACGCTGCGTGACCACACACCAGCCGCCCCGGGGCTCACCCGGACCGCCGCCGGCGCGGTGCTCACCGTGCCGGTCACGCAGAAGGCATTGACGCTGGTCATTAGGGTACCGGCCCGGTACCCGGCCAGCGACGCAGAGTTGTCCCGCTTCGCGGCCGGGATCCACGTCACCCCCGACGCCGAACCGGAGGGCGGCTGAGGCTTCCGGTCGGCGGCAGCACGCCGTACCCTCCGGAATTGATCCCCATGACGACCACGACGACGCAGCGTAAGGACGCGCCGGCCGCCGCCCCCGGGTGGCCGCGATGGGTTCCCCCGGCCATCGTCTGCGTGCTCTTCCTGCTCTTCGCCGGCCCGCTGGGCAGCATCGGCGGAAAGCTCGCCGAGGTGCAACGCAACGACAGCAGCGCGTACCTGCCGGCCGGCGCCGAGGCGACCTCGGTGCTCGCGGACACCAAGCGGTTCACCGGCCTGGAGGCCACCACGGCGATCCTGGTCTACACCCGGCCGGCCGGCGCTGGCGACCCCACCATCAGCGAGTCCGACGTCAAGCAGCTCGTGCTCGTCGGCCTGGCCGTCGCCGACTCCCTCAACATGCGGCTGGCCCTGCCGCCGATCGGACCGATCGTCTCCGACGACCACCGGGCCGCCGAGATCGTGGTCCAGCTCATCGGCTCGGACCCCACCCGGATCC
>WNGA01029791.1_pt1 | contig 11420 bp, 8 predicted proteins | sample 5400061 | NCBI WGS metagenome assembly WNGA01 (sample SAMN13153366, study PRJNA577476) | soil metagenome | isolation source: 100 cm soil or saprolite under grassland replicate 2 | place: USA:California | collected 2016-06-15
CCGGCGTGCTGATCGACGCCAAGCGTGGCCTCGACGAAGAGGCGGGCGCGATCCTCGACCGGCTCGCCGAGGTCGGCCAGCCCAAAATCCTGCTCATCAACAAGATCGATCTGGTGGAGAAATCTGCGCTGCTCGCGATTGCCAAGGCGGCCAACGAGCGCTTGGCCTTCGCCGCGACCTTCATGATCTCGGCGCTCACCGGCGATGGCGTTGCCGACGTCAAGAGCTGGCTCGCTGAACACGTGCCGGAAGGGCCGTGGCACTATCCCGAGGACCAGATCACCGACGCGCCGCTGCGCCAGCTGGCGGCCGAGATCACGCGCGAGAAACTCTATTTGCGGCTGCACCAGGAGCTGCCATATCACTCCACGGTCGAGACCGACATATGGAAGGAACTCAAGGACGGCTCGACCCGAATCGAGCAGACGATCTATGTCGAGCGCGAGAGCCAGCGTAAGATCGTGCTCGGCAAGGGCGGCCAGACCATCAAGGCGATCGGCGCCGACGCGCGGCGCGAAATAGCCGACATGATCGAGGCTCCCGTGCACCTGTTTCTGTTCGTCAAGGTGCGCGAGCGCTGGGGCGATGATCCGGACCGCTACCGTGGGATGGGGCTCGAGTTCCCGGAAGGATAGCGATGCAGTGGACCGACGAAGGCATCGTGCTCGGCAGCAAGCGTCACGGGGAGGCCAACGCCATCCTCGAGCTGATGACGCGCGCGCACGGCCGCCATCTCGGACTGGTGCGGGGAGGGGCGAGCTCGCGGCTGCGGCCGGTGCTGCAGCCGGGCAATCGCGTCAGCTCCACTTGGCGGGCGCGGCTCGACGAGCATCTCGGTCACTACGTGGTCGAAGGCCTCGATGCGCGCGCGGCATCGTTTCTGCCGGTCCCGCACGCGCTCTACGGCACGACGCATCTCGCCGCGCTCTGCCGGCTGCTGCCCGAGCGCGACCCGCACCCGCAGATCCACGCCGCGCTCGAGGAGGTACTCGACGGCCTGCTCGATCGGCGCCGCGCCGGAGCCGGCGTCGTGCGCTTCGAGTTGCTGCTGCTCGCGGAGCTCGGCTTTGGTCTCGATCTTTCGACCTGCGCGGCGAGCGGGGCAGAGGACGACCTCGTCTACGTGTCGCCGAAATCAGGCCGCGCCGTGTCGCGGCAGGCGGGGGAGCCGTGGAAGGACCGGCTATTGCTGCTACCGGCGTTTCTGCGCGAGGCGGTCGCCGGCGATCCCTCGCCGCAGGACGTCGCCGATGGCTTCGTGCTGACGGGCTTCTTCCTGGCGCGTCACGTGCTCGAGCCGCGCGGGCTCAGCCTTGCCGACGCGCGCGCGAGCTTCATCGCCGCGCTCGAGCACGACGCTCGCGCGGCAATTGGATGAGGCGAACGAGCCGGGCCGTTGATCGCCCGGCCCGTTGTCCGGTGATTGTTACCACCAGCGGTGATGCCGATGGTGCCGCCACCACCAGTGTCGGTGGTAATAACGGCGCCAATACACCTGATCGACCGCCTGATTGAGGTTGGCAGCGTTGGCGATGGCAGCGCCACTCGCGGGCGCCGCCAAGCTCGGCGACACGCCCACGAGGCCGATGCCCAAGCCGACCAGTGCTGCGATCAACATTGCACGCATTTTTCTCTCCTTGCGTCCTCAAGAGGCGCCGGCCGAGCGCCTCCCATGCTCTGGCGTTTGGCGACCGCGTGCTGCGGTCCGAGGTTCGGCCGGCGGCGCCGCGCGTTCATCCGTCGATCGGCTTGTCGCCAAATCGCCCCGTACCGCGACGACAAACGCCATTGGCTCAAAGCTACGCCCTGCAGTCCGAACAATGCGTGGCTGGATCATTCATCGCTTGTTCATTGCCCGGCCTGGCATTAACTCTTGCGCATGGCTCAGCACCTGATTCCCCCTCGCGACGGCGACGTCGAGGAGATTGCGCTGCGGGAGGCGCTGGAGGAGCGCTATCTCCAATACGCGCTCTCCACCATCACCGGGCGCGCGCTGCCGGATGCGCGCGACGGGCTCAAGCCCGTTCACCGGCGGCTCTTGTACGCGATGCAGCAGTTGCGTCTCGACCCCGGTGCGGGGTTCAAGAAATGCGCGCGGGTGGTCGGCGACGTCATCGGCAAATTCCATCCGCACGGCGACCAGGCGGTGTACGACGCGCTCGTGCGCCTCGCCCAGGATTTTGCCCAGCGCTATCCGTTGGTCGACGGACAGGGGAACTTCGGCAATGTCGACGGCGATAATCCCGCCGCCATGCGCTACACCGAGGCGCGGCTGACCGAGGTTGCGCATCTCCTGCTCGATGGCATCGAGGAGAATGCGATCGATTTCAGGCCGACCTACGACGGCTCGGAGAACGAGCCGGTGGTGTTGCCGGGCGCGTTTCCAAATCTTCTTGCCAACGGCTCGCAGGGCATCGCGGTCGGGATGGCGACGGCGATCCCGCCCCACAATGTTGCCGAGATCTGCGACGCGGCGCTCCACCTGATCGATACGCCGAATGCCAGGAGCCGCACGCTGTTGAAATACCTGCCGGGTCCGGATCTGCCGACCGGCGGCGTGATCGTCGATCCGCCCGCGGCCATCATCGAAGCCTACACCACCGGTCGCGGGTCGTTCCGCGTGCGGGCGCGCTGGCACAAGGAAGACACCGGTCGCGGCACCTATCTCATCGTCGTCACCGAAATTCCCTGGCTGGTGCAGAAGGGCCGGCTGGTCGAAAAGCTGGCCGAGCTCATCAACGAGAGGAAGCTGCCGCTGGTCGCCGACGTGCGCGATGAATCGGCCGAGGACATCCGGCTCGTCATCGAGCCGCGCTCGCGCACCGTCGACGCCGGCCTGCTGATGGAATCGCTATTCAAGCTCAGCGAGCTCGAGAGCCGCATTCCTCTCAATATGAACGTGTTGGTGAAAGGACGCATCCCCAGGGTCCTCGGTCTTGCGGAGGCGCTCACCGAGTGGCTTGCCCATCGCCGTGAGGTGCTGCTGCGGCGCTCGCAATTCCGCCTCGGTCAGATCGAGCATCGGCTCGTGGTGCTGGGCGGCTATCTCGTCGCCTACCTCAACCTCGACAAGGTCATCAAGATCATCCGCAACGAGGATGAGCCCAAGCCCGTCTTGATGAAGACCTTCAAGCTCTCCGACGTGCAGGCCGACGCCATCCTCAACATGCGGCTGCGCAACCTGCGCAAACTCGAAGAAATCGAGATCAAGCGGGAGGACAAGGAGCTGCGCGCCGAGCGCAAGTCGCTCAAGGAGCTCATCGGCTCCGAAAAGGAACAGTGGAAAAAGGTCGCCGAGGAGATCAAGTCGGTACGCACGAAGTTCGGGCCCAAGACGGCGCTGGGCAAGCGCCGCACCTCCTTCGCGGAGGCGCCGGAACACGACGAGGCGGCGATCGAGGAGGCGCTCGTCGAGCGCGAGCCGATCACCGTGGTCGTGTCGGAGAAGGGCTGGATCCGTGCGCTGCGGGGCACAGCCACCGATCTGTCGAGCATCGCGTTCAAGGCGGACGACGGGCCGAAATTCGCGTTCCCGGCCGAGACCACGTCGCGGTGTCTGGTGTTCGCCAGCAACGGGCGCTTCTATACTCTCGATGCGGCGAAGCTTCCGGGTGGCCGCGGTCACGGCGAGCCGATCCGTCTTTTCATCGACCTGGAGCAGGAGGCCGATGTGGTGGCTGCTTTCCGCCACCAGGGCGGGCGCAAGTTCCTCCTCGCAAGCGCGCAAGGCCGAGGCTTCGTCGTCCCCGAGGACGAATGCCTTGCCAATACCCGCAAGGGCAAACAGGTGCTCAACGTCACGCCACCCGACGCGGCGCGCGCGATCGCGGTGGTGGAGGGCGAACTCGTCGCGTCGATCGGCGAGAACCGCAAGATGGTGATCTTCCCGCTCGACCAGGTCCCGGACATGACGCGGGGGCGCGGCGTGCGGCTGCAGCGCTACAAGGATGGCGGGCTGTGCGACCTCAAGACCTTCAAGGCGGAGGAGGGGCTCTCGTGGACCGACGCTGCCGGCCGCGCCTTCTCGCTCACGCTCAAGGAGCTTGCTGATTGGCGCGGCAATCGCGCCGATGCCGGACGGTTGGCGCCGAAGGGGTTTCCGCGCACCAACACGTTCAACCAGCTGCCGGCGAACGGCAAGGGCCGGGAGGAGAGGGGATCGAAGGCGTAGGTGGCGCTGCGCCGCTGGTCCGATCCCGTGGGAAGGCTCTTCATCCACCTAGCGGAACCAACGCATTGCCCGTATCGTTTTACAACGCGGCCGCAAAACTCGAGGTGAAGAAAGGGATCGATGGATAAAATCGTAAAACTTAATCATCGCCTCAAAAGACGACCGTCTCGACAAACGTCCGTCGTTCGACCCTCGCGCGCGGACGCCGAAGACGCGGTGCGTACGCTCATTCGGTGGGCGGGCGATGATCCCGATCGCGAAGGGCTCGTCGGAACACCTGCTCGCGTTGCTCGCGCATACGAAGAGTGGTTTGCGGGTTATTTCGAGGATCCTCGCGAGTATTTGAAGCGGACCTTTGAAGAAGTCGCCGGCTACGATGAGATTGTTCTGCTGCGCGACATCAGGTTCGAATCTCATTGCGAGCACCATATGGCGCCGATCATCGGCCGTGTTCACGTCGGCTATCTTCCGCGCCAGCGGATTGTGGGAATATCGAAGCTCGTTCGCCTCGTCGACGTCTATTCGAAGCGGCTTCAGGTGCAGGAGAAAATGACGGCGGAGATCGCCGCGTGTCTCGACAGCGTGCTCAAGCCCTTCGGAGTCGGCGTGGTGGTCGAGGCCGCGCATGAATGCATGACCACCAGAGGCGTGCACAAATCCGACGTCACGATGGTGACCAGCTGCATGCTGGGAACATTTCGGACCAAGGCGGCAACTCGCCAGGAGTTTTTGTCGGCGATCAACCTCAAAGGCGGTGCTCCCAGCGGCAATGCCATCCGCTGAGATTGCGCCGACCGCGCAACTTGGGTCCGCGCCCTCTCCATGGGAGGCGCGCCGAGTGCGCGTGAGCATCAATCATAACACAAAAAGTGCTCCCACGATCTGGCGTGTCCGTGCAGACGGACCTGCTAGCTCGCGACGAATACGATTGATGCTGGCGACTTTTCGAGCACGGCCGCGGCGGTGTCGCCGAAGAACAGCTTGTCGCCTGGGCGGCGGCTCACCCCCATGACGATCAGGTCGTGCCCGCGTTTCTTCACTTCGGCGAGGATCGCCTCGTGCGGCGCCACGTCGGCGTGCACGGCGGTTCGTGTCGTCACGTCGTGGCGGTCGGCCATTTCGACGACATCCCTCATGATCGCCTGCTCCTGCTGGCGGGCGCGAAAGCCACGACGCTTGCGTCCATTACTTACGCTGGTGGTGGCAACGTAGAGCGCCGTGATCGGGCAGTCGTAGGCGCGCGCGATGGCGATTGCGACGTCGCTGCGGTTGCCGGAGATGATCGCCGTTCCCGGCCACGATTGCGAGCGGCCCCTCGAAGGCTGAAGCGATGCGGCTGACATCCTGATGAAAGCCGCCGTTCTTGACGCGCGTGTTTTCGACGCCCACGACGAGAAGGTCGTATCCTTTTTTTGCCTCTTCCGCGACGGCCTCCCCGCTCGCAGCGTGATGCTTGCGAATCGTGACGTCGACCGGCGCGGGCTCGTCGTCGCTGCTCTGCGCAAGCGTGGTGTCCTCGGCGGCCGCCTTGACGGTTTCCTCGACGCGATCGCGAGGTTCCTTCGTCTTCTCTTGTTTGCTGCCGGTCTTGTCCCCGTCCGACAGCGGCAGGACTGTGATCGGGATGCCGCCCGTTCCGGCCAAGAGTCCCGCAAGGCGCGCCACGAACTTGCCGTTCGGACTCTGGTCGACTGCGAGCAGCAGGCGTTCGAGATTGAAAACGAAGCCACGGGCCTCGTACTCCTCGCGCTCCAACCGCTGCTTCTCCGCCTTGCTCAGCGGCACGCGCTTTAAGGCCCAGCGCAGCATCGGCGGCATGGCCATGGTGGTCGCAACCGCCATGGTAACGATCATGGTGAAGAGGTCTTGCGTGAGCGCGCCCATCGACAATCCGATCGCGGCGACGATCACCTCGGTCGAGCCGCGTGCGTTCATGCCGCAAGCGAGCGCGAAGGCCTCGCGTCGGGTCAGCCCGCCGAATTCGCCGCCGATGAACGCGCCGGCAAATTTGCCGAAGCTCGCAATCGCGATCAGCCCCAGGGTCATGAGCAAGAGGGTCGCGTCCTTCAGGACGGTAAGGTCGGCAGATAGTCCGGCGATGCCGAAGAAGACCGGCATGAAGAACGCCACGATGAGGCCGCGCAGCTGCTCATCGATGTGCTTGCTGAGAATCGGCGATTCCCCGACTAGTACCCCCGCGACGAAGGCGCCGAGCACTGTGTGCACGCCGATGAAATGCGTGGTCAACGCCATGATTCCCATGATCACCAGAATCATCGTGATCACGGGGAAGTCGCTTTCGAAATTGTCGTTCGTCCAGCGAATCAGGAAATAGACGATCCGGCGCCCGAAGGTGAAGCTCGCGATCAGGAACACGGCGGTCCCCAAGACGCTCTTGGCAACGCTCATGAGGTCGATTGTGCCCGCTTGAGCGAGGCCGAAGATGATTGCGATGATCACCCAGCCGATCGAATCTTCGCAGATCGCCGAGGCGACGATGATCTGTCCGAGATTGCGCCGGGTGAAGCCCATTTCGCGCACGACCGCCGCGACGATCTTGATCGAGGAAATCGACAAGGCGGTGCCGAGGAAGAGAGAGGTGAGCAGGCGCTGGTCGGGATGCGGCAGCAGCGATTCGGGCATCAGCTGGCCGAGCGCGAAGCCGCAAATGAACGGCACGGCCACACCCGTGACCGAGATGCTCAGCGCCGCTTTGCCGACCGTTCGCACGAGCTTGAGGTCGGTCTCCATCCCGGTCAGCAGCAGCAGCAGGAGAATGCCGAACTGCGCGATGCCATCGAGCATGGCTTTCTGCTCGGGTGCGCTCGGAAAGATGGCGTGCTGCAAGTCGGGCCACAGCGCTCCCAGCACCGAGGGACCGAGAACGATGCCGCCGAGCAGCATTCCCATGACCGACGGCTGGCCGATGCGGTTCATGACCTCGCCCAGGAGGCGCCCGACCAGCATCAGCGTGATGAGTTGCGCGAGGAAGATGACGTCCGATGCACCGGCCTTGGTGCCTTCGGCTGCGAAAGATGCTCCCGCGCTCAGCCCCAGCGTGGCGACCGCGCACGGCCCGGCGCGCAAGCACGCGCGCGCCAAGCTGAGGAGGACGGTCGAGCAGGTCATGGACTGAGGCACCCCCGCGCCCTCAATCCGCCGGGGCAGCGAATGTTCCCATTTGCCCCAAGTGCTTCAGCATGCGGGGATTTTTCCAAACCGCCAGGCGATGCGGCGCATTGATGGCCATGCAATTGCAAATTATTTGCAACAAGGTTATGCAGGTGGCGAAGGATTGTCAGCATGGCTGTCTCATCCGTGCCGGAAGGGCGATCATCCTCCTCTCCCGCGCATTCCGAAACCGGCTGGCGGCACAGCCGCAGGACGCCCTCGCTCTCCGAAGTCTTCGGCTCGGTCGCGACGCGGCCCAAGGGGCCGCTGTGGAAGAAGCTCATGGCCTTTCTCGGGCCGGGCTATCTCGTCGCGGTCGGCTACATGGATCCGGGCAATTGGGCGACCTCGCTCGCCGGCGGATCAAAGTTCGGCTACGCGCTGCTCACGATCGCGCTGCTTTCGAACCTCATGGCGATCCTGCTGCAGGCGCTGTGCGCGCGGCTGGGCATCGGCGCCGGCCGCGATCTCGCGCAGGCTTGCCGCGATGCGTTTCCCCGCGCGGTGGCGTGGCCGCTCTGGGTGCTGGCGGAGATCGCCATCTGCGCGACCGACCTCGCCGAAGTGATCGGCACCGCCATCGGCCTCAATCTCCTGTTCGAGATCCCGCTGGAAATCGGTGTCATCATCACCGCGCTCGACGTGTTCCTCATCCTGGCAATGCAGCGCCTCGGGTTCCGCTGGATCGAATCCTTCGTGGTGGCCTTGCTCGGCGTTATCGCCGCCTGCTTTGCCGTGCAGATTGCGCTCGCCCACCCCGACTGGCGCAAGGTGATCCTCGGTTTCGCGCCCACGACTGAAATCGTGACCAATCCCGAAATGCTTTACCTCGCCATCGGCATCATCGGCGCGACGGTGATGCCGCATAACCTCTATCTGCATTCCGGCGTGGTGCAAACCCGCCGGTTCGGCGATACGGTCGAAGACAAACGCGAGGCGATCAAGCTTGCAACGCTCGATTCCACGATCGCGCTGATGTTTGCGCTGCTTATCAACGCCTCAATCCTCATCCTGGCGGCCGCCACCTTTAACAAGGCGGGCAAGACCGACGTCGCCGAACTCGACCAAGCGCACGCGTTTTTGGCGCCGTTGCTCGGCTCCGCGATCGCGCCCACGCTGTTCGGGATCGCGCTCTTGTGTTGCGGGATGAATTCGACCGTGACTGCGACGTTGTCCGGTCAAATCGTGATGGAGGGCTTCATCGACATCCGCTTGCCAGCCTGGGCGCGGCGGCTCACGACCCGCGCGCTCGCCATCGTCCCAGCCGCCATGGTCACGATCTGGTACGGTGAGGCCGGCACGGCGAAGCTCCTGATCCTCAGCCAGGTGGTGTTGGGCCTGGCCTTGCCGTTCTCCGTCGTGCCACTGGTGATGTTCACGGCCGACCGCAGGAAGATGAAGGCGCTGGTTTCGCCGCGCTGGTTCACGGCGCTGGCGGCGCTCGTGGCCGCGATCATCATCGCGCTCAACGTGAAACTGATCGCTGATCAGGTCTTGGGCTAAACGACGACCCAATGCCGAGTCATCAACCGGACGAAGCGCTCTAGCGTTCCACCCGCTTCCAGCCGTCGGGCGTGAGCCGCTGCTGCGGCAGGAAACGGCCCTTGTAGTCCATTTTGCGCGAGCCCTCGACCCAATAGCCGAGGTAGACGTAGGGAAGCCGCATCTCACGCGCGCGTGCGATGTGGTCGAGAATCATGAAGGTGCCGAGCGAACGCGACGCCTCATCCGAATCGAAGAACGAGTAGACCATGGAGAGCCCGTCGCTGAGCACGTCGGTGAGCGCGACCGCGAGCAGTTCTCCGCTGCCGCGGGCGTTGATGGCGGTGTCGGGACCGCGCCGCCGGTATTCCACCACACGGGTGTCGACGTGGCTGTCCTCCACCATGATGGCGTAATCGAGCACCGTCATATCCGCCATGCCGCCGTCGCGGTGGCGCGCGTCGAGATAGGAGCGGAACACCGAATATTGCTCGGAGGTCGGGACCGAGGCCCGCATTTCGCTGACAAGATCGCGGTTGCGGTCGAGAATGCGCCGCATGCTCCGCGTCGGTCGAAAGTCATCGGCCACCACTCTCACCGAGACGCAGGCGCGGCAGTTCTCGCAGGCCGGCCGATAGGCGATCGACTGGCTGCGGCGGAAACCGCCGTGGGTCAGGAGATCGTTGAGCTCGGCGGCGCGCTCGCCGACGAGATGCGTGAACACCTTGCGCTCCTCCTGGCCCGGCAGATAAGGGCACGGCGAGGGCGCGGTGAGATAGAACTGTGGCGTGTTGCGTGAGTGCTGGGTCACGGCAGTCTCGAACCGGCACCATTCGGTTTGCCGACGTCTCTAGGATCGCGCGCGCCGCGCGTTTCGTCAAATCCCTTGTTCTCAGCGGGGCGCGCGGCGCAATGCGTCGGCACGAAGGCGGTTGTTGATGACGATCGTGCCGACCAGCATGTCGTGCAGAAGCCGGCGGCGGTCGTTGAAGAAGGCCACCAGAAGGATCAGCGGCGTCAGGAACGAGATCGTGAACCAGTAGGCGATCGCATGCACCGCGCCCAGCACGAAATAAGCGGGTGCCCCGTACCAGGTGCGCATTTCGATATCCATTACGCGCATCCCGATGGTTGCGGATGCCGGGCTGCCGAAGGTCAGGCCGTAGTAGCAGATCGCCCAGATCACAGTCGCGGGTGACAACAGCCAGAACAGGACCCAGCCGAGCCCGAGCGTGACGAGACCGAAGATGAAAATGAACACCGCCGCAAACAGCACGGGAATGGCGATGATGATGACATCGATCACGAGTGCGATACAGCGGCGCGCCAACACGCCTTCGAACAGCTCCGGGTTGGCGGCCGGGTCGTAGGCATGGGGCTTGACGTCAATCGACACGCCGATCTTTCTCGGTCCGCCGTCGGTCATGACCAAATGTCCTCGCGGTCTATCCTTGCTATGCTCGATTCCACCAGCGGCCGCAGCATAGATGGTCTTTGCGCGAGAGGCACGGCCATTTGCGAGATGAAGCTCAGTGCGGCCTTGTGTCCAGGATGCGGTCGAGCGCGTCGTGGTTGGCCGCTGATCCGCCAGGCGGTGGTCCAAAGCGGGCCGCGCCGGCGGCGGGGAGGAGGTGAGGCATGAGGGTCACCATCGCCGACATCGAGGCCGCGCGTCGTACGATCGCGGGCCAGGTGTTGCGCACGCCCATGCTTCCGGCGCCCAAGCTCTCGGCGCTGACTGCTGCCGAGGTCTACGTGAAATACGAAAATCTCCAGGTTACCAACTCGTTCAAGGATCGCGGCGCCCTCAACAAGCTCGCGTCGCTGAGCGCCGCCGAGCGCGGGCGCGGCGTCATCGCCATGTCGGCCGGCAATCATGCGCAGGCGGTCGCCTATCACGCGGCGCGGTTGGCGATCCCGGCGACCATCGTCATGCCGGTGACGACGCCGTTCGTGAAGGTGGAGGCGACGCAGACCCACGGCGCCGAGGTGGTGCTCGACGGCGAAACGGTGGCGGAGGCGCAGGTCCGCGCCGAAACCATCGCCCGCGAGCGCGGCCTGACCTTCGTCCATCCCTATGACGATCCACTGGTGATCGCGGGCCAAGGCACCATCGCGCTCGAAATGCTGGAGGACGCGCCCGGTCTCGACGCGCTGGTGGTTCCCATCGGCGGTGGCGGGCTTATTGCCGGCACCGCGATCGCCGCGCGCGCGCGCAAGCCCGCAATCGAGATCGTCGGGGCTGAGGCCGCGCTCTACCCGTCGTTCTGGAATGCCCTGCACGGCGAAAACCGTCCGCTCGGTGGGGCGACGCTGGCCGAAGGCATCGCGGTGAAGAACGTGGGCGTATTGGCGTTGCCGATCGTGCGCGATCTCGTGTCCGAGATCATCTTGGTCGACGAGGCGCATCTCGAGCGCGCGGTCAATGCCTATCTCACCCTGCAGAAGACCATGGCGGAAGGCGCAGGCGCCGCCGGGCTTGCCGCCATGCTGGTCGAGCCGGAAAAATTCCGCGGCTGCAAGGTCGGGCTGATCCTGTGCGGCGGCAACATCGATGCGCGCATTCTCGCCTCCGTCATGGTGCGCGAGCTCGAAC
>WNGA01011684.1_pt1 | contig 11419 bp, 8 predicted proteins | sample 5400061 | NCBI WGS metagenome assembly WNGA01 (sample SAMN13153366, study PRJNA577476) | soil metagenome | isolation source: 100 cm soil or saprolite under grassland replicate 2 | place: USA:California | collected 2016-06-15
CGACGAGCCACCAGCCAACGTCGCTGACTGGACGCCCGCCCACTTCGTGCTGCTGCGTGAAGGATTGGAGCGGCGCGGCCAGCGCATCGTGAGCGAGGATGCTACCGGAATCGTGACTCAGCACCGGAGCGGCGGGGCTGACATGCCTGAACGCCGCTGGGATCACGCCGACATGGTGATGATGTACCGAACCGTCGTCACGGGCGCGGCCCGCAATGGGGTGCGCTTCGGTGAGCAGGCTGATCCGATCGTCGATGCGGCGCGGGCCAGCGACCCGCCGCCAACACACACGGGCCTGTGGACGCGCGGCCACTTCGCGCTGCTGCGGGCCGAGTTGGAGCGGCGTGGCGCGACGGTCTATGGGATGACCAGCGCTGGTATGACGGTCGCGTTTGGCGGCGATCAGCCCACCTATAGCGCCGAGGAAATGGCAGCGGTCTATCAGCGCCTGGTGTTCATGCCGGCGGCGGAAGGGCGGCTGGACAGCACGCCCATCATCGCGTCGCCCATCGGCACGCGGGTGTATAACGGATCGAGCTATGACGAGGGCCGGTTTGTCGGCACTGAATACCGGCGCAACAACGCCCGCGGGCAGACCTTTACGGCAAATGGACGGGTTTACGCCATCGGCGAGGTCAGCCGCGACCCCAACGACCGATCGGGAATGCGGCGGAGCGGGCAGTATCCCGAGTCTAACATCACCGTCGGTCGCACGATGGCCGCGGCGGTTGAGGTACTCCGCACAGCGCGCGTCGAGGAGACGATCGACGGGCGAATCGAGGTCTACACGGCGGATCGCGGCGAACTCATTTCCGTGTTCGATCCGCAGAGCCGCACGGCGGGTGTGGTGTCCAACTACACCTCACGGTTCGCTGGCCTGAACGGGAACTCGGACTGCACGGTCGAGGGGATGGCGGCCTACATCGCCTATCTGGAACGCACGGGATCGACCTCGCTCCGCCAGGAGTTGGCGGCGGTACGCGCCGGAAGCGGCTCACATCTGGCCGCCGCCGACAGCGCATACCTGCTCGCGCTCTATGAGTTGCGGAGTGGGCGACCGCTGGCGTTCGGCGGGCTGGTGCGGACGTCGCGCTGTTCCGACTGCGGGCAGTTCATGGGGAGCGCCCACGTCTGTCGGTCGCGGCGCGACGAGCCGCCTGCGGCTCAGGCCTCCGCAGCGGCAGCGCCGCAGTCGGTGCCCGCGCCGACTGTGGTCCAGGCGACTCCGCAGGAGCAAGCCGACGTGGCGGCGGCCCAGGCGGTCAGCCGGGTGCCGATCATGAACCTCAACACCGCGACCCTGGAGGAGCTGGCGCGGCTACCCGGCGTCGGCGCGGTGCGCGCGCAGGCGATCATCGACGAGCGGGCGCGGCGGCCGTTCAGCTCGATCACCGACCTGTACCGCGTGCCGGGCATTGGTCGCGTGACGATCCGGGGCGTGCGCGATCAGGTGACCGTGTCGGATGTGGCGCAGGCCCGCCAGGCGGTGGTCGAGCAGGTGGCGGCGGAGAGCAGCGCCGCCGACGCCGCCGAGGAGTCTGCCCGGACAGCGCGGCAGGCGACGGACACAACCGCCCCCGTCCGGTACGCTGAGGACATGGCGGCGTTCCAGGCCGATTACGACGCCGCGAAGACACGCAAGGCGCGCGGCGAGGCCGCCGTGCCGTACATGCGCGAGAACGCGACGGGCGGCCTTGGGGCGCGCGACGGCGGGCGCGGGTTCGGCGTCGAGATCGAGTTCTCCGGCGGCGACATCGCGGCGATCGGGCGCGAGCTATACGCTGCCGGGCTTACCCGCTCGGCGTCGCAGGCGCACTATCACAGCAGTCAGGGCTACAACGATGGGAAGTGGGGCTTCGAGCGCGACGGCTCGGTGTCCGGCGAGATCGTCAGCCCGGTCATGTACGACGAGCCGGAGTATTGGGACCAGCTCGCAAAGGTCTGTGAGATCGTCAGGCGGAACGGCGGGCGGGTCACGACCAGTGTGGGCGGCCACGTCCACGTCGGCATCGGTGACTATGACAGCCAGCCGGATCGGCACGCTCGCTTTACCAACCAGGTGGCGAAAGACCAGGACATCCTGTATCGCATGGCGCAGAACCCGAACAACCCGAACGGCAACCACCGCGGCGACGGCTATTGCTCACCGATCAATGATCTGTCGGCGCCGTACCGGGCCGTGCGCGATGCATACAGCAACCAGGGCGGGCGCTACGCGGCGGTGAACTGGGCGGGCGTGTCCGGCCAGGCCCGCGACCACGTTGAGTTCCGGTTGTGGGACCGGACGCTGGAGCCGGCGATCATCCAGTCACAGATCAAGATCAGCCTGGGGATCGCGGCGGCGGCGCAGCGGATGACGAACGAGGAGGTGCGGGCGATTCCGTCCAGCCGCCGCGGCGCGCACCTCGCCCAGAACCCCGAGGAGGTGCCGCTGGAGGGAGATGCGTGGGAGCGGCAGACGCGGCGCTTCCGCGAGTTCACGGATCGGCTGTTCACGCGGCGCGAGGACAAAACCCAGATGGCGGCGATGTTCGCCGTCACGCGCTGGCAGCCGGAGCCGGGGCAGAGCCGCCGTCGGCCGGGCCGCAAGCCGACGCCCGCCGAAGCGCGTCGGCTACGTGAGCAGCAGGAGCGCGAGATAGCCGAGCGGCAGCGGCTGGAGGCCGAGCGCGCCCGGCGGCGCGGGGAGGTCAACGGCTACGTCGGCACGGAGATGACGCAGGCGCAGGCCCAGCAGGTGGCGGAGCTGGTGCAGCGGGGCGGGCAGCTCGCCCGCACCGTCGCGGCCAGCGAGGTGCAGGCGGAGGCGGTGCGCTACCGCTACCTGGCCGACGGCAACGGCGACGTGGTCGGGGCGGTACGAACGGTCAACGCCCAGTGGTATCAGGCCGACCTGTCGCAACTGGCGGTGGCGAGCGGGCGGGACGCGGCGGCGGTGACGCCGCAGCTCCTCCAGATCGCGGAGGGCCAGGCCAGCGCGAACGGTGCGCGCATTGCCCAGATCACGGTGCGCCAGAGCGACACGGCGACCCAGCAGGCGCTGGCGGCGGCGGGGTATCGGCAGGTGGGGCGCTTCCACAACGCCCGCAGCCAGCAGAACCTCGGCGTCTGGCAGCGGGTGCTGACGCCGGCCGCGCAGGAGCGGCCCGTACCGCAATCTCAGCCACGCGCGCTGCCCGAAGCTATCGCCCAGGCGCCGGTCGTCCGCGGCGCGGCGATCACGGACGCCCAGACGCGGCAGATCGCCAACCTGCTCAACACGCGCAACCAGCTCGGAGCGAAGTACGACGCCCGGACGGTGGCGCGCGGGCGCGACGGCTATGTCGCCGCGACGGACGCCGAGGGTAACGTGGTCGGCTGCGCCGAAGCCACACGGGTCAACTGGTATCAGTGGGAGATCAGGCACGTCAGCGTCGCGGAAACGCACGCGGGGCAGGGCTATGGGGAGCGGTTGGTGCGGCAGGCGGAGGAGCAGGCCCAGTCCGGTGGGGCGCGCGTGGTGCAGGCGACGATCCGGGCGGATAACGAGGCCAGCCGCCGCCTGTTCGCCCGCCTCGGCTACACGCGGGTCGGCGCGTTCACCAATGACGAGAGCGGCAACGACGTGGAGGTGTGGCAGCGACCCCTCAGCCCGGCGCAGTAGCCGGCGCGGGGGGCGAATACGTTCGCCCCCCGACCACATTCGCGGCGGGCAATAGCCGGATGTACGAGCGTCCGGCCATTGACAATACGCTGCGTATAATATATAATATACGGCTGATGCCGATGTCGTTGTGGTCGGCCCGTACTCAGAGCGCCGTCGCACGCCTCTGCGGGCGCTGAGGCAGGACGCTCATGCGCGATCGGCGCGGGTCAGCGGTACGTCGAAATCCTGCTTGACAAAACAAAGCGTATAATATATATTATACGCAGAGTTGAACAACGCACGCAGGAGCACGACAATGCCGCAGACAACGACACCACAGCAGGATACCGAGGAGCAGCTCCCGTTCTTTGTGTACGGGACGCTCAGGACCGGGCAGGGCAACTGGGTCAACTGCCTCAAAGGGAAGACAGCGCGTGAGGTTCCGGCCATCGCGCCTGATCAGGTGATGTATTCGGACGGTCTGGCGTTCGTGACCGACCGCGAGGGGTATCAGGTCGTGGGCGACCTGATGTTCGTGAAGCCGCAGCAGTACGCCGCTGTGCTGGCGCGGCTCGACCAATTGGAGGGGTACTACGCCGATGCACCGGAGCGGTCGTTCTACGTGCGGGTCGCCCGCGAGGTCATATACCGTGAGGGCGACGAGGAGCGGCGCGTGCGGGCGTGGGTCTACCATGTCGGGCGGCGCACGCTTTCCCGTCTGGACGACGATCTGATCGTGGCGGATGGCGACTGGCTGAACATGCCGGGCCGTCGGATCATGCACGCGCGGTAAGCGCATCCCACAGCACCCGCCCGGCGGGGGCGCCGACATGATCGGCGCTCCCGAACGTCGCAACGAGGAGTCTGTAGTAATGCCGAAGTACAACGCAATCAACCGGCAGGGGTCCGATACGCCCGAAGACCGCCAGTTCGTGCAGCAGTCGATCAACTTCTCCATGCGAGCGCGGGGCGCTGTGTCGCGGGCAGCGGAGGCCAAGCAGGTCAGCGTATCGTCGATCTACGACACGGCGCTCCTGGTGATGGCCGACCTGTCCGACCAGGAGCAGGTGGAGGTCATGCGTTCGATGGGACGGCTGACCGAGGATGAGGCCGAGGCGGTGCGCGCGCATCTGGCCGCGCCGACGGCGCCGCCGATCGGGCGCACCTATCGCGCGCAAAACCCTCGCGCAAGCTATCGGATCATCAACCGCTCACAGGCCGATGTTCCCGACGAGGAGCGCTACGTCCTCCAGTCGGTGCTGTTCTCGTCGCTGGCGCGTCAGCGGGCGACCGAGGCGGCCAAGCGCCTGTGGGTCAGCGTGGCATCGTGGATCGACGCTGCGCTCCTGTTCTTCACGTCCTACGACGACGCGGAGCAGGTGCGGATGATGCGCGCGAAGGGCAAATTGACCGAGGATGAGGCCGCGCAGGTGCAGGCTATTCTGGCGGCAACCCGGAACGCGCCCGCCGAGGTGCCGGCATAGGCCGTCCCTGTGGTGTTGCCGTCACCCGGCGGGGCGATCATCGCCCCGCTTTCTGGCGGTCGACCCGATCTGCTCCGGTACGATAGTCCGCTGTATTACAGATAGAAAGGCACGCCGTGTGCCGATTGCTCGGCGCCGTGAGCCGGCGCCAGACAACCTTACGCCATTCGCTGCTGTCAGCCCCCAACTCGTTACGGTCGCAAAGTGAGCGTGACGGGTGGGGGCAATCGCACGAGGACGGCTGGGGGCTGGGGTGGTACGACCCAGCGGGACGCGCCCGCGTCCTCAAGCAGCCCGCCTGGGCCGCCCACAGTCCTGAGTTCGACCAGGCCGCCCGCGAGATCGCCACGAAAATGGCGGTGGGGCATGTGCGCCGCGCCACCGTCGGGCGCCGCGATCCGATCCACACCCACCCCTTTGCGCTGGGCGACTGGATGCTGGCCCAGAACGGCGGCATCGGCCAGCTCTGGCACGACCGCATCGCCGCCGCGCTTGGGCCCGGCGTGATCGCGGGCGAAACCAGCGGCGAGCACCTGCTGGCCTGGCTGTACGCACACGTAGGCGACCAGACGGGCGCGGCCCAGGAGCCGGGCATCATCGCCTGCCTGCAAGCGCTCATCGCGCGCCCGCGCAGCATCACCTCGGCCAACTTCATTCTGACGACCGGCGACCGCCTCTTTGCGTTTCACTATGCCGTGCATGAGTACCATGCGCTCTGCTGGACGACGCGCCGACGGAGCGTCATCGTCGCGTCGGAGCCGACGACCGACGACGAGGTCTGGTACGACGTGCCGAACGGCTGCCTGCTTGTCGTCGACTCCGGCGGTATGCCGGAGCTGCTGCGGCTCACCAACGGCGGACCCGATAGTTATGCTCGCCCGCTGGCCGAGGTGCGGGAGATTGCGCCGCGCCCGATCCATCTTCAGGGGCCGGCGCGGTATGACTATGGCGGCAACGAGTATGAACGGTACGACCTTGATGAGGACGACAAGGTACGAACTTACAAGCACTCACAAGGCGGCGGGTATCTGGCGGCACGAGAATAGTATTTCCGTGATGAAAGTCCCTGGTGTATCTTATAATGCACTTATGCAGAGAACTATTCGCATCCAATTGCAACCATCGCCCGCCCAGGACGCCGCGCTCGCGGAAACCAGTCGTCAGTTCACGGCAGCATTCAATCTGTTTGTCGAACTGGGATGGGAACAAAACGTATCGAATGCGACGAAGCTGCATTTTCTGGCCTACTATCCGGTGAGAACGGCATTGCCAGACCTGAACAGCAATCTCACGAATACCGCACGTGCAAAGGCCGCTGAAGCGCTCCGAAGCGCCTTCACGTTGCGCAAGAACCAGGATCGGAAGGTCAGCATGCCGCGGTCAATTGCCTGCCCACCGCGCTACAACATTCATACCTACCGCGTGGATTGGGAAAGCCAGACCGTGCGCCTGTCGCTTGTCGGCGGCAGACAAACCATCCGGTTCAGCGTGCCGGAGTATGCGGCGAAGTATGCGGGTTATCCGGTCGATACCGCTGATCTGGTTGAACGGGATGGTCGGTGGTGGCTGCATGTTGTCGTGTCCGTTCCCGCACCAGAGGTCGAGCCGACTGATGCGGTCGTTGGTGTCGACCTGGGTATCAAACGGCCGGCGGTCACGTCGAACAATCACTTCCTGGGTCAGCGGCGCTGGAAAGCGATCGAAGGTCGCTATTTCAAAAGCATTCGTGCGTTGCAAAAGAAAGGCACCAAATCGGCCAAACGGCATCTGCGGAAGCTCAAGCGACGTCGGGCGCGATTTCGGAAGGACGCCGATCACGTCCTCAGCAAGCAAATCGTGGCGGCTGCCGCGCCCGGCGATACGATTGTCATCGAGAACCTCAAGGACATCCGCAAACGCATGAAGGCTCAACGGCGATCATCTACCAAGCGCCGGATGCACTCGTGGCCGTTTGCAAGTCTCAAAGCGAAAATCGAGTACAAGGCCGAGGAACGGGGTTGTACGGTGGTTGCGGTCGATCCGCGACATACCTCGCAGAAGTGTAGCTGCTGTGGGCATACGGCCCGCAACAACCGCCGTTCGCAAAGCGTTTTCATCTGTCGGCAGTGTGGGAATCAGCTCAATGCCGATCTCAATGCAGCTCGTAACATCGCGGCCAAGTACCGTGCTGGTGGGGGCAGATCCCCTACCGGTGGGCTGCGCAACCAGCCTATCGTTTCCACGTCCGGCGCGTCTGGTCGTGAGGAATAAGCCGCGCGGTTTTAACCGCTGCGGTACGTTGACAGAAGGAGCTACCTATGCCAGTTATCCCCAACCGAGCTGAGGCAGATGGGCGTCCGCCCGTCCCGCCCAGGCGTGCCGATGGCACGCATTATCGCTACGAGATAATCTTTGATGGCGGAAACGCCCGCGGCTACGCGGATACTGCCTACGAACTCGTCACCTACCTCATTCCCGGCTACGATGCGCTTGCGGACAGGGACGCCCGCATCCGGGCGCGCATCCGCTTCGCGCTCGATCTGGCGGTGCGCCTGCAAGGGTTGATCATGGTCGAGCAGGAGAACGATCTGCTCCAGCTCAGCCCGGCGGAGCGCGATCTGCTCGGGCGCTCACGGGCCACGCCGCCCATCATCGACCAGTGGACGGCCAGCGTGCCGCTGGTGTTGCTGACCATCGACTATATGCCGTTCACGAGTACGCCGCGCCCACGCGGCGTGGCCGGGCCGGACGGGCGGCAGGACGCGAACATCCTCTGGATCGATCCGACGGACGAAGGCACGCTGCTGAATAGCCTGGCGGATGTGGGCGCCGTCCAGTTCGGCGAGGCCAGCGAGGTCGCGGAGGTGCTGGGCGCGTAGACGCCGTATAACCCGTCGATCGGAACCGGGATCGAGTGGACGCCTACCACCGTGCGGCTGTGGGATCGCGGTGATGTGCTGGGTGAGGCGGAGCATCGGAGCGCCGACCCGTGGGACTACTGGTACAACCTGCGTTTCCTTGAGAGCTTCCCGCACGTCACCCACTGGGCGGGCGAGTCGGTGTGGACCGACCGCTACAAGATCGGCGCGCCCGATCCCGAGTCGTTGGGGCGCGCCGATGCTGTGCTGACGGGCACCATCCAGTTTTCGCGGGACGATACCGATGTCTTGACCTGGAAGGTCACACGCCCGCCCGCCGACCCGACCGCGCTCGACGTGGTGTCGGTGCCGCTGCCCGAGCTGGAGCCGGACACGAACCTGGCCCTCCACCTGCTGCTCGCGCAGCGCGTTGTCCAGGTGGTCGGCGGTGACATCAAGGCGGGCGAGTGGCGCACTGCCTCCAGCGTCGTCCCGCGCGACAACCTCGCGGATGCGTTTCCGCTCCAGTGGGCAGACTGGCGGCTCGACGGCGCCGACGCGCCGCCGCGTGAATTGTTCTGCCAGTCGTTCGGCCTGATGCGCCTCGACGCCTGATCGTCGGGAGCCTGCACACGACAGGGGCCGCCGAAGCATTCTCTGGCGGCCCCTGTCGTGTTGGTCTGGCGATGGTTGCTGGCGCCCTCCGTTGTGAACACGCAATGGTTTGCCTTCACGGATGCGACGGCGCCTGCGCCGCACCTGCTGCGTGGGGCGATCAGCCTACCAAAGGCACATCCGATGCTGAAACGTCACCAATTCGGTCACGACGCTCATCGTGTCGCACGAATGGGTTCTGTTATACTCTCCGCGTGAAGATCGTGACCCGCTAATTCCTCGAACTTGTGGAGGCGAAACCATGCAAAAATCCGATTTTATCCGGGCGGTCGCGGCCCGCAGCGGCCTGTCGCAGCGCACCGCACGCATTGCTGTGGATGCTGCTCTGGATGAAATCACCGCAGCGCTACGCCGCGGCGAGCCGGTCAGGCTGACCGGCTTCGGCACGTTCCGGGCGAGTGAGCGCCGTGAGCGGAAAGGCATCCACCCACACACCCGCCAGCCGATTCGGATTCCGCAGCGCCGTACCCCGACCTTCAGCGCCGGCACCGATCTGACGAAGGCAGTGCGTGAGGAGTCGGTCGACCCGGTTTAGCCACCACACGCGCGAGTAGGCACGCCGGGGCGGGCATGTGACCGTCCTGGTTTTTTATGCGACCAGCGCGGACTGGAACACCGGCGGGGGTCACGCCCGACCAGATGATCGCGATCCCACAACCTGCCTATGCCGTTCGCATGAAATGGAGCTATTTCCGGCTGAAGATGCCGTGCGTCGGTACGTCGACATCCATGCCTGTGAAGCCATTTTGTGTAAGTAGCACAACATTAACCAACTGATGTGCGTACTTGGGGTTTAATCCAGCGCGCCCCGAAACCTTGTAGCGAACCGATGTTCGCTTTAGATGTACGCCTCACACGAGATCGTTTATTCCAACGGTTAGATTCAGCCGACGTTAGGTTTTGCTACTGTGATCCACAGTTATAACTACATTTCCCTTTTTGTGTCCCTGATCCACATACTGATGCGCTTCGACTATTTGCTCCAGCGGATAGCACCGATCAATGACCGGTTTTAGCTTGCCCGCCTCAATGAGTTCCTTGAGCAAGCGCAGATTTTCAACTTTGTCGCCGCCGTCCGAGTCGGCATGAACGCTAAGGTAGATGCCTGTCTGCTTACGCGCCTTTTTCGCTTGTGAAGGTGAAAGCTTGCCCACCGCATCAAAAACCACGTCATACGTCTCGCCACTTTGGGTAAAGTCCTCGCGGGTGTAATCAATGACCTTGACGACACCCAGCGATTTCACCAATTCCAAATTCGCGACGCTGCATACCCCGGTCACTTCGGCCCCGAAGTGGTTCTTTGCAAGTTGTACTGCGTTCGTGCCCACCGCACCGGAGGCGCCGTAAACCAGGACTTTCTGCCCAGGTTGGATTTTTCGGTGATGTCCCTGAGTTACCTTGATGGATTTGGTCGAGTAACACGGCTTCGGGTATCCTCTACTGAACACAGTCTGTTCAGTAAGGCAGGATACTATGGACTGGGACACGCTCTACTGTCCGAATCGGCACTGCCGCTATTATGGTCGCCCGTTTCATCAAGGATTGTTGGTCAAAAATGGCGCTACACGCGGTCAAAAACAGGCCTTGTGCCGTGCCTGTGGACGGAGCATCGCCTTGAACACTGGCACTGCCTATTTTGAACTCGATGCTCCACCAGCCCTTTTCGAAACGGCGATCCGTGCGTTGGCCGAAGGCAATTCGCTGCGCGCGACCGGGCGGATTGTCCAGATCGACAAAGATACGGCCTGTGCCTGGTTGCACCGCGCGGCATCTCATTGCCGGCTGGTCATGCTCTCCTTGTGGCAGAACCTGCCGCTGACTGAATGCCAACTGGATGAATTGTGGAGCTTTGTACATACCAAAGAGCAAAATCTCCTGACTGCCAAACTGGTTTGTGAGACCTACGGCGATGCCTGGATTTGGCTCGCCTTTGCGCCGATTTGGCGTTTGGTCGTGGCGTTTGTGGTTGGGAAACGCACCCAAGCCAGCGCCAATCTGTTGCTGGAACGGGTCGCACACGTGACCGATGCGCATATCCCGTTCTTTACCAGTGATCAACTGGCGGAATACCGCACTGCTCTGCTGCATGTCTATGGAGAATGGTATCAACCAGCCCGCAACGGGAACCGCGGTCGCTATCCAGAGCGCCGGAGGCGTGCGCCCTCCGATCTGCTCTATGCTCAGGTGGTCAAGCAGCGTGAACGGGGCACGGTTGTAGCCGTGACGACCAAGACGGTGTTTGGTGATACAGATGCGATTACCGCGTGGCTGCGGAGCTCGAGTGCGAGCACGATGATCAACACGAGCTTTGTCGAACGGGAAAACTTCACGCTGCGCCAGCGCAACCGCCGGCTGACGCGCAAAACGAGTGGCTTTAGCAAAGACGTGACCTGGTTGGAAAAGCAACTGTGGCTCGCACTGGCCTACGATCATCTGGTGCTGCCGCACGCCAGCCTGCGCCAACGCCTGGTCAGCCCCGAACCGACGCGGGGAAATGGTTCGGCGCGACGCTGGTGCGCGATCACGCCAGCGATGGCGGCCGGGCTGACCGATCATGTTTGGACAATCAGCGAGTTGCTGTCCTACCGCGTGCCGGCTGCATTTCTGGATTGTATGCAAGACTTGGAACATCTGTTTCCGTCCTTGGAACCAGTCCATCAAGGTAATTGAGGGACATCACCGATTTTTCCCTTTTTGAGACAATGCAAAGCCGTCTGCCCCCCGCCCGGGACGGCGGCGGCTTCCGCGAAGCTGAGATTGGCCGGTTTGAGCGCCAACACGCCGTTTTCAGGCAGGCA
>WNGA01018284.1_pt1 | contig 11419 bp, 10 predicted proteins | sample 5400061 | NCBI WGS metagenome assembly WNGA01 (sample SAMN13153366, study PRJNA577476) | soil metagenome | isolation source: 100 cm soil or saprolite under grassland replicate 2 | place: USA:California | collected 2016-06-15
TGCAGCAGGCACTCGGGACCTATCCGCAGGCGAATGTCCCCGTTCCGCCGGGGATCGTCTTCGCGGACATCGACGCCACGAACGGCAAGCGTGCCACCCTTGCTTGCCCGATCGTTCTTCGCGAAGCGTTCCTGGTCGGTACGGAGCCTCCCGCGTGCGACGAACACCGCGGCGTCGTCGACCACGTCATCGGAGGGTGGAATCGCATGACGGACTGGCTCTGGCGCTCGCCACGCGGTTCGTCACGCGAGCCCGTCGTGGAAGGCTCGCCTCGATGAAACCCCGGAGACCGGGGACGTCGCTGAGGGGATGCATTCTCGACAATCGTGTAATTCTTACTCTGTATTCATTGCTCGCTCGGCTGTCACGCCGGCTGTGCGACACGCCGCCCGCGGCCAACACACTGCGAAGTCGGTCGGTTAGGCCATGCGCCCGGTCCCTGGCACGACCGATGCGTGCTGCCGAGCGCGTCACGAGGCAAAACCATCACTGCGGGAGGGAACCCATGCGCACGTTCGTGTGGCTCACGGCCGCATCGCTGACGTTGTGCGTCGCCACCTCGCCCGTCTTGGCTCGAGTCGTCAGAATGGAAACAAAGGTGGCGCTGGAGGACCAGTCCGAGCCCTCGATCAGGCAGGCCCGAGCCCGCGTTCTCCCGGACGCCGTGGTGCTCGCGATGGTCGCAACCGACGAGGACGACGACGCGGACGAAGCGAGGGACCAATGAACACAAAGACAACCTTCTGTGGACGCTGTCGCGCGCTTCGGTGGGTCGAAGACTGGAACGAGAGGCGCGACGAGATGCTGTCGATCGTGCTCGGACCCTGCGGCCATGTGATCGAGCGCACCGCACGCCTGGAGTGGAGCGTCCCGAACCAGCGGGGGAGCGCCCACGTGCGCCTCATCCAAGCCACGCCCGAGCGGGAGCCTGTCGCGACGTCATGAGCACGAGCCCATCAGGGAACGGTGAGGTGTCGAGCGGCACTCTCCCGGGCGCACCGCGCCCCGACTCCGGCGAACCGGCCGCCACGTCCGAGATCACCGCGGGCGCCGCGAACGCCGGCGAGCCTTGGGTCGCCGCGGACCGCATGAAGGGCCACCGAATCCTGGTCGTTGACGATGAGCCTGTCTCGCGCAAGGGGCTCCAGGATCTCCTGGCGATCTGGGGATATGATGCCAGCGCAGCCGCCGACGGCCAGGAGGCCCTGGAGCGTTCGGCAGGATGGGCGCCGGACCTCGTGATCGCCGACCTTGTCATGCCCGGGATCGACGGGATGGAGTTGCTCGGCAGGCTCAAGCGGGACTTTCCGACCACGGCTGTGGTTTTCCTGACCGGCCAGGGAAGCATCGACAGTGCCGTCCGGGCGATCAAAGAAGGGGCCTACGACTACCTCACCAAGCCCGTGGACCCGACGCGCCTGCAGCTCGTGCTGGACAGGGCGTTGGAGCGGACGGAGACGGCCCGTGAGGTCCTGCTCCTGCGCCGCCAGCTCCGCCAGCGCGGAGCCTTCGGTCGTCTCGTCGGCAGCTCCCGCGTGATGCTCGATGTCATGCGACAGGTCGAGGTCGCAGCTCCCACGGACGCGACGCTTCTCATCGCCGGCGACAGCGGGACGGGCAAGGAGCTGGTCGCCCGTACGGTGCACGCGCTCTCGCCGCGCCGGAAGGGGCCGTTCGTCGCCGTCAACTGCGCGGCCATTCCCGAGACCTTGCTGGAGAGCGAGATCTTCGGCCACGAGAAGGGCTCCTTCACCGGCGCCGTCGAGCGCCGGCAAGGGTGTTTCGAGCTCGCCGACGGAGGGACCTTGTTCCTGGACGAAGTGGCGGAGATGCAGCCCGCGACCCAGGCCAAGTTCCTGCGGGTACTCCAGGAGGGGCAGTTTCGTCGGCTCGGAGCCAAGAGCGAGACGCACGTCAACGTACGGGTCATCGCGGCTACCAACAAGGATCCGCTGAAGGCCTTGCAGGACGGCGCGCTGCGTGAAGACCTCTACTACCGGCTCAACGTCTTCGCGATCACGTTGCCGCCCCTCCGCGAGCATATGGAGGATCTCCCCGAGCTCGTGCAGTCCTTTCTAGACGAATTCAACGAGCGGCACGCGCGCTCGGTCCGTGGTGTCGACGAAGATGTCCTCGATATCCTGCGGCGGCACCGCTGGCCCGGGAATGTGCGTGAACTACGGAACGTGATGGAGCGAGCGGTGATCGTGTGTCCCGACAACCTGATCCGCTCCGAGCACCTGCCCGCGTTCGGGGCGCCGAGTGCGCCTGCCGCGACGACCAGCGAAGCGGAGGTGGTGCTTCCCGTCGGCACGACGGTCGAGGACGCCGAGCGGGAGCTCATTCTGCGCACGCTCAAGCAGACCGGGGGCAACAAGACCCGCGCGGCCGAGATCCTGGGCATCAGCCTCAAGACGCTGCACAACAAACTCCACAAGTACAATACCTGACCGTATGGGCCTCGCGCTCCACGCCCGGCAGGTCATCGCGCTCGGCGCCGTAGTCCTGTTCGTGGTCGCTGCATCGGCCGTCGCCCATCTGGCGAGCGTGGCCCGGATCACCCTCCGCGCCGCAGCGGAAGAGGGAGAACTGCTCGCCCGGCAGCTCTATCACCAGAGCTCACGGGTGGTTGCGGCCTCGGCACTCTCCTCACCGGCGCCCCTGCAGGCCGACCCCGGGATCCGCGCCATGCTCGAAGGGATGGTCGGTTACTCGCACACCGTCGTCTACGCCGCCATCGTCGATCCGTCAGGTCGCGTCCTCGCCCATAGCAATCCGAAGCTCCAGGGCGAGATCCTCCCGCCGCGGGAGAGTCTGGAGCGCGTGAAGGACTGGTGGACGCTGCAGATCGTCGCCTCCTTGCTGCGGGGGCCGGGCGTCTACGAGGCGCAAGTTCCGATGCGCATGGGTGAGCGCCCCTTCGGGACCGTGCGCGTCGGAGTATCCACGAGCCTCCTCCGGCAAGAGCTGGCTCAATCGGCGCTCCACAGCCTCGTGCTCGCCGTCGTCGCGCTGGGCCTCGTCGTCGTCGTGGGGCTGGGCGCAGGTCACATGCTCCTGCGGTCGCTCAGGAAGATCGCGCAGAGGATGGAGCGCCTGGGCCGACGTCAGTCCGGTGCGGTGGACCTGACCCGCGACGACGAGCTGGGCGAGCTCGCCGCACGGGTCAACCAGCTGGGTGAGCGGATCCACGCGGACCATCAGCAGTGGCAGAGCGAGACCACGCAGATGGAGGGGATCCTCGACAGTCTGGAGGACGCCGTCATCGTGCTGAACGCGAAACGACAGGTGGTGTTCTGCAACCAGGCGGCGGAGGCGCTGCTCGGGAAACGGCTCGGCTCGACGATCGGCGCGACGCCCGAGCCGCTTAGGGCCGCTGACCACCCCCTGGCGCCCTTTGTCACCGAGCTGTTCGACGATGGCGTCGAGCGTCGTAACGCCCCTGTGAAAGTGGCGTATCCCGACGGGCAGTCGCGGGAGCTGGCCGTGTCGAGCTACCGCATTCCTGATGGCGACCGGGCCGGCGGCGGCGTTCTCGCTCTCAGGAACCTCGACCCGGTCCGGGCCGTGCAGTCGCTGGTGACGTACTCGCAGAAGCTCGCGGCCCTCGGCCGGCTCACCTCCGGAGTGGCGCACGAAGTCAAGAACCCGCTCAACGCGATGCGCATCCACCTCGAGCTTCTCAAGACGCGCCTCGACGGCGCGCGGCCGGCGGCTCGCGAGAGTCTGGATGTGATCGCGCAAGAGATCCAGCGGCTGGACCGGGTCGTGCAGGGGTTCCTCAAGTTCGTGCGGCCCCAGGAGCTTCACCTCGGACCTGTGGACGTGAGCGCCTTGCTCGGGGAGGTTGGACGGCTCATGGCGCCCGAGGCGGCGCGCGCCGGGACGCGCATCGCGCTGAACGTGGCGCCGGAGCTGCCGCCGGTCGCCGGGGACGTCGAGCTCCTCCAGCAGGCGTGCACGAATCTCGTGACCAACGCTATTCAGGCGTTACCGAACGGTGGAACCGTGACCCTGGCGGCGTGTCGGGGCGGTGATGGGGCGATCGAGGTGCGCGTGAGCGACGAGGGTGTCGGCATCCCGCCCGAAGACGTCGACCGAATCTTCCGGCTCTACTACACGACCAAGCCGGAGGGTTCGGGCATCGGGCTCTCGATGGTCTACCGGATCGTGCAGATGCACGACGGGCGGATCGACGTCGAATCGGAGGTGGGTCGGGGCACGGTGATGATCCTGACGCTCCCGGTTGCGTCAGGACAAGCCGGAATGTGACAAGGCGCGCTCTCGTCGCGGTGGCCCTGATGGCGCTGTACGGATGCGGCGCCGGGACCGAAGCCACCTTCAAGAAGTCTCCGGCAGCGCCAGGGACCGCCACACCCCCTCCGGTGCCCTCCCCCTCGACGCCGGCGGGCATCTCCCCGCAGCCCCCGGTTCGCCCCGAGCTGTCACCCGGGGAAGAGCAACGGCTCGCGGAAGGTACGCGGCAGAAGATCGGTGATGTGGAGCGGCTCGTCGCGGAGCTCGAAGCGCGGCCGCTGAAGCCGCCGCAGCGAGAAGCGCTCCAGACTGCGAAGAGCTTCCTCGAGCAGGCGCGGACGGCCCTGGGGCAGCGCGACTACCCGAGGGCAGCGAACCTGGCGAGCAAGGCCCGGGCGCTCGCCGATGACCTCGCGGCTACGTCGAAGTAAGAACTACCGGCAAGCCTTACACGGTCTCACAGCTCAGGCCTTTCCCCTTCCCGTCCGTCGTCGTGGGGTTTCAGGCACTTAGCTCTCGCTGCTCGCCGGCCCCCGGACACGGCACGCGGGTTGCTTCCTTCTGGCGTAGCGATGTCGCTGCGAATTCTCGTAGTCGAGCGAGAGGGTCATGCACGAGAGGGCTTGCGGTCGATCCTGTCCTCTGATGGGCACGCCGTCAGCGTCGCCGGTGACATTTGGGCGGGATTCGCGCGGGTTGCCCTTCAGGCCTACGACCTGCTGTTGCTGGACGACGACGTTCGCCTCGACCGCCAGGAGGCAATGATCGTCGCCGACCTTCTCTCCTTCGCGCGACGAAAGCACCCCTCCACATACGGGATCGTGATCTCGAGCTTCGAGGACGACGCGTCGCGTTACCTCCGCGAGGACGGAGTGCTGGCCGTGCTCGAGAAGCCTGTGGAGGTCGGCCGACTGCGCTCCGAGTTGGAGGCCCTGAGCTCGCGTCAGGCGCACCAGTAGTCGTGTCGTCGATCGCCTTCTCAAGGTTCTGACGCATCCCGCTCGTTCGTCCGGAGAAATCAAGCCACCGTACCGGCACTCGTCGAGAAGTTGAAGTTTCCGGCCGCGGATGTTGCCGTCAGCCTTGACTCTCCCCCTCACCCGCGGGTAGGCTCCGTGCGATATCCACGCCACGGAGGAGATGGATGATCTTCTCGCGGGTAACTCCCTGTCGCTCGAGCGTGCTTGGAGCGATCATCGTCGTCTTCGCAATCGCCGCGACGGCGGTCGCGGCGCCCTCCGGCCCGCCGATCCGGATCGGCGGCACGCTCGCCCTGACGGGACCGCTCGCCGCGACCGCGCTCTTGCACAAGATCACCGGCGAGATCTACGTCGAGGAGCTGAACCGGGGCAACGGCCTGCTTGGTCGTCCCGTCGAGTGGGTGCTGCTGGACGACCAGTCCAAGCCCGAGGTCACCCGCAGCCTCTACGAGAGGCTCATCACGGTGGACAAGGTCGACCTGCTCATGGGCCCCTACGCGACCGGCGCGATCATCGCCGCGATGGGCGTGGCGCAGCGTTATCAGAAGATCCTGATCCACCACAGCTTCGGCATGCCGCATCTCGCAAAGTACGAGATGCACTTCCCGACGGCCGCCTTCGGACCCGAGCCGAACCGCACGGTGCCGGGTGTGGTCTTCGACGCGGTCACGGCGACCGGCAATCCTCCGAAGTCCATCGCCATCATCACCAGCAAGTTCCCGTCGGCCCAGTTCCAGTCTTCGGGCGCGCGCGACGTCGCGACCCAGCGGGGGCTGAAGGTGGTCCTCTATCTCGAATACGAGTTCGGAACCCGCGACTTCGGTCCGATCGCCGCGCGAATCAAAGACGCCAAGCCGGACCTCCTCTGGGTCGGCGCCCTGGGCGTCGACGGCAACCTGGTCCTGGAGGAGCTCAAGCGGCTCGATTATTCGCCCCCACGGCACTTCCACCTCTTCCCGGCGCCGGGTCCCCTGGTCGTGGCGTCGGAGGCCAAGCTCGCCCTCTCCCTTACGTTTTTCGAGGAGCATCCTCCGTTCACGAACAACCCCGCCGCCATGCGCTTCGTCGGCGCCTACCATGGGCGGGCGACGAAGGCCGGCGTGCCCTACACGAAGGTCGACACTCAGGCCGCCCTTTCGTACGCGGCGTGGCAGCTGCTCGAGGCGGCCGTCACCGCGACGAAGAGCCTTGACGACAAGGCGATGGCGCAGTGGCTCCGCAAGAGCCAGGTGCCCACGATCGTCGGCCGGCTCCGCTTCGACGGTCCGAACAACTATGGCGACGATCTCTCGAAGGTGAAGCAGGCGCAGGGCGGCAAGTGGGTCGTGGTGTGGCCGAAAGAATTCGCGGCCCCCGGCGCCCGGCTGCTGCCTCAGTGATCGAAGGAGGTACGTGCTGATGGGGCAGTTCGGAATCGGACAAGGAATCAAGCGGGTCGAGGACGTCCGGCTCCTGCGGGGCGGGGGCAGGTATCTCGACGACGTGAACGTTCCCGGCCAGACCTACGCCGTCATCGTACGCTCGCCACACGCGCACGCGCGGCTCCTCGCCTTCGACATCTCGGCGGCCCAGCGGGCGCCCGGAGTCGTTGCCGTCTTCACGGGCGCCGATCTCGCCAAGGACGGCCTCGGGACGATGCTCATGACGTTGAAGCGCAAGCGTCCCGATGGCTCGCCGATGTTCGCGCGCCCTCATCGCGGTCTCACCCAGGACCGCGTGCGATACGTGGGCGATCCGATCGCCCTCGTCGTGGCGGAGACCCGGGCCCAGGCCGAGGACGCGGCCGACCTCGTCCAGGTCGATTACGAGCCCCTGCCGTCGGTGACGTCGACCGCGGAGGCGCCCCGGCCCGGGAGCGCCGCGGTCTGGCACGAGTGCTCCGACAACGTCTCCAACGTCTTCGAGTCTGGCGACAAGGCCGCGACCGAGGCGGCCTTCGCGCGGGCCCATCGTGTCGTCCGGCGCCGCTACGTCATCACGCGCGTCCACGCGCAGTACATGGAGCCGCGAGGCTCGCTCGGCGTCTACGACCCCAACGAGGACCGCTACACGCTCTACGCGGACGTCCAGTACCCCCACCGCGTGAGGAACGCGCTGGCCAGTAACATCTTCAAGATCCCGGAGCACAGGATCCGCGTCGTCGCGGGAGACGTTGGCGGCGGCTTCGGCACCAAGGGCTGGCAGTATCCGGAGCACCGGCTCGTCCTGTGGGCGGCGCGCAAGCTTCGGCGGCCCGTTAAGTGGACGTGCGAGCGCCGCGAGGCGATCCTCGCGGACGAGCACGCGCGGGACAACGTGAGCGATGCGGAGCTCGCCCTCGATGCCGACGGCCGCTTCCTCGCCATGCGCGTCCACACCCTGGCGAACGTCGGCGCGTATGTCTCCTCGGACCGCAATCTGCTCGCCACCTTCAGCAACGTGGTCACGCTGGTCGGGGTCTACGCGTTTCCGACCGCCTACGTGCACGTGACGAGCGTCATGACCAACACGAACTCGACGGCGCCGTACCGCGGGGCGGGGCGGCCGGAGGCGACCTACGTCATCGAGCGGCTGATCGACGACACCGCCCGCGAGCTCGGTGTCGATCCGGTGGAGCTGCGACGGAAGAATCTCATTCCGGCCTCCGCCATGCCGTACCGGAACCCGCTCGGCGCGACCTACGACTGCGGTGATTTTCCGACCAGCATGGAGAAGGCGCTCAAGCTGGGCGACGTCGCCTCGTTCGCCGTCCGGCGCGAGGAGGCGCGGCGGCGCGGCAAGCTGCGTGGCCTCGGCCTCGTCAACGCGATCGAGCAGGCGGCCGGCGCGCAGCCCGAGTTCGCCGAGATCCGGTTCGCGCCCAGCGGGAGCGCGACCGTCCTGATGGGCAGCAAGAACCAGGGCCAGGGGCACGAGACCACGTTCAAGCAGATTCTCAACGAGCGGCTGGGTCTCGATCCCGCCGACGTCCTCTACGTCGATGGCGATACCGACCGCGTCGCGTTCGGCATGGGGACCATGGGCTCCCGCTCGACGGTCATCGGCGGCACGGCGCTCTGGACGGCCGCCGACAAGGTCATCGCCAAGGGCAAGAAGATCGCGGCGCGCCTGCTGGAGGCGGCCGAAGCGGACATCACGTTCGTCGACGGCAAGTTCGGCGTGGTGGGCACGGACCGCGCGGTCGTCCTCAAGGACGTCGCGCGCGCCGCGTTCCAGCCCAATCAGCTGCCGCCGGGGGTCGAGCCCGGGCTCTACGAGACCGGGACCTTCTCGCCCAGGCAGGCCACGTGGCCCAACGGCTGCCACGTGTGCGAGGTGGAGATCGATCCGGACACCGGCGCCGTCGAGATCGTGAGCTACGTGATCGTCGACGACGTGGGCACCGTCATCAATCCGGTGACCCTCAAGGGCCAGATCCACGGCGGCGTGGCGCAGGGCGTGGGCCAGGCGCTCATGGAGCAGGTCGTCTACGACCGGGATTCCGGTCAGCTCCTGACCGCGTCGTTCATGGACTACGCGATCCCGCGCGGCGACACGCTTCCGGACATGCACATCGAAAGCAGTCCGGTGCCGACGAAGCTCAATCCGATGGGCGCCAAGGGCGCGGGCGAAGCCGGGACCGTGGGGGCCCTCCCGGTCGTCATGAACGCGGTCCTCGACGCCCTCGCGCCGGTCGGCGTCCGGCAGCTGGATATGCCCGCGCGACGCCCTCGCGCCGGTCGGCGTCCGGCAGCTGGATATGCCCGCGACGGCCGACCGCGTGTGGCGGGCGATCCAGGACGCAAAGACCAACTGACGACCGGGGAGTCGAGAAGGCGCGCCCTCACGCCCGGCGCGTTCGCAGGGCAGTCGAGGGGGGCGGAGCCCCCTTCTCCAAAAGGAGGAGCCAGGTGCGCCCGACACTCGACGATGCCGCGCTCGATCTGATCTTTCGCAAGGCCCGGACCCAGAACGGCTGGCTCCCTACGCCCGTCACCGACGATCAGCTGCGGGCCATCTACGACATCATGCGGTACGGTCCGACGAGCGCGAATTCTTGCCCTGCCCGGATCCTCTTCGTCCGGACGCCGGAGGCGAAGGCGCGGCTCTTGCCGGCGCTGAGCCCGGGCAACGTCGACAAGACGAAGGCCGCGCCGGTCACCGCGATCATCGGCTACGACACGCGCTTCTACGAGCTGCTCCCGAAGCTCTTCCCGCACCGGCCGGAGATGAAGAATCCGTACGAGGCCAACAAGCAGCTGGCCGAGACGGTGGCGTTCCGCAACGGCACCCTCCAGGGCGCCTACTTCATGATCGCGGCGCGCGCGATCGGGCTCGACGTCGGCGGCATGTCGGGGTTCGACAACGCAAAGGTGGACGCGGAGTTCTTTCCCGACGGCCGGGTCAAGTCGAACTTCCTGTGCAACGTGGGCCACGGCGATCCGACCAAGGTGCTCCAGCGCCTGCCGCGGCTCGAGTTCGACGAAGCGTGCACGCTGCTCTGACAACGACCTACCGCTGCCGCTCGGCCCGACGACGCAGGGGAACTCGCCGGCGTGAGCCTGCAGCGGGAATCGCTCGAGCGCCGGGATTGTATATCCTTCGTGCGAAGCAGGCGAACTCCTTACGAGAAACCAGCGTGAGCGACAGGCCGGTTGAGATCCCGGCTCGTCGCGCATGCGTTTACTTCAGAGAATCGATTCCCGCTCGGCCGATCTGGGCGTCCTGCTGGGAGGTCATGCCGGAGACGCCAACCGCGCCGATGAGTTTGCCGTCGACGACGATCGGGATCCCCCCCTCGAGCACGCTGGCCCCGGAGAGTCGCAGGAGCCGTAGGTTTCCGCCGCCCTGCTCGACGAGGTCCTGGAAGACCTTCGTGGGCCGGCGGAAGGCGACGGCGGAATAAGCCTTCTCACGAGCGACCTCGATGCTGCCGAACTGGGCGCCGTCCATCCGCTGGACCATCACGAGGTTGCCGCCCGAGTCCAGGATGCTGATGACGACGTTCCACTTGTTCTTCTTCGCCTCGGCCTCGGCGCCCGCCATGACCTTCTTCGCCTGCTCGAGGGTGATCGCGGGTCCGTACGGCGGAGGCGGTGGCGGCGGGGCCGCGGCGGGTTGCTGCGCGCTCACTGAAGTTGCCGCCAGCATCAGCGCCGTGCCGGCGACCAGGGACAGAAGCCGTTCCATTCTCATGGGTCTCCTCCTTGTGGTTGAACATCGAGATCGTCGCCATCTGCACGGCCGGCGCCGTGGGATGACGGGCGCATAACTCGGTGACGGCACCGAGGGTTCCCCTGCGACGCTCACCCCTCGCCGCCCGGATTGATCGGCTCGAGGGTCATGTCGACCAGCGCGACACGCCCGCTCGAGACGGCCTCCAGGCCACGCAGGAGAGCGGCGCGGACCTGACGCGGGTCCGTCACCTTCTCGCCGTATCCGCCGAACGCCTGGGCGAACGCCGCGTAGTCGGGGCTCGGCGCAATGGAGGTTCCGACGAACCTCTTGGACTTCACGGCCCACCCGTCGGGATAGTGGAGCGGAATGCCCGACTTCTGCGAGAGGTAGCCCGAGTTGTTGAAGATCACGATCAGGATCGGCAGCCGATGCTCCTGGCTGGCGCCGAACGCGGCGAGGACCGGATTGTAATTGAGAGCGCCGTCGCCGATCAATGCGATCACCGTGCGGTCCGGTGCCGCCGCTTTCACGCCGAGCGCCTCCCCCAAGCCGGTGCCGAGCCCGCCGTGGCTCGCTTCGAAGAAGCGTCCGGGCGTCAGGCGATCCAGGTAGCGGAGGATGTCCAGCCGGTGGGTGATGGTCTCGTCGACCACTACGGCGTCGGCCGGCAGGACCTCGTTCAGCTCGTGAGCCACCCACCGCGTCTCGATGGTCTTGCGAGTCCCCGACGCGCGCCCTTCCGCCCGCAGCGCTTCTCTCGTCTTGTCGTGACGCGCGCGCCATCGCTCGGCATTGCCGGCTCGGGAATGCGGGGCGATCGTCCGGCTCACGCGCTCGAGCAACATCGCGAGCGACTGCTCGACTTCGCCGGTCACCATCAAGTCCGAGCGATAGCCCCAGAACGGGATCTGCGAGTGGAGCGGCTCGTCGTCGAGGATGATGACCTTGGTCCCAGGCCCGGGCGCGGACGACGGCGGGTGCCACGGGGCAAGCGCCGCGAGCAGGAAGACGACATCGCACTCCTTCAGATAGGAGGCGATATGGCC
>WNGA01023507.1_pt1 | contig 11419 bp, 10 predicted proteins | sample 5400061 | NCBI WGS metagenome assembly WNGA01 (sample SAMN13153366, study PRJNA577476) | soil metagenome | isolation source: 100 cm soil or saprolite under grassland replicate 2 | place: USA:California | collected 2016-06-15
GGGCCAGGTTCACCTTGCCGGACGACCCCCGGAACCGGAAGCGCCGGACGTCGTCTTCGAACGCCGGCGCGAGCGTTCCCGGTTCCAGGAAGTCGATCATGGTGCGGCGGACGTCGACGCTCGACAGCACCGCGCGGGCGGCGATCTCCTCGCCGGACTCCAGGACGACGCCGGTGGCCCGATCGCCCCGCGTGATGATCCGCGAAACGCCTGCCCTGCAACGGATCTCGGCGCCCGCCGCCCGGGCCGCCGACGCGATGGCCTCGCTGATGCCGCCGGTGCCGCCCTTCGGGATCCCCCACGCGCGGAACGCGCCGTCGATCTCCCCCATGTAGTGGTGGAGCAGCACGTAGGCGGTCCCCGGCGATCGGATGCCCTGGAAGGTCCCGATGATGCCGGAGGCCGACATGGTGGCCACCAGTGGGTCGGTCTCGAACCACTGCCCCAGGAAGTCCGCCGCGCTCATGGTCATGAGCTGGACGAAGACGGCCTGGTGACGTTGCGGCAGCCGGGCGAACCGCCGGGCCAGGCCCAGCAGCGGGAGCCATTCGCGCGGGTCGACGCCGGCGGGGTCCGGCGGCACCGTGGACAGGATGGGCTTCACGAACCGGGCCATCTGGACCATGAGATGGCCGTACTCCTCGTAGGCCTCGGCGTCGGTCCGCGACCATCGCCGGATCTCGCGCATGGTCCCGTCGAGCGGCAGGATCTCCAGGCCGTGCTTCGGCAGCTCGAGCTCGCGCACGATCTCCGGGCGAAGCAGGCTGACCACGTAGGAGGCCACGCTGAACCGGAACCCGGCGTGGACCTCCTCGGTGACCGCGGCCCCGCCCAGGACGTGGCGGCGCTCGAGGACCAGCGTCCGCAGGCCGGCCCGGGCCAGATACGCCGCCGTGGTCAGCCCGTTATGGCCGCCGCCGATGACGACGGCGTCATGGCGTTCCGGCATGGTGAGCCGCATGCTACCGGACCCCTCCGGGCAATCCGCCAGCAGCGGTGCGCCCGTACGTTCGGGCGTGAGAGGGGGGAGGGGGCTCGCCGCGGCGGCGGTCGCCGTCGTGCTGGCCGCCTGCACGGGCGGGTCGGGCCCGCCCGGGCCGCCCCGGTCGCACTCGCCGTCTTCGGCCGTCTCCGGCGGAACGGGCACCGGGATTGGGACGGCGGCGCGATGCCCCGATCCGCCGCAGTACGCCGAGCCCCGGGCCGATCGTCCGCGCTACTCGCTGGGGGTCCACGTCGACGTCGCCCGCGGCATCCTGCACGGGAAGATGGGGGTCACGTTCGCCCCGGACCTCCCCACCGACCACCTCGTGTTCCGGCTGTGGCCGAACGCGCCGCCGCAGGCGGCCGAGGGAGCCCACCTCACCGTGGGACGGATCGAGCTGCAGCCCGAGGTGGTGCTGAGCAGCCGCTTCGCCGATCCCACCACGCTGGAGGTGCTCCTGGCACGGCCGGTGGCCGCGGGCGGAAGCCTCACCGCCTCCATGCCGTTCACGCTGAAGCTCCCCGGCGCGGTCCTGGACAGACTCAGCCACGACGGGAGCACCGTGCTCCTCGGGTCGTTCTTTCCGATCCTCCCGTGGGTCCCGGGATCCGGCTGGGCGCTCGACCCACCGACGACCACTCTCGCGGAGGCGTCCACGGCTCCGGTCGCCGACTTCGACGTCACCATCCACCTCCCGAAAGGGCTCGACGTCCTCGCCACTGGCGACCGCGACGGCCCGGACCACTGGACGGCCACGGCCGTGCGCGACTTCGCCATCGCGATCGGTGACTTCAAGATGGGCACCAACACGCTGTACATCCCCGATCCCGTGCAGGTGACCGTGGGCGTGGAGCGCCGCCTCCTCGGCTTCTCCCCCAAGGCCCTGCTCGAACGGGTCGACGAGGAACTGGCGAACATCGCGTTCCGCTACGGCCCCTACCCCTGGAAATCCTTCTCCCTCGCGCTGGTGAAGCCGCTCGGCCGCAGCGGCATCGAGTACCCCAACATGGTGTTCGAGGGGTTTCAGGGCATCGACCGGGTGACCACCCACGAGCTCAGCCACCAGTGGTTCTACTCGCTGGTGGGAAACGACCAGGCCCGGGACCCGTGGCTCGACGAGGCCCTCGCCACGTGGAGCGCCGCCCAGGTCGACGGGTTCCTGCCGTTCATCCACGAGCAGGAGGTCCACGGCGTGGCCGAGGACCACGTCGGGTCCTCCATGACGTTCTGGGACCTCCACCCCGACGACTACACGGTCGGCGTGTACTTCCGGGGGGTCCAGGCCCTGGACTCGCTGGGCTCCCCGGCGCTGGTCGACTGCGCGCTGCGCCTGTACGTGGCGCGAGACGCCTACGGCATCGCGACCCCGGCCGACCTGTTGGATGCGCTCGACGAGGTCATCCCGAACGCGCCCGGGAAGCTCGCCGCGTTCGGCATCCATCCCTGACCACCTGCGACAATCTCCGCCCGTGAGCATCGGAACCGCGTTCCACGAGCGCACGGCGCCGCTCAACCGCAAGATGCAGTGGCGGGAGTGGGCGGGGTACTGGTCGGCGCTGTCCTACGCCGACCACCACGACATCGAGTACAACGCCATCCGGGTGGCCGCCGCGCTCATCGACGTCTCGCCGCTGTACAAGTACCTCGTCTCCGGGCCCGACGCCGAGCGGCTCGTGGACCGGGTCATCGTCCGTGACGCCACCAAGCTCGCCGTGGGACAGGTGTACTACACGTGCTGGTGCGACGAGGACGGGAAGGTCGTCGACGACGGGACGATCACTCGTCTGGGCCAGACTACCTACCGGTGGACGGCGGCCGATCCCACCCTCCGATGGCTCCGCATGAACGCCGCCGGGCTGGACGTCCAGAGCGAGGACGTCACGGAGACGACCGCGGCGCTCGCGCTCCAGGGTCCCTTGTCGCGCGACGTGCTCGAGTCCGCGACCGGGGAGTCGTTCGCCGACCTCCGGTACTTCCGGGGGCGGCCCGCCACGATCCGGGACGTCTCGCTGTACGTCACCCGGACCGGCTACACGGGCGACCTCGGCTACGAGCTGTGGATCGATGCGGCCGACGCCGTCCGGGCGTGGGACCACCTCATGGACGTGGGTGTGGCGTTCGGCCTGCGCCCCGCCGGGCTCCAGGCGCTCGACGTCGTGCGCCTGGAGGCCGGGCTGATCCTGCTGGAGGTCGACTACACGACCTCCCGCCTCGCGGTCATCCCGGAGCAGGCCTACTCGCCATCGGAGATCGGCCTGGGCCGGCTGGTGAACCTGGAGAAGCCCGGGCCGTTCGTGGGCCGCCGCGCGCTGGCGCGCGAGCACGCCGGGGGCGGGCCGCCCCGGCGCCTCGTTGGCCTCGAGGTCGACTGGACCGGGGTGGAGCGGCTGTACGAGGCCCAGGGCCTGTTCCCGTCGTTCGAGGGCGCCGCATGGCGAACGCACGTCCCCGTGTTCGCCGGGGGCCGGCAGGTGGGCCGGGCCACCAGCGGCACGTGGAGCCCCATCCTCAAGAAGAACATCGCCCTGGCCCAGGTCGAGACCGGGAGGGCCGAACCGGGGACGCGCCTGGAGATCGAGTGGACCGTCGAGGCCAGGCGGGGCCGGGCCGCGGCGACCGTCGCCGACCTCCCGTTTTTCGATCCTCCCCGCAAGCGGGCCTGACCGGCGGCGGCAGACGCGTTCGGGGAAGGTATAGGCGTTGTATACTACGCCTATGTTGACCGTCCCCGAGGCGGCCCTGAAGGCCGAACGGGATCCCGAGACCATCAGGCGCTGGATTCGGTCCGGGAAGCTTCCGGCCCGAAAGGTCGGTACTCAGCACGTCATCGAAGAAGCGGACCTCGAGGTGGTGCTCGCGGAGGAAGAACTTCCCATTCCGAGGTCCTGGGGCGAGCCCGTCACCGGCCGCCCGCTCCCCAGCATCGTCGCGATCCTTCGCAGCCAACGGTCCGAGCACTAGGCGGGCATGCTCGTCGTTGACGCCAGCGCCGTCGTCCACCTCGCGCTTCGCCGCGCGCTTTCCCGGCTCGAACCACATGACGCAGTCGGTCCCTCGCTCCTGTGGTCCGAGACGACGTCGGCGCTCCGGCAGCTGGCCTGGAGACGTGACATCGAGGACTCGCACTCGGAACAGGCGTTGGCAGACCTCGCCGAGGCGCTCATCGACATCCGGCCGGCGGCCGAGACGGCGGTCGAGGCGTACCGGCTCTCGGTCCGCCTGGGCTGGGCACGAACCTATGACGCGGAGTATGTGGCGCTCGCGGAAGGCCTGAGCTGTCCGCTCCTCACGGTGGACGCGAGGTTGGCCCGAACGGCTGCTCGCGTCGTCGAAATATTCCCGCTCGAGTCGGTCTGAGGCCCGGACCTTCAGACGTATCACGGTTGCGGCTGCGACAATGGGATTCGCAGTGCGTTTCGGAAAGCCCTCTCCCCTCGCGCTCAAGCTGCTGACGGCCGTCCTGCTGGCGGCGGTCGCGTTCGCCGTCGCCTTCGCCGGCAGCGTGGTGCTCGCCCTGGCCATCGGGATCGTGCTGCTGGCGGCGGTGTCGCTGATGGCGTGGCGCAGCACCGCGCGCGAGACGGACCTGTCGCGCCGGACCTTCCTGCTCGGTGCGGGGGCGGCGGGGCTCGGCGTCGTCGCCGCCGGCTCGGGGATCGGCCGGGTCGTGGAGCGGCTGGCCCGTCCGGACCCTTCACGCGCGATCGACGCGATGGCCCGGCGGGTGGGCGCCGAGAGCATGGAGCTGGTGCGACGGGGGCACTTCCCCGGCAGCTCCGGCGAGCTCCAGCTCGTGCTGGCGCCGTTCAACACGTCGAACTATTCCTTCGAGTCGCTGAAGCTGGAGCCCAAGGACCCGCGAAGCAGCCACGCACTGTCGTGGGGGTATACGCAGCGCGTCCCCATCGTCGTGTACGCGCCGGGCGTGCTGCGGCGCGGCGATCGGACGGAACGGGTGACGCTGGCCGACCTGGCCCCGTCGGCAGCGCAGCTCATGGGGTTCGACGGGTTCGAGCCCCGAGACGGCCGGCCGCTTCCCGGGCTTCCGGCGAACGCAGTGAGGCCCAAGCTGATCGTGACGTTCGTGATCGACGGCGGCGGGTGGAACGTGCTCTCGCACTGGCCGACGGCGTGGCCGAACCTCCGCGCGCTCATGGCCAAGTCGGTCGTGTACCGGGACGCGATCATGGGGTCGTTCCCCTCGGTCACCGCGTGTGCCCACGCGACGATCGGGACGGGCGCGTTCCCCAACGGCCACGGCGTGTCCGGCCACAGCGTGCGCCGGAACGGCCACATCGTGAAGGCGTACGGCGAGCCGGGGCACGCCGACCCCTCGTTCATCCTGCTGCCGACGCTGGCCGACGCGTGGAGCGAGCACACCGGGAACAGGGCCTGGATCGGCGAGATCGGATACCAGATCTGGCACCTCGGGATGATCGGGCGGGGCGGCGGCCGGCCACTCGGGAAGCAGCCCGTCGCCGTGTTCTACGACGAGGACCACACGAAGGACTGGCGGTCGCAGAACGCCGACCTGTACCGGCTTCCCGACGGGTCGCCGCAGCGGGAGCAGCTGTCCTCGTACCTCCGGAGGTACTTCGGACCGGAGCGCGGCGCCGAGCTCGACCGCGCCCTCGGGCGGAAGGTGTGCTGTGCTCCGCCCATCGTGCGCTACATGGGCGACGTGATCGCGGCGGCCCTGGAGAACGAGGACGTCGGCGGGCACGACGCGACCGACCTCCTGTACATCAACTTCAAGATGCCCGACTACACCGGGCACGTGTACAACATGCTGTCGATCCAGGAGAAGATCGCGCTCCAGGCCGTGGACCGGGAGCTGGGTCGGCTGGTCTCGGCGCTGGAACAGCGGTTCCTGCCCGGCGAGTTCGTCCTGTTCGTGACGGCGGACCACGGCCAGTGCCCCCTGGTCGACGTGGCCGGTGGCGTCCGGCTCGACCCGATCCAGCTGGCCGACGACATCAACCACGCGTTCGGCCGTTCGGTGTGGCCGCTCGTGGAAGACGTCCGGCCGTCCGAGGTCTACATCGACCATCGCGCGCTGTGGGACGGCGGCGTGACGCTCGACGACATCGCCGGGTTCCTGTCCGAATACAGGTACGGGAACAACGTGGGCTCCTACGTCCCGAACGACCTCGTGGAACATGCGCGCCTCGACCAGCCTGAGTTCGCCGGCGTGTTCTCCACGGACTACATCCGGAAGCTCGACCAGTTCGACCTGTTCCGGCTCGGCAACGGCCGGTACACCGAGCGCGCCGACCCTGGCCTGCCGGCCATCACCTGGTAGGAAGCCAACCCGGACGGATCGGGGCGGGGCCAGGATCAGCCCACGGTGGCGTACCCGCCGTCGACGCCGAGGACCTGGCCGGTGATCCACGAGGCCAGGTCCGAGCACAGGAACAGGATGGCGTTGGCCTGGTCGATCGGCTCGCCGAGGCGGCGGAGCGGGTAGGCCCGGGCCAGGCGCTCCTCCCCGCCCCACCGGTCGATGAGCCCCTGCGATCCCGGCGTCTTCGTGGTCCCCGGGGCGACGGCGTTCACGGTGATGCCGTGCGGGCCGACCTCCTTCGCCAGCGCCTTGGTGAACCCGATGACGCCGGCCTTGGCCGCCGAATAGGCCGTGATGAGCGGTTCGCCGATGCGTCCGGCGTCCGAGGCCAGGTTCACGATCCGGCCGTATCCGGTGTCGCGCATGCCGTCCAGGACGGCCCGGCTCATGACCATGGTGCCGACGAGCGCAACGTCGAGGTCACGCCGGTAGTCCTCCAGGCCCATCTCGTCGAAGGGCTTCACCGTCCACACGGCGGCGTTGTTCACCAGGATGTGGACGGGGCCGAAGGCGTCACGGGCCGCCCGAACGGCGGCGGCGGCGCTCGCCGGATCGCGCACGTCGGCGGGGGTGGCCACCGCGCCCTGGATGGACCGCGCGGCTTCCACGGCGGCCGCCTCGTCGATGTCCGCGACCACCACGTGGGCGCCCGCCGCCGCCAGGACCTCGGCGGTGGCCCGCCCGATCCCTACGGCCGCGCCGGTCACGATCGCGGCGCGGCCGGAGAGGTCGATCTCGACGCTCACCCGGCGCCGCCCGAGCTCACGTTCCCAGAAGCACGGGCGCCAGCTCGCGGAGCTCCTGGACCGGGATGCGGCTCGGTCCGTCGACCAGGACCTGGACCGACACGTGGTCGGCGCCGGCGTCCAGGTGCTCCTGGACGCGCGCCAGGATCGCGTCCGGCCCTCCCCAGGCCACGATGGCGTCCACGAGCCGGTCCGTCCCGCCTCCCTGCATGTCCTCGTCCGCCCACCCCAGCCGGCGGAGGTTGTTCGCGTAGTTCTCCAGGTTCAGGTATTCCTCCGTGTGCGCGCGGGCGATGGCGCGGGCGGTCTCCGGGTCGGACTCCAGCGTGACAGCCTGTTCGGGAGCCAGGATCGGGTCGGGGCCCAGGATCTCGCGGGCCCGGCGCGTGTGCTCTACGGGGACGAAGTAGGGATGTGCGCCCTCGGCCCGCTCCGCCGCGAGCCGTAGCATCCTCGGGCCCAGCGCGGCCAGGACTCGCGGCGGTCGGTCGCGATCCCGCCCGCCCGGGTAGCGGGTTTCGTCCATGGCCTCCAGGTAGCTCTGCATCCGGCCGTACGGCTGCGCGTACGTGTGCACGCCGCGTACCTCCACGTTGGGTCGGTGGCTCACCCCCAGGCCCAGCAGGAACCGGCCTCGGAACGGACGCCCCCAGCAGGATCGCCGAGTGGGCCATGGCGTCCTTGCTTCGGCGCCCCTCCGGGATCCACAGGACCGGCCAGCCCATATCCTCGATCTGCCGGAGAGCCTCGCGCTCCTCCGCAGCGGAACTGCGATCGAACGCGAAGCTCCACACGCCCACGCGGCCGATCGCCGCCCTGACCCGAGCCCGCCGATCCGCTTCGCCCGCCACGCAGCCCCCTCCACGATCCCGGTGCCCAGCCCCGGAGGGACCATCTTCCCCGGAATCGGGCGAGGCCGCGAAGGGGACCGAGACGCCGGCGCCGGGGCCTGGGCGATGCCCGGGCCGGCGGCGTGGCTACGCGACGAGCGAGCCCACGGAGTCGAACCGGGCGGTGCCGGGCACGTGGAGCGTCCGGACCTGCTCCCCCGTGAGCGGGTCGAGCTCCTCCAGCAGTCCCGGCACGAGCAGGTACACATGCTTCCCGTCCCGGCCGAACCCCACGGCGGATACCCGGCCGGACACCCGCCACATGTCCCGCAGGCGCATGGTCCGGGTGTCGACGACGGCCAGGCGCGAGCCGGCCGCCACCAGGAGTGTGCGCCCGTCGGCGCTGACCGCGGCCCGGGCCTGGCCGCCGCTCATCCCCTGGAACGCCACACTTGCCGTTCGAAGGACCTTCAGGCGCTTCGTGTCCATCACGGCCACGACGCCGCGTTCCGTGTCGACGACGTACAGCGAGCGGCGCTCCGGGGACAGCGCGAGCGCCTCGTGGTCGGCGTTTCCCTTCCACACGGCCCGGGGAAGCCCCACGCACATGGCCCATCCGGTCTCAAGGTCCAGCGTGTGGACGAAGGCCACGGGCTCCCCCGCCTCCGCCTGCATGGGGTCGTACTCGGTCGCGTACTCGGAGGGCTGGCTCGAGTACAGCGTGTAGAGCCTGGCCCCATCGGGGGCGGGGAGCTGCATGAGCCTCGTCCCGGACATCGTCTCCACGGGCCGCTTCAGCCGCCCGAACACCGGATAGACCTCCCCCTCCTCGAGGTCGAGCCGGGTCACCCGGTACGCCACGGGGTCGATGGCGGGCACGTACTTGATGAGGAACAGGCTCCGGTGGTCCATCGAGAAGGCCTCGGGCTCGAAGTTCCCCTTCAGGTGGAACCGGCGGGTGCCGTCATAGCCCGCCGGGTTCGCCACCACGATGATCGTGAAGGCCCGGTCCTGGGGGGTCCACGGGGAGGTTCCGGCGGGGAGCGGGGCCATGAGGGCAACCAGAGACCCGTCCGTCGAGACGGCCCGGATGGCGAGGTCGCCGTGCACCCGGGCCCGCGCCACGGCCTTGCCGTCCGAGGCCCGGGTCACCCTGAGGACGGTCGTGTCTCCGGCGACCGTCGCGGTCGCCAGCACGGACGGGTCGCCCAGCCCGGGTACGCCCACCCCCGAGAACAGCTCGGACCCCGTCCGCTCGTCCAGGACCGTGGTGCCGAACGGGGATCCCAGCACGAGCAGCTCCCGGGGTGCCGACGCGGCCGGCGCGATCGGTGCGATCGGTGCGGCCGGTGGGGCCGGCGCCGCGCGGTCAGGCGCCGCCTCGAGGCCGCCTTCTCCATACCCGCACGCCGTGAACGCGACGGCCAGACCGACGAACGGTGCCACCCATCTCGCGCGCATGTGACCTCCCGGAGCTCCGCGGCCGACTCCCACCCCTTCTACCGACCGGACCGCCGATCGGTTCCCTCGGTGGCGCGCCGGGCCCCGTGACCTGGCTTCGACAGTCCAGGGGTCGCGGAGGCCCGTTCCACGGATTCCCGTGGTTCCTCCGGGCCTCGTTCCTCCTACCGTCGCCTCCGACGGACGCGGACCAGAACCGACGAAAGGAGGACGCGATGGCCGTCAACGCAGAGGTGCAGGCCCTTCCGAGGAGGGGGATGTCGCCCTTCTCCCTGGGGATCGCGGCGCTGGTGCTGGCCGGCGCCATGGTGATGGGGCTTCTGATCGGGCGATGGACGGCTCCGTCCATCGCGAGGGGCCACGTGGCAACGGCGGTCGCGCCGGCGTGGGCGGGCGAGGCCCAGGACGCCGGGTACACCGGCCGGCTGGGATTCTCGGCTCCCGCGGAGATCACGGGGACCGACGAGTGGGTGCCGGCCGCGATCGACGCGGGCTTCACCGGCCGCATCGGGTTCAGCACTGGCTTCACGGGACGCCTGGGGTTCTCCACCCCGACCACGGGCCAGCCCTCGGGCTGGGAGAGCTCCGCCAGGGACGCCGGCTACACCGGCCGGCTCGGGTCGTCGGGCAGCTGAGGAAGCGTCCGTCCGACACGAGGTCGAGACCCCCGCCGAGCCGGCGGCACAGCCTCCCGGCGAGGGTCTCGACCTCAACCCTGTCCGGTGACACCCTTCGCGCGTGCGCGTGCTCGCGGGTGTCGCCGTCGTCGCGCTTCTCGCGTGGGCGTACCTGGCCGTGGCCCACGGGTGGTTCTGGAGGACCGACCAGCGCCTACCACGGGGACGCGATCCGGAGGCCTGGCCCGACGTGGTGGCGGTGGTACCGGCCCGGAACGAGGCCGGGGTCCTGCCCCGGTCGCTGCCGGCGCTGCTGGCCCAGGACTATCGGGGCCGGTTCCACGTCGTGCTCGTGGACGACCGGAGCTCGGACGGGACCGCGGACGTCGCGAGGCGGGTTGCCGGGAGCGCGTCCGCGCGGCCGCTCACGGTCGTGGCCGGATCCGACCCGCCGCACGGGTGGGCCGGGAAGGTGTGGGCCATGAGCCAGGGCGTGGCGGCGGCGGGCGAACCCGCGTTCTTCCTCTTCACCGACGCCGACGTCGCCCACCGGCCCGGCAGCGTGTCGGCCCTGGTCCGGGCCGCAACGTCGGGCCGCCTCGACCTCGTGTCCCAGATGGCGCGCCTGCACGCCGCCGGGTTCTGGGAGCGGGCCGTGATCCCGGCCTTCGTGTACTTCTTCGCGATGCTCTATCCGTTCCGCCGGGTCAACCGGGCGGCCGGGCGGACGGCGGCCGCTGCCGGTGGGTGCATCCTGGTGCGGCGGGAGGCCCTCGAAGCCGCCGGCGGCCTCGAGAGGATCCGGGGGGCGCTCATCGACGACGTGTCGCTGGGGCGCCTGCTGAAGCGGCGGCCCGGGAGCGGGGGCGTGTGGCTCGGGCACGGGACGGACGTCGTCAGCCTGCGTGAGCACGGCTTCGCCGACCTGTGGGCGATGGTCGCTCGCGCCGCGTACACGCAGCTTCGTCACTCCCCGGCACTGCTGGCGGGTACCGTCGCCGGGCTGCTGGTCCTCTTCGCCGGGCCGCCCGCGGCGGCGATCGCCGGAGTCGCCGCGCTCGCCGGGGGTGGCTCCGCCCCGGCCGCCGTCGCCGCCGGATGCGGGGTGGCCGCGTGGGCACTGATGGCGGTGACCTTCGTGCCGATGCTGCGCCTGTACGGGCTCGGACCGCTGCGGGCGGCCACCCTGCCCGCCGTGGCCCTCCTGTACCTGGCCATGACCGTCGACTCGGCGCGCCGGCATCGCCGCGGCACCGGCGGGGCGTGGAAGGGCCGCACGTCGCCCTGACGCCTTCCCGGGACGGAGTCCGGGAGTGCTACGTTTCGGCTCCGCGGGACGACCCGCGGAACGAGGAGGAGTCGGCGCGTGAACGTCACCGTCCTGGGAGCGGGCTCGTGGGGAACGACGGTCGCCACGATCGCCTGCCGGCGGAACC
>WNGA01002943.1_pt1 | contig 11417 bp, 10 predicted proteins | sample 5400061 | NCBI WGS metagenome assembly WNGA01 (sample SAMN13153366, study PRJNA577476) | soil metagenome | isolation source: 100 cm soil or saprolite under grassland replicate 2 | place: USA:California | collected 2016-06-15
CCGGTGACTTGTGTGCCGCCCTCGGGCAGCGGTTTCCGCCTCGGCACCAGCAACGTGGTCTGCACGGCGACCGACAGCGGAGGGCGCTCCAGCAGTTGCACCTTCACGGTAACGGTGGTGGACACCAGGCCGCCACAAGTGAGTTGTCCTTCGAACATAACCGTTCAAGCGACCAGCCCCGCGGGGGCAGTTGTGACTTACATCGCCGCGGCCTCCGACCCGTGCGGCATCGCCAGCTTCGATTGTGCGCCACCGTCAGGCAGCACCTTCCCGTGCGGTTCGACGACGGTCACGTGCCGGGCGGTGGATGGGACGGGCAATGCCAACTCGTGCAGCTTCACGGTCACGGTTGGATGCGGCAACGAGTGCCCGAGAGCGGTGGCCAAGGCCTCGCCCAACTGCGAACTCGGCCCGAACCAGACCAGCACCATCGTCCTCTCAGCCAATAACCTCGACGGCTGTGTCGTCCTCGACGGCTCGATGTCCTCCGATGCTGACCCAGGTGACACACTGACCTACCTCTGGCTGGCCGACCTGGACGGCGACGGCACCAAGGAACCGATTGGCGCCGGGTCAATCGTCACCAACTGCTTCGAGTTGGGCACCTACACCGTAATGCTCATGGTCGACGATGGAACATGCTCGAGCACGGCCTCGGTCACCGTCGAAGTCTTGGGCGCCTGCGAAGCGGTCGAGCGGCTGATTGAGAAGGTCAACAACGCCGACCTCGACCGCCGGAACAAGCGCCCGCTCATCGCCTCGCTCAAGGCGGCCTGCGCCTCGTTCGATCGCGGGGAGTGCTTCTCCGGCGTCAACCAGTTGAACGCCTTCCAGAACAAAGTCCGCGCACAACTCGGCCGCTCCAACCCTGCCGTGGCCGACGACCTCATCGTGCTTACGGACCGAGTGATCGGTTGCATCCATTGCGAGTAGTTCGCTTACCTTGCGGCAGTGGCGCGTCCGGCAGGACTTGAACCTGCAACCTTCTGATCCGAAGTTGCACCAGCCGTGTTGCAGACTGTGCGCGTGCGTTTCAGCAAGTCAACGTAGAAAGCCCGTTTGCAAAAGCTTCCGCGAAATCTGAAACGTCCCGCAAAGGCATGATACGCGGCGCAAAGAAGAGAATCACCATACTACTATTCATACTACTCGATCAGACAGGACTCCACACGCGAAGACGAGCAATTCTGAAGTGACGCCCCGGCCAACGCTAATACTCGTCCGGGAAAACGTCTCTCAATTTGATTCTCAGCCGCCCCAGGATCGTCTCGAGTTTGTTCAGTGTGATGTGGTGTTCGCCACGCTCGATCCGGTGAAGCGTTGTGTGTGAAACTCCGACCTTTTTCGCGAACTCGGCATATGAAATGCCGGCACGGGCCTTCCGCATGAAGCGAGCAAACTCGCGGTCCAGATTTCGTTTCACCGGCCCAAAGTGGCAAGATTGTCATAACGTATGCGTGATGATGTGGTGTTTGCAGGATGTGCCGCGTTCAGTTCTACTTGCCCGTTTTGTTCCTTGTGTCGTGATGAATTCAAAACCAAAACGACGCAAATGCCGCCATTGTGGCGAACTATTCACCCCCGATTATCGAAACCGTTGTCGCCAACACTACTGCTCCAACCCCGAGTGTCGGCACATCAGCAAAGCCGCCAGCCAGCGCCGGTGGTCGCGAAAATTAGAAAACCTGGACTATTTCCGCGGAACCGCCGCATCACGGCGGGTGCGGCAATGGCGAGAACAGCACCCCGGTTATTGGAAGAAGAAGACCCCTATGCCCAATGGAAATCAAGCGACTGGGCCACAACCCGTTAAGCTTGATCAGGAATCTTGTAACGTAGGCGGCGAGAACACGGGTACGTTACAAGATATCTGCCTGGCTCAAACCCCTTTGTTTGTCGGCGTCCTCTCGGTGATCACCGGCAGTACGTTACAAGATGACATTCTCGCCAAGGTCGATGATCTGATAATTCGTGGGAGGAAAATCTTGGGGCTTGCGCTTCCAGCGAAGCGTGATTCCAGAATTGTGCCCAATCATGATCAACAGACATTTGACACCACAGTGTCGGCAGCGGAAATCCCCCGACGAACGTAGCCACTTTGGCAATCTGTTTCAGCAAATCTGCCCATGACTAACGATTCCTCGGAATATCCACGACACTTGGCCGCTTACGTCAGAACGTCCATAGGACACCCCGAGTGTTCTGCCCGTGAGCAAATGGGGGTCATTCGACATTCCGTGGAACAAAACGGTCTGAAAATTGCCAAGACGTTTTTCGATCGTTCGCCGGAATGGGAGGGAGACGATTGCCCTGAGCGGCATTGAATTCTCATGTTCAGAGCCGATACAGAACCGTCAGTCGTGCCGGCGGCCGTGTACGTGCGGATGTCCACGGAGCATCAGCAGTACTCGACCAGCAACCAAATGGACGCGATTCGGGACTACGCGAAACGCCGCGGAATGCAGATCGTCAAAGAGTATTCGGACGAGGGAAAGAGCGGTTTGAGCATTCAAGGACGGGATTCCCTGTCGCAAATGATTCAGGACGTCCAGAATGAAGAGGCGAGGTTCTCCGCCATCCTGGTTTACGACGTCAGCCGGTGGGGGCGCTTTCAGGATGCGGATGAAAGCGCATATTACGAATACATGTGTCGGCGGGCGGGCGTCTCGGTCCACTACTGCGCGGAACAATTCGAGAATGACGGCAGCCCGGTGTCCACCATTGTAAAAGGCGTGAAGCGGGCAATGGCCGGGGAATACAGTCGCGAATTGTCCTCGAAGGTGTTTCAAGGCGCGTGCCGACTGGTGCAACTCGGCTACCGGCAAGGCGGGACGGCCGGGTTCGGTCTGCGCCGGGTGTTGCTGGACCAGAGTGGCGCGAAAAAAGGCGAGCTCAAGATGGGCGAGCAAAAGAGCATTCAGACGGATCGCGTGGTGCTCGTGCCCGGACCGGCGGAGGAAGTCGCAACCGTGCGGTGGATTTACGAGGCGTTTGTCAGCGAGCGCAAACTGGAATCCGAGATTGCGGTGGCGCTGAATGAGAAAGGCATCAAGACCGACTTCGGGCGGGCGTGGAATCGAGGGACGGTGCATCAAGTCCTGACCAACGAGAAATACATCGGCAACAACGTCTATCACCGCACGTCGTTCAAGTTGAAACGCAAGCATGTGATGAACCCGCCGGATCGATGGATTCGCGCGGAAGGTGCCTTTGAGGGCATCGTCGAGGCGGAAATCTATTTGCGAGCGCGGGAGATGATTTTGGCGCGCAGCCAACGACTGAGCGATGAAGAGATGCTGGAAAAACTGAGCGGCCTGCTAAAGCAACACGGACGCATCTCGGGCATCCTGATTGACGAAGCGGAAGGCCTGCCATCGAGCACGGCGTTTAGTCATCGCTTCGGCACGCTGTTGAATGCGTATCGGCTGATCGGGTACGACCCTGGAATTGATTTCCGTTTCATAGAGGAGAACCGCCGGTTGCGCAAGCGTCATCCGGAAATCGTGGCATCGGTGGTGCAACAAATAACCGCGCTGGGTGGCACGGCGGAGTGGGACGAGGCCACGCATGTGTTGCACGTGAACCAAGAGCTGCGAGTTTCCATCGTTCTGTGCCGGCACACGACGACGGCGGTCGGGTCATCGCGCTGGCTGATCCGACTGGATGCGGGATTAAAGCCTGACATCACGATCGCGGTGCGGATGGATGCGACGAACGAAGGTGTGCGGGATTACTACCTGCTGCCTAGCCTCGATATGACATGGGAGAACCTCCGTGTCGCGGAGGCCAACGGCATCTATCTCGACACGTATCGCTGTGACACCTTGGATTATTTTTACAGCCTGACCGAGCGCATCAATCTGGAGGACGCCGCATGAATGACGAAGTGCAAATGATTCCGATTGACCGAATACGGATTCTGAATCCGCGCCACCGCGACCGGAAGAAGTTTGAACTGATCGTGCAAAGCATCAAAAGCCTCGGCTTGAAAAAACCGATTCAGGTCAGCCTGCGGGCGGCGGATGAGGAGGAAGGTCCGGGCTACGATCTCGTGTGCGGACAAGGTCGCATCGAAGCGTTTCAAGCGCTCGGCTTCGCGGAGATTCCCGCCGTCGTCGTGGAAATCAGCAAGGAAGAGCGGTTGCTGCGCAGCCTCGCCGAAAATATGGCGCGGCGGAATCCCGCACCGGGCGAGATTCTCACCGAGGTTGAGCGGTTGAAAAAAGAAGGTCTCACGCTGCACCAAATCAGCGCCCGAATTGACGTAGATACCACCACCATCAGCGGGCTGCTGGCGCTGAAGCGTGCCGGCGAGCAGCGGTTGCTGGATGCCGCATTGAGTGGGCGCATCCCGGTCGGCGTGGCGGTGGACATCGCGCGGACGGAAGGAATTGAGATGCAACGCGAGTTGCTGAAAGCATGTGAGAGCAAGCAGTTGACACAAGCGGCGCTGCGAACGATTCGGCGCGTGATGGACCGGAGACGGCTGATTGGCAAACAGCGGGGAAACGGGCCGCGGAATGCCAAGCCGACTCGAACCAGCGCGGAGAGTCTGGTGAACGTGTATCGGCGGGAGAGCCAAAAGCAGCGGTTGATGGTGAAGAAAGCGCGGATTTGTGAAGCGAAGCTGTTGTTTGCGGTCACTGCACTGCGGCGGCTGATGGCGGATGAACATTTCGTGACGCTGTTGCGGGCGGAAGATTTGGCATCCATGCCGAAAGATATTTGGGAGCGGGTCACCGAGAAACGGAAGGAGGCGGCATGAGCCAGGCGAAAAGCAAGGTGGCGTTTGAAATGCGGAAGCGCGAAGTGGAATTGGCTCGACTGCTGCCGACGAAGCTGGTGAAGGACGCGCAAAATCTGAGGCGGTATCGGGCGATTGTCGCCTCCCTTCCGGAGATTGGCCTGATTGAGCCGCTGATGGTTTACCCGCAAGGCGCCGGCAGCGAGAACTGGCTGGTGTTAGACGGCCACTTGCGTCTGCTGGCTATGAAGCAATTGGGAAAAACGACTGTGGAGGTCATCGTTGCCAGCGAAGACGAGCGCTTTACGTATAACGCCCGCGTGAACCGACTGCCACCCATTCAGGCGCACAAGATGATCGTGAAGGCGGTGCGCAACGGCGTGAAGCCCGAGCGACTATCGGCGGCACTGTTCATGCCGATGCATACAGTGTCAGCCTTGATCAATCTGTTGGACGGCATCAATCCCGAGGCGGCTGAATTGCTTAAGGACAAACAGATGACGGCGGATGCGATCCGGCTGCTGCGAAAAGTAACGGGATTGCGACAGATCGAAATCGCAGAGGTTTTGGTGTCCGCAAATAATTTCACAAAGTCCTACGCTGAAGCGCTGGTGCTGGCGACGCCGCGAGATCAAATGGTGTCGCCGGAAGAGGAGAAGAAGAAAGCTGGTTTGACAACGGAAGAACTGGCGCGGATGGAGCACGAGATGGAAGCGCTGGAGCAAGATTTCAAAAGCATCGAAGCGAACTACACGGAGAACATGATGAGCCTGACGCTGGCGCGCGGTTACATCAAGCGACTGCCCCGGCACAGGTACTCAGCAATGTAACCACCGGACAACCGCCATCGGTGGTAACGATCGCATTCGTTCAGGTCGAGATGCGCGATGGGCTTATCACCAAAAAATTTGCGAATCTTTTGAAAACAAAACTGCTCGTTTCGCACGGAGCACTCGGCCTTGGGCCTTAACGACCGCTTACGAATGATCGGTTGGCCCGCTGCGATGTAGATGTCGAGCAGTTCGTTGACCTTGATGCCGTTCGCGCTGGGCGTCGAGGGTTGTTTTGGAAGAAGACCATTCTCGCGCAGCCACTGCTCCCGCTCCCACTTTTCCTTCCACTTCCTGGCCAGCGGCAGTTTGTCAGTGCCGGTGCTGAGCCAGGTCGCCTTTCCATTCGTTTGAACCCGGTAGTAAATCCGATTTCCCTTTCTGGCAAAACCTTCTCCCAATGGTGCAAAAACCTTTTTCCGACGGGACGTCATTTCGAGAAGCGCGTTTGGCGTTATTTGCTCTGCCTCTTGAAACGCGCCGTCCCAAAATTCCGCCCGCGCACTTGTTTGCTGGTGCGAATTGACCTGGGGAAAAATTAAGGAAAACGAACCGCCCCTCATGCTCCGGCCACCGATTCTCCTTGCGTGTGGTGATGTGCGATGAATTGCCGAAGCGCGGATTCACTGATTTGAACCACACCGCTGATGCGGACCACTCCGAGCCCACGCAACCGCCAGCGATAAACCGTCGTGCGGCTGACGTTCAGCAGTTTGGCCACTTCGCCGAGTGTGAAGAATTTCTCAGGACTCACTGAACCCGGCACACCTAAATCTATCATGCTCCATTTTAGTGCCACGCTGAGTCCGGCGTGCGCTGCCTGATGCAGGGAAACGCAAAATCCTCCTCAATCTGCGGCTTTGGCGAACACCATCGGCCGTTGGTCGGCCGAGGAACCGGTGGACCGCACTTAAGGGTCCACCTTCCTCAGCCGAAGCGGGAACGATGGGCAGGCCGCGGGTGGCGCGCGTTTACACCAAGGCGTTCAAGCCCGCACCAGGGTTTACGCTTTGGGGGTTACAGTTCGTTCTTGTTCTGGGCGCGCGGAAAAACTTTCCATCGCTGCCTTCACCCCGGCACGAGCTCAATCAGGAGCCTTCGTTTCAAAACGCGAGCCGCCTTGCCGAGGGTCGCGAGGATCATTGAAGGATTCGATGGATCGAGCAGACGATTCACAACCGCCCGGCTGGTATTCATACGCAGCGCCAACCTCGATTTGCTCATACGCTGCTCCTTGCGCAGCCGATCCAGTCGCAATGCGACGCCGCGTCTGAGCGGCCGCGATTCGGCTCCTTCGAGCAAATCCTCTTCGCTCAAAAAATCGCGCAAATCAGTTCCACGATGAATTCGCTTGCTCACAATTGCAGGTTTCATTTCCGACGATTCTTGGCAAAGTCCAGATCTTCTTCCGGCGCGGAGTTCGCAACGCCTCCACGCCTGATGACGCATTACATAGCGCGGAACACGCCGCCTGCCAAATCAGAATGAGGCTGTTGTGCCGGACGAATTGATCCGTGGGGAGTGGTCATTGTCCATTTGGTGCCCGGAGCACATTTTTTCGTCCTCGCGGCCAGCAACTCGATTTGATAGAAAAACAGAGCCTCGCTGAGGAGAATGCAATGCGGGTTCGCCTTGGCGCGACGTCAGAAAACACATGCAGCCCATGACCAGGCATTTTGCGCCAGCACTCAGAACAGGCGGTGAGTTGTGAGCCGACTTAAATTCGACAATTTCTTCCAGGCCGCGACCGGCAATACGCGCTATGACTACCAATGCCGTTTGGCGGGCGGTGATTCTGGCACGGCCTGCCGTTCTCAACTCATCAACGTCCCGACCGGCCTCGGCAAAACTGCCGCCGTCGTGCTGGCCTGGCTCTGGAACCGTTTGCTTCCGTCCCTCAACTCTCGACCCTCAACCCTCAACTCCCCACAGTGGCCTCGTCGTCTCGTTTATTGCCTGCCGATGCGGACGCTGGTGGAGCAGACGCGCGACGAAGTGGAGAAGTGGTTAGCGAACCTCTCCAAGAAATATGCCAACGGCGACGAACTGAAGCGGTTGGCCTGTTGCTCGCCCGTCGTCCTCATGGGCGGCGAGGAACTCGACAACAGGAAGCGTGAATGGCACAACCACCCCGAGCACGCCGCCATCATCATCGGCACGCAAGACATGCTGCTTTCCCGCGCGCTCAATCGCGGTTATGCGGCAGGGCGTGCCCGGTGGCCTAAAGATTTCGCCCTACTGAACAACGACTGTGTGTGGGTGTTTGACGAGGTTCAACTCATGGGCAGCGGATTCGCCACCAGTCTTCAATTGCAGGCTTGGCGTCAACGATTGGACTTGCGCCCTCTCGGTGGAGGTTTTCTCAAGCCGGCGGAGGACACAATTGCTGCTCCCACGTTTTCTTGGTGGATGAGCGCCACGCTGGATGGCGACTGGCTGAAATCAGCAGTGGACTTCCGTCAGGGCACGCGGGCTCTGGTCGCGGCTTCCGAAGAAGAGAAAGAACGGCTTTGGAGTGAAGACCCGTTCCAAGTTACGGAATCCGCCCCACGCCTGAAGAAGCTTCTGTACGAGACCATGAAGCAGTTGGGAACGAAGCCGAGCCTTGCAACCAAAGGACCCGACGAAGAAGTGCGTTATTGCGAGGCAGTCGCGAAGGAAGTGGCGAAGGAGCTCGCTAACACTCCAGAAGGCTGCTGCTTGGTGATCCTGAATACAGTCCGCCGTGCCTGCCGGGTCGCTGAACACCTACAGGAGGAGAAACCATTCCTGCTTCACTCGCGCTTCCGCCCCCGGGAACGGCAGGATTGGGTGGAGAAACTCACGAGTCCGCCTCGCCTCATCGTGGCCACCCAGGTGGTTGAGGCCGGAGTGGACGTCTCCGCACGACTCCTCTTCACCGAACTGTGCCCTTGGCCGTCTTTCATCCAGCGGCTCGGTCGTGCTGCCCGCCGCGCGGGGGAGGAAGCCAAGGTGTTCTGGTTTGACGTTCGGAAAGCCCCCGCGCCTTACCCGGACGCAGATTTGGAGGCCGCTTTCGAGCAAATCGAAAAGCAACTCATGGGAGATGTGAGCCTCAAGGGAATCAAGAACCACGCCGATTGGCTCAAGGACCAACCCTCAATCCGTCGTCGTCTGCTCCCCTACGAGCCGCGCTTCGTCCCGCGTGATAATGACCTCTTTGAACTCTTCGACACAACGCCCGACCTGACCGGAGCCGACGTGGATATCGCCCGCTTCATCCGTGATTCCGACGAACTTGACGTTCAAGTTTTCTGGCGTGACTGCAACACACTGAAACGAGAAGACCCACCCAAGTCCTGGCGGCCCGAACATGCCGAGTTGTGCCCGGTGCCTGTCGGAGGCGAGATCGGCTTCCGGCAGTTCATGCAGAAGAAGCCACGAGGCCGCGTCTGGCGCTGGGACTACCGTGACGGATGGACGCGCCTGAAGGCTGCGGACGCGGATCGTGTTTACCCCGGCCAGATATTCCTCCTGGAAGTCACTTGCGGCGGATACCGGACGGACACCGGCTGGACTGGTGAGGCCGATCACCAGGGCTTCCCGCTTGGACCTTGGCAAGTGCCGCAGTCGGCGAACGCTCAAGAGGAAGAAGCCACCGATCCAGAGGCGAGCGAGGAAGCGGACAGCGCCAGCGAAGCCGCGTGGCAATCCATCACCGAGCACAGCCGCGACGTTGCCCGGGAGTTGGAAGCGATCCTTGGAGACGCTGAGTTGACCGGCAGCCTCCCAGTTGGGTTGGCCAAGTTGCTGCGCCTTGCCGTGCGCCTCCACGATTGGGGCAAAGCCCATCGGGCATTCTTCGCCAAACTCAAGCCCGAAGCGCGCCAACACTGGGAAACGATTCGCGGGCATCGCGACTGGCCCGCCAAAGCGCCGGGCGCGGACAAGGAGAAGGGCCGCCTCAGTTCGTGGAAGGCTAGCAACGCCCGTGAGTTGGAGGACGATCTGAAACGGCGCCCCGGATTTCGCCACGAACTCGCCAGCGCGCTCGGCATCTTGGAACTGCTTCGCCGCGCGAAACCCGACCACGCCGCGCTCGCATGGCCAGACGACGCGGATCTCCGTGCTGAGTTCGCTATCTCCGGCGTCGAAGCGCCAGAACCGATGCCAGTCGAAACCAAGATCCTGGTTGATGAACTGGCCGCGCTCACGCCGGAAGACTTCGACCTGCTCCTTTACTTGGTCGCCGCCCATCATGGCAAAGTGCGCATGTCATTACGGAGCGCCCCGGACGACAGCCGCGAAGACCTGCCAGACCCTTGCCCCGCCGACAAACGACAAGCCCGTGGCGTCCGGGATGGCGACGCGATGCCGCCGGTCGCGTTACCAGGACCGGATTCTGCCGCTATGTCCGTGCCCGCAATGACGCTCAATCTAGACCCGATGGAACTCGGCCTTTCACCACGCTATGGTCGTTCCTGGCGAGAACGTACCCAAACTCTGCTCGAAACGCACGGGCCGTTCCGACTTGCGTGGTATGAGACGTTGCTTCGGATTGCTGACGCGCGTGCGAGCCGAAAAGCTGAAAACCGCTCAACCGGAGAACGCTGACCATGCCCGTCCTCACCCTTCAAGGCTGTCCGCCCGAACCGTTGGGCAACTACCTCAAGGCTCTCGGCGTATTCCGGCTCGTCGCCGAACAGGCTGACCCTACCGCTCGTGCGTGGTGGCAGGGCGGCGTGCTTAGAATTCTCACGGGGTTCGACAATGCGGCTCTTCGAAGCTTCTTTCTCGGCAGCGACGCAACCTCTGCTGCCTTCCGTCCCACTCCGATCTTTGCGCCCTGGGGAGGACGTCCGGGCTACTACCTTGATGGTAGCAACGCTGACCCAAGAGCACGAGTGATGCGACTCAAACGAGCGCGAAAGACACGGAAACAGCTCCAAGATGCGGCAGCGACTCTAGCAGAACTCCGTCGCATTCTCTGCCGCCACCGCGAATGGAACCAGAAGCAGAAGAAAGAGCTTCGTCCGTGGCTGAAGGCCGATGCAGCCAAGAAAGACAAAGATCTCTTGATTGCAGCATGCCGCAACATGTGGCCTCGGCGTGCAGTCGAGTGGTTGGACGCTTGCCTCGCACCCGACATCGAAGTGGGCTTTGGTGCGTTGTTCGGCACCGGAGGGAACGAAGGCAGTGCCGATATCACGAACAACTACTGGTATTTCGTGGAGGAGGGCATCGGTTTTCCAACCCGAAGTCCGGCTTCGCCGGAATGGCTCTCTGCCGCGCTGTTTTCTTCTGCCCGGACTTTAGGTCTCAAAGAAAGCGCTGGCCAGCACTTTCCCGCTGCAGCCGCGGGCGAGAACATTGGACAGGGATTCACCGGCGCGATTTCCACCAACCCCTGGGATGTGATCCTAGCGATGGAAGGCGCTGTCCTTTTCGCAGGGGCCGTCACCAAGCGTTTGGCAAATCATGGCCGTGGCAAGGCAGCTTTCCCGTTCATGCTCGACCACGTTGCCACCGATCAAGGTGCGGAGTCATCGCATGACGAGCAAAAGCAGGATGCCAAGAAGTCAAAGTGCAAAGCAGAGTTCTGGATGCCGATTTGGGAAGCACCATTGGCGCTAGGAGAACTCCGTGCCCTCTTGGCGGAAGGACGGCTTCAAACCGCCAGCGGGAATCCAGCCGTTCACTCGACACAAGCTCTCGAAGCTATCGCGGGGCTGGGCATATCTGCTGGCATAAGCGCTTTTCGCCGTGTCGGACTCTTTGTGCGGCGTGGCACCAACAACATCGCCGCAACGCTGGATGAGGTGCCGGTGCCCAAACGCCGCTTTTCCGCAGCCTCGAACCTTGAAGAACTGAGCGTTATCAGG
>WNGA01011685.1_pt1 | contig 11417 bp, 13 predicted proteins | sample 5400061 | NCBI WGS metagenome assembly WNGA01 (sample SAMN13153366, study PRJNA577476) | soil metagenome | isolation source: 100 cm soil or saprolite under grassland replicate 2 | place: USA:California | collected 2016-06-15
CGTGAAGCTTTGAGAACGCAAGGTTGACCGTTAGTCTGGAGATGCCCAAGTCGGCAGCCAGCGCGCGTGAGGAAGGAAGCCGGGAGGCGCCATCGCCAAAGCTGCCCGATCTTAACTCGTCACGAATCTGGCGATAAAGTTGTTGGTGTAGCGGTTCGTTGGATGTGCGATCAAGTCGAATCATCTCGAACGCGATGATTGAACGCCTGCGCCTTTTCTTTAGAGGCGATTTCTTGTTAGACATGCCCACTCGTTGCACGGCCTAAGAAATCCCCGCCCTTCGGAGTGACGACGCGAGTTTGACCAGACTTTCTCGAATCTGGGCCGGTGTCCAACCAGCGAAACCGAAGACGAACGCCGGCTTAGGGGTAGCTCGAATGCAGTAAAATGACAGCGCCGACGGCTTGACTCCAATCTGGAGAGTAACACGGCTAATCGCCGGGAAGTCTTCCTCTCGTTTCAGCCACGCGACCATATTCAATCCGCCTTCCGGAACCTGCAAAGTAAAACGATCACCGAGCAACTCATTGAAATGTTTGATAAAGGCTTCTCTTCGCTCAGCGTAGATTTTCCGCATTCGTTTAATGTGACTGAGAAAAAATCCCTCGGTGATAAAACGCGCCAGGGTAGCCTGATCAATCGCCGATGAATGTTGGTCCATTGTGCTGCGGATTTTTACCAACGGATCGATCAACACCTCTGGCGCGACGACGTAGCCCAGTCGCAACGAAGGATAAAGAATTTTGCTCATCGTCCCCGCGTAAATGACGCGCCCGAAATCGTCGATCCCCTGCAAGCAAGGGAGTGGCGGTCCGGTAAACCGGAACTCCGCGTAAAAGTCGTCTTCAAAAACAAATGCATCGTGAGCGCGCGCAAAATCGAGCAGGCCTGTTCTGCGTTCGAAACTCATTGTCATGCCAAGGGGATATTGATGCGAAGGCGTTATGTGGATGATTTTTGGCCGCTTTTCTCTTGGCGATCGCGCGATCACAATTCCTTCGTGGTCCAACGGCTTCGGAACCAGTTTGGCGCCTGCCAAGGTAAAAACCCTGCGCGCCTGATGAAAACCGGGATCTTCCATCCACACAGGCTCGCCCGGATCCAGCAGCGCCATGGCACTAATCAGCATCGCCTGCTGCATTCCTCCGACGATCAGGACTTGATCTGGATGACAGCGTGCGCCTCTAAAATCACACAGGTACGTGGCAATTGCTTTGCGCAGGTCCGAGTCGCCGCGGCTCGATGCATGCCGCAGCAGATGAGCGCCTTTTTGTGCGAGCACCCGGGATCTCAGCCGTTCCCAAATATCGATGGGGAATTCATCGACTGCCGGAAGTCCGGGAACCAGCGAAATGCCGGCCCCGGCGCCCAACGCTCCGAGATCAAACTGCGTCCCCGCACGTTGATCTGGAATTGCTCTTACCCGCTCGGAGACGCGAGCTCGATGCTCGACTGGCCGATATGCTTTCAGTCGGCGACGGCGGATTCGTTCCGTGGCGAATTTGTCAGCAGTCAAAAAACTCTCAGGGAGCGGATTCGCCACAAACGTTCCCGATCTGGCCTTGGAGCGCAGATAGCCTTCGGCGTGGAGCTTTGAGAATGCGAGGTTAACGGTCAATCTTGAGATTCCCAGGTCAATAGCCAGCGCCCGAGAGGACGGAAGCCGCGACGCGCCGTCGGTGAAGCTGCCTGCTTTCAGCTCATCGCGAATTTGGCGATAGAGTTGCTCGTGCAAAGGCTCGGCTGCGCTTCGGTCGAGCCGAATCATTTCAAACGCGATGATTGACCGTCGTCGCCGTTTCTTCAGAGGCGATTCGCTCCTGGACATGCCGATTTCTCCCCGGTTCCTGCAATTCCTTTCAATTTGCATGCGTATTCCAAAGCGCAACTGGCATTATCGTCTTCTCTCAAGTGGCCATTGCTACATCAGAGGATACCGAAGAGTTGGTGTGGTATGTGGAAGGTTTATGGTTCGTCAGCGGTCAAATGTAAATCCAAGTCATTCTTTCGATTTCTGCCGCTGATCTTGCTCCTGGGAATGGCATTTTGTCCGCAGGCGCAAAGTGGCCAGGCAAACGTGGCTTATTTCGCAGGCGGTTGTTTTTGGTGCACGGAGGCCGTTTTTCAACAGGCGCGGGGCGTGACCTCGGTAGTCTCGGGCTACATGGAAAGAGCCGAGACCGTTCAAGTCACGTTTGATCCCGCCAAAACCAGCTACGACAAGCTGCTTAATCTGTTCTGGCGGGCGCATGATCCGACCGAAGTCGACGCCCAGGGGCCGGATACTGGAAAGCAATATCGCTCCGCCATCTTTTTCGTCGACGAACAGCAACACGTAGCAGCCGAGAAATCGAAGGCACAGGCGCAAAAATCTTATTCAAAACCGATCGCAACTGAGATTACTCGAGCGGGATCATTTCGCCCGGCGCCAGAAAATCATCAAAACTTCTGCCGGAAAAACCCAAACAATCCGTACGTCCGACAAATAATAGAGCCGAAGCTTAAGAAACTCGGTCTGAAGAAACCTTAAGCTAATAACCGATCATTGAGAATTAACAGAGAATGAAACCTTTATCCTTGTTTCTGCTCTGTATCTTGCCCGTCCAACTCAGCATGGCGGAAGACGCAGAAGCCGCACGAATCCGGCGGCAAATCGAGTCTACTCCGACGACGCAAAAGCTGACATTGAGTGATGACCAATGGCGAAAGATCCTGACTCCCGGCCAATTTCAGGTCCTGCGAGAAGCCAAAACAGAGGCGCCATACAAGAATGCGTACTGGAACAATCATCAGCAAGGGATCTATCTCTGCGCCGCTTGCGGAAGTGAGTTGTTCAGCTCCGATTCGAAATTTGAATCGCGAACCGGCTGGCCCAGTTTCTATGCGCCGCTGGCCACGGACAAAATAACGGAAACTGTCGATAACAGTCATGGGATGACACGTGACGAGGTAAAATGCGCGCGCTGCGGATCGCATCTTGGGCACTTGTTCAATGATGGTCCGGCTCCAACATTTCTCCGCTACTGTCTAAACTCGATGGCGCTCAAATTTGTAAAGAAATAAAGGTCAGTGACGAGCCGCTGGAGCGCTAATAACGCAGGGTGAAGATGTCCAAAATGCCGTTCGCCATTCGTCGCAATAGATGAAGTGCAACGAAACCAACCATGTGCCTGGCCTGTATAACAACCGCGCTGTTGACAGCAGTTGGCGCGAGCTCAACTGGCGGCCTAACGGGGTTAGCCTTGAAGAAGCTTTGTTGGGAATCCAAGCGAAATCATCAAACCGGGGAGACTAAAAATGCAAATCGAAGCAATGGAACGCAAAAAAAACGAGATTAACGCAGTTAGTCCCCACAAAATCGTATCGAAGGCAGACGGCCGATACCATGCGCCCAACTGCGGGTGCACCGTGCACAAATCGTAATTTCAAGTGCAGCTAGATGAGCAGCAGATTACGGCAGACATATCCAGAAAGGAATTCTTCGCCCGATGCAGAGACGGACTGTTGTTTCTGCTATTTGGAGATCGCGTTAGCGTTTCGGCGTCGGCCCTTGGTATGGGATACCCTGCCTCGTTACTCACAACCGCTCACATCATTAACAAAGATATGACAATAACGTGTTTCATCCGATACGAAATCGATCCGTACCAGCGGGAAGCCTTCAAAGAGTACGCGGAAAACTGGGGACACATTATCCCCCGATGTGGTGGCCGTCTGGTGGGTTACTTCCTGCCTTACGAAGGCACGAATAACGTGGCATGGGGACTTATTGCCTTCGATAGCCTTGCATCTTACGAAGCTTACCGAAAGAAACTGAAGACCGATCCTGAGGCGCGCAAGAACTTCGAGACAGCGGTCGCCAAACGCGTCATCCTTCGCGAAGAGCGCACCTTTGTGGAAGTGGTGAATGGCACGTTCAACGTGTCTGCTGCACCTGGACAAACCAAATGACGCGCACGCTGATTCTTCCGGGACTTCATGACTCCAACGCCGGACATTGGCAAAGTCGGTGGGAAGCTCGAGACGAGACTTTGCTTCGCGTAGTTCAAGACGATTGGGAAACGCCGCACTGTGCCGATTGGATTGCGAGGCTCGATCAGGCGCTGGCGCTCACGGGACCGGATGCGGTGTTGGTCGCCCACAGCGCCGGGTGCGCGCTGGTCGCACATTGGGCTGTCGGCGAGTTCTCGAGGCGTATTCGCGGAGCGCTTCTGGTTGCACCCAGCGATCCCGAGGCTTCGAGCTTTCCATCCGGACCCACAGGCTTTGCGCCGATTCCGCTGCTGCGCTTTCGATTCCGAAGTATTGTCGTCGCCAGTTCTAACGATCCATACGTCACGCTCTCTCGCGCGCAAACATTCGCAATGGCATGGGGCAGCGAGTTCGTGATGATCGGTGAAGCGGGGCACATCAACAGTGCCAGTGGCCTCGGCGGCTGGGCTGAAGGTTTCGCACTCCTAAACACTCTTCGCAAACCTCCCGCAGAAAATCTCAGAGGAACCATGGCCAGAAAACGAATGCCAAAAGGAAGAAGTGATGGAAGCGCCCCTCGATCGTATTCTCGCGCTGAATCTCGTGGCAACAACGGCGGTGTTTTACGTCGCGGCAACCAACGAACGAAAACCATCAAGCAATACACAAATAATATATGACTACAATAACCACACCCTTCTCAGGCGGATGCGCTTGCGGCGCGATTCGCTACGAATCCACGGCAGAACCGGTTATGATGCTTCACTGTCACTGTCGAGATTGCCAGCGATCTAGTGGAGGTCCGTTTTCGTCTTTCGTCATTGTGCCAACAGAAGCGTTCAAGCTCTCCCAAGGCTCACTACGCTTCCATGACTCGACCAGTCACATGGGTGGCAAGACCCATCGGGGCTTTTGCTCTGACTGCGGCTCGCCGATTCTGGCCAAGCAGGACTTGAATCCTCAGATTGTCGCGATCAGAACTGCGAGCCTGGATGATCCGAGCTGGTTCAACCCGCAAGTAGATGTGTGGACATCGGACGCCCACGCGTGGGACCACATGAATCCCGTGTTGCCAAAGTTTGAAAGATATCCTCGATCTGGAGATTGAGCAGACGAGCCTAACAAATCGAATCAGCGACGTGGTAACAATAGAACAAGCGAGAGAAGAACGATGACTAACCATAAAACCGGAACACGTGAAGAGTGGCTTGCGGCCAGAGTGAAGCTACTTAAAGACGAGAAGGAACTGACCCGGCGCAGTGATGAGCTGGCGCGGAGGCGACAGGACTTGCCATGGGTTAGAATCGAGAAGGATTATCGCTTCGAGACCGACGAAGGCACGGCGTCTCTCGCTGACCTCTTCAAAGGACGCTCGCAGCTCCTCATTTACCATTTCATGTTCGGAGCCGACTCCACGGCAGGGTGTCCGGTCTGTTCGTCGATTGCCGACGGCTTCTACGGCTGCGTCGTTCACCTCGCGAATCACGACGTCACGCTCAGTGCTGTCTCGCGGGCGCCGTTCGAAAAGATCCAGACGTACAAGCGACGGATGGGGTGGAGTTTCCCGTGGGCGTCATCGGCCGGCGGGGACTTCAACTACGACTTCAACGTCTCATTCACGGAGCAGCAGCAGCGCTCAGGCAAAGTCGAGTACAACTACAATAGGGGCAACGTCAGCTCACGCACGAACGAGATCGACGTGAACGAGGCAGCGCCCGAAGGCGGAAAGAAGGGGGCGACATACTCGCGGGAGGCTCCCGGCATGAGCGCGTTCGCGCTCGAGGACGGCGTAGTCTACCACACCTACTCTGCGTACGCGCGCGGACTGGACACGCTCTGGGGCATATACCAATGGCTCGACCGCGCGCCACTAGGTCGTAACGGGACCGATATCTGGTTCCAGCGCCACGACGAGTACGACCGCGAGGCCCAACATAAAGGCGCATCAAAGGACTGCTGTGCTTGAACGCGCGGAAGGTGGCCGGCTCACTGTCATGGTAAGGCGATGCTGTGCCTGTTGTCCGTGTCTGCGATGAGCAAACTCAGATTCAACATCACGATGTCGCTCGACGGCTACGTCGCCGGGCCGAACCAAAGCGTGGAAAATCCGCTTGGCGAAGGCGCGCTCCATCTTCACGACTGGGCCCTTCCCACCAAAACCTTTCGCTCGCTGCACGGCGACACAAGCGGCGGCGAAACGGGAATCAACGATGACGTGCTGCGCGAGGCGTTCGAGAATCTTGGCGCGACGATCATGGGTCGCCACATGTTCGGTCCCGACCGCGGCCCGTGGGGCAAAGACCCTTGGCAGGGTTGGTGGGGCGACAACCCTCCATACCATCACCCGGTTTTAGTGCTCACACATCACGCGCGCGAACCGCTGCCGATGCAAGGCGGTACGACATTCTTCTTCGTCACCGACGGCATTGAGTCCGCGCTCGCGCAGGCTCGGAAGGCGACCCGCGGCAAGGATGTCGCGCTCGGTGGCGGGGCCAATGTCTTCCAGCAATACTTCGCTGCCGGGCTAATCGACCAGATGGAGATTCACGTCGTCCCGCTTTTGCTCGGCGGCGGCGAACGACTCTTTGTGAACCTCAAAGCCGACAAAATAAAGCTCCAGCCGATCCGCACAATCGCGGGGCCCGGAGTGACGCATCTCAAATATCGCGTCCTCAAATAGACGAACAAGACATTTCCAATGCAGGTGCTTACTCAGATCGAGATACAATGAATACGACTCTCGCTTTGCCAACGCAGATTTGCATTGCCTTTACTTTCCCGGTGCTCGCGCTGGCGCAGGCGCCTTACGGGTCTCACAAACCACTGACGGAGCCGACGATTTTTGGCGAAGGGACCATTTCCGGCGGGGATTTCGATTCGCATCCTGCATTTATGCCTGATGGTCGCTCCATCTATTTCGTCCGCAGCTCGCCGAATTTTAGATTCTGGACGATTTTTGTTTCGAAGTTGGAAAATGGAAATTGGACTCAGCCAGAAGTGGCACCGTTCTCCGGCCAATATTCAGATGCAGATCCATTCATTACAGCGGACGGAAAACAATTTTACTTCATCTCGAAGCGGCCAGTGAACGGGCAAGCAAAGACTGACAACGATATTTGGATCATGAACAAAACCGAAACTGGCTGGAGCGAGCCGCAGCACCTCGATCCGCCGGTCAACAGCGATGCCGATGAATGGTATCCGACGCTCACACGCGACGGAACCATCTATTTCGGTTCCGATCGCCCGGGAGGACACGGCAAAACGGATTTGTATCGCGCACGGCTGGTCAAAGGAAAATATGCACCGGCGGAGAATTTAGGCGAACCCGTCAACACTGCGGCGGATGAATACGAACCGTTCATCGCGCCGGACGAAAGTTTTCTCTTCTTCATGGCCGGCGGACGTCCGGACGCTCTGGGGCGAGGCGATTTGTATGTCACCAATCGGCACGGCGAGAAGTGGTCGGAGCCGCAGAACCTTGGAGACAAAATCAATTCCAATGGCACCGAGTATTCGCCGAAAATTTCCCCCGACGGAAAATATTTCTTCTGGTCGAGTACTCGTGGCTTAACGGAAGCGCCAATGGAAAAGCGACTCGATGCGTCCGCAATAACGGAAAAGTTTCGGAGTGCCGAAAACGGATTAGGCGACATTTATCAGATCGACCTTTCGGAACTGCATCTCAAAGGCAAGACCGAGCGAGTGCCTATCGCACATTCTTCCCAAGATGCCCCCAAACCCATGCAGGCTGCCGTTGACTTGGCTGGCTCGCACGATTTTGATTTTTTGATCGGCGAATGGCGGGTGCATCATCATCGCTTGAAGCCGGACAGCCAGGAGTGGGTGGACTTCGAGGGCACGTGCAGCAATCGCGAGCTCATGGATGGCGGGGCGAACATGGAGGAGCACACGTTGAACGCGCCCTATGGCGCCTATCGGGCCATCGCGCTGCGCGCGTACGATCCGAAGACAGGCCAATGGGCGATCTGGTGGCTCGACGGACGCTATCCTTCCGGTCCCCTCGACCCGGCAGTCAAAGGCCGTTTCGAGAACGGCGTCGGTACCTTCTACAGCGACTACATGCAAGACGGCAAACCGATGCGGGTGCGGTTCCTCTGGTCGAAGATCACGCCGACATCCGCTCGCTGGGAACAGTCTCTTTCATCCGACGGCGGAAAGACGTGGGCAGCGAACTGGATCATGAATTTCAACCGCGATACCACCAACCCCGCGCAAAGCACCGCGGAACAGAGTGACGTTCACGACTTCGATTTTCTCCGTGGTGACTGGCGTGTTCACCATCGTTTTCTTCGGGTGAAGGAAGATGATCGCAAATGGCTCGACGCGGACGGAACGGCGAGTCATCGCGAGCTCATGGACGGCAGGGCGAATCTGGAGGAGTACACGATAAACGCACCCAGCGGCGCTTATCGAGCCGTGGCGCTGCGCTCTTACGATCCGAAGACCAAGCAATGGGCAATTTGGTGGATCGATGGCCGCGACCCTTTAGGTGCCCTCGATCCGCCGGTCAAGGGCGGCTTCGACAACGGCGTTGGAACTTTCTATTCCGACGGCACTATCGGCGGGAAGCCAGCCCGCACCCGGGTCATTTATTCGCATACCACGCCAACATCCGCGCGCTGGGAACAGGCCTATTCGCCAGACACGGGAAAGACGTGGGAGACGAACTGGATCATGACATTCACGCGCGCCAAGTAGCGATCGCTTATAAGAACACCGCTAAAATGAATGAAAAAACTACCACTACTATTAAGACGTATCTGCTTTGGCGTGGGTCTCTCCTCGCTCTGCTTTTTCTTGTTATCAAGGTGGTGCCACTCGCGCTCGGACAGCAGGAGAACGATAAGAAACCTTCGGCCCCACCAATCAGTTCAACCTCTCAAAAGACTCTCACCGAACACGATGGACAACACGATTTTGATTTCGAGATAGGCACTTGGAAAACTCACGTGTGGCGGCTCCTGGATCCCTTAACTGGCTCCACGAAGTGGGTCGAATATGAAGGCACTAGCATCGTTCGAAAGATTTGGAGTGGCCGCGCAAATCTGGTGGAGCTGGTGGCCGACGGCCCAGCAGGTCACTTCGAAGGTCTGAATCTGCGTCTTTACAATCCCAAATCTCGGCAGTGGAGCCTGAATTTCGCCAACAGCAAAGGCGGCACGCTCAGCCCACCCACGATCGGTGAGTTCAAGAATGGCCGCGGCGAGTTTTTCTCTCAGGAAACGCTGAACGGCCGAGTCATCCTTGTTCGATTCGTTATATCGGACGTCACTCCGGATTCGTGCCGTTTCGAACAGGCATTCTCGGACGACGGAGGCAGGACTTGGGAAGTTAATTGGATCGCCGTAGACACACGCGTTAAAGATGAAGCCGACAAAGCGCACTGAATTTCGTCGCGTGCCGGGCAGAGGCTCGCTCGACTTGAACACCGTTAATGCAATTTTGGACGCGGGTTTTTTGGCTCACGTTGGATTCTGTGTCGACGGTCAGCCGTATGTTATTCCGACCTTGTATGGCAGGGATGGAGAAAAACTTTACCTGCACGGCTCGGCCGCGAGTCGCATGCTCGGGAGACTCGAAACCGGTATCCCCGGTTGCATAACCGTGACTCTTGTGGATGGCCTGGTTCTGGCGCGATCGGCCTTTCATCATTCCATGAACTACCGGTCGGTTGTAGCGTTCGGCACCGCCCATAAGATCGATGCGCCCTCTCAAAAAACGCGCGCTTTGCGCATGATTTCTGAGCACCTAATAGCAGGCCGTTGGGATGACGTGCGCAGCCCGAGCGAAAAGGAGTTGAGGGCAACCGCGGTGCTGGAGTTCTTCATTGAGGAAGCTTCTGCAAAGATTCGGACTGGTCCGCCTCTCGACGATGAAGAGGACTACAATCTGCCAGTCTGGGCGGGAGTGCTTCCACTGAGCCTGGAGGCGAAACCGCCCATAGGCGACTCTCGACTAACGGATGGTATCGAAGTGCCAGATTACGTCTTGCGATCCCGGCACCATAACGCTCGCTGAGCAAGCTCTGCCAAGAGAGGCATTCCAACGATCATAGACCAAGGCCTGTGCCTGTCCGGAAAGGCGAAGTGGCCATGTTCTGCCGCGTCAACTGGCCCTTGTGGCGACCCTCTCTTGATCGGATGAAGGCTGCTATGAATGCCCTAAAACCTATTCGACGTTATCTCTTTGAGTGGCAGTTTGCTCATCATCTTGCAGTCCGTACCGGCACCAATTGCATGAGAAACTTCTGCGCCGCGCTCATTGCCGGGACGTTGATTCTAATGGCTTCATTTTCTCGCGCGCAGACCGAGGAGACATCCACCCCAACGCCAGCTGCCAACAGCCACGCTGGCTCGCACGATTTCGATTTTCTGGTCGGCGAATGGCGAGTGCATCACCATCGGCTTAAGCCTGACGGTGAATGGGTGGACTTCGATGGCACGTGCAGCAATCGCACGCTCATGGACAGCGAGGCAAGTATGGAGGAGCACGCGTTGAATGCACCGAACGGCGCCTATCGCGCCGTAGCCCTGCGCGCCTACGATTCTAAGGCGGGACAATGGGCCATCTGGTGGCTCGATGAGCGCTACCCCTCCCGCCCTCTCGACCCGCCAGCCAAAGGCCGCTTCGAGAACGGAATCGGCAGTTTCTACGCCGACTACAAACAGGACGGCAAACCGATGCGCGGGCGATTACACTGGTCGAACATCACTCCGACATCGGCGCGTTTTGAGCAGGCGTCGTCATCCGATGGCGGCAAGACGTGGGCCCCGAACTGGATCATGTTGTGGGAGCGCGACACGTCAGGCCACACACAGGCTGCGGCGGCCAGGGGCGACTCGTCCGACTTCGATTTCCTCCGCGGCGAGTGGCGCGTTCACCATCGGTATCTGCGCGTGCGGGGAAACGATCGGGAATGGGTCGAGGCCGACGGAACGGCCGCCAACCGCGCTCTGATGGGCGGTCGCGCGAACATGGAGGAGCACACAATCAACGCACCCGCCGGCGCCTATCGCGCCTTGGCGTTGCGCTCGTACGATCCGAAAGCTTCGCAATGGTCGATCTGGTGGCTCGACGGACGCACTCCGCACGGCGATCTCGATCCACCAGTCCAAGGTCGGTTCGAAAACGGCGGTGGCACTTTCTATGGCGATACGACAATCAGCGAGAAGCCGGTGCGTCAGCGGTTTGCCTGGTCTCAGATCACGCCGACATCCGCGCGGTGGGAGCAGGCTTATTCGTTCGATACGGGAAAGACGTGGGAGACGAACTGGATCATGACATTCACGCGCGCTAAATAGCAATGGCCGTCATGAACGAGCCTCGTGCGGAATCGATTGTTCATGAAACGCACATATCAAGGAATAATCACTGAAAACCACTCACGGCCAACCCTGAGCGACAACTGAAGCATCAATGAA
>WNGA01022818.1_pt1 | contig 11417 bp, 9 predicted proteins | sample 5400061 | NCBI WGS metagenome assembly WNGA01 (sample SAMN13153366, study PRJNA577476) | soil metagenome | isolation source: 100 cm soil or saprolite under grassland replicate 2 | place: USA:California | collected 2016-06-15
GCTCCGACGCAGTACGGGTTCGGCTGGTTTGTCGACAGCTATCGTGGAGAGCAGCGCTGGCGCCATACCGGCGAGACGAGCGGATTCCGCAATGCGATCCAACGTTTCCCGCGCCGCCGCCTGACGGTTATTGTGCTGACCAATCGCTCCAGCGGCGAACCCGAGGCAATCGCCGAGCGCATCGCCGACCGGCTGCTATTTCGCTAAGGAAGCTCTGCACAAGTCACATGACGCTGGGGGTGGGAGCTAGGGCGCCGCACGCGATGGCGCACGGCGGGCACGGAATCACCCATCTCGATAGTCTTCGGGCGCCGCGTGCCGCCGAAGCGCCATCGCGTGAACGCGCCCGGCGCTCCCACCCCCAGCGTCACCCATTTTGTGCAGAGCTTCCCTAACGCTCGATCCGGTACCCGAATGTACGCACGGTGACGATGTGGCGCGGATGGGCGGGATCGTGCTCCAGCTTGCGCCGCAGCATGGCGACGTGCGTATCCACCGTCCGGCTCATCACGTCGTCGGCATATCCCCACACTTCCCTGAGCAGCTCCAGGCGGCTCGCCACGCGTCCGCCCCGTTTGAGCAGCGCCACGAGCAGCGCGTATTCCTTGGGCCGAAGCTCCGCCGTCCTCCCGGCACGCCGCACCTGATGACGCGCGAAGTCGACGCTGACATCGCCGAAGCCGTGCAGAGACGGATCGGCCGCGCCCTCACGCCTGATCCAGTCGAGAAAATCGGCCGCGCGTTTCACCGTCGCGATGATGCGCTCATCGTCGAACGGCTTCAGTAAGTAGTCGAACGCTTGAATCTCGAAGGCCCGCACGGCGTGCTCGTCGAACGCCGTGACGAACACGATCGCCGGCGGTCGCTCTTCGTTCGCGGCCGCGGCGACCGCAAAGCCGTCGAGGTCGGGCATCTGAATGTCCAGGAAGACCAGATCAGGCGTGCCACGTCGCAGCAGCTCCACGGCGTCGCGGCCGCTGGCGCACTCGTCGATGCGCGTGACGCTGCTGATTTGTTGCAGCACACCGCGCAGTCGTCGCCGCGCCGGCGCTTCGTCGTCAACGATGATCGCGCGCATGATCGGAGTAGGGAATCTCGATCGTGGCCAACGCGCCGCCGGGAGCCGGTGCGTTGGTCAGCTCGAATCGATGACTGGGACCGTACAGCTCCACCAGTCGGGCCCGCGTATTGGCGAGTCCCAATCCGCCACCGCCGGAGCTGCCGTTGAGGCCTGGCCCGTTGTCGCGCACCTCGAGATGCAGGCGGTCGCCCTCACGGATCGCGGCGATCTCGATCTCCGCGATGGCGCCGTTCGGGACCACGCCGTGTCTGATGGCATTCTCCACGAGTGGCTGCAGGAGCAATGTCGGGACGACGGCGGACGCGGCCCGCGGATCGACCCGAAACGTCACGCGTAAGCGATCGCCGAATCGCGCCTCTTGGATGGCGACATAGTGGTCCAGCAACTCGAACTCCTCCTCGAGTGTGACGAGCGGACCCCGTTCCCGGTTAAATGATTGGCGCAGCAACTCGGACAGCCGGGTGATCATCCGGTTCGCCTGCTTCGGATCTTCCAGAACGAACGCGGAGATCGTGTGCAGGGTGTTGAAGAGGAAGTGCGGCTGCAGTTGTCCCACGAGGGCATCGAGCCGTGCCTGGACGAGTTGCATCTCGAGACGGGCGGCGCGCCAGGCGTGGTACAGCCCCGCGACCATCGCATAGACCAGCAGATTGAACGTCCAGTACATCGCCACCGCATCGCCGACGCCGGTACTCACCGTGTGAGGTGTGCGATACAGACCGAACAGCCACTTCACCGCGCCCTCGAAGCCGGCGCACGCCACGGCCGTAATCAGTGCCATCGGCACGTGGGCCGCGATGAGCATGGCAGGCCGGCGGATCCGAACCGCCCACGCCGCGAACGCGCACACCGGCGCGGTAAACACCGCCCAGCTCCACCATCCCGCGAGCTGCCAGGCGAGAATCCAGCGCCAGGGTCGCGGGTCGGTGCCGCCAGACGTCTGGTAATGCATCTGGATCGCGAACAACAGCGCGACGGCGGTCCAGGCGCCGAACACGATCAATGACCGTCTCATGAGCCTCATTGTAGCATGGTACGAAGCCGGGGATTGGCCCGTAGGAGCGCGGTGGTCAGAATCGTGTGAACTTCACACGTTGACAACGTGCCGCCTCTACGCTGGTTCCGTTGGTGCGGCCAGATTGTCGACCGGGGGAGGTCATCACCATGCGACCACTGCTGCTCAGTCTCACCGTGCTCCTGGCTGCCGGCGACAGGACGTCCGATCGTGACGCGTTGCTGGCCGCTGATCGTTCGCTCTCCGACAAGACCGCAGCGCTCGGCATGGTGCGAGGCTTCCTGCCGGCGTTGACCGAGGGCGCGGCCTTTCTGTATCCCGGCGCGCCGCTGCTGCGCGGCACCGATCACATTCGCTCGTTCCTCGAGACCGCCGACTCGATCGTGTCGCAGACGTGGACGCCGGCGTTCGCGGACGTGTCGGCCGACGGCCGGCTCGGTTACACGTACGGCTGGACGAGCTCCGCCGGAACGCGGGGCAAGTACCTTGCGTGTTGGCAAAAAACAGGCAACGGGTGGCGCCTCGCGGCGTACGCAAACACCAGGCTTGTGCCCGTACCAGACTCGGTTACGCCGTCGCGTCCCAGCGGCGCACTGGGCGCGCAGGTGCGCGGCCGGGCTGATGCCAGCGAGTTGATGCACGCGGACTCTGCCTTCGCCGCGCTGTCGGTGGCGAGCGGCGCGAAGAACGCGTTTCTCGCGTTTTCAGCCGAGGATGCGATCTCGTTCGGCGCCGGCGCGCAAATCACGCAAGGGCGCCAGGCAATTGGAGCGGGGTTCGACGGCTTCCCGGCCGGGGCAGTGCTGGAATGGTGGCCGGTGGCTGCGGAAATCGCGCCGTCGGGAGATCTCGGTTGTACGGTGGGCGAGGCCAGGATCGCGAGCCTGAACAACTACAGCAAGTATCTCACGATCTGGCAGCGTCAATTGGGCGGCGCTTGGAAATTCGTGGCCGACGGGGGGAGCGTGCGGCCGGCGCCTTAGTGCTTGAGCGTCACCACGATTCCCGGACCGACACTCGGTCCGAACCGCGCGCCGACTTCGGTCATGCTCATGAACTTGAGCGTGTAAATGAGCTCCGCGGGGATTGACTTGAGGAAATCGACGTCGCCCTTGTCCCGGTCTTCCATGTAGACGTGGACTTGTGCCATCTGGGGATCGGTCCCGCCGTTGTACGCATTCCCGGGCAGCTGCACCATCTCGCGCGACCGCAGCCACCTCGGCCGTAGCAATTGCACGACATCGAACGCGTTCCCGACGTTGGGGCGGGCGCGATCGATCTCTTCCGCTGTGATCAAGGTGCTGCTGCTCTTCGGCTTGGACTGCGCCGCGAGCGCGGAAGTTAGGAGCACCATGGCGCTCAACAGAAGCTGTACACGCGTGATTCTCGACATACGTCCTCCCTGACCCACGTTACCGGTATCCTGCCGCCTGTAGAGAAAATAACTCCGCGTACAGTCCTCCGCGCGCCACCAATTCCTCATGCGTGCCGTCATCCACCAGCTCGCCGCCCTGGAGCACCAGGATCCGGTCGGCCATCCGCACCGTCGAAAAGCGGTGTGAGATCAGGACCGCCATGCGGCCTTTGGTCAGCTCGGCGAATCGCAGGAAGACCTCGTACTCGGCACGCGCATCGAGGGCGGCGGTCGGCTCGTCGAGGATCAGGACCTGCGCGTCACGCATGTACGCGCGAGCGAGCGCCACCTTCTGCCACTCGCCGCCTGATAGCTCGACGCCGTTGTCGAACCGTTTCCCGAGCATTTGATCGAAGCCTTGAGGCACGCGTTTCGCGACCGAGTCGGCCAGGCTGCGCTTGGCGGCCTCGCGAATTCGGTCTTCATCGTTCAAGGCTTCGACCTGACTGACACCAATGTTCTCACGCAAGATGAAATCATACCGCACAAAATCCTGAAAAATGATCCCGATGTTTCTGCGCAGGCTGTCGAGGTCGTAGTCGCGCAGGTCCACTCCATCGAGCAGGATTCGGCCTTCGTCAGGGTCGTACAGCCGAGCCAGCAGCTTCACCAGCGTCGTCTTCCCCGCCCCGTTTTCGCCAACGAGAGCGATCCGCTCGTGCGGTTCGAACCTGAAGGAGAGCCCGCGCACCGCCCAGCGTTGTGAGCCTGGGTAGCGGAATCCAACGTTCTCGAAGCGGAAGCCGGTCTGCAGCGGTCGTCGCACCGGCCTGGCTCCGGGTTTCGAGACGACACTGGGTCGTACATCGAAGAACGTGAACAAATCGCTCAAATAGAGACTCTGTTCGTAAATCGAAGAGAGCGAGAGGAGCACGCTCTGGATCAGGCTTCTACTCTGGCGGAATGACCCGGCGAGAAATGTCAGCGTGCCGATCGAAAACACGCCGAGCACCGTGCGATAGATGATCACGCCGTAGGCGCCGTAATAGCCGAGCGTGCCCAGCGTCACCAACAGGGTAGAGACGATGTTGCGCCTGACGGCGAGGCGCTTGTTTTCCTGATAGAACTTCTCAGACAGATTCGCGTAGCGTCCCACGAGAAAATCCGACAGACCGAAGAGCTTCACTTCTTTGGCGGATTCATTGGACGCTCCCATGTAGCGGAGATAGTCGAGCAGCCGGCGCTCCGGGGTCCACTGGAACAGGAGCGAATAGCCGAGCGATGCGAAGTGCGCCTCGCCGAGGAACGCCGGCAAGACCGCCACGGTCAACAGGAGCAGCAGCCACGGCAGCTGCACGAGCAGGACGCCCGCCAGCGAGATGAGTGTGATGAGATCTTGGGCGGTTCCCAGCAGGACGAAGAACAGACCAATGCGGCCGACGGTTTGGCGGCGGGCGCGCTCGAGATGATCGTAGATCTCGGCGTTCTCAAACTGGGCGAGATCGAGGGTGGCCGCGTGCTGCATGAGGCGCACGCTCAGCCGGTTGGCGAACAAATCGCCGAGCAGGCTCTCGAGCAGGGACGAGAGGCGCGCCAGCCCTTCGCCCACCACGGCAATGCCGAGCTCCAGCCCGACGAGGCCGGCGAGATGCCACCAATCCGGCGTGCCGCCGGCGTGCGCGGTCGCGACGCCGGCGATGACGCCATCGATGATGAGCTTGCCGATCCAGAGAACCGCGACGGGAATGAGGGACCGGATCGCCCGCAGCACCAGGATGCCGGCGGTATAGCCCCGGTGCGTTTGAAACACCAGGCGCACCAGCGGCGGCACGTGCTGCAGCGCGGCGAGCCGTTCGCCCCAGGTGGGCGCAGCGTCGGGGCTTGCGCCGTGCGCTACGCGCGCCGCGCGATACAGACGCCGTTTGCCCATAGCGTTAACTTCGCTTAGACCAGGACGTCAGACCAGACGCATGCCGCTATCCCTGATTGCAACGCTGTGTTTGCTCACCGCGCAGGCTCCCGGGCCGAGTCTGACGCCGCGCGATTCGGCGTTCCACGCCCTGAATCGGCTGGCCTACGGCGCCCGTCCCGGCGAAGCCGACAGCGTCGCGCAGTCCGGGGTGATGAAGTGGATCGAGCGCCAGCTCGATGCCGAGCACGTGTCAGACTCGCGCCTCGCGGAGCGCGAGCGGCAGTTCAAGATCCTCGATTACGATCGCGCCGATCTTGCCGGGCGTTACCGAAACGCGATCCGCGAGCGCCAGCGCATGCAGCGCGAGGCGGCCGCGGCCGGTGACTCCATGCGACCGGCGGGCGGCGGTCCCATGCGCGAGTTCCGGGAGCTGGGCGCGGAGCTGCAACAGCTCGCGATCGTCCGGGCCGCGCTGTCGGAGCGGCAGCTGCGTGAGGTGATGGTCGACTTCTGGACGAACCATTTCAACGTCTTTGTCGGGAAGGGCGCCGATCGCTTCCTGCTGCCTTCCTATATAGAGGAAACGATCCGGCCCCGGGCGCTCGGCCGCTTTGAAGACCTGCTCCTCGCGACCGCGCAGAGCCCCGCCATGCTGTTCTATCTCGACAACGCGCAAAGCGTAGCCCCGGGGTCCTCGCCACCTCGTCCCGTCAGGTCCCTGTTCAGACGGCCGCGGTTCGGAATGAACGAAACGAACGAAGAGCGGCGCCGGCGCCAGCCGACCGGAATCAACGAGAATTACGCGCGCGAGCTACTCGAGCTGCACACGCTGGGCGTCGACGGCGGTTACACGCAGCAGGATGTCATCGAAGTCGCCCGAATTTTCACGGGCTGGAGCATCGAGCCGCCGGAGCTCGGCGCCGGATTCGTTTTTCATGATTGGGCGCACGATCACGGAACCAAGCACGTCTTTGGAATGACGCTTCATGACGATGGCAAGGGTGAAGGGATTCAACTGTTGAAGTATCTGGCGATGCAGCACGCGACGATGCATCACGTCAGCGCGAAGCTGTGCGCGCGCTTCGTGGCCGATGAGCCACCCGACGGTTGCATCGATGCCGCCGTCGACGCGTGGCAGAAGACGCGTGGCGACATTCGGGCCGTGTTGCGCGCGATCTTCACCTCACCCGATTTCTGGACGCCGCAGGCGGTCGGGTCCAAGGTCAAAACGCCGTTCGAGTTCATCGTGAGCGCACTTCGCGCCACCGGCGTCGAGCCCGATAGCAGCCCGAGATTCGCTCAACTCGTGGCGCGGCTGGGAGAGCCGCTGTATCAGCAGCCTGCGCCCACCGGCTATGCAGAGACGGAGGCTCACTGGGTGAACAGCGGCGCGCTGCTGGCGCGAATGAATGCGGCCCTGGCCATCGCCAAAGATTGTTCCAGCATCACCCCCACCGACGATCATGCCAAGCTCGTCGATATGATCGATCAGCAGCTGCTCGCCGGCACGATGTCGGCGCATACCAAGAGTGTCATCCTCGAACAACTGGCCGATATAACCGACCCGCAGCAGGCGAGAGCGCTCGCCGTGGGCTTGGCGCTGGGCGGCCCTGACTTCCAAAAACAATGACCATCTCGAGACGAATCTTCGTGAAGTCGGGTGGCCTGGCGCTCGTAAGCCTCGGGCTCGATCCGCTGTTTCTCGCTCGGGCGGCGTTCGCGCTCGGCCGTCCGGCCGTCCGGCCGTCCGACCGTCCGGTTCTCGTGTGCCTCTTCCAACGCGGTGCGGTCGACGGCCTCAACATGATCGTTCCGCACGGCGAGACGGCCTACTACCAGGAGCGCCCTCGCATCGCGGTTCCTGCCGAAGCGGTCGTGGATCTCGATGGCCATTTCGGCCTGCACCATTCACGCGATCGGATCCCCCGATGCCACGCGCAGCCACTTCGACGCCCAGGACTACATGGAAACCGGAACGCCGGGCGTGAAGAGCACGGCGGACGGGTGGGTGAACCGGTATTGCCAGCACGATCAGGAGCACGCGACAACCGCCTTTCGCGCCGTCGGCTTCGGGCCGCAGCTGCCGCGCATCCTCGCGGGCAGCGCACCGTCCCTTGCTATCGATGATCTCCAGGCGTTCGGGCTGCGCGTTCCGCAGGAAGCGGCGCACGACCGCCTGACCCGGGCATTCGAAGAGCTGTATGACGGCGCCGGGACCGGCCTGCTGGCGTCGTCGTCACGGGAGGGGTTCGAGGCGGTCCAGATGTTGAAGCGCGCCGACCCGACGCAGTACCGTCCCGCCGCCGGCGCCGACTATCCGCCGGGCCGGTTAGGCAAGACGCTGCTCCAGATCGCGCAGCTGATCAAAGCGGACGTGGGATTGGAGATCGCCTTCGCGGACTGCAGCGGCTGGGACACACACGTAAACCAGGGTTCAAGTGACGGCCAGCTCGCCGCGCGCCTCCGCGAGCTGGGGCTCGCGCTGTCGGCGTTCAATCGCGATCTGGGCGATCGCATGCGCAGCGTCGTCGTGCTCACGATGTCCGAATTCGGTCGGACCATCCGTGAAAACGGCAACAGCGGCACCGACCACGGGCACGCCACCGCCATGCTGGCGCTCGGCGGGCCGGTGAACGGCGGCCGCGTGCTCGGCCGGTGGCCGGGGCTGAGCGTCGAGCAACGCTTCGAGGGCCGCGACGTCGCCGTCACGACCGACTTCCGCGACCTGTTCGGTGAAATCCTGTCGCGCCACCTGGGAGCCACAGATCTGGGAGCGGTCTTCCCCGGCTACACGCCCAGGCCGGCCCGATTCCTGGGAGCGATACGCGGTTAGTTAGAAAGTCTGCATGACGTGACGCGGGGGTGGCCGCGCCGGCGCGTTTCACGCGAGGGCGCTCGGCGGCACATATCTGCCAGATCATCACTGCAGCGTTGGTGTATGTGCCTGCCGGCGCCCTCGCGTGGCGCGCCTAGCCGCCACCCCCCCGTCACGTTTCCTGGTTAGGCGTTCGCCGCGGCGTCGAGTCGGATGATGCCGTCCCCCGCGCCGTCCCGAATGGTCAGCCAATCGGTGCGCACGCGGTCCCACTCCTGAATCACGAGCCCCTGGTCCTCGAACAGCGCCCGAATCTGGCTCGGGCCGAACCCGGCGATCTCTTCGAGAATCGGCACCAGCACCGACAGCGCGTCGTCACTTATCACCGTGCGCTTGGCGATCTGCGCGATCTCACGCGCTTCAGACGCGGCGATCGTGAAGCCCTCGCCACGATTGACGTGCAGCATCACCGGAATGTCCGATTGTCCGTCGCCGACGTAGACGACCTGGTCGCGCGGCACGACGTGCCGCGCGCGGATTTCCTCCACCGCGGCGACCTTGCCGTAACCCGCCGCCACGCGCTCGAGCGTCCCGATCTTCCCACCGTCGGGCTGGAACTCGAACCTCGTACCCACGATGTGATCGGCCGGGACGATGCCCTCGAGCGCCGACAGCACGACTTCCTGAGGCGCCGCTGAGATCACGTAGAAATCGAAGCGGTTGCCATCGATGCCCTGCGCGAGCATCCGGGTGAGCAGCTCGACGTTGCGCTTGAGGCGGACCTGGCGTCCGACCTCGAGCAGATCGTTACGCGTGACTCGGGCGTATTCGGGATCATTCGCGAGGAGATACGCCAGCTCGGCGCCCTGCTGCACGAGATTGAGATTAGAGAGCGCCGCGACTTTCTCACGAAAACGCGTTATCCCCAGCATCTCGCTCAGCACGATGCCGGAGTCGTTAAAGCTCAACGTCTGATCGAAGTCACTCGCCAATAGGTAATGCTTCTTCATCCACATCCCCCTTCGTTGTTTCCTCACACGAAAAAGGCCCGCTCCATTTTGGCGCGGGCCGTCGTCTGAGTTGCGACCATCTGCATCGCGTCAGCTAGCGCCCGTGCCCCCGTGAAGGTTCTCGGTCTTGTGGAGCGTATCTAGACAGCAAGCGCGAAACGTCATGACGGAACGATACTTAGCGGCATGGGGCCGCGTCAACACTGGCGCTGTCACAGTCACGTCACACCTACGAACGTGTGGACTCCGCCGCGGTGATGGCCAACTCCAGCCGCTCTGCCTTTCTGACAGCGACAACCGTAGTGGGCGCACCAATCCGTTCGCCCGTAAGTGCGCGATGCAAATCGTCGATCCCATGAACGGGGTCCCCGCCCAACGCGACGATGATGTCGCCAGGCTGCAATCCCGCGCGCGCGGCTGGGCTACCTGGCTCGATCGTCGTGATCAGCACACCGCTGGGCTGCATGAGGCGATGCGCTCGAACCGCGAGACGGGGCAACGCCACATTCTGCCCACCCACACCGATGCGGGCGCGACGCACGTGCCCGTGCGCGATCAGCTGGCCCACGACGAGCTTGACGGTGTTCACCGCGACCGCGAAACAGATGCCCTGCGCCGGCAGGATTACCGCGGTGTTGACACCGATCACGCCGCCGCGTGAGTCGAGGAGCGGGCCACCCGAATTCCCGGGATTGAGCGCCGCGTCCGTCTGGATCACGTTATCGATCAATCGCCCGGAAACGGAGCGAAACGACCGCCCCAACGCACTCACGACACCGGCGGTGACGGTGCTCTGAAAGCCCAGTGGATTCCCGATGGCGATGACGACCTGACCCACGCGCAGTGCCGCGGAGTCGCCGAGCGGCGCCGCGACCAGCGACGAGGCGTCGACGCGGAGAATCGCGAGATCCGTGTCGGGGTCGTCTCCGATCAGCTCGGCACGGAGACGCCGGCCGTCCGCGAACGCTACATCCGTTTTGGTTGCGCCGTGTGCCACGTGGCTGTTTGTGAGGATGAATCCGTCAGGCGTGAAGACGAATCCCGACCCGCCGCCGCCCCCGCGGCGCCGGTGCTGGACCTCGACGCTTACGACGGCGGGAGCGGCGCGCTCGACCACGCCGCTCACGGCGCGGGAATACGCATCTAGGAGCTCGGCATCGTCAGAAGACGTAACTGGGACAGGGGACTGTGCGGGACCGGGGGCGGATCCCCCGTCCGCCAGTGTGAGAATCGTGCTCATGCTCCCAGAACGCCGCACGGTTCCCGACCCCATATATTCGTCCCCGCATGCGAGAAGCCTTGCAAGCGCTGCTTCGGGAAGCGAGCGATGCGAAACGGTCGGCGGACTTCTGGCACGCGGCCGCCGGAATTCTGAGCGCCTGGGCCGGCGGCGCGCGCCTGTCCATTCGGTACCAGGGGATCAGCGAAGGCGGATCGGTCAGCGCGGGTACCGACGACCGCTCGGGGCGCAGCCTGACCGCGGACTGGCGCGATCCCGACGGACGGCACGTCGCAGCGACGCTCGCGGGTGCCCCAGCGGCACTCCCGGCCTCGGAGCTCGAGGCGGCGATCGAGTTCTCCTCCCGCCTCGCGGTCATGGTCGGACGGCGGGCCGCGCTGGAGCGCGAGCGGCGGCTTGGCAGCTTCGTCGTCGAGCTCGCGCGCTGGCTGCTCGCCGCGCCGGAGACGCAGCTGTTGCTGCGCTATACACTCCAGAGTTTGATGGAGCTCGTCGAGGCGCAGGGCGCATTCGTTGCGTTGAAGCAACCGGACGGTGAGAACTTGCGAGTCTCCCCTGCGCTCGGCGAGGCATCGACGGTGGATGGCTTGATCCTCGGACTCGAGACGAGCGCGACCGGTCGAGTGGTGCGCACCGGTGAACCGTTGAATACGGCCGATTTTCGGGCGGAAGCCGATGCGAGCCCCGTCGCGAAGGCGCTGGCCGAGGGAGTACGCGCCGCGCTCATCGCGCCGCTGCGCACGTCGCACGGAACGGTCGGCGCGGTCGGGCTGCTGCGGTATCAGAAGTCGGACGCGTCGGCCACGCCAGCGTTCAGCTTGCACGATCTCCATTACGTGTCCGCCGTCGCCGCTCACATCGCCGGGGGCATCGAGCTTTCCGAAGCTGTCGCCGCAACCCGTGCTGCCGCCGACCGAGCCCGGGCGATGGTTGACGCGAGCCCCCTGCCGATGGCACTGGTGGATACCGCGGGCACGGTCCGGCTGCTGA
>WNGA01024409.1_pt1 | contig 11417 bp, 4 predicted proteins | sample 5400061 | NCBI WGS metagenome assembly WNGA01 (sample SAMN13153366, study PRJNA577476) | soil metagenome | isolation source: 100 cm soil or saprolite under grassland replicate 2 | place: USA:California | collected 2016-06-15
GTGCGCGGCAACCGATCTCTCGTAGTCGCCGATGGCGTCCTCGAGTTTCGAGGCCCGCCCGTGCGCCGCGCCCAGCATGGCCCAGAGCGAGGCCGACGTCGGTAGCGCAGCGGTGCCCTCGCGCAGGACCTCGAAGACATGGGTCTCGTCGCCCGAGGATTGGTAGTACGTCGCAAGGTCCCCGAACGCCCGCTCCTTCTCCGCGGCGGTCGTTGCCTTCGCGAGGCTGCGCCGGAACGCCGCCTGGGCCTCGGTCATGTTCCCCTGGGCAGCGAGCGCCTTGCCGAGGTCCATCTCCAGGGACGAGTCCTTGGGCCGGGCCTCGATCGCCGTGTGGAAGAAGCGCGCCGCGGCGGCGGGATCGCGCCGCGCCATCGCGATGCGCCCGCGTACGCTCGCGAGCTGTGGCTCGGGGACGAGCTTCGCCGCATGCGAGACCGCCGCTTCGGCCTCCGACACGCGGCCCAGCTCGGCGGTGATCTCCGCCCGCTGGACGTAGATCTCCGCGAGAAAGCCCTCGGCGTCGGTCAGCCGTTCGGCCTCCGCCAGCGCCGCGAGCGCGGCATCGGAATGCCTCGTCGTGTCGGCAAGGCGCGCCCGCAGGATGTGGTAGAGCGGCAGCCGGTCATCCAGGCGGGCCGCCGCGTCGAGCTCGGCACCCGCCCGCGGCAGGTCCCCGGCGGCCAGCCCCCAGGCCGCCCGCTGCAGGTGCAAGGCACTGTCGTTCGGCTTCAGCCGCTCGGCCCGGTCCAGGAGCTCGCCCGCACGCGACAGCTCGCCCCGTTGCGTGTAGATGCGCGCAGCGTAAACGAGAGCGCTGGCGTTATCGGGGTCCAGCTGTACCGCCTTCCCGAACGCCTTGAGCGCCCCGTCCTCGTCACCCGAGGCCGCGCGCGCCGAGCCCTCGTTCAGGTACGAGGCCCCCGTGCGCCCCTCGTTGTCGTGACGAAGGCTCTTCCCCGCTCCGGCTCCCGCGAGATACCCCAGCGCCGCCAACTTCTGCACGGCCTCGATATCGGCCTCCGCCGCGGGCGGCGCCGCGCGTTTCGGCAGCTCGGCGTACTTCTCGACGGTGCGCGTCTTGCCGAGCGCGCCTTTCTCAAATGCATCCGCGAGCGGGCGCCCGGGGAGCTCCTTCGAAAGCGGTGCGTCGAGCAGCGCCAGCGCCGTGGGCGCCACGTCGAGGACCGTTGCGCCCGAAATCGGGCCGGGCTTGACTCCCTTTCCGTGGACGAAAATGACGCCATGCAGCAGGTGCCAGAGAGGGGCCAGCCCCGTGTCGGCGCGGCCCGAGGTGCGCGGCCGCTCACCGGCCTCCTTGAAGCCATGGTCGGAGACGACGAGCGTCACCGTGCGCGGGCCGGCGAGCCCCAGCAGTTCGGCCAGCACCTCGTCCTGGTACGCGTAGTAGCGGTCCACGGTAGACGAGAAGGCAGCGAAGTCCTGGTCCGACACGTCGGGTCGGCGCGGCGGCGCGTCCTCCATGAAGAGGTGGCCGCAGGCGTCGATGCCTTCGAAGTAGACGGCCAAGAGGTCGGTCGAAAAGCGCTTCTCGAGCGCCGGGGCCATCTTCCGATAGAACTCGCTGGTGGCGTGGATCTTCGCCAGCTCCTCCAGCCGTCTGGCGCCGTCGGGCGTGAGGGCCGCGTGGGGATTCGCGAGGAAGCGTCTCTTCGTGGCGGCGAGGTCCGGAGCCGGCTCGCCCAGCTCCCTGCGAAGCTCGGCCGCGAGGCTCTCCGGATAGGTCGCGCCCTGCGTGGCGCGGGCACTCTTCACCTGGTGGAACGCGAGACGATCCGAGACGGTGAAGCCCCTGACCTCCTCCGCGGGGTAGGACGCATACCACCCGATGAAGCCCGAGGTCCGGCCGTACGAGCTTGCGAGATTCCAGAGCGCGGGGACCCGGCGGCGGGTCGACGTGATTGGGGTGGGCTTGCCGTCCGGAGTGATTTCCACGAAATCGAAGACGCCGTGGTCCTGCGGCCGCCGGCCCGTGGCCATGGAGGTCCAGACCAGGGGCGAGAGAAGCGGCTCGACCGAGCGCAAGAGCCCCCAGGCGCCCTCCCGCTTGAGGCGCGCGAACGTGGGGAGCTTTCCCTCGCCGACGAGCCGATCCACGATGCGCATGTCGGCGCCGTCGAGGCCGATGAGGAGGACACGCGGGCCCTCGCCGGCGCCGGCCGCCGCCTCCATCGCGCCGGCTATCCCAAGGAGCGCCGTCAGCGCGAGCGCCACGGGCCGGAAGGGTCCCATTCGACTATTTATCTTATGCCGCCCCTGTCGGTAGCACGTCAGCTTCACGTGCCTCTGCACTTAGACTTTAGTCCAGCTTGACACGACGGAATTGTCGGAGATAGCGTCTGGCAAAGTGCCGTCACATACTTCAAACCAGCCGTCTCACGCGAAAAAGGAGGCCAGATGAAGGCAAGAGGAGCAATCGTTGGGGTAATCGCCCTCGCCTTGGCGGGAGGGCTATGTCTATCGGCCTCGGCCTCGGCCGCGCCACCGGCGAAGGCCAAGGCCAAGAAGCCGGCGGCCGCGAAGACCGCGTGCACTTCGGACAAGGCGGCGCCTGCCCGGAAGAGCAAGACATCCATCCTGCGGCGCCTGATGGAGAAGATGGAGCGCGCCACCCGCGGGAACGGGTTCGCGAACGAAGGAGACCGTTGGAACGAGTGGTTCTACGGCCAGCGCAAGTACCCCGCCACCACCCTTCCGCCTGACGCCATCGGCAAGGCGCTCCGGGCGGCCAAGCGCAACAACACTCCGAAGCAGCAGACGGGAACCGCGTCGGCCGGCGCGGCCGGAAAGTCCAGAGCCACGGCAGCATTGCTCGTCCCGAGCTGGGTGGCTCTCGGCCCCTCCCAGATCCCGGGCGGCCAGACCGACACCAGTCTGGGCGGTGGCCCGAACCCGTTCGCGGCCGGCACCGTGAGCGGCCGCGTCTCGGCCGTCGCTGTCGACCCGACCGACCCGAACACCGTCTACTGCGGCGGCGCCCAGGGCGGCGTCTGGAAGACTACCAACGCACTCGCACCGAGCCCCACGTGGACGCCGATCAGCGACTTCGAGGCGTCCCTGGCAATCGGCGACATCGCGATCGACCCTGTCAACCACAACATCCTCTACGTGGGCACCGGCGAGGCGAACGGCTCCTGCGACTCGTACTTCGGGCAGGGGATCCTTCGCTCGACTGACGGCGGCAGCACCTGGACACTCTTGAACGGCGGCGGCTTCTTCACGAATGAGGCCATCTCACGCATCGTCATTGACCCCGTGACGGCCGGCTCGGCCACCTCGACCACGCTCTGGGCCTCCACGGTGCTGGGCTTCTTCGCGTCCGGCACTGAGGACTGCAACATCCCGCCCGGCGCCTATAATGGCGCGCTCTTCCGCTCCACCGACAGCGGCGCCACGTGGCAGGTGCAGAATGTCCCGACTGGCGCCGCCGGCTCGGCTCGCGTCCACGACATGGGGCTCGACCCGGCCAATTCGAATTTCCTCTACGTCGCCGTGCGTGGCTTCCCGGCGACCGCCGGGGGCATCTGGCGCTCCAACAACGCCAAGGACCCGATCGCACATTTCAACAAGGTGGACACGAATTTCGCGCAGGTCGATGTGGCGGACCCGCCGGTCCGCCGGATCACGCTCGGCGTTGGCCACGAGCCCACGCTCCCGCTCAAGCGCACGCTCTACGCCGCTCTCGGCGCCCTCGGCGAGAACCTCTGGGGTTTCTACAAATCCACGAATGGCGGCGCCACCTGGGCGCACGTGGACGCCGGCAAGAACGGACAGGCCAAGGTGCTCGGCAACACGGTCACGCGGAAGAACGGTCCGCCCTTCATCTCGTCCATGGTCGGTCACCGGATCGTCCTGGACAATCAGTTCTCCCGCTCGGTCACGTCCGTCGTCGATGGCAACACTCTGAAGATCAGCTCCGCGATCACGACGGCGTCGACGCAGATGACGTGGTCCGTCGCTTCCTACCCGTTGTACTGCAGTGGCCAGTGCTTTTACGACATGACCATCGGCGTGGACCCGGCTGACCCCACCGCAAACACGGTCTATGTCGGCGGCAACCCGCACAGCTTCAACGCGGACACCTCCGGCGTGCCGGGCGGCCACTACGTGTGGCGCTCGACGAACGGTGGCAACACTTGGCGGGCCATCTCGCAGGGCAACAGCTTCGCGGGCGGCCTCCACACCGACGACCACGCCATCGCGTTTGACACCAGCGTGAGCCCGAGCCGCGTCTACGACGGCAACGACGGAGGCATCTGGAGCTCCGACGACCAGGGTGCCTCCTGGAAGAACCTGAACACGAACATCGCGATCACACAGTTCCAGGGCCTCGCGCTCACCGCCGCGAACACGGCCCTCGTTCTGGGAGGCACACAGGACAACGGCTCGAACCTCTTAAACTACGCGGCCGGCGGCGTGCCGGCTCCCGCCTGGTTCCACACCGACTTCGGCGACGGCGGCCAGGCGGTCATCGACCAGGGCAATCCGGACCGGATGTTCCACACGTACTTCAACCAGTCCTTCAACTTCTACGGCCCGGCGCGGACCTTCCCCACCGCCGGCCTGCCCGGCTCGTGGCCGTTCGCCGGCTGCTACTACGGCTACGGCCCGCAGTATTACAACGGGCTGGGTGACTGTGACCTCCAACCCATCCTTCTCTCCCGACGTCATCTATTTCGGCACGGACAGGGTGTACCGCTCGCCCAGTCCGCAGCCCACGCTCTTCAACCTCACCTCGTGGACGGCCGTCAGCCCGGCGCTCACGTCGGACGGCTTCTTCGTCTCCGCGATCGGCGTCTTCAACGGCCTCGTTGCCGGCAAGGAAGTCGTCTACGCGGGGAGCGCTCGCGGTGAGCTCTCCGTTTCCTTCAATGTCGATCCAGCCGGAACTGGCACCACCTGGACCGACATCTCGGCGGGGCTGCCCCCTCGCTTCGTGTCCGAGATCGAGGCCGACTCTTCGGACGTCACCGGTAAGACGGCCTACGCCACCTTCTCCGGCTTCAACGGCAACTCGCCCGGCCATCCGGGCCACGTCTTCAAGACCACGGACGGCGCCACCTGGACCGACATCAGCGGCGCCCTGCCGGACATCCCCGCGACCTGCATCGCGCTGAACGGCGGCTCGATCTACGTCGGCACCGACATCGGCGTCTTCCAGAGCGACGACGGCGGCACGAGCTGGGTCTTTCTGGACAACGGTCTGCCGCACGTCGCGGTGTTCGGCCTCGACAGGAATCTTAGCAACGGCGACATCATCGCCTCCACGCACGGACGCGGTATGTTCAAGCTGGTTCCCTAGGCAATACCATCGCGGGGGCGCGCTCGCGCCCCCGCTTTTTCTCCGCGCGGCCGCGGCCCCCTCGCCGGCCTGTTCCGAGTGGAAGCGCAGCACGTGCACCACTGGGGGATGGCGGAGGAGACGATTTGCGCGAGAATGCAGGCATGCGCGCTCTCGGACTTTGGTCGTTGGTATCACTGCTGTATGTATGCGTATGGGGTCAACCGTGTACTTCCTGTATTATCGCCGGGGCCCAGGCCCTGGACTTGGAGGTAGAGGACATGAGGAGCGCGCGACGTTCTCTGGACCTTTCCTCCGCTCGGGCGATAGCGGGGTATGTCGGCCGGGAGCTGGGAAGGATTTCCCTTTCGAGGATGGTAGATCACTTTCGCCGTGACCGCTCAACTCTCGTGCGGGATGTCCAGCGGCTCGAGGGGCGTCTGGATCAGACCAGGGAATTCCGAAATAAGGTCGTGGCTATCATGAAGCGGTTGCCCGCTCAGCTGTAATGCAGCAAATCAGCACCGACCCCATCAGATTTCCCGACCCCATCAGATTTCCCATCAGATTTCCATCAGATTTTCGTGCTTACCGCACTTCGACTTTAGTCCAGCTTGACAGGACTGAATCGCCGGGATAGCGTCCGGCAAATCGCTGTCTCATATTTCGACTCAGTATCGCGCGAGACAAGAGGAGGTCAAATGAAGGCAAGAGGAGCTAACGTTGGAGTAATCGCCCTCGCCTTGGCGGGAAGGCATTAAGGAGGAAACATGCGCATCAAGATTCTCGGCATTTTGGTTGTCGCCGCGTTGCTGGCGGCGGTTGCGCCTGTCATGGCGGTGACGAACGGCCAGCCGGACGGGAGCGGCCATCCGTACGTCGGCGTCATGATTCAGTTCATTCCGGACATGCCCGGCTTCGTTACGGTCTGCTCGGGCTCCGCGCTCTCAACAACTCGGTTTCTCACCGCCGCCCACTGTGCCGACCCCACTCAGCCAGTCTTCGTCTCCTACAAGTCAGGACCTCCGTTTTCCCTTGCCACCGATTTCACGCAGGGCACGTTCTATCCAGATCCAGACTGGTGCATCGGATGTGGTCCTGGCCTCCCGGGGTTCGATTCGCACGACGTCGCCGTCGTCGTGTTGGACTCCCCGAGAAATCCAGGCGCGTTCGCCGCGCTGCCTGCAGCAGGCCTTGTCGACACCCTCGCGATGGGAACAGGCGTCGATATCGTCGGTTATGGCGTGCAGGGATTCACCCACGGGGGTGGCCCGCCGGGGCAAGTGTTCCTGTTCACGCGGTACTTCGCGCCAAGCGTGCTGATTCAAAGCAACAACGTCCAGAGCGTTGAATTCATCAAGCTGACCGCCAATCCCGCTCAGGGCAAGGGTGGCCTCTGCTTCGGCGATTCCGGCGGTCCCGACATTTTGAGCGGCACCAACACCATCCTGGCGGTGAACTCGTATGTCACCAACGGCAATTGCGCGGGCGTCACGTACTCGCAACGCGTGGATCTGCCCGACATCCTGAGTTTCATCAACGGTATTTAAGGCACACAGGTAGTCGAACAAGGCGCCGCGTCCGCAGCCCAGAGTGTCGCCGCGGATCGATTAGGGGTGTCGAGGCGGCGCTTCGCTCGGCACCCCCGTTGCTCTCGTGGTTGAGGTGCATCCATCCAGAGGGGGTCGGCATCGAGGGCGGCATCGAGGGGGTCGGTGCTGAATTGCTGCATTACGGTTGACCGAGCAACCGTTTCATGACAGCCGCGACTGCATCTCGCAATCCCCCGGCCTGGTGCAAACGCTCCTCCAGGCGCTGAACATCCAGCACCAGGGCTGAGCGGTCGCGGCGAAAATGCTCTGCCATCCTGGAAGGCGAAAGCCTTCTCCGCTCACGCCCAACATAATCCGCTACCGCGCGAGCCAGGGATAGGTCCCGAAAACGCCCCTCCTGCTGGGCTGAGCCGCGCCTCATCCGCCACATCCCGACCACCTTTGACGCCTGCGCCCGCCACGCAGGTGCGATACTGGGGGATGGCGGAGGAGACGATTTGCGCGAGAATGCAGGAATGCGCGCTCTCGGATTTCGGTCGTTGGCGGTTCTTCTCCTCACGACGTCCGCCGGCGGCTGCGCCTGCGCGTTCTGCGAGTAGCCGGGAAGCCCCTGCCATGCGAAGCGAGCTCCAGGGCGCCCGGCGGGTCGTCGTGAAGATCGGCACGTCGAGCCTGCTGGACGCGCGCGGGCTCCTCGATCTGCCCGTCGTCGCGCGCCACCTGCGCGACCTCGTCGCGCTCCACCGCGCCGGCGTCCGCCCTGTGCTCGTCTCGTCGGGTGCGGTCGGCGTCGGGCGCGTGCGGCTCGGGTACGCGAAGCGGCCGACGACGATCCCGGAGCTGCAGGCCTGCGCCGCCGTCGGGCAGACGCTCCTCATGGACACCTACGACCGGCTCCTTGCGCAGGAGGGCTACGCCGTCGCGCAGCTCCTGCTCACGCACGAGGACTTCCGCGACCGCCGTCGCTATTTGAACATCCGCAACCTCCTCGCGGCGCTCGAGGGCAAGGCGGTCCTTCCGGTCGTCAACGAGAACGACACGGTCTCGGTGGACGAGATCCGCTTTGGCGACAACGACACGCTCGCCGCGCTCGCCGCCGGGCTCGTCGACGCCGAGGTCACGGTGCTCCTGACGGATGTCGACGGGTTTATCCTCGACGGACAGGTCGTTTCCGAGATCGAGGAGATTAATCCGCTGATACAGGCGGCGGCCGGGCCCGGCGGCGGGTCGGGCGGCATGACGACGAAACTCCGGGCTGCCCGAGCGGTCACGCGCGCGGGCGGGCACCTCGTCCTCGCGAACGGAAAGAGGGACTCGCTTACCGCGATCCTCGCGGGCGAGCCGATCGGGACGCACTTCGTCGCGCGCGGGGAGCTCGCGTCGCGTAGCCGCTGGGTCGCGGGCGTCGCCGAAGCCGGGCGTCTCGTCGTAGACGAGGGCGGCGAGCGCGCGCTCAAGGGCGACGGCCGGAGCCTCCTTGCCGTCGGCATCACCGAGTGCGAGGGGGACTTCGACGCGGGCGACGTCGTCCTCGTTATCGGCCCGGGCGGGCCGTTCGCGAAGGGTCTCTCGAACTATCCTGCCTCGAGCGTGCGGCGGATCCTCGGCAAGAAGACCTCCGAGATCGCGGACGTCCTCGGCACGAAGGAGTTCGACGAGGTGATCCACCGCGACAACCTGGTGATCCTGTGAGGGACGTCGGCTTGCGCGCGCAGGCGGCGGCTCGCGCTCTTCGCACGATGTCGACCGCGAAGAAGAACCGCGCGCTACGCGAGATGGCAAAAACGATCCTCGCGCGCCGCGCGCAGATCGAGTCGGCGAACGTCAAGGACCTCGCCGCGGACCTGCCGGACGCGAAGAAGGACCGGTTGCGGATCGACGTGGACGCCGTCGCCCGGGGTCTGCGCGACGTCGCCGGACTCCCGGATCCGGTCGGACGCGTCGAGAAGCGCCGCCCGAAGGGACGCTTCCGGCTCTCCCGCGTGCGCGTGCCGATCGGCGTCGTCCTCTTCGTCTACGAGGCGCGGCCGGGCGTGACGGCGGAAGCGGCCGCGCTCTGCTTGAAGAGCGGGAACGCCGCGATCTTGAGGGGCGGTTCCGAGGCGCGCCGCACGAACGCGGCGCTCTTCGAGGCGATGAAGGGCGCGATCCCCGACGGCGCGATCCAGCTCGTCACCGGCGGGCACGACGACGTCTCCGCTCTCCTCGCGATGGACGACTGCATCGACCTCGTCATCCCGCGCGGCGGCGAAGGCCTCATCCGCGCGGTCGCCGCGCAGACGAAGATCCCGGTCCTCAAGCACTTCCAGGGGAACTGCCACGTCTATGTGGACCGCCGCGCGGACCTCGACATGGCCTTCCGGGTCCTCGAGAACGCGAAGTGCCAGCGGCCCGCGACGTGCAACGCGGCGGAGAAGGTGATCGTGCATGCCGACGTCGCCCCGACCTTCGTCCCGCGCCTCGTGGCGCTCGGCGTGGAGCTTCGCGGCGACTCGCGAGCCCGGGCGCTCCTCCCGATGAAGGCGGCGACGAACGCCGACTGGAACGAGGAGTACCTCGACCGGATTCTCGCCGTGCGGATCGTGGACTCCCTCGACGAGGCGATCGCGCACGTCGAGCGGCATGGCTCGCACCACACGGACGCGATCGTGACACGCGATCGCGCCGCCGCGCGCCGCTTCCTCGCCGAGGTCGACTCCGCGACGGTCCTGTGGAACGCCTCGACGCGTCTCGCCGACGGTGGCGTCTTCGGCCTCGGGGCCGAGGTCGGCATCTCGACCGACAAGCTCCACGCCCGCGGCCCGATGGGCCTCGAGGAGATGACGACCTACAAGTGGGTGGTCGAAGGCAACGGCGACTTGCGGGAGTAGCGCAATGAAGCGAGCGTCCTTGGTGCTTGCCAAGGTCGCCAACCTCTAGCGGCCGACAGTCAGACACGTGATAGCGGAAGCTCACAGCCTGGTCAGGAAAACTTCTGTGTGCTTTCGACACGAATCAGAGAGTAAGATTGTCGTTCTCCCGACAAGGAGGGTCGATCATGAGGCGACCGGCCAGGAATCTCCTTTATGCGGCGCTCGGGGTTCTCTGCAGCGCGCTTCTGTTACAGGGCATCGGGCTACAGCTACCAGGAGTTCTGAAGATTCTGACCGCCGTCAAGGCTGTTGCTCTCTCCTCTCCGGTGGTGGTTCAGAGCAGGGCCGAGCCTTCCGGTGCCGCGGCGGCTGGCTACCTGACGGAGACAGCGTGCACCGCCTCGAGTTCGATTGAAACACGTTTCAACTCGACTCCGATCGCCGAGGGCAACTTCATCTGGTTCAACAGCGCCGTCCGCGTCAATAGGCTGGGTGCCGATGCGGCCACGATCTTCTTGAAAGACTCCAGGATAACCTTTGCCGCCAACGGCTCCAATTACATTCTGGCCGTTCCGGCCGCCATGATCACTTTCGATCCGGCGGCGACTTCGGCCACGACGAGCTTCGACAACCGGAACGATCGCTGGACCACCATCGTTCCCAGCGGGCTCTCCCGCAAAGTGTTCCTCTCCGGCCTCGCCTTTTCGGTTCCCGCCGGGGGACTGCCGGGCGGAATCAGTTCGGTCACCTGGTCCGCGGCGTTCTCGACCGTCACGCCCGGCGTGACCGTGCAGTGGGGGTGGGGTGCGGCGGTTTACACCACGTTCGCCACCGACTACAACGCCCTCGCGATCAAGCCGGTGGACGATGGCCAGCCGAGCCAGGGCGCCAGGACGCTCGCTGCCAACCCGAAGAATCACGAGTACGACTCCGGCCGGGTTGGTTCCGTGGGCAGGCCAGCGGTTCTGGAAGCCTTCGTGACCGGCGGCGCGGGTGGCGACAGGGGCTCCAATCTCACGAGGTCTTTCGGAGTAATGAGTAACGTGACACCCTGCGCGGCGGGTTCGTCCGCTCCGCCCCGGAGCAGCACGCTGACGACGATCGCTCTGGCCGACAGAAGCTCTACGGGAATTGAACAAATCAGGCTCGAATTGGTGATGACCAAGACCTGTCCCAGCGTCGAGCCGCCAGGCGCCTCGTTCCAATGCACTTTCACGATCCAGAACCAGGACCCTGACAATACCGTCATCGACCTCGCCGTTACGAACACGGTTCCGTTCCCGGGCGGCACCCCCGTACCCGCCCCCTGCGAATTCCCCACCGGCACCCCTGTGACCACGCTCCAGCCCTTTGGCACCCCGGGGGATACCTGCATTGGCGTCATAGTCGAGACTGCGCCTGACTGCAGTCCGACCGGTCTTAATCTGCTCGCCGATCTGGTCGCCGCCACTGGCTTCAACACAAACAGCGGGGGCGAACCGATTCCGGTGTCGGGAGCCGTCAACAACTCCGTTCAGATTCTTGACTGCCCGCCCACACCGACGAAGACGCCGACGAGCACCCCGACGAAGACGCCGACGAGCACGCCGACCAACACGCCGGCGGTGGGCAACCAGGGCTGCGGTCCCGGCTACTGGAAGAACCACACCGGCGCTTGGCAGGGCTACAGCCCGAATCAGAAGGTTACGACCGTGTTCGATACCAATCAGT
>WNGA01027742.1_pt1 | contig 11417 bp, 13 predicted proteins | sample 5400061 | NCBI WGS metagenome assembly WNGA01 (sample SAMN13153366, study PRJNA577476) | soil metagenome | isolation source: 100 cm soil or saprolite under grassland replicate 2 | place: USA:California | collected 2016-06-15
CCCGAGGCCGTGATGATGATCCGCTCGACCGAGTCGCGGTCCTCGCCCCAGAGGCACTGCCAGATTGCGGAGTGCTCGGAGTCGATCGGCCGCAATTCAGCGCCCGAACGGCGGGCCTCGGTGGTAATGATGTGGCCGGCCATAACGAGGACCTCTTTGTTGGCGAGAGCAACGGCCTTGCCGGCCCTAATCGCCGCCAGCGTCGGGCCGAGCCCGGCGGAACCCACGGTGGCGACTACGACGAGATCAATGTCAGGATGAGAAGCCATCTCCTCCATCTCCGCCCAGCGGACGGGAAGGCCGCCGCTTGACGCCTGGGCCATCAGGTAATCCGCTTCGCGGCCGGCGCATACGAAGCGCGGACGGAACTCGCGCACCTGTTCCTCGAGCAGAGTAACGTTCCCACCGGCGGCGAGTGCGATGACGTTGAAGCGGCCCTTTAAAGAGCGAACGACATCAAGCGTCTGGCGACCGATAGAGCCGGTCGAGCCGAGGACGGCGAGGCGAATAGGCTTCATGAGTTAGTTGAGAGTTGAGAGTTGAGAATTGAGAGTGGTTGAGTCACTTCAATAGCCAGTATATCAACCTCTTCGCGGACGGCTTCGACTTTAGTAGAAGACCCACATCGCGTAATAGAAAACGAGTGGCACCGTGAACAGAATCGCGTCCATTCGGTCAAGGAAGCCGCCGTGGCCGGGGACCAGCTCGCTCGAATCCTTGATTCCGGCTCCCCGCTTGATCAGCGATTCGGCCAGGTCGCCGACGATCGCGACAATCGGCAGCAGAAGCGCCAGCGGCGCGAGTTCCATCTCATCGACATCCAGGCCAACGACCCAGGCGACTACAAAGACGGCCGCGAACCCAACGACGATGCCGGCTATCCCTCCCTCGATAGTCTTACCCGGGCTGATGGCAGGCGATAGCTGACGGCGACCAAAGGCACGGCCGGCGAAGTAGGCGGCGGTGTCGGCGGCGAAGGTGGCGAAGACCGCGACGAACACCCAGTCGCCGTCATCGTCGAGATCGCGCAGGAGGACCAGGTGCCCCCCCAGAAAGCCTATGTAGGTGACGCCGCCGGTCACCCAGAGCCAGTCGCGCAGGCCAGTCTGGGGATTGCCCCGGAATACCATCAGCAGGAAGACTGCAGCGATACATAACGCCAGAGCGCCCGTGAGCTCGTCGAAACCCGCGTCAGCGCCTGCTACGAGAAGGAGGACGGCGGCGCAGCCGGCAAAGGCAGGAGTCCGCTGTCCGAATAGGGACGGCGCGGAGCGGCGAAGTCGGGGATGGGCGGGGCTTGTGGCTGCGGTCTCGGGGTCGGTGGCCGCATAGAACTCCAGGTTGGCCAGCACAAGAATGATCGCGGCCGCGATCGCGTAAACGCCGCCGCCGATGAGGACCAGCGCCACGATGACGGGTATGCCAACCAGCGCGGTAACGATCCGCTGAAACAGCATTTAGCGCGCTAGGCGCGGTGGCCGTTGCGCCCTACGCGGGGCGTCTGGTCGGCAGGGCCCTGCCGGCCGTTCTTGTGGCCGTTCAGAGGGGCGCTGTCGAGCTCGTGCGGGAGCAGGCCGCCGAAGCGGCGGGTCCGACGGCTGAAATTGAGCAGCGCTTCGTCGATGTGCTGGATATCGAAGTCTGGCCAGAGCACGGGTGTGAAGCAGAACTCCGCGTAGGCGCCCTGCCACAGCAGGAAGTTCGAGAGCCTCATCTCGCCGGCAGTGCGGATGATGAGGTCGGGGTCCGGCAGGCCGCCCGTCAGCAAACGCGCGCCGAACGACGCCTCGTCGATCTGGTCCAGCGGAACCCCTTCTTCTACGATTCGGCGCACGGCCTCGACTATCTCGGCGCGCCCGCCGTAGTTGAAGGCGATCGATAGGGTCATGCGGTCGTTTGCGCTCGTAAGTTCGATCGCATCGCGCACCTGGCTCTGGAGGCGCGCGCTGAGCGGGCCGAGGTCGCCGAGATGCAGCAGGCGGATGCCGTTTTCGTGCAGGTGCTGTGTCTCGCGTTTGAGAAAGCGCGAAAGCAGGGACATGAGCCCGCGCACTTCGTAGCGGGGCCGGTCCCAGTTCTCCGTGGAAAAGGCGAACAGCGTGAGGTAGCGGACGCCGTAGTCGGCAAAGCGTTCGATTACACGGCGTACGTTCTCCGTACCCGCGCGGTGCCCGTAGAGTCGCGGGCGGCCGCGAGCCTTCGCCCAGCGCCCGTTGCCGTCCATGATGATCGCAACGTGGTCCGGGACGCCGCTAATGGGCAACGGAGGCGGGATTTCGGGCTTCGTCCGGGTGTCCGTGGCCATGGTTCCCATCAGTATAACGTCTTGGCCGCCGAAGCGGTGCTGCGACCCGCGTGAGCTAAACGATGGGGTCAAGCCGTCTGGCATGCCGCGTCGATATAATCGGCCTCGCATAAGAATAAACCAAAATAAACTTTTGGCTAATTGCGCAAGTCTGTCCCAGTGCCCTAATCTTGGCCTCAGCGACACCAAACTGCCCAAACGCGCCGTCAGGCGCGAGTACGGAGGGTTGCAGTGCGCCTCGCCCGATCTGTCATGCGGGGGGGGTGGCGGTTCTCGGCCTTGTTCTCTTAGCCTACGGCGTTTCGCCGCCTGCTGATCTGCAGGCCACCCAGGCTCCCAGGATCAGCCTGGACATGGTGACGAGCGGCAACAGCTACGACGACGCCACGAACACCATGACCGTCGGCAGCGTTGACAACTGCCTGACCACGGACCTTCCCGGCAACAACGGCCAGCACAACCACACCGCCCATCTCGTGGTCCAGGACGTCGAGGACCTCGTCGGCTGGCAGGCGCGCCTTAACTACGACGGCGGCCGGATGCGGCCGTCCAACGTCAACTTCACGCCGTTCACCGACGGCAACACCGGCCAGAACGTCTCCTTCCTCAACCTGCCGCTTGAGGGCGGCAGCCACCGCAGCCTTGTCGCGGCGCAGACCATCCCGCCTGAGGCCGCCGGGCCGCAGACGGCCCTCGTCGGCGCCGTCTATGGCGCCGCCCAGGGCTCCGCGGTCTCACCCGACACACCTGCCAAGGCCACACCCGACGACACCTCGTACAGCGCGCCCAGCGGCGCCGTCCTCGCCGCCGTCAACCTCCAGGTGCTTGCCGGCCAGGCCGAAATGCCGGGCCTGTACATCGACCTGGACGACGCCGACCCGAATCCTCCCGGTTCTGAGATCGTCGTCTTCACCGGCAGCGGCACAACATCCGTCAGCCTGCCCGAGAGCGATCTGGGCGACGGCTTCCACGGCGAGGGCGTGCCCTGTGTGCCGGTCGCGCCTCCCGCCGTCCCCCTCCCGCCACCGGCGCCGTCTGCTGGAGCCAGCGCCCAGAGTGCATCGCCGGATTCAGATACCGATGGTTTCTCTGACAGTTTAGAACCCGCCGTCGGCACTGACCCGATGCGTCCATGCGGCATCGACGGCTGGCCCCCCGATATCGATAACGACACGTTCGTGGACACTGCCGATATGGCCCCTCTGACGAGCAACTTCGGTAATGCGGTTCCCCCTGCGCAAGCACGCTATGACATCTCTGACCCGCCAAGCGGTTTCGTAGACACTGTCGATCTCGCCGCAATGACCAGCCGCTTCGGCACCCAATGCGCCAGCTCAGAGGCGCTATTGGCAATGAGAGGCTGCAGAACAGACCCTACGCATCGCTGGGCTACCGCAATTTCAGGAGCCGGTGGCACCGTCCAGGGGACTCGTGTCTGGACATTCACTCCTAGTGGCGGTTGGTCGGTGGAGAAGCCGTACAGTTTTTGGGGCGAGCAGGCCTGGATATTGAGGGACGAGACGGGCCGGGGCCTTGAAGCAGGATTCTATAGCGGCTGGTTTCCCCGAGGGCCGATAAATAACTGGACCGATGATCTGATAGCGTATTGGTTTATCGAGACCGACACACCGAGGGAGAATTGGGGCCCCAAGGACCCCTTCGGTGCCTTGGAGCAGAATAAAGTCCCGGCGGGCAACTGGGCTATGCTAGACGCTGTAAACAACGGCGGTCCTTCCCGTGTCTGGGGATACACATTCTTCGCCCGGAATGTAGACGGCACCCCCTACGATGCCAATGCGGGCTATCTATATCCGATGCTTCACAACACCGGCCAGGGCGAAGTGCTATATGGTTACGCGCCCACCAAGTTCAAGACGTGGATGTCAAACGGTGCTGGAGAGGGATTCGCAGGGCTCTGGACCGATAGTCAAAATCCCGGCCTGTACACCGGCTGGTACGCGTGGGGTGAAGACCCAGTGTTGGATTGCCGTAACCCGCCGTATTGGGTTAAGCGTTACGGTGGCAACGCGTTTAGCAACGGCGGCTATGGAGAGCCGCCCTAGATGCCTTCAATTGCAGCAAGGACGGCGCTCGCTACTGCATTCGTCGGCCTGGGTGCGGCCATTGGATTCGCGCTTCAGCTCTTCTTGGGTATAACACCCCTTGGTAGTGAGGGTGCCAGCCGTGCTTTGAGCTGCGCGCTGCAGGATGGCGCCTTCCTTCCCGCAGACGCCTATGGCGACTTCGTGCAGTTCCTCGATACCCCTTCCACCTCGCCCCTTAAAGGTGGCGCAAGTCGGTCCTTCGGTGGCTGAGGGGACAAGGATTCTTCGCGGCAGTCGCCCTCCAGCCGCAGTACATGGAAGAGAACGAGAGGATCCGAGGGGCATGGGGTTATGAGCAGCCCGAAGGCCGCCCGGGCCTCCCACTGCGAGGGTCCATTGTCGTAGACCATCCTGGTCTACTCGAGTCCTATCAGACGATCTGGGTATTCGGAAATGAGGAAGATGCAATTGACTGGACGATTCGGAATGGCGGCGCGGAGCAAAATTTCACACCCCATGAGGCCCGCCTGCTTCAGGTGGACGATGCCGTGGTGGTCCAGGCTCCGCCGGCCGATGGTCAGATGGAGACCAGGCTAGGCATCGTAATGCGCCTGAGTAGCCTTACTACGACACTTACCTTCCAGGGCGGGGCCGAAGTTACCTTCAATAACATGCTACCGCTGGTCCAGGAGGCTTTGTCCAGAATTCGAGCTGAATGCGGAGGTAGTCACGATGCTTAAGCGGAAATGGGTCCTTCGTCGGTTTGCGGTGCGTGGCGTCGCCAGCAGCGTCGCGCTCACTAGCGTCGGGATCATTGCCGCCTTCGTCATAGGGTATTTCCTGGGACCTGGCCCGCTTAACTCACCGGCATCATTGGAAGGCAGTTGGACCGCACAGAGCGGCACTGGGACCAGTTCGGGAGTTCCCGACCTCCGTAAGTTGTGCGATGAGACCGAGCCTACGACCGCCATCGATGGGTTTGACGGCACTCTAGTCGTCCTTGGAGATGACCCGCAGACGGCGGCCGCTGCTGAAGCCAATCCGGCCCTGGCAGTCACGGGCTGGATGCGCGCGCGTTCGATGGATGTATCGCTCAGGTCGTGTTACTACAGGCTGGATGACAAGCCAGCCGCTGTCGAGATCGCCAATCGGGCGACGGTCTGGATGGTGGCGAACGGTGTGCTGACCCAAGCGCAAATCAATGCGGGCGGAACAACGTTCGGGCTTACAGACGATCCGACCAACCCGACTCATCTTTTCTTCTCCGTTATCTTGGCCAGTCCGGGGGGAGGACCACCGGGATCGGAAACGGCGAGTTCATTAACCCGGTACGCGGCCGTTATCGACCGAGCCAGCGGTGAGGTGCTGGGCGCCGGGCGTGCGCACTGGTAATTCGTCTCGCCGTAGGGCTCGGCGGTGCCGCCAAGTAAGCCTAAATCGCCAGTAGCTCCTGCTCCTTCGCCTCGCCCACCTTGTCGATCTCCTTGACCTGCTCATCGGTCAGCTTCTGAAGCTCCGTCTCGGAGCGGTGGAGGTCGTCCTGGGAGATCGTGTGCTCGTGCTCCAGCTTGCGCATGTGGTCGTGGATGTCCCGCCGCACGTTGCGTACCGCGACGCGGGCGTCTTCGACGCGTTTCCTCACGTGCTTGGCCAGCTCGCGCCGGCGGTCTTCGGTAAGCGGCGGAATCGAGAGGCGGATGACGGTGCCATCGTTGCTGGGCGTCAGCCCGAGGTCCGACTTCAGGATAGCCTTCTCGATGCCGCCCATGGCGCCGCGGTCGTACGGCTGGATCACGATCAGGCGGGCGTCCGGCGTCGAAATCGTCGCGAGCTGGTTCAGCGGCGTGGGGGCGCCGTAGTAGTCGACGCGCAGGTGCTCGACGAGGCCGGGGCTGGCGCGCCCCGTGCGAACTGTGCCCAGCTCGTGCCGGAGAGACTCGATCGCTTTCTCCATCCGCGTCTTAGCGTCCTGTATCTGCTCCTGGACCATGATTCAGACTCCGTCACTGCTCACTGTTCGTTGTTCGCTGTTCACTGTTCACTGCTCACTCGTCACGGGCGCCGGAGCTTCCTCAAGCACGGTCTCGAAATCGCCGACCTTCGTGCCGGCGTACTCGCCGGCGGCCACGCGCTCGATGCTTCGCGGCAGCCGCAAGTCGAACACGACGATCGGGAGAGAATTCTCCATGCAGAGTGACAGAGCGGTGGAGTCCATCACCTGCACGCGACGGTTCAAAGCGTCGAGGTAGGAGAGGGTCTGGAACTTGCGCGCGGACGGTTCCTTGAACGGGTCGGACTCGTAGACTCCGTCGACGTTCTTCTTCGCCATCAGGAGCACGTCGGCATCGATCTCGATGGCCCGCAGGGCAGCGGCCGTGTCGGTGGTCATGTAAGGGTTGCCTGTGCCGGCAGCGAAGATCACCACCCGCCCCTTCTCCAGGTGTCGCATCGCGCGACGGCGAATGTACGGCTCGGCGACGGACGTGACAGTGATAGCGGACTGCGTGCGCACGATCGTGCCGTTGCGCTCGAGGGCATCCTGGAGGAAGAGCGCGGATATGATCGTGGCGAGCATTCCGGCGTAGTCGGCTGTGGCCCGGTCCATTCCGGCGTCCTCCGCTTCCGATCCCCTTACGATATTTCCGCCCCCAACAACGATAGCAACTTCCACCCCCGCCCCCTGCACCTGGCCGACCTGGCCCGCGATGTTGTCAAGCATGGCGGGGTCTATCCCGTAGGGGAGATCGCCCTGGAGGGCTTCGCCGCTGAGCTTCAGCAGTATCCGCTTATAGGGGGGGGCTTTCGCCATTCTCCCTAGCGCCCCAGCTCGAAGCGCGAAAAGCGGCGCACACGGATGTTCTCCCCGGTCTTGCTGATCGTCTCGCTCACGAGGTCCTGGATGGTGCGCGACTCGTCCTGCAGGAACGGCTGGAGCAACAAAACGACCGCCTCCGGTTCTCCTTCGGCGCCGTTAGGCATCTCCTCAGACGAGACGTACAGCGGGTTGGCGCCTGCGACCTGCAGTGCGATCTGCTTCGCCAGCTTCCGGAAGTCCTCGGTCCGCGCCACGAAATCTGACTCACAGTTCAGCTCGACGAGCGCCCCGATGCGTTGATTGTGGTGGATATAGTGCGCGATCACCCCTTCAGACGTCGACCGCTCGGCGCGCTTGGCCATCGCCTCGAAGCCCTTCTGGCGAAGGATGTCCTTGGCCTTCTCGAAATCCCCGTCCGTCTCGTCGAGCGCCTTCTTGCAGTCGAGCATTCCGGCGCCTGTAAGGTCGCGCAGTTTCTTAACGTCTTCGCTGGAAATAGGCATCTGCGGGGCTTTCGTGGCTAGCCGGACTCGGCCGGGCTCGCCGTCTTATCGGGCTCGGCGGCCGCGGGTGCGGTGCCGGCCGGCACATCGGTTCCGGACTCGGTCTCAGACGCAGCTGCGGGACCCGCATCCGCCGCCTCATCACGCTCTTCCGCGACCTGGCTTGGGTACGGCTCATCGGGCGAGGCTATATAGCCACTTTCCGTATAGGCGCTGACCTCGACGTCTTCGGCCTCGAGCGCAGCTTGCTGAACATATTCGCGGGCCGTCAGGCCCTCGAGGACAACATCGGCCATGCGGGCGGTGATCAGCTTGATGGCTCGGATCGCGTCGTCGTTCGAGGGAATCGGATAGTCAATCACGTCCGGATTGCAGTTCGTGTCGACGAGGGCAACGATAGGGATGCCCATGCGGACGGCCTCAGCGACGGCAATGTCCTCTTTCGTGGTATCGACAATGTAGATCGCCCCGGGAAGAGCCGTCATCGCCTTGATGCCTCCGAGGTATCGGTTGAGGCGGGCCAGTTCTTCTTCCTGCTTCAGGCGCTCCTTCTTCGGCAAAAAGTCCATCTCGCCGCGCGCCTTCGCGTCTTCAGTGCGGACGAGGTAGTCGATACGGCCCTGGATGGTGGAAAAGTTGGTGAGAGTTCCGCCGAGCCAGCGGGTGGTGACGTACGGCATGCCACAGCGCTTGGCTTCGGATTCCATCGTCTCCTGAGCCTGGCGTTTGGTGCCGACGAAGAGGATGGTGCCGCCGTTTGAGACCAGGTCGCGGACGAAGTCGCAGGCGGCTTCTAGCCGGTCTACCGTTTGCTGGAGGTCAATAATGTGGATGCCGTTGCGCTCAGAGAAGATGAATTTGCGCATTTTGGGGTTCCACCTGCGGGTCTGATGACCGAAGTGGACCCCGGCCTCGAGCAAAGACTTCATGGATACGGCTGTTGCCAATAGTTGCTCCTTACGAAATACAGTTCAAACGTAGAGTATACCAGACCTATGAACGAATAATGATGTTGCGAGGCTATTCTAGCGTCTGCTATATTTGTGCTTAGAGGCTGTCCCGTCACGGGCGGGGCGGCTTTTGCTACCGAGGAGGTTGAACGAGGTGCCTGTTTACGAGTACAGGTGCGGCAGCGGCCATCATTACGAGAAGACGGAAGGTTTCGACGCGCCCCGAGAGCAATCGTGCCCGACCTGCGGGACAGTAGCGCGGCGACAGATCAGCCTGCCGGCCGTGATCTTCAAGGGCCCTGGGTTCTACAGCACGGATAACCGCGGCGGCCATCGGGGCCGAAACGGCCAATCGAGCGAGGCCGAGCCGGCCGGCGCCGCGAGCGATGGACACGGGCATTCGCATGACGGCGGCAGCCACAAAGAGGGCAGCGACAGCGGGTCCAAGGTGGAGGCCGCTTCGGACTAGACTCTTGTACGGTGGACATCAGGGCGCCCGTTGCAGGGCGGCTTGTCTCTTTTGTCATTCCGAGCCGAATGCTTCCGTCATAACCTCCGCAGCCGTCCCGCGCCCGCGCTCAATGGCGAAAACTCCCGGCGACAACTCGCGAGGAATCTTACGTTCCTCCGAGCCCGCGTCGGATCGCCTACAGCAGACACATCGCCCGTGGGAGCCCTACGCCGGTCCGCCGGCAAGGGTAAGCTGACTTCGTGCGAGTCGTGCTCCAACGCGTGAGCGGAGCTTCCGTCTCCGTCGATGGCCAGGTCGTGGGCTCCATCGGGCGCGGATTGCTCTTGCTTATCGGAGTCGCGGAAGGGGATTCGGACGCAGAAGCGAAGCATCTGGCGCAGAAGTGCGTGGAGATGCGGATCTTCTCCGACGACGATGGACGTTTCAACCTGTCTCTGCTCGATGTTCGAGGCGAGGCGCTCGTGGTGAGCCAGTTCACGCTGCTGGCGGACATCCGGCGCGGGCGCCGGCCGAGCTTCGCGGACGCTGCCGCGCCGGAGGCCGCGGAGCGACTCGTGGAGGCGTTCGCATCTGCGATTCGCGATGCCGGCGTCCGAGTCGAGACGGGACGCTTCGGAGCGAAGATGGCGGTGGAGCTGGTCAACGACGGCCCAGTCACGATCGTGATCGACAGCGCCGACCTGGACAGTCCGCGCAGGCAGTAACGGCGAGCGCGGCGGCCGCGTCTGATGTAACGAGAACGATACGCCGGCCATTACTTTGGGTGTTGACGTTCTTACGATTCTCTTATATTCTTCATACAATCACAGGAGAGCTGGCCAAAATGAAAGCTTATCGCGAGCCGGGAAGCGACAAGACAAGCGCCAGGACTAACGCCGGTATCATCTCCGGCTACATCGGGTTCATCTTCGGGGGACTGGTCGTTCTCATGATGGCCTCCGAGTTCGAGGCACTGCCGGCCGGCCAGGCCGCCGCCATAGTGCTCGTTCACATGGTCGCCGGCTACGCGATCGGCTGGCTGATCCAGCCCGTCATCGCGCGTCTTTTCCCGCAGGCGTAGCCGTCGGGCGCTCGCGCCTCCCGTCATTCTGAGCCTCCCTCACTCGGCTCACCCGTCGCGCTAAGATCACTCATCGCAAGAATCGTAGCGCCTGCCCTCAGAGCGAAGAATCTCGGCGGCTCCCCTACGGAACGCGCCACCCTCCACCTACCGCTCGATTCGCTTATCCGCTCTCTATTCGTTGACGATCTGCCTTCGCAGCCTCAACACGTCCACGCAATTCCAGTAGCACCCGCTCGGGCTCTTCGGGACGAAAGACAACGGGGAGCGCATAAGAAGTAAACCGACCGCCACCCAATTCAACGTGGTACTTCACTGAGATTTCGCCAGCCCGGGTCATTTCCGCGCTGGTAACGCCTGCGTAAGGAATGAAATGGCCGGTGCGATGGAATCGGACGTCACACACATGATCCTTGAAGATCACGCGGTGTGTCATTGAGAAATACAACATGTTGAGCGCACAAAAGATCGCCGCGAAGAACACTGCGAGTCCCACCCCCTCGACGACAGCGTCTTCGACGATCCCCATGACCACTATGTATATCGCGAGCGAGAGCGGAAGCAACCAGAGGAACGCCTTGAAGAGCGTTGGTTCTCGCAGTTTGTATTTGGCTCGCCTCATTTCCGCTGCAGGTTACGCCTGAACCTCCAAACTCATGTCCAGCGCCGGCGCCGAGTGTGTGATCGCCCCCATCGAGATGAAATCCACCCCCGTCTCCGCCACAGCACGGGCGCTCTCGAGCGTGATCCCGCCGGACGCCTCTAGCCCCGGGCGCGCCTCACGCCCCGCGGCGAACGCCACGACCTGCCGCATAGCATCAAGCGACATATTGTCGAGAAGCAGCTCCTCCGCGCCCGAGTCGAGGGCGCGCCGTGCCTCGCCCACGCTCGTAACCTCGATCTCAATCGGCGCCCCGGGATTCGCGCCGCGCGCTAGGCGAACGGCCTCGCCGATGTAGTCGGCCCGGGCCGGCAGTCGCGAGCGGAGCGCCGCGAGGTGGTTGTCCTTGATCAGCACGCCATCCGAGAGGTCCATCCGGTGGTTCGCCCCGCCTCCCATACGCACCGCGTACTTCTCCAGAGCCCGCAGCCCGGGCGTCGTCTTGCGGGTGTCGCGCAGGCGACAGTTCGTGCCCTCCAGCAATGCGACGACCGTCGCCGTCATACTCGCGACGCCACTGAGGTGCGCGAGGAAGTTCAACGCGACGCGCTCGCCTCTCAGGATGGACGCCAGATGACCTTCGATGGAGGCGATCGATTCCCCTGC
>WNGA01032104.1_pt1 | contig 11414 bp, 13 predicted proteins | sample 5400061 | NCBI WGS metagenome assembly WNGA01 (sample SAMN13153366, study PRJNA577476) | soil metagenome | isolation source: 100 cm soil or saprolite under grassland replicate 2 | place: USA:California | collected 2016-06-15
AGAATTCCGGAGGATTGCAGAGGCTGGCGGACGAAACGATCGCGGTATGGCGGGAACTGGGGTCGGATGTGCGAGGGCGGGTGATGGTTCACCTTCACACGCAGTGCGGGAACGGCGTGTACATGCCTGTCTGGACGGACCTGCTTGACCCGGCCGGAAGTGAGGAAACGGGGCCGTTGTGGACATCGCCGGACGTGTGGGTGTTTACCGCGGACCTACCGATCGAATGGCCGGGTGAGGTGTTGACGAACCGGCTCCTGGCGGAAGGCTGCACTCGGTTCGAGAACCACATCGTCGAGACCTCTGAAAACTAACCGGACTGTCTCTTGCCTGCCAACGCCCGCATCGGTTCCAGCAAGTCCGCCGGAACTTCAAGGTTCCCGTAGCCCGTTCCCACCAATAGATTGGGTTTGGCTTCTCCGTGGAAGTCGCTCCCACCGGTCACGAGGAGGTTTTGCTCTCGGGAGACGCTGCGGTAGCGATCCGTCTGTTGCTGGTTGTGGCTGCTGTAAAATGATTCGATGCCCATCAATCCGACGCCTTTCAGTGTCTCGCAGATTCGCTCAAAGGGTTCCTTGATTCGTGACGTGTAGACAGGGTGTGCCAGGATGGGGATCCCGCCTGTCTGCCTGATGAGACCGATGGCCTCGGCAGGCGGTGGGAGGCGACGCGCGATATACGCGGGCCCGCCATCCGCCAAGTATCGGTCGAAGGCCTCCGAAATGCTTCTCACGTAGCCCTTGCGGAGTAAGGCTTGGGCGATGTGAGGTCGGCCCACGGTAGCGGACCCCGCAGCCGCTTTTACCTCCGCATAATCTAATTCGCAACCCAGTTCGTTCAATCGCTGCACGATGAGGGGATTGCGATCCTCCCGGCTGGTCCAATACCTGTCTAAGGCGGGCTTCAGATGCGGGTCATCGGGATTGATGAAGTAGCCGAGGATATGGAGTTCGGTTTCTCCGTACGAGCAACTAATTTCGATGCCGGGAATGATTTCCACGCCCAGCCGTTCGCCCTCTATGTTCGCGCGAGACAGGCCAGCGACGGTATCGTGGTCCGTGACTGCCAGGGTTGAGACCCCCTGGCGCTTAGCCAGGCGCACCAATTCTTCTGGTGTCAGGCTGCCGTCCGAGGCGGTAGTGTGGGAATGGAGATCGATGCGGGACAAGATGTATTAACGCAAGCTTGGTTTGGCGGAGAGGGCGGGATTTGAACCCGCGACAGAGCTTTTGGCCCTGTGACGGTTTAGCAAACCGTTGCCTTCGGCCACTCGGCCACCTCTCCAAACCCAGCTTGCTCGACCCGGAGGCTCCCTAATTGAGCCGACGGGATAAAACCTCAAGTGATCTTTATCGGCATTTCGATCAAACGTCCCGGCTATTCCTTACCACTACCGCTGAGTAATCTTGAACACGACACGGCGGTTCTTCTCACGGCCATCCGGAGCGTCGTTCGATGCGATCGGCTGTGTTTCGCCGTGGCCTTGGGCAACGACCATGTTCTGCGGCAGACCATAGACCTGGAGCAGATACTGTCTGACGCTCTCCGCACGATCCTTGGACAGCTTCATGTTGGCCTCTGGAGATCCCACATTGTCGGTGTGGCCGGCGATCTCAATGATCCACTGGTCAGTCTTTCCTGCCTCCAGTGTCTTCTTGAACGCCCTGCCGGCTGCGTCCAACTGCTGGAAGGATTCAGGGCTCTTCAGTAGTATTGAGCCTGTCTCGAATTGCACATAAGTCGTGACTTCTCGTTTCTTCGAATCAAACCCAGGCCGGGGGGTTTTGGCCAATCCCCGCTTTTTAATGGTTTCAGCGGGGTCTGGATCAAAGAGCGCTGAAAACTCTTCCTCCGACACGAACTTGTCCGTGACGGGTTGCGCGGAAACGGTAGCAGACGCGCCGAACCCAACACCTACCGCTACCCCCCAGACCAGACACCCCTTCAATAGGATTTTGCTGAGTCCACGTATGGTACTCATAGACCCTGCCTCCCCTTACATGTACGGTAGCAAGAAGTAGCATACATGATTCGCACAACCGGCGCCAGGTTCTCTGCCCTTAACCAGTGGCTTCCGGGGCCTTCTCCAGCGCTGCTTGGAGCGCCTTCACCATTTCTTTGCCCCGCTGAAATCGCTCTTCCGGATCCTTGGCCAGGGCCTTCATGACGGCTTCGCTCAACGCATAGGGGATTTCCGACTTCAGATCTGCAGGCGGAACGGGCGTGTTCGGATCGAGGATTCCCATCATAACGTTCACGATGGTGTTCCCTGGGAAGGCTTTGATCCCTGTGAGCATTTCATAGAGCACGGCGCCCAGCGAGAAGAGGTCCGACCGTCCATCGACAACTTCACCGCGGCATTGTTCGGGAGACATATAGTGTGGCGTCCCTAAAACCGTCCTGGATTGCGTCGCGTTGGTTCCCTCGACCCTGGCTACGCCAAAGTCAACGACCTTGGGGGTCAGGGTGTCAGGGTCCACCAGGATGTTGGCCGGCTTGATGTCTCGGTGCACGACACCGGCTCGAGCGGCGCAGTCCAGACCTTCGGCCACTTGGCAGATGAAATTGACGATCTCCCGAATCGTCAATTTTCGCTCTTTCATGAGCGCATCAAGAGGCTTGCCCTTGATGAACTCCATGACGACATAAGGCATGCCGGTGTCCGGATCGTCACCGACGTCGTACACCGCGACGAGGTTGGGATGCTTCAGGGTGCGGATGATCTTGACTTCTCGGAGGAACCGCGTGATCTCCTCGGTGCGGGTGGATTCATCGCCGCCCTGGAAGAGCACTTTGACAGCGACGTCGAGTTCAAGGCGAGTATCCCAGCTTTTGTACATCGTGCCCATGGAGCCCTTGCCCAGGGTGCCGCGGATCTCGTAGTGGCCGATCATCTTTTTGTCAGTAGGCATGAGCCAAGAAACCCTTTATGGTGTGGCGGAGGGGGTAGGATTCGAACCCACGGAAGGCACAAGGCCTTCAACGGCTTTCAAGGCCGCCGCTTTCGTCCACTCAGCCACCCCTCCAAACCAAGCTAGCTCGACCCTTTCGTAATTCTCTCCATCCCGCCCATATACGGGCGTAGTGCCTCTGGAATGAGGACCGATCCGTCGGCCTGTTGGTAATTTTCCAGGATGGCCACGAACGTCCTGCCGATGGCCAAGCCTGAGCCATTCAGCGTATGCACGAAGTCGGATTTGCCATCCCTCCGTTTGTATCTGATGCCGGCTCGTCTGGCCTGGAAGGCTTCGAAGTTGCTGCACGATGAGATTTCGCGGAAGACGCCTTGCGAGGGCAGCCACACTTCGAGATCGTACGTCTTGGCTGCGGCAAAGCCCAGGTCGCCGGTGCATAACGAGACGACACGATAGTGCAGGTTCAGATGCTTGAGGACTTCCTCGGCGTGAGACGTCAAACGTTCCAGTTCATCATAGGATGTTTCGGGATGGCTGAAAGTCACCAGTTCAACCTTGTTGAACTGATGCTGCCGGATCAAGCCGCGCGTGTCTTTTCCGTACGAGCCGGCTTCCCGTCGGAAGCAGGGCGTGTAAGCGGTGTATTTCAGGGGGAGCAGGTCTTCGCTCAAAACTTCCTGTTGGTAGAGATTAGTCAACGGCACTTCCGCCGTCGGGATCAGGAAGTAGTCCTCATCCCTGAGGCGAAAAAGATCCTCCTCGAATTTGGGCAATTGGCCGGTGCCGGTCATGCTGGTCCGGTTCACCATGAAGGGAGGAAGGACTTCGCGATAGCCATACTCGCCGGTATGCAGGTCCAACATGAAATTGATCAGCGCCCGTTCCAGACGGGCACCCGCTCCGGTATAGACTACGAACCGGGCGCCGGTCATGCGGGCCGCCCGCGCGAAATCCAGAATGCCGAGGGATTCTCCGATGTCCCAATGCGGCTTGGCCGGGAATGCCAGCGCCGGCGGGGCGCCCCATCGCCGTACTTCCTGGTTCGCCGCTGGATCCGCGCCGGCGGGCACGGAGGAGTGGGGAATGTTGGGGATCCTGAGCGCGATGGCATTCAGTCGCTCTTCGCAGTCGCGCAGGGAGTCTTCGAGAGCTTTGATGCGATCGCCGACGTCCTTCATCTCCCGCACGAGGGAGTCGGACGGCTGCTTGTCCCGTTTGAGCGTGGCGATCCGGTCCGACACGGTCTTGCGCTGGTGTCGCAGCTCTTCCACCTTGGCGAGAAGGTCTCTGCGTTCTTGGTCCAGTTTGAGAAGTCCCTGCCAGTCGGTGTCCTGGCCACGGAGCCCAAGGCTGGCGCGGACTTTTTCAGCTTGCTCTCTGATGAGGCGGAGATCGAGCATAAACAGGGGCACTCTACATCGGCTTCCCGAACGAGTCAATGAATTGCGCCCTTCACGGGGGGCGCGTATAATGGCGCCCATGAGTGGATCGGCCTTGCTCCGCGTGGATGGACGCCGGCCGGACGAGCTCCGTCCGGTCAAGATCACCCGCAACTTCATCAAGCATGCGGAGGGCTCCGTCCTGTTCGAGATGGGGGACACCAAAGTGATCTGCACCGTGTCGGTGGAGGAAAAAGTCCCGCCGTTTCTCAGGGGCCAGAACCGCGGCTGCGGTGACCGATATGGATGAAATGGGGGAGCGGACCTTCTGGATTGACTGCGATGTGATTCAGGCGGACGGCGGGACACGCACGGCCTCGGTCACGGGGGCCTTTGTAGCCCTTGCCGATGCCATCGCCGTGGTCAGGGACAAGGGGCTGATCAAGAAGAATCCTCTCAAGGACTATCTGGCGGCGGTGAGCGTCGGGAAGGTGGGAGGAGAGTATTTGGCCGACTTGTGTTATGCCGAGGATTCACTGGCGGATGTGGATCTGAATCTGGTGATGACCGGCAAGGGCGAGTTTGTAGAAATACAGGGCACCGCCGAGCGCTGCGCCTTCTCGCAAGAGGAGTTGCACAAGTTTCTGACGTTGGGGTGGAGCGGCATCAAGGCGTTGGTCAAGATTCAGCAGGAACTCGTGGGAGAGCTGCGCTGATCACCGAACTGGTGGTGGCGACCGCCAATCGGCACAAGGTCGAGGAAATCCGTGCGATGCTGGCGGACCTCCCGATCGTGGTTCGATCGCTGGCCGAGTTCTCCGGGGCGCCGGAGGTGGTCGAAGACGGCGCGACGTACCGCGAGAATGCGCTCAAGAAAGCCCGGTCGGCCGCCAAGTTTACCGGCAAGCCGGCCTTGGCTGACGATACGGGTCTGGAAGTGGATGCGCTAGGAGGCCAGCCGGGTCTCTACTCAGCCCGGTTTGCGGGCGAGGGCTGCACGTTTCTGGATAACATCCGCAAGCTGCTGCATGTTCTGGAAGGTGTGCCGCCCGAGCGCCGAGGGGGACGGTTCCGGTGCGTGATTGCGCTGGTAACCCCCGGCGGGCGTGAGCAGGTGGTGGAAGGCGAGTTGCGCGGCCGGATCACCGACCGGCAGGCCGGCGGCGGGGGATTCGGGTACGATCCGGTCTTCAACGTGCCGGAGGTCGGCAGGACGCTGGCCGAGTTGACGGCCGATGAGAAGAACCGCATCAGTCACCGTGGACGCGCATTGGCGAAGGCAAGAGCCGTGATTCTGGCGGAATGACGTCGGGGCGTAGCGCAGCCTGGTAGCGCACCAGCTTTGGGAGCTGGCTGTCGGAGGTTCAAATCCTCTCGCCCCGACCAAACCTCGCTTGCGCGACCCGGAGCCTCCTTACAATGTGGCGACGGGAAAAAACCTTGATTTGATTCTTTCGATAGACGCGCCCGTAGCTCAGTTGGATAGAGCATCAGCCTTCTAAGCTGAGGGTCGCAGGTTCGATTCCTGCCGGGCGCACCAAATCTGTTCAACTTTGAATTGCGTTGCAAGAGGTCATTTGTATAACGAGTGCCAGCCAGGCAATATTGGGGGCGTGAATAGGCACTTGCAAGACTTCGAATTTCGATGGGCGTTCCTCGCCGTCGCTCTCGCGCTGACTCTCGTGATGCTGCCTGGCGCCGGCCATGCCGAAGAACGCGTCGCCGCTGCTGCAGCGGAACCTCAACCGCCGCTGCAGGCTCCCCAAACGCAATCACAAGTGCCGAAGACCACGCTTTCCTGGGAGACCCGGGAAGGCCGGAGCTACCTCATTCCCGGTCTCGAGATCATTGGATACATCTTCCTCCTCAACCAGTATGACCGACACTTCGCTCGTGACAAGGAAGCGTATCGTTCAGACGGCGATACGATCGGAAGGAACTTGACCGATTCGAAGTGGGTGATCGACAACGACCAGTTCGAAGTGAACCAGTTCCTCCATCCATACAGCGGCTCGATCTATTACGGCCTTGCGCGATCGGCTGGCCTCAACTTTTGGGAGTCGTTTCTTTATGCCGCGGCCGGCAGTTACATTTGGGAGATCGCGGGCGAGACCACTGCCCCTTCCATTAACGACCAGGTCAATACCACCTTCGGCGGAACCTTTTTGGGCGAGCCGCTGTTCCGGATGGCCAGCCTGCTGCTGGAAGGCGGACCTCCCACGTTCTGGCGGGAGCTCGGCGCCGCGATAATCTCGCCTCCTACCGGCTTCAACCGGCTCGTCTTCGGCAACCGGTTCGATGCCGTATACCCGAGCCGCGACCCGGCCATTTTTACGCGTTTTCAGGTCGGCGGGACGTTGACCTCGACCAGCCATAACATCTCGGACGACGTCATAGAAAATGGAGGGACGGCGGACTTTTCCCTGGCTTACGGGCTTCCCGGGAAGCCCGGCTATAGTTACTCGCGCCCGTTTGACTACTTTGATTTTCATTTCACTGCGGTCACTTCCAACACCTTTGAAAGCATTAACACCCGCGGCCTCCTGATCGGAACCGATTACGCGTCCGGTAATGCAACTCGGGGCATTTGGGGGCTCTACGGGAGCTATGACTACATATCGCCGCAAGTTTTTCGTGTTTCGAGCACGGCTCTCTCGCTCGGTACCACCTGGCAGACATGGCTTTCACGCTTAGTGGCGCTCCAGGGCACGGTCCTCGGTGGCGCCGGCTATGGGGCGGCGGGCAATGTCCACATAGCCGGGGATCGCGATTATCACTATGGCGCAACTCCGCAGGCGCTTCTCGCGCTCCGCCTCATCTTCGGCGACAGGGCCATGTTCGATCTCACAGGACGCGAATACTATGTCAGCGGTGTGGGTTCTCCTGAACCCCATGCATGGGAGAACATCATCCGGGGCGAGGCCTCGGCCATGCTGCGCATTTATGGCCGTCATGGTGTGGCGCTTCAGTATGTCGTATCCCATCGGGATGCGCACTATCCGTTCATCAATGCCAAGGACCAGACCGTGGGAACCCTCAGCCTCATGTATGTCTTCCTCGGAGGAAGCAGATTGGGCGCTGTCGAGTGGCGCGGTGAAGAGATCGGTCCTAGAGCATCAGCCTTCTAAACTGGTGGTCGCAGGTTCGATTCCTGCCGGGCGCGCCAAAAAGCAGGAAAGAAGTTGCTATTACGGAGCTAAATACGGTAAGTTTTTAGGGTTAACCTATGAAGATCTATCTCGCCAATCCGAGGGGTTTCTGCGCTGGCGTGGACCGCGCCATCGACATCGTGGAGCTGTCGCTCAAGGCCTATGGTGCGCCGATCTACGTCCGGCACGAGATCGTCCACAGCCGCCATGTTGTGAACTCGCTCAAATTAAAGGGAGCGGTGTTCGTCGAGGAGCTGAGCGAAGTTCCGGACGGCCAGACCGTGATCTTCAGCGCGCATGGCGTCGCCAAGTCCGTCTGGGAAGAGGCCAAGCGGCGGGGCTTGAAGATCATCGATGCGACGTGTCCACTCGTCATCAAGGTCCATAACGAGGTCAACCGTGATCATACCCAGGGCTACGAGTTGATCCTGATCGGACATGCCGGCCACCCGGAAGTGATCGGGACGCTCGGGCAGGTCCCGGACAAATTCCATCTTGTCAGTTCCGTGGAGGACGTGGAGAATTTACACGTTGAAAATCAGAAACAATTGTCCTACGTGACCCAAACCACGCTGAGCGTGGATGAGTGCCGGGACATCGTGGCCGCCCTGCATAAGCGATTCCCGAAGATCAAAGGCCCTCACCAGGAAGACATTTGCTACGCCACGCAGAACCGTCAGAATGCGGTCAAGAAACTGACGGAAATGGTGGATGTGATCCTGGTCATCGGATCGCCGAACAGCTCCAACTCGAACCGCTTGCGTGAATTGGGCGAGCATTGCGACGTCCCCTCTTACCTGATCGACTCGAGCGCCGATATTGATCCATCCTGGCTTAAAGGCATCAAGGCAGTCGGGATCTCGGCGGGCGCGTCGGCCCCTGAGGTGCTGGTCACCGAAGTCGTCGACTATCTCAGAGGACATGGAGGCGAGGTGGTTGAAGAGGTGACCGTGGTTGAAGAAGATGTCGAATTCCTGCTCCCCAAAGAGCTGATCTCCGCCGCTGAAATCACCCGGTCTTAGAGGAAGACACCGCGTGAGCGCAACGCGGGCATCCCGGTCAAACGGAAACAAACGCTCTCCCCGGCAGCGACCAAGACGGCGCCCGATTCCCGTTCCTTCCCTTCTGAAGCGCAAATTCCGTGAGCGTCTTCTCAAGTGGTATGCCCATCATGGCCGCGATCTTCCCTGGCGCGAAACGGCCGAGCCTTATGAGATCCTGGTTTCTGAGATCATGCTGCAGCAGACTCAGGTGGACCGCGTGCTCCCCAAATACCGGGAGTGGCTGACCAAATACCCCACGATGGAAGATCTGGCTGAGGCCCCCCTTTCGGAAGTGAAGAAAACCTGGTATCCCCTCGGCTACAACATTCGCCCGGTCCGCCTCCATGCGATTGCGCGTGAGTCGGTCGCCACCTACGGCGGGACGCTGCCCAGGGATCCCGATCGTCTGCAGGCGTTCAAAGGCATCGGTCGCTACACGGCCGGCGCCATTCGTGCGTTCGCGTTTCGGGAAGATGCGCCGATTTTGGACACCAACGTGATGCGGGTGCTCCATCGGATATTTGTGGGAAAGGGCGACCCGAAGAAGCAGAAGACCGTCTTGTGGGACCTTTCGGCGGCGATGGTCCCCAAGGGCAAGGGGTACGACTTTAATCAGGCTTTGATGGATTTCGGCGCCATGGTCTGCGCTGCCCGTGATCCCTATTGCCTGCTCTGTCCGATGAAGGATTTCTGCAAGACCTATCCATTTAAAACGGGGGCGGGTCGCTAGTGGCGCGCGCCGAGCCCATCCAAGTTGCGGCAGCCCTGATTGTCCATGAGGGGCGCTACCTGATCACCCGCAGAAAGGCGGGTGTCCACTTAGAAGGGCTCTGGGAATTTCCGGGGGGCAAGCGGGAACGAGGCGAGTCCCTGGTCGAATGTCTTCGTCGGGAAGTACGCGAGGAACTCGGCATCGAGGTCACCGGCCCGGTATTGTTCCAGATCATTCGGCATGATTATCCGGAGAAGGCGGTCGAACTACATTTCTTTCGGTGCTCGATTCAGGACGGACACCCTCGCCCCTTAGGCTGCGACGACCTCCGCTGGGTGACGCCGGAGGAGCTCCCCCGCTTTCCCTTGCCGCCCGCCGACCGGCCTCTGGTACAAGCGCTGCAGGGCAAAGGGCGGAAAAATTCATGAAAGTGGTGCTAGACATCGAAACAGTCCAGGCGCCCAAAGAAGAGTGGGCCAAGCTGGCGAGTATCGAACTCGCGACGAGTGAGGATCTGCTGGAGGCCGGAGAAGCCGCACAGCAAGAGAAGGACTACGAGCGGTCCTCGTTCGATGGGACCTTCAGCCGGATCGTTTGCATCGGCACGATCGTCTTCTCGGACGCGATGGAACCGCAGGGGGCGACGGCTTGGTACGGCGGTAGGGAGAAAGAGCTGCTTCAGCAATTCTGGGCGTGGATGGCAAATGCCAGACCGACTCTCTTCATCACGCACAACGGCCTCGGCTTCGATCTACCATTCCTCAAAAAACGGTCGATCATCCATCAGGTCAAGCCGACTGTCGAGATCAGCCTGGCCAAGTTCCGGACGGAGCCGGTCTACGATACGATGGCCGTATGGTCCAATTGGGAAGGCCGTGGCGGCGTCAAACTGGATGTGTTGGCGCGCGTGGTTGAAGTCAGCTGATGGTGGCGGGTCCTGCCACCGGTTTCCCCCGCCTAAACGGGCTTTGCTGATTTCGGATAGACTTGCGTGAAAGGGTGGACTTCGTAGCGGGCGAAGACGCCCTGGGTAACGTAGGGATCGCCTGCCGCGAACGTCTTGGCTTCCTCCAGCGAGGAGGCTTCGATGACGATCAGGCTACCGGCCCCGTCGGTGAGCGGCCCGGCCAGGATCACTTTCCCGGCTTTGTTCAGAGGATCCATTCTGTCGAGGTGAGCTTGGCGATGCAGCTTACGTTTGGTTTGACCGTCCGGGCCGTCGTACCCGATGATGACGAAGATCACATGTCGCTCTCGGTCAGCGTCTCGATGGGCTTGCGGCCGGCATACCCGTCCTCGACCTCGTGCCAGAAGTTGATTTCCTGTTCGCCCAGCTTCCAGCAGAGGTAGACGACACGATCATCCAACAGATAGGGAAAGTCGCAGAGGCCGATGTCCAGGTCCTTGACCAGGACGCCCATCTCCTGAATGGCTTCCACGCTGTCGCTGATCCGCTCGAGGGCGCGGATGTAGCGGGGGCCGGCGATGCTGCCCCCGTTGGCCTGGGCATTGGCGCTGGCCCGCTTGATCTCCCCATGGCTATAGACCAAGACTTCCTTATCCTTCTTGACGGCCAGAAGCTGCTCCTCGAGTTGGGGGAGTAGTTGTTTGGCTTCAACCAGTGTGAACGTGCGGCCTTCCATAGGGCTCTTCAGTTCTCAATGAAACCAAAGCGGTTGATCGGTTAGAGAGTTTTGATTCCATCCGGTACGGGTATCAACATCTGCTCATAGGGAGGTAAGGGAGCAATATGTCCCAAGCGACGACAACCAGAGAGACGGTCATGTATCTGGCCCAGTTGAAACAGCGGAATATCACCGAACTGAACGAGGTCGCCAAGGAGCTGAAGATCGACGGAGCCGCGAATCTCCGCAAGCAGGAGTTGATCTTCGCCATCCTTCAGGCCCAGACCGAAAAGAACGGGATCATCTACGGCGAAGGAGTACTGGAGACGCTCCCGGACGGCTTCGGATTTCTCCGCGCTCCCGATTCCAATTACCTCCCCGGCCCGGACGATATCTATATCTCTCCCTCCCAGATTCGGCGATTCAATCTGCGCACTGGCGACATCGTCTCCGGCCAGATCCGCCCGCCCAAAGAGAGCGAGCGTTATTTCGCCCTCCTCAAGGTCGAAAAGATCAACTTCGAGGACCCGGAAATCGCCTGCGACAAGATTCTCTTCGACAACCTCACGCCCCTCTATCCCGAGGAGCGAA
>WNGA01011692.1_pt1 | contig 11413 bp, 11 predicted proteins | sample 5400061 | NCBI WGS metagenome assembly WNGA01 (sample SAMN13153366, study PRJNA577476) | soil metagenome | isolation source: 100 cm soil or saprolite under grassland replicate 2 | place: USA:California | collected 2016-06-15
CTCGCGAGCTTTGCGACCGGCGACGCAGAGGAATTGGCCGCCAAGCTCCAGGCGCTACTCGCCCTGCCGGCGGACACACGGACGGAGCTCGGCCTTGCGGCACGCCGAGCGGCGGTCGAACGATGGAGCTGGAGCAGCGTCGCCGCACGGCTGCTGGAGCCCTTCGAGTAACGCTGCAGGCGCTTGGATCCCTTCATTTACGCTAGTTAGATGGGCGATCAACAGCGACGGAGTCCCGACGAGCAGATCCGCTTCGCGTACGAGGCGTTCGAGTCGGGACAGGATTTCACGGTCGCAGTGGAGGAGGAGTTCGCGCTGCTCGATTCGGAGACGCTCGAGCTGTCGAACCGCTTCGAGGAGCTGAAGGCGGGCGCGGCAGGCACTGAGCTGGACGACCACCTCGTCGGTGAGCTGATCGCGTCGGAAATCGAAGTGAAGACTGGGCGTTGCGCCAACTTCGGCGAGGCCGCCGCGCGCATGGCCGAGCGGCGCTCAGGGCTGGCAGAGCTCGCCGACAGGTTCGGAGTCGGACTTGCGTGCACGGGGACGCACCCGTGGAGCCGTTGGCAGGACCAGCGCATCATCGACACGCCGCACTACCGCCGCAACAACGAGATCCTTCAATACGTCGTGTGGCGCAACAACAGCTTCGGGATCCATGCGCATATCGGGATCCGCGGCGCGGACCGCGCAATCGCTGTCTGCAACGCCTTCCGCAACGTTCTACCCGAGCTCCTCGCGCTCTCGGCAAGCTCTCCCTTTGTCGAGGACTGCGTCACCGGCCTGCACTCGGCGCGCACGGAGATCTTCACGAAGATGTTCCCGCGTTGCGGAGTTCCAGACGCCTACGACGGCTGGCGTGCCTATGAGGAGTACGTTCGCTTCCTCTACGCGACCGGCTCGATCGACGAGCACACGCAGGTCTGGTGGAGCGTGCGCCCGCATCTCGCCTTTCCGACGGTGGAGGTCCGGATCTGTGACGCGCAGCCCGACCTCGGCGACGCCCAGTCGCTCGCTGCGCTGATTCATGCCCTCGGCGCACGCTTCGCCCGCGCGCTCGATGAGGGTGAGGCCGTTCCGAACCTGCCGCACCGGCTGATCGAGGAGAACCTCTGGCGCGCGATTCGCTACGGGCTCACCGACGGCCTGATCGACTTCGAGCGCGGGGAGGTCGTGCCCGCCCGCGCCAGGATCGAGTCCCTGATCGAGTGGGTGCTGCCGGTCGCAGAGGAGATCGGCGCTGCACCGTACTTGCGCGTGCCGGAGGCGAACTCGGCGGAGCGCCAGTACGCGCGCTTGGAGGAGCTCGGCTCGCCCCGTGACGTCTTCGCCGAGCTCGTGCGCCGGCCGCGGGAGCTCGTCAGTGGCTGAAGCGGTCGAGGGCATCGGCGGCGTCTTCTTCCGCAGCCGCAATCCCGACGACTTGCGGGCGTGGTACGCGACGCACCTCGGGATCGACATGGAGGAGTACGGGACGACGTTTACGGCGAAGGACGGTGACCAGACCGTCTGGGCGCCGTTTCGCGCCGATACGGACTACTTCGGACGCGACGACCAGCAGCTGATGGTCAACTTCCGCGTCAGAGACCTCGACGCAATGCTGGCGCAGCTGCGCGCCGCCGGAGTCGACGTCGACGATCGGGTCGCTGACCATGAGTACGGCCGCTTCGGTTGGGCGACAGATCACGAAGGCAACCGCTTCGAGCTCTGGGAGCCGGCGTGAGCGAAGAAGAAACCCAAGGGGCCTCGGACGCCGAGCTCCTGCGGCAGCTCGAGGAGGAGCTGAAGAAGCTCAAGGTCTCGGACCTGCTGGTGCAGACCCTCTACACGGTGTCGTCCCTCGGCTACCGCAAGCTCTCCGCAGAGGACCGCGACTTGGAACAGGCGCGGCTCGCGATCGAGGCGCTGCGCGCACTCCTTCCCGTTCTCGAGAGCTCAGTCGGCGAGGACGTGGTTCGCGACTTCAAGCAGGTGACTTCGAACCTTCAGCTCGCGTATGCGGATGCGGCGAAGGAAACGAGCGAAGAGCCACCCGCCTAGAGACATCCCTCGTCGATTACCGAGTCGAGCGCGGGCACTCCGCAACTGGTCCAGATCCAGGTCGAGGGAGTTCCCCGATGATCGACGACCGCCCGCGACCTAGCGTCGAGCCCATACGGACGCGGCAGCATCACACCGGTTTGCCGCGGCGACAGGCAAGGAGTGATTTCGATGAGCAAGCACCTGATCGTCATGGCGATCGTCGTGGCGGGGATCGTCGTGGCGTCTGCGGCCGCCGCGCCCGGCAGGCTGGATCTCGGCTTCGGCAACGGCGGCGTTGTGGTGACTGCGACCGCTCCTGACGCCGGCGCCGATTTCCAGAACGGCCTCGCGATTCAGCGCGACGGCCGGATCCTCGTCGGCGGGGTCTCCGAGCTGGGGCCTGCTGCGGGCGGCCTCCAGTGGCGGATCTCGCGCTATACGCGCAAAGGCGCGCTGGACACCAGCTTCGGCAACGGCGGGACGATGACGACGAGCGCGTCGAGCGCGGGCGGTGATGACGAGCACGTCTGGGGACTCGCGCTGCAGCCGGACAGCAAGATCGTGGCCGCCGGCGAGGCCGTGACCGCGACCGGCGGTTTCGACGTCGCGCTCGCGCGCTTCAACCCCAACGGCACGCTCGACACGAGCTTCGGCACCGGCGGGAAGGTCACGACCGCGATTGGTCCCGGCGCCAGAAGGGACAATGCGTTCCAAGTGGGGGTCGTCGACGACGGGAAGATCTTGGTTGCGGGCTTTGCTGACATGGGCCCCGGCGCCGGGGGCCGGAATTTCATGCTCGCCCGATACAACCCCGACGGCACGCTCGACGGCACATTCGGAAGCGGCGGCATCGTCATCATGCTCGTCGCTCCCGGTGACAGCCGCGACCAGGTCGATACGAACGGGATGGTGATCGACCCCGCCGGGAGGATCATCGTCGGTGGTGGGGCGAACATGGGTACCGGCGCCGGCGGCTTGAACTTTGCGCTCGCGCGCTACTACTCCGACGGGTCATTGGACAGCTCGTTCGGCGGCGACGGCGTCGTGACGACGGGGATGGCGTCCGGCGACAACCTCGATGTCGTTAGCGGCGTCGCGATCGATGAGAACGGCAAGATCGTGGCCGTGCCGATACGGGAGGTTTCATCTTCGATCTCGCGCTCGTCCGCTACAACCCCGACGGGTCGCTCGATACCTCCTTCGGCACCGGCGGAAAGGTCACGACCAACGTCGGTCCCGGTAACAGCGATGACGACCACGAGGATCTCGTGATCCAGCCGTCAGGGAAGATCCTCGTCGGCGGCGGAACTGCGGCTACCGCCCTCCTGACCGACAGCAACTTCCTGGTCGCGCGCTACAACTGGGACGGCACGCTCGACGATTCGTTCGGGAGCGGAGGCTTCGTCACCACACCGACAGCTCCGGGCAACGCCGACGACGAGATCTACGACATCGCGCTCTGGGGCGACGCGAAGCTGGTCGCGACAGGTGAATGCGACCAGCCCTCGACCGGTCGAGACGTCTGCCTCGCCCGCTACAAGGTCGGCGAGAGCGACTAAGGGTTTTGGGGGCGTCGAAGACGGCCCCCAACCCATCACGCGGCGGCTTTAAGGCCCCATGTGATAAAAACCTGCCCGCGCCGGGGACACTCGGCGCGGACTCTGTGAGGGGGTAGAAACGCTGATCGTCGGGAGCTTCTTCAACGACCACGCGGTGCTGTTCGCGCTGATCTGCGCCGGCGTGGCCGTTGCGTACGGAATCGGATTGACCGTCTGGATCCTCCGGCAGCCGGACGGCAACGAGCGCATGCGCGAGATCGCCCGCGCCGTGCAGGAGGGGGCCGCCGCCTATCTGCGCAGGCAGTACATGACCATCGGCGCCGTCTCGATCGTGCCGTTCCTGCTGCTCGGCCTCTACCACCAGCTCGGCTGGGGAACCGCGTTCGGCTTCCTCGTCGGCGCGGTCCTGTCCGCGGCGGCCGGGTTCATCGGCATGAACGTCGCCGTGCGCTCGAACGTGCGCACCGCAGAGGCGGCCCGGCACGGGCTGAAGCCGGCCCTCAACGTCGCGTTTCGGGCCGGCTCGGTCACCGGGCTGTTCGTCGTGGGGCTCGGCCTGTTCGGAGTCGCGGGGTACTACTGGGTCCTCACCGACTGGCTCAACCATTCCCAGGACTCGGCCATCCACGATCTCGTCGGCCTCGCCTTCGGCGGCTCCCTGATCTCGGTCTTCGCGCGACTCGGCGGGGGCATCTACACGAAGGCTGCGGACGTCGGCGCCGATCTCGTCGGGAAGATCGAGGCCGGCATCCCCGAGGACGACCCGCGCAATCCGGCGGTGATCGCGGACAACGTCGGCGACAACGTCGGCGACTGTGCGGGGATGGCGGCGGACCTCTTCGAGACGTACGCCGTCACCGCGGTCGCGGTGATGCTGCTCGGCACTCAGTTCCCGTCGAGCCGACTCGCGCTCTTCCCGCTCGCGCTCGGGGGCATGTCGATTCTCGCGTCGGTGATCGGGACGATGTTCGCGCGCGTGGGGAAGCGTGGCTCGATCATGAATGCGCTCTATCTCGCCGTACTGGTAGCGACAGTGCTGTCGGCGATTGGATTCATCCCCGTCACGCTGGCCTTCGACGGAGGAAAGTTCAGCTTCACCGATCTCTACGCTTCCGCGCTCGTCGGTCTCGTCGTCACGTTCCTGCTCGTGGCGATCACCGAGTACTACACCGGCACGCGCTGGGGGCCGGTGAAGTCGATCTCGTCGGCTTCCCAGACCGGGCACGCGACGAACATCATCTCGGGCCTCGCCGTCGGGATGCAGGCGACCGCGCTGCCCGTCGTCGTGATTGCCGCGGGGATTCTGGTCGCACATCACTTCGCAGGGCTCTACGGGATCGGCGTCGCCGTGATGGCGCAGCTCTCGATGACGGGGCTGATCGTCGCCCTCGACGCGTACGGCCCGGTCACGGACAACGCGGGCGGTATCGCGGAGATGGCGGACCTCGACGAGTCGGTGCGTGCGATCACCGATCCCCTCGACGCGGTTGGCAACACGACGAAGGCGGTGACGAAGGGTTACGCGATCGGCTCGGCCGCGCTTGCAGCCCTCGTCCTCTTCGACTCGTACACGACGGGGCTCGCGGACGAAGGTCTCTCCTCGACGTTCAACCTGAACGACGCGTGGGTGATCGCCGGTCTCTTCATCGGCGGCTTGATGCCCTTCCTGTTCGCGTCGCTCGCCATGCAGGCAGTCGGGCGCGTCGGCGGCGAGGTCGTGACTGAGGTGCGGCGCCAGTTTCGCGAGATCCCCGGGATCATGGAGGGAACGACGCGTCCGGAGTACGGTCGCGCGATCGACATCGTGACCGGCTCGGCGATCCGGGAGATGCTGCTGCCTGCGCTGATTCCGATCCTGTTCCCCATCGTCGTCGGAATCATCAACGCGCGCATGCTCGGCGGACTGCTGATCGGCACGATCGTGACGGGGCTCTTCCTCGCGATCGCGATGACCTCCGGCGGTGGCGCGTGGGACAACGCGAAGAAGCTGATCGAGGACGGCGCCTACGGGGGCAAGGGCTCGGAGGCCCACGCCGCCTCCGTGACCGGGGACACGGTCGGCGACCCGTACAAGGACACGGCGGGACCGGCCATCAACCCGATGATCAAGATCGCCAACATCGTGGCGATCCTCATCATCCCGCTGATCGTCTCGATTCACGGCTAGAACCTGACCTGACCGTCGCCTTGCCGCGGTCTTGAACCGTCGCCCGGCACAGCCGATGATCAGCTCGTGCGCCCCCGTCGGCGGTCGCTCTTCTTCGCGGCTCTCTGGGCGCGTTGCTTTGCGTCGCCGTCGCGCCCCGGGAAATGGGTCGAACCCGAGACAAGCGGCGTCCGCGTCTGGACGATTCACTACCGGACGCGCGACGGCTTCCGCAGCGCGGCTTATGTGATCCTCCCGGGCTGGTACGGACCTCACGACAACCCGCCGTTCCCCTTGGTGATCTCACCGCACGGCCGCGGTCTGTCCGGGCGCGCCAACGTCCACCGCTGGGGCGACCTTCCCTCCGACGGCGAGTTCGCGGTCGTGAATCCCGACGGCCACGGCAGGGTCCTGCGGCTCTACTCCTGGGGATACCCGGGCCAGATCGACGATCTCGCGCGGATGCCCGAGATCGTCGAGCACGCCCTGCCCTGGCTGCGTATCGACCGGGCCCGGGTCTACGCCTTCGGCGCAAGTATGGGAGGGCAGGAGACACTGCTGCTGGCTGCCCGCCACCCCTCGTTGCTCGCCGGAGCGGCGGCGTTCGACCCGGTCACGGACCTCGCACGGAGGTACTGCGAGTTCTCGGACGTTCCTTGTAACGCGGAGTGCGCGCGGCGCTGGGGAGCTCCAATCGGCGCAGGCCTGCAGACGCTCGCCCGGGAGGAGATCGGCGGCACCCCCGCGACGGCGCGGAGTGCCTACGCCGCCCGGAGCCCGATCACCTACTCACGACGGCTCGCCGACTCGGGCGTGCCGCTGGAGCTCTGGTGGAGCAGGAAGGACCGGATCGTGATGGACCAGCGGCACCAGTCGGTCTCCCTGCTGCGGGCACTCCTCCGCCTCAATCCCTGGGCACCTGTCCACGGCGTCGCCGGGTCCTGGCGCCATTCGTACGACATGCGCGAGTACGCGCTGCTCATGCCGGCGCTGCGCCGTTTCGACCTGTTGCCCAAGTAGCCTGCCCACGTGGGAACGCAGGCGACCGAGCCGCTCCGCCGCGGTAGGAGGCGTCGCCAGCAGCGGCTCGAGCGGGTGCTCGGGACGCCGGCGCTCTTCGCGACTGCGTACGGCAACGTCGGCTCGTCGATCTATTACGCACTGGGCCTCGTCGCGGGAATCGCGCTCGGTCTCACGCCGCTCGTCTTCGTCATCAGTGGCCTGATCTTCGCCGCGACGGCCGCGACGTACGCGGAGGGCACGGTCCGCTTTCCGGAGGCCGGTGGTTCGTCCAGCTTCGCGCGCCACGCCTTCAACGAGCTCGTCTCCTTTGGGGCCGCCTGGGCGCAGATGCTCAACTACATCATCACGATCGCCATCTCGGCGTTCTTCGTCCCACACTACCTCTCGATCTTCTGGGGCCCGCTGCGCGAGAACCCGTGGGACGTCGTCGGCGGTGCGGCCGTCGTCGCCGTCCTCGTGGGGCTCAACATCGTCGGGATCAAGGAGGCGGCGCGCCTCAACATCTTCCTCGCGTTCGCCGACTTCGCGACGCAGCTCCTGCTCGTCCTGATCGGATTCGCGCTCGTCTTCCACCCACACATCGTCTTCTCCGCGAACCTGCACTGGGGCGTCGCGCCGACCTGGAGCGCGTTCTTGCTCGCGATCCCGATCGCGATGATCGCGTACACCGGGATCGAGACGGTCTCGAACCTCGCCGAGGAGGCCCGCGATCCGCCGCGGGACATTCCCCGCTCGATCAGCTGGGTGGCGGGAGCCGTCTTCGCCATCTACTTCACGTTGCCGCTGATCGCGCTCTCCGCGCTTCCCGTGGAGAAGACCAAGAGCGGCTACCAGACGCTGCTGGGCCTGCCTCCGGACCAGGGTGGCTTCGAGAACGATCCGGTGCTCGGACTCGTCCAGCACCTTGGCCTGCATGGCCAGGTGCTTCAGGCGGCAAAGATCTACGTCGGGATCCTCGCGGCCACGATCCTCGTGATCGCCACGAACGCCGGCGTGATCGGAGCGTCCCGGATCACCTACGCGATGGCGAGCTACCGCCAGCTCCCGGGAGTCTTTCGCCGGCTCCACCCGCGCTTCAAGACGCCGTGGCTGGCGCTCGTCGTCTTCGCGGGACTCATCTCGATCGTGGTTCTGCTCCCGGGGCAGACCGCTTTTCTCGGTGACATGTACGCGTTCGGCGCGATGCTCTCCTTCACGATCGCCCACATTGCCGTGATCGCGCTCCGGATCAAGGATCGGGACCCGGAGTCGTTCAAGGTCTGGCCGAGCGTGCGCGTGCGCGGTGTCGACTGGCCGCTGTTCGCGCTGTTCGGCGGGTTCGGCACGGGAGCCGCCTGGTTCGTCGTCGTCGTCCAGAAGCCCGGGCCGCGCTGGGCGGGGCTCGGCTGGCTCGCCGCCGGGCTGATCATGTACCTCGCGTACCGCCGCTTCGTGCTCCGTGCACCAGCGACGGTCACACTTCGCGCACCGATCCTGATCGGCCCGGCTGCCGCACTCGAGTATCGCAACATCCTCGTGCCGGTGAAACCCGGGAGGTTGTCGGAGGAGGCGATCGACCTCGCCTGCAGCCTCGCGGCCGACCGCGGCGCCACGCTCGCGGCGGTCAGCGTCGTGGTCGTCCCGCTCGAGCTCCCGATCGACTCGCGTCTCGACGAGGAGGAAGCGAGAGCCGACGAGGCGCTCGACGCCGCTGCGGCGATCGCCGAGCTCTACGGCCTCGACGTGACGGAGCGGCTGCTCCGCGACCGCCATGCGGGACGCGCGATCGTCGACGAGGCCACGCGCCGGCAGAGCGAGATCATCGTCATGGGCGCGCCGCGCGCCGGGCGCCGCGCGCTCTTCAGCGATACCGTCGACTTCGTGCTCAAGCACGCTCCCTGTCGTGTGATGGTCGCTGCCGCCCGGAAGGCCGCTTGAACCTCTACCGGTACGGCGTCGGCGTCTTTGCCGTCACTTTCGTCGGGATTGGGATCGCCCTCGTGGCCGTGACGGCGGCCCGGGGCGGAGGTCTCGCGGGCTATGTCATGGGCGTCCTCTTCGTCGGGCTCGGGGCGGGACGGATCTACCTGCTCCGAAGCCGGCGTTAACCTCAGCCAGTGGCGCGGAAGCTGCCTCGTCTCCAGCGTGTCCTGGACGCGCCCGCACTCTTCTCGATCGCCTACGGGGAGATCGCCTCCTCGATCTACTTCGCGCTCGGGATCATCGCGCTGCACGCGCTCGGATTTGCGCCCGCTCTCTTGCTCGCCGCAGGGCTGCTGTTCTTGCTCGTGTCCCTCTCTTACGCGGAAGGCACGGCGGCGATCCGCGAGACCGGCGGTGCCGCGACCTTCGTGCGCATCGCCTTCAACGACTTCTGGGGCTTCGTCACCGGCTGGGTCCTGTTCCTCGACTACCTGATCGTGATCGCGCTGTCTGCGCTGTTCCTTCCGCATTACGTCGCGGGCGCCCTGTTCACCAAGGTCCATCGTCCCTGGGACGTCGTGATCGGCTGCGGGGTGATCGCCGGGATCGCCGTCGTCCGCCTCGTCCACCGGACGCGCCTGCACCGGTGGGCGCTGATCGTCGCGCTCGTCGATCTGGTGACGCAGCTCCTGCTGATCGCGCTCGGGCTGGCCCTGCTCTTCTCGCCCGACGCGCTGACAGCCGGAACGTCGCTCGGGGTGACGCCGAGCTGGCACTCGATCGCGTTCGCGGTTCCGCTTGCAATGCTCGCGTACACCGGCCTGGAGACCGTGGCCAACCTCGCGGAGGAGACGCGGCGCCCGGGCCGCGACCTACCCCGCAGCCTCTTCGGCGCGATCGGGCTCGTGGTCGTTCTCTACGTCGCGATCGCAGTGGTCGGGCTGTCCGCCTTCCCGGCGAGGCACGGCACGCTCCTCGGGAGCAACTGGTTGCGCGCACCGCTCGTCGGCATCGCCGCCCAGATCCGCGAGCACGTCCCGTCGTTCGTCGGCGATCCGCTCCAGGTGTTCGTGGGCGTCTCAGGTGCGTTGATCCTGCTCACTGCGGCGACGACGTCGATTTCCGGCTTCGGCCGGCTCGCGTACTCGCTGGGTGAGCACGGCCAGCTGCCGCGCCGCTTCGGGATGCTCAGGGCGCGGACGCTCGTGGCGCCGCAGTCGATCGTTGCTGCGGCGGTGATCTCGATCGCCCTGCTCGCCGGGACCTCCTGGCTCGCGCACCCGGTGTTCTTCCTCGCGAGCCTCTTCAGCTTCGGGGTCCTGCTCGCCTTCACGGCTGCGCAGCTCGCCGTGATCAAGCTGCGGATCACCGACCCGGGCCGGCGGCGGCCGTACCGCGTGCCCTTGACCGTCGGCCGCATCCCGGTCCCGTCTGTCGTCGGAGCCGTCCTGACGTTCGCGGTCTGGATCGTCGCCATTGCGACGCATCCCGGCGCCCGGTACGCGGGGCCGGGGTGGCTCGCCGCCGGACTCGTCGTCTACGTCGCTGTGCGCAGGTCGCGAGGCGAGCGGCTGACCGCGCGTGTCGTGTCGGCCGACGAGCACCGCGGGCTTGCCGAGGCGGAGTTCTCGCGGATCCTTGTGCCCATGAAGCTCGGTGAGATCGGCGAAGAGATGGTCGCCACGGCCGTCAAGCTGGCCCAGGAGCGCGGAGCGCAGGTTGAGGCCTTGCACGTCATCCGCGTGTCGCTCGATCTTCCGCTCGACGCCCACCTGGCCGAGGAGGAGGAGCAGGCGGAGGCGTCCATCGCCGAGGCCAGGCTCCTCGGCGCAGACCACGGCGTGATCGTGGAGGGCCGAATCGTCCGGGCGCGCTCGATCGGCCAGGCGATCGTCGACGAGGCGCAGGCGACCGGGGCGGACCTGATCGTCCTGGGCTCCTCGCCCCGGTGGCGCAGGCAGTCCCGGTTCTTCTCTCCCACGGTGGACTATGTGCTGAAGAAGGCTCCCAGCGAAGTGCTAATCGTGGCGTTCCCTCAGGGAGTTCTGGAGGGTGACGGCGGAGACGGGGCCGTGACCTGAGCATTGACTTCCGAGCTAGGCTGAGTCCGTGAAGCTCATCGTCATCGGCTGTGGCCGGGTGGGCTCGACGATCGCCAAGCGTTTCGCCTCCGAAGGCTGGGACGTGACTGCGATCGACGAGAAGGAGTCCGCCCTCAACCGCCTGGGAGAACACTGGGCCGGCGGGTTCATCGTCGGCCACGGTATGGACACGGCCATCCTGCGCGAGGCCGGGATCGAAGAGGCCGACTCCGTCGTCGTCGCCACGGACGGCGACAACACCAACCTGATCATCGGCCAGGTCGCCCAGAAGCGCTTCGGGATCGACTGCACCGTCGTCCGCATCCTCGATCCGGCTCGCGCCGAGTTCTACAGCGAGCGAGGGCTGCGGACGGTCTGTCCGACCTCGACCGCGATCGACGCACTGACCGAGGCCGTGCGGACCTGCGCGGTCCCGCAACAAGAGGAGGTTCGCGCCTAGCGTGTACGTCCTGATCGCAGGCGGCGGCAAGGCGGGCGCGAACGTCATGCGCACACTGCTGCGCAACTCGCACGAGGCGACGATCATCGAGCAGGAGCGGGACCGATTCGAACGTCTGGAAGCTGAGTTTGAGCACCAGGCGATGCACGGCGACGCGACCGAGCTCTTCGTGCTCGAGAAGGCCGGGATCAAGCGACCGCCGGATCTCGTCCTCGCCCTG
>WNGA01013589.1_pt1 | contig 11412 bp, 9 predicted proteins | sample 5400061 | NCBI WGS metagenome assembly WNGA01 (sample SAMN13153366, study PRJNA577476) | soil metagenome | isolation source: 100 cm soil or saprolite under grassland replicate 2 | place: USA:California | collected 2016-06-15
GTCATCGCGCTGCGAGCGATACGAACCGGCGAAGAGATCACCTACGACTATGCATTCTCGCAGGAGCACGCCGAACCTTGCTCGTGCGGTGCTGCGAAGTGCGCGGGTTGGATCGTGGACACCGATGAGCTCCCTCAGCTCGTCGAGCGGCTTGCGCGCGAGCAACCGCGCGCCGGGCGGGTGGGGAGCGAACCTGCCCCCCAGCCGGCCCCGATTCGCCGGACATAGCGGCCGAAATCGCCGAAGATAAGCGCTCGAAACGGCCCGATTTCGAGATGATAGAAGATTGCTGAGGCTCTGTATATAATGGGGCCGAGGGGGACGTCAGCTCGGCGGACCCTAAACCCTAGGTGAAGGCGAGATGAACGAAACCGAAGCGAAGCCGCGGAAGCAGAGCCTCTACTTTCCCAAGGAGATGCTCGAAGAGATCAAGGCGGAGGCGATCCGTCTCGAACGCCCGTTGTCGTGGGTCGTGCAGAGAGCCTGGAAGCGAGCACGCGAGGAAATCAGAAAGACGCCCGCGGGTTGACGCCGGAGGGGACCATGCGAACCAAGATAGGCATTGGGCCTTGGGCTGGCGCGATCGCGCTTTCGCTCGCTGCTTTGTATTGCGGTGGCGACGACACGAACGGCGACACCACGACGTCCGGCACCGGAGGCGCGGGCGGAAGCTCCACGACGTCGAGCACGGCAGGAGCGGGCGGCAGTTCCACCACCAGCACGACCGCGACCGCGACGACGACGGGGACATCCGGTGCGGCAGGCCAGGGTGGCTCGACAGATTCCGGTGGTTCGCCCGGTACGGGCGGCTCGACGAGCGTCTCTTGCCCCGCGTCGCCCCCGTCGGGCACCTGCTCGGTGCAGGGCGGTTACTGCTCTTACGGCGGGGCGTATTGTTTCTGCGATCAGGATACCAGTGGCGCGTTGCGATGGTTCTGCTTCAGCGGCGACGCGGGTACGTCGGTCAATTGTCCGGCGCAGAAGCCCACACCGGGGACGGCGTGTCCCACGACGGAGCTGGCCTATTGCCACTATGACGGCCCCAGCGTCTGTGTTTGCAATGGCCGAGGTGGCGGCGGAAACAAAGGTTGGGTCTGCTACTAGGCACGCGTTAGTGTCCGGTCCTTCGTGCATCCGTGAAATGCGGGATGCACATCAGAACGGCGACCGTAAGTGCTAAGGGCTCTGGGCCTTCGACTTAGCCGTTTCCACCAGGGGGTGGCGCTCGAAGGCGGAAGGAGCGCTTCGCCGTGGGTCAGTATCGCCTTCTCGGTCCCTCGATTTGTACTGCGTTGGGGCTCGGGCTCCTCGTGGCTGGTTCGTGCACGCACCCTGACGCGGGACCCGGCAGCAGCGGAGACTCCAGCGGAACGCTGAGCGGCGCTACCGGCCCTGGTTCCGGTACGGGCCCCGGTACCACCGGAAGCGGCGGTGGCCTGCCAGAAATCGATGGCGGCAAGATCGAAGAGATCCTCGATGGGAGCGTCTCGGACGCTCCGGTCGTGAAAATGTCCTGCGGCGATTCGCCATTCACCGATCCGTACTCGCCTGGCTACACCCAAGATCCTGCGGTTCTCTCGCAGGTCCAGTCGACGGTGAACTCGATGAGCCTCACCGAGAAGGCCCAGCAAATGCGGGGCACGCCTACTGGGGCGAACAACAACTACGCCGATATCTTCCGAACGCCCGACAACACCAGCAAAGGCATCCGCGGGTTTCTCTTTCGCGACGGCCCGCGCGGCGTGAACCTCGCGGCACAGCTTCCCGCGGGTAAGCAGGGATACTCGACGTCGTTTCCGGTCCCCATGGCGCGCGGCGCGGCCTTCGACATGGATCTCGAATATCGCATCGGAGCAGCGGCCGGCGACGAGATGGTGGCCTCGGGCGAAACGATGCTCCTCGCCCCAACTGTCAACATCCTGCGGCATCCGGCATGGGGACGCGCCCAGGAAACGTACGGCGAAGATCCCTACCTCCTCGGTCGGTTGGGGACAGCGTTCGTCGTTGGCGTTCAACAGTACGTGCCCGCCTGCGCGAAGCACTACGCCGCCAACAATATCGAGAACGGCCGCGCGAGCGCCAACGCCCAGATGGACGAGCAGACGCTGCGCGAAATCTACGCACGGCATTTCGAAATGATGATCAAAGACGGCGGCGTGGCCTGCATCATGGCGGCTTACAACCTCGTCAACGGCACTAAATCCTCGCAAAGCAAGCACCTTCTCACCGACGTGCTTCGGACCGACTTCGGTTTCAAGGGGTTCGTGCTTTCGGATTGGTGGGCCATGCCCCCGGGGACCGCGTCGGCGACGACCGATGCACTGAAGGGCAACGCCACCCAAGCCGTGTTGGCCGGTCTCGATATGGAGCTCCCCTGGTCTTACAACTACGCGCAGCTCGAAACGATCACCGGCAACGGGCTGCCGCTCTCGGTGGCCGCGATCAACACGGCGGCCGGTCGTATTCTCGAGCAGAAATTCCGCTTCAACGTGGCCAAGACCGGGCAACCAGCTGGCTTGCGGCGGTCGGTTACCACGCTGAGCGCGGCAGGATCGATCGAGAACAACGCGGAGCACATCCAGATCGCTCATGAGGCAGCCCTCAAGTCGATGACCCTCCTCAAGAACGACAACAACACGCTGCCGATTCCGCGAACGGTGAAGACCATTGCGGTGGTAGGCGCCAACGTCGGCTACCACGTCGTTCTGACCGACCAGGCAGACGGTACGATCCGCTTCGCCACCGATCCTCGCATCGGCGATCTCGGCAGCAGCCGCGTGTTTCCCGATCCCGCCAAGAGCTCGGGTCCCTTCGCCGGTATCAAAGCTGCGGCGGGAACCGGGATCAACGTGGTGAGCGGCGCCGATGCCACCGTTGCGCAGACTGCCGACTTCGTGGTGGTCGTCGCCGGTCTCACGCCCGAGGACGAAGGCGAAGAGTACACCGGCGCCGGGGACCGACCCAACTTCAAGCTCGACGGCAAGAAGGGGGGCGTCCTGCAGAACAATCTGATCACCGCTGTTGCCGCGCTGAATAAGCCGATGGTCGTCGTTTTGGAGGGGGGCAGTGTCATCGACATGCCATGGCTCGCCCAGGTGCCCGCGGTGGTCATGGCCTGGTATCCCGGCATGGACGGCGGTCGCGCCCTGGGCGATCTTCTAATGGGCAACGCGAGCTTCAGCGGCAAGCTGCCGATCACCTGGCCCAAGCGTTGGGAAGACGAACCGGTGTTCAATGCCGGCACCACGACGACGATGGATTACTACATCGGATACCGTTACTTCGAGCACGGCAACATCGCGCCGCTTTACCCCTTCGGACATGGGCTGAGCTACACGACTTTCCAGTATTCGAATCTGCAGGTGCCTTGCAGCGACGTTACGAAGAACGGTGTCGTCAACGTCAAGGTCGACATTTCGAATACCGGCATGGTGAAGGGGGACGAGGTGGCGTTCCTCTTCGTCTCCTATCCCGGCACGCCGGCTCGGCGGCCCGTCAAGGAGCTGAAGGGCTTTTTCCGAGTTTCTTTGGATCCCGGTCAGACGAAGCGCATCACGATTCCGCTGCGTGTCTCCGATCTCAAGTACTGGGATGCGGCCAAGAACAGCTGGGTAGTCGAAAGCGGGCAAGTGCAAATCATGGTGGGCCCGAGCTCGGCCAACCTGCCGCTCAAAGACACGATGATCGTGAAGTGAAACGCTCGGCGAGCCAAAGTGATGAAAAAGCGATCGATGCAGTCCGTATTCTGGGGGACTCTTGCGCCGCTCCTGGCAGTGACCTTTTCGCGCCAGTCGCTGGCCGCTCCTCAGGTCGCGCCTGGCTCGCCCACGGCTGAGCCACCGGCCGAAACGACCAAAGCCCCTGCGCGCGAGGTCGTTCCGACGGCGACGGCGGAGCCCCCCGACGTCGCGCGACTTCCCCCTTCCGCGTTTCCTGCACCTCGGGTGCGCGGGATCTACGGGGGGTCGCTGTGGATGACGTTCCACGGTCTACAGTGGCCGTATTCGCCCCTCGTCAGCGACAATCCACGAACGCACGTCGGACTGTCCGGCTCGGTGTGGGTCGACACCGGCTACGAAAAGATCAACCGCGGCGACCCCAACGAAACGGCCACGAAGTACTGGCTGCAGCAGGGTCGTTTCGTCGGCCGATTGACCCCGACGTACACCGACGGCACCTGGTTTGTGCAAGGTCAAGCCGAGCTCGTCGCCAACAAGGACCAGACGCTCTCTCAGCCCGACGTCGTCGACACCGACGATCTCTGGATCAAGGCGGGCAGATGGAACATGTTCGACGTGCAGGTCGGTCGCTACGAGGCGTGGGAGCTCTATCACTTCGGCATGGGGCTCGACCTCAATACTTTGGAGCGTCAAGGCGCCGTCGACCTGAACTTGTCGGTGCCCAGCATTTATGGCGTCACCTACGCGTTCTACCGCCCGTCCGGCGTCGGCAATCTAGGCATACATCTGTATCCGACGGACTTTCTTCGTTTCGAGCTGCTGGGGCAAGTCGGCAACGAATCGGGGCAGAACGCGCTCGCCGCGCGACCGGCGGTGATTCTCGACTTCGGCTGGCTGAAGCTCAAAGGAGGAGCCGAGTACAAGCATCTGACTGCCCAGAACGAGGGCATCAAAGAAGACCGCAAATCGCGCGGTGGGGGCGGCGCCGTGCAATTCGTCATCGATCCCTACGTCGAGTTCGGCTTCAACGCTGCCTATGGTTTGAGCGATCACATCGACGTCAACGGGGGGGTCGACCAGCCGGGCAGCGTGACGACGTACAGCTACGGTGGTTTCGCCAACGCACGCATCGTGGGCGATCTGTTGGCGGGCGCCGGCTACGATTACACCTGGCTCGAGAACATTCACCGCGATCCCGACGGGAGGGTGGGCACCTTCAGCCACACGCAGACTTTCGGCGCGCTGCAGTACCTCCTCTTCAAACAGCTCTACATCAAGGCAGTCGTGGCCTACGCCAAAGCCGGTTTCAACCCGACGTTCACGATGAGCCCAGCTTTCCACAATACGATGACCAGCGCGCGGCTGCGCCTGATGTACACGTTCTGATTCGTGCGCGTTAGCCCGCGGTTCCGTCGCTCACTACGTCGGGCGGAGAATCGGCCGACGAATCCTGCGGCGGCATGGAGGTGTCGCCAGGTGGAATATAGTTGTCTGCCGGTGGAACATAGGTGTCAGGGGGCGGAGGATTTCCTCCGTCGCCTGCGGTGCCGCCCGGTACGCACACCTTTCGATTTTCCGATCCCCCGCCCGTGGATCGGCAAGTGAAGTCGGGGAAAACCTCGGCCTTGCAGTACGCCTCGGGATCGCTCGGTACCGCCGCGTCGAGCCCCGCGTCGGCGGCAGCCTGAATGTCACGGTCCTCGCAGCTCAGGAAGCAATACTTCTTGCCCGTGGATTCGAAGGGCGCACACACCTGTTTGAGGCTCGTTCGACACTCTCCCTGAATCGCGCAGCAGTCCTGGTCTTGCGTACATTCGTGCGTGCAGTACCCGTCGGTGACGCGATCCAGGCAGACCGCCGGTCCGCCTTGCAGAGCCGCTCCATCGAGGTTCGAATAACATGTGCTGGCGACCGTGCAGCTCTGACCCGTCTGCTCCTGGGGAGGAGGAGGGGGAGGCTCGTCGTCCCCGCACTGCATGGCGAAGATAGTCGACGACGCAAAGAGACCACATGCGAAATGGCGAAGCTTGATCATGTTATTCCTCCCCGTGGGCGGGCGAGCTAGCGCGCTTTCCCCCCCGCACCCCACCGTGGTTAATCTGGGGGAAAGGATAGCCTACTCGGCGGTCCGACGGCCAGCAAAAGCGAAAACTACCCGTGGGGCAATGAAGAAGGTTGTCACACCCTGGCGCCGTTGGTCGCGTGTGGCGTGAGACGAGGGACCTTGGGCTCGCCCAAAATATCGACCAGCGCCTGCCGCTCGATCGACTCCTTCTCCAGCAACACTTCGACCAACGCGTTCAGCACTTCGCGATGCTCGCCGATACGGGTTTTGGCATCGCGCACTGCATCGCCCAGAATTCTGCGCGCTTCGTTTTCGATCGCGTGAACGGTGGCATCGCTGATGCCGCTTTCGGTGGCCAGGGTCTGCCCGAGAAACGGATGTTCGGTGTGATGCTCGTGGTAGACGGGACCCACCTCTTCGCTCATGCCGTAATGAGCCACCATCTTGTAGGCGAGGTCCGTTGCCTGCTTCAAGTCCTGCTCCGAACCCGACGAGAGATTCTGGAAGATGAGATCTTCCGCCGCGTAGCCACCCAAGAGCACGCAGAGCTTTGCCTCGAGCTCGGGCTGGGTCGCCAGATGCCGATCCTCGGTGAGGTTCTGCTGCGTGAGGCCGAGCGCCATTCCGCGCGGCAAGATCGTGACGCGGCGCAGAGGCTCGGCATGGGGCGTGAAATGCGCCACCACGGCATGTCCCGACTCGTGAATGGCGACCCGCCGCTTTTCTTCCGGAGTGAGCCGCGCCTCGCGCGGATCGCCGAGGACCACCTTGTCGAAAGCGGCTGCGAAATCAGCCGCCTCGATGGAGTCGGCACCCCGCCGTGTCGCGTTCAGCGCGGCTTCGTTCACCAGATTGGCGAGATCGGCACCGGAAAATCCGGGTGTATTCGCGGCGACGTCGGCCAGATTCACGTCGCGGCCGAGAGGCTTGCTGCGCGTGTGCACTTGCAAAATCGCCAGACGCGCGGGGGACGCCGGTCGCTCGATGACGACGCGCCGGTCGAATCTTCCCGGCCGAAGCAGCGCAGGATCGAGAACGTCGGGACGGTTGGTGGCCGCGAGCACGATGGTGAGATCGCTGCGCGTAAAGCCGTCCATCTCGGAGAGTAGCTGGTTCAATGTCTGCTCGCGTTCGTCGTTTCCGCCGCCGAGACCCGTTCCGCGGACCCTCCCCACCGCGTCGATCTCGTCGATGAAAATGATCGCGGGGGCGGCCTTTTTCGCTTCGTCGAAGAGCTCGCGCACGCGCGAGGCGCCGACACCCACGAAGAGCTCGATGAACTCCGAGCCATTGATCGAAAAGAAAGGCACGCCCGACTCGCCGGCGACGGCTCGCGCGACCAGCGTCTTGCCGGTGCCGGGGGGTCCAACCAAGAGCACGCCTCGCGGTACCTTGCCCCCCAGGCGGCGAAAGCGCTCGGGCTCTCGAAGGAAGTCGACGATTTCCTGCAGGTCCTGTTTGGCCGCCGTGAGTCCGGCCACGTCGTCGAAGCGAACCCGCACGTTCTCCTTGATTTCGAAGCGTCGTGGACGGGTTTTCAAAATGCCGGCCAGCGGCCCGCCCGGTGGCATGCGTTGAATTCGTCGCGAAAGCCAAAACCAGCCGCCGATGATGAGTACCCAGGGCAAGAAGCTGATCAGAAGCTGGAGAGCGAAGGGCTGCTCCTCGTTCTTGACCTGGATCTCCACGTTCTTTTCGCGCAGCAGCGGGAAGAGCTGCGTGTCCTGCTGGCTGGGCAGTGTCGTGCGAAAGTCCTTGACCTGCCGGCTATCGACCTGCTGGACGTCGGTCAAATGGCCAGAAACCGCCTGCGCGCTGATGGTGACCGAGGCGACCTTCCCCTGCTCGGCAAGGTGATAAAAAGAGCTGTACGAGATTGTGGGCAGCTCCCGTTGCTGGTGTCCGAACAACTGCCAGGCCCACATTCCACTGAGCAAGATGAAGAGCACGAGCCAGCCGGACCACGACGGGCGCTGAGGAGCGGGTGCTTGCGGGGGTCGGATAGGCGAAGGATCGGTCATCTCCGTCTTTTCGTAATGACCTTCACGGGTAGCGGCCAGTCGTAGGCTCCGTCTAAGTGCCGTTCGCTCGGCTTCCGACGGCCCAACTTCGGACCGATGGCAATAAGACGGAGCGGCGCGTGCGAACGGGCTTTTCGTGGAACCCGCGGGCTTGCTAGCCTGCGCACACCATGAGCTCACCGCGGTGGATAGGAGCGCTCGCGCTCGGGGTTGCCTCAGGGCTGATGACCACGTCGGCAGCGGCACTCGAGCTACCTTTCGAACAGTCGAAGTTGCCGAACGGGCTTACCGTGATCGTCCACGAAGATCACCTCTTGCCCCAGGTCGCCACCAATCTCATCTATCGCGTCGGGTCGAAGGACGAGCAAGCCGGGCGCACCGGATTTGCCCATCTGTTCGAACACCTGATGTTCATGGGCACCCGCCGAGCTCCAACCAAGGCGTTCGACCAGTGGATGGAGTCTGCGGGAGGTTCGAACAACGCCTGGACGAGCTCGGATTTCACCGACTACCACGAAGCGGGTCCCTCCACGCTCCTGCCCCTTTTCTTGTGGCTCGAAGCCGATCGTCTGGAGACGCTCGGCCGAGAGATTGACCGGCCGAAGCTCGACCTGCAGCGCGATGTGGTCAGAAACGAAAGGCGGCAGACCATCGAGAATAGGCCATACGGCAAGGTCGAGCTGCGTCTGCCCGAGCTCATGTACGCCGACGCGCACCCCTATCATCATCCGGTGATCGGCTCCCACGCCGATCTCGAGGCGGCGAGCGTGAAAGACGTGCGAAGCTTCTTCGAGCAGCACTACGTGCCCGGCAATGCAGCGCTCGTCATCGCGGGTGACGTCCGCGCCGGCGAAGCGAAAGAGCTCGCCCAGCGCTACTTCGGCTTCATTCCATCGCCGCCGCCCGAGCGTGCTCCCAAGTCGACCTCGCCCCTGCCGGCGACCAAGCTCGACAAAGTGGTCCGCGAGACCATCGAAGACCAAGTGGAGATGACCAAGGTCATCATGACCTTCCATTCTCCGGCGCATTTCGAGCCGGGCGACGCCGAGCTCGACATATTGGCGGCCGTCTTGTCGTCAGGCAAGACGAGCCGGCTCTATAAATCCTTGGTGTACGAAAAGGCTCTCGCCCAATCGGTCGAGGCCGCCCAAGAGTCGTCGATTCTCTCCAGCATCTTCAATATCGAAATCATGTTGCGTCCCGGCGTCTCGCCGGAAGCGGTGGAAAAAGTGACCGACGCGCTGCTGACCGACGTCATCACCAAGCCACCCAGCGACGAAGAGCTCGCGCGTGCCAAAAACCAGATCGCGTTCGACTTCGTCGATCGGCTTCAATCCATCGCGGCTCGCGCGCGCCTCCTCAACATGTATTGGGCGGAGAAGGGTGATCCAGGATACGTCGTCAAGGACATGGCTCGCTACGACCAAGCAACGGCACAAGGCGTGCTCGCCCAGGCGCAGAAGACCATCACCCTGAACAGCCGCGTGATCCTGCGCGTGGTTGCCGCCGGCGGACGGGGCGCACCGGCAGAAGGTAAGCGGGGGGGAGCCCGATGAGCCGAGCGAACAACGCGATCTTTCCGCTCCTCGTCGCGGCGGCGCTCGGCGTCGGCGCTTGCGGGGGCGCAGGAAAAACGACCGTCGCTGTCCCGGGCACGGCGAGCAAAACGGCCCCGCCGGCGCCGCCTTCGACGAGTGCAGCGGATTCGCTAGGGCCGCGACCGGAACCGAAGCCACCGGTGCCCTTCGTTCCTCCTGCACCCCAGGTGCTCGAGGGCCCGGGCAATTCGAAGGTTTGGCTGCTCGAGCGGCACGCCTTGCCGCTCGTGACCATCGCGCTCGTCGTGCCCTACGGGAGCGCCGCCGAGCCGGCCGACAAAGGTGGGCTCGCGTTTGCCAGCGCGGACATGCTCGACGAAGGTGCCGGCGACCGCGACGCGCTCGCGTTCTCGAAGGCAATCAACGACCTCGGCGCCAAGCTATCGAGCGCCGCGGATCGGGACTCGAGCATCGTCTCGCTGGAGGTTTTGGTATCCAAGCTCGATCAGGCACTGCCGCTCCTGGCCGACGCCGTCGTGCGGCCGCGTCATGCGAACAAGGACTGGACGCGGGTGCGAACGCTCTGGCAGAACGCGCTGAAGAACCGAGCCCACGAACCCAACGAAGTCGCGCGCGTGGTGACCTCCGCCGTCTATTACGGTGCGCAGCACCCCTACGCGCACCCTCCCGATGGAACTCTCACGTCGGCGAAGAAGGTGCAGTTGGGTGACATCTCGAAATGGCACAAGACCATCTGGCGGCCCGACGCCGCGACTTTCGTCGTCGTCGGGGACGTGAAGCCCGATGCCATCGGGGCGTCGCTGAAGAAGGCGTTTGCAGCGTGGAAAGTGCCAGCGGCGGCGCAGCCACCGGTGGTGACTCCGGGTCCCGCATCGGAGAGCAACCTGCGCACGTTCGTGGTCGACCGTGCGGATGCACCGCAAGTGGTGATGTCCTTCGCGCGTTCGGGTCCGCCGGCGAGCGATGCCGTATTCCCGCGGCTCAACATGCTGAACCTCGCGCTCGGTGGTTCGTTCACGTCTCGGCTCAATCAAAATCTGCGCGAGGACCACGGATGGACGTACGGCGACCAAAAAAGAAATCGACAAGATGCGCGCGGAGGGTCTTGCCGCGCCCGAGATCGACAAAGTTCGTGCCCTTCTCAACGGTGAGGCGCTCGAAACGTACGGCACACTCCACGGGGTAGCGGGAAGCCTCGCCTCCAATGCCGCTCTCGGCTTGCCGCCCGATCAAGACGCCAAAGACTTGGCGTCGCAGCGCAGCGCCACCCCCAAGGACCTCGCGACGCTCGCGTCGAGCTACCTCGACGTTTCTTCGGTGACCCTGGTCCTCGTGGGACCGAAGGAGACTGCCATCAAAGCTCTCGCCGACAGCGGTTTGCCGAAGCCGGAGCTCGTCGACGCGGAGGGCCGATCAGTTGCGCACTAGCTACCTGCGCCCCTTGAAGTCCATCATGTTCTGCACCACGCTTTCGCTCGCTTCGGCCACCTCGGCTTCTTCGCGCGCACGGTCGGCGCAGTCCTCGCAAAGCTTTTTCGTCTTTCCAGCTATCTTGACGCTGACCAGCTGATCGACTTCGTTTCCACACGATTTGCAAGTGGGCATGCGACACCTCCGCTTGGCGACGCGTATTCTAATGCGCGCGTCCGCGAATGACCTCCGTATTTGTGCCGTACTTGCCCAACCGTCGGTTACATGCCAAGAGCCGCGCATGCCTTCTGCCGGTCGTTTTTGGATGCCAGCGGTGATATGGGCCACGATCATCTTCATCCTCTCGTCGATTCCCGCACGAGCGTTCCCGGCGACGAACCTGCTCAGCCACGACAAGGTCATTCATGCGCTGGTCTACTCGGTACTGGGAGTGCTGTCGTTTGTCGCCATCCAGCGCACATGGCCGCTCAAGACGATCTGGGCGGTGGTCATCGCTGCCATGGCCGCGCTGGTCTATGGACTCACGGACGAATTTCACCAACGGTTCGTTCCGGGGCGGATGGCGGCATGGGACGACGTCATAGCCGATGGGATCGGCGGCCTGCTCGGAGCCGCGCTCGGGGCGATGCTACCGTTGGCCAAGCCGCGCCGCGCGT
>WNGA01011695.1_pt1 | contig 11411 bp, 8 predicted proteins | sample 5400061 | NCBI WGS metagenome assembly WNGA01 (sample SAMN13153366, study PRJNA577476) | soil metagenome | isolation source: 100 cm soil or saprolite under grassland replicate 2 | place: USA:California | collected 2016-06-15
AGATCCGCCGTCAGATCGTTCGAATTGCGCAGCACGCCGCCACCGCTGTGATTGGCAATGAGAAACAGCGCTTCGTTCGAGTTCAATTGCGCGCCTTGTTGCGTGTCGTTGTCGACGCGTACGCCGCCAATGTCCACCGCGTGGAGAATGACATCGGATCCGTGAAACGCGCGGCCCATCTCGCCGAGAATCGAGAGGCTGCTCGTGCTGCCGTATCGGGCGTCGGAATCAACCTTCCAGTACTGCCCAGACGTGATCTGATCCATCTCGTCGCGCTGAACGTCGGCAGCGGCTCGCGCCCCACGTCCCTGGATCAGCTTCGGATCGAAGCCCTCGGAAAAGAACACAACCTCCTTCCGCCCGTTCACGTTCCGGAGAGTCTGCGAGAGCAGGCCGAGGAGTTTGATTTCGCGTTCGGCACGGGAGCGCTTGAACTGCTCGTTCAGACGCTGCTCGCCGCGCGCGAGGTCCTTCTGGAAATCAGCAACGGCATCGACTTCCGGCTGATTTGCCGTGCTCTGATCCGCCTGCGCTTCGAAGCCCTGAATCCCGGCGATTTGCAGCGGATCGGAAGAGCGGAAGTTGACCGGATTGGCAATCGCCGCACTCAGGAGATTGCGATCGGTGGTGAATGCGGTGAGCAGCCGCAAGCCGCGATCGACATCGATCGTCCCGATTGCCGCCAGGTCGCGCCGGTGCAGTCCGCGCGCAAGAAAGTTTCGCGCCGCTTCCTGCGCTTTGGTACGTCCGGCCGGAGATGAAAATGTCAGGTCGAACAGCAACAGAAAATTGCGACGCACCACGGGATTCAGCGGCGAGGTCGATTTCAGAGACTCCGGCGAGGCGAAGTCGATCGTCTCGAAACTGGTGATCGGTCGCACTTTCCCCTGATCGATGATTTCGAACCGGTCTTGCGTGAGGCCGCGGACGGGATCACCGTTGCGATCGAGGACCGTCACCGGCACTTCGACGAAGTTGACATTGACGGTTTGGCGTACCTGACCGAGAACCGCACTGACGGAGAGGAGGGAAATGCTCGCAACGGCTACGAGCGGGCGCATGAGGGGACATTCTCCTTGATTCCAGAAGAATGCACGAGCGGAAGAGCCTATTTCTGTTACTTCTCGATAAAATGTTGGGCTTCGCGAGCTCAACCATGGATTTCAAACAGTTCTACCTCAGCTGTCTGGCGCACGCTTCCTATCTGATCGGCCATGGCGGCGAGGCTGCAGTCGTCGACCCGCAGCGCGACGTCGATCAGTACCTGGATGAAGCCGCGCGACGGGGGCTGCGGATCAAGTATGTGATCGAAACGCATCTGCACGCGGATTTCGTCAGCGGCCATCGCGAGCTGGCGGCGCGTGCCGGAGCGCAGGTGGTGATCGGCGCCGGCGCGAATGCCGCCTTTCCGCATCTCGGCGTGCGCGAAGGAGATACGCTGCGGCTCGGATCGATCGAATTGCGTGCGCTGGAGACGCCCGGCCACACACCGGAAAGCATCTGCTGGCTTGTCGTCGAAGCAGGGCGGCCGGCAAAGGTGCTCACCGGCGACACGCTGTTCATCGGCGACGTCGGCCGGCCCGACCTCGCCGGCGGTCGCGGCTACACGCCGCAGATGATGGCTGCGATGATGTACGACTCGCTGCACAAGAAGCTGCTCACTCTGCCCGATGAAGTCGAAGTGTGGCCCGCTCACGGTGCAGGATCGGCGTGCGGCCGGAACATCTCCAGCGAGACTTCATCGACCATCGGTGCGCAGCGCCGGACGAATTACGCCCTTCAGCCCATGTCGCGCGAAGAATTCGTCACATTAATGACTAACGAAATTCCTCCCGCTCCGCCGTACTTCTCCCGCGACGCGGAGATCAACCGCCGCGGCGCACGTTCGCTCGCGGAAGTCACCGCAGCGCCGCTGATCGCAGATCGCGTTCGCGAGGAGATCAACCGAGGGGCGATCGTGCTCGACGTCCGCGATGCGGGCGCATTCGGTCCCGACCACATCTGCGGAGCGATCAACATCGGTCTCGGCGGGCAGTTCGCCTCGTGGTGCGGAACGCTTCTGGCCGCTGACGCGCCGCTGGTGATTTCGGCCGACTCAGTTGCGCGCGCGAACGAGGCTGTGATGCGCCTGGCGCGCGTGGGCATCGAGAGCGCCGTCGGCTACATCACCCGACCGGATGGATTCGATCGAGCTTCGATCCCGCAGATCGGCGTGTCGGAGCTGCGCGATCGCCGATTCCGCGTCCTCGATGTGCGCAGGAAGCCGGAGTACGCGAGCGGCCATGTTCCGCGCGCGCAGCACATTCCGCTCGATGAGTTGCCGCGCCGCGTCAGCGAAGTCGCGCAGGACGGGCCGCTGGCCGTGATCTGCGCGAGCGGTTACCGGTCGTCGATCGCCTCCAGTCTCCTGAAGCGCGACGGATTCACCAATGTGATGAACGTGGTGGGCGGGACGGCGGCGTGGATTCGCGCCGGCTATGGGGCCGAGTGAGATCTCAATGTCGCACTTGCGAGAAGTCGGCCCTGAAGAAACTGGTGCTCGACACGATTCCAGTGTAGTGGAGCGACAGAAACGACGAGGGAATCGTCAACCGTGTCCCGACGGCAGACGGACGCGTCGTTGAAAATAGTGCCGTGAGGTCTGTCGCGCGCGTCGGTACGGCCGCACGGAACAAGGAATCCGTCTTTTCCCCAGACGCGAAAAACCAGACCCGGTCTTTGACCAGCGTACCGCCGAGGGTAGCGCCGAGTCCGAGAGAGCGCGACGAGGTGATCGCCAGCGAGCCTGAGAGCGGCAACGTTCTTTTCGGCGTCACGTCGAGCAAGCCGGCAGAAACGTGGCCGAACTCCGCACTCTGCGCGAACGCCGCCGCGACGAGGAGCTGCGACAGGATCAAGGCTGCGAGAATGTTTTGGGGGCGCATCGTACCCATTCTACGCTTCGCGCTACTCGCCGCTGGCGACCTGCTCAATCCCTCGCCGCGCGAGCGTCCGCTCCAGAAAAGCAACACGCGCCAACAGCTCGGCCTGACCGCGCAGCAGTGCCGAGATCTCCAGCTCCGCTTTCAGATTCACCTGATAGTCGTTCTGCGCGAGGAGCTTGTCCTTCGTTGCCTGCCGGTTCTGACTCATCATGATCACCGGCGCCTGCAGCGCGGCGACGGTGGAGAGCACCAGATTGAGGAGAATGAACGGATAGGGGTCGAAGCTCGCCAACCGCAGGATGTTGACTCCCATCCACACGGTCATGACAGCGCCAAAGACGAAGATGAACGGCCACGAGCCACCGAACGATGCCACGCGATCGGCGATCCGCTGACCGAACGTCAGGCTCTCTTCTTCCTCTTCCAGCACATTTCGCGAAACCTGCCGCGACATCAGCTCGTTCGTCTGCCGCAGGCGCTCGCTCATCTCGGCAATGATGCGCAGCGCGGCCGGAGGATTCTTGTTGACGAAGTCGACGAGATCGTCACGGTCCAGTCGAATCAGCCGCGATTGCTTCACTGCCGTCGCCGTGGCCGAACGCGGCGCGCCGTCAAACAGCGACAGCTCGCCGAAGTACTGCGAGGGAAACAGCGAGGCCAGCACGATGCGAGTGCGACCTTCGCCATACGAGATCTCCACCGACCCGTCTTCGATGAGAAACAGCGACGATCCTTCTTCACCCTGCCGGAAGATCACGTCGCCTTCCCGGTACTGCGCTTCTTCCATCCGGCGAGCGAGCGCATCGAGCTCGTCAGTAGTCAATGACTCGAACAATGGAATGTTCGCCAGGAGCTCCTGTCGCGTCATTTGTGCAGTAAGCCTACCAGAAGTGCCGAGTGCCAAGTGCCGAGTGCCGAGTTCGAAATCAACGTGGCACTAAGCACTGGGCACTCGGCACGATCGCTCTTCTTCCAAGTGTTTCGCGCGTAACGTAAAGACGTGCCTGAATACGATCGAGAGCGTCGATGAGCGATCGCTCGAGAGGGACACGCGCCGCCTCGAGCGACGGAGCTGCTGATGGAGCGACAGTCAGACCTTCCGCCGTCGCAGCGCGATCGAGATCGGATTCGCCGTGGTTCACTTCTTCCCGGTGCGCCTCCCGCCCGACCGCTCCATGTCTTCGAAGAACATCGGCGGCACGCCGCGCGCTTCGCCCATGTCCTCGATCATTTTTGTGAATGTGTCCGCGAACCGGCGGCGTTCGGCGGCCGGGATGCGCTCCAGCGCTTCGACGATCCGCTCCTGGGCAACGGGAGGTGATTTGTCGGCAACCGTGCGTCCGCTCTTGCTCAGATTCAGAACGAGGCGGCGCGCGTCCCGCTTGTCGCGATCGCGAGTCACGTAACCGCCATCCACGAGGCGCGTGACAACGACGGAAACCGAGCTCTGATCGGTGCGCGTTCGCTCGGCGAGCTCGGAGAGCGACAGAGAAGGTGTCTTTCCCAGCTCGTGCAGGACGAACAATTGTGCGCCCGACAATCCGAGCTCGCTCTGCGCGGCGCGATCGGTCAGCCGAAGCAGACGCACCAGACGGCGGATGGCATCCAGAATTCGCTGGCTGTCAGTCAAAACGGATCGGTAGATTATCAAACGTTGCGATACGCTTCAGGCCGGATGGCCAAGAAATACGACCGCGCGTATTTCGATCGATGGTACCGCGGTCGGATACGGATTGGGCCGGAGCCGGAAGTGCGGCGCAAAGTGACGCTGGCGGTCGCGGCGACGGAGTACTTTCTCCGCCGCACCATTCAAAATGTCCTCGATATCGGCTGCGGCGAGGCGCCGTGGTTCACACATCTGCAGGTCCTGCGGCCGAAGGTCCGCTACGCCGGATACGATCCCAGCGACTACATCGTGCAGCACTTCGGCGAGTCACGAAACGTGCGGCACGGCTCGTTCGGCGAGCTCGCGTCGCTGAACATTCGGGAGAAATTCGATCTGGTCGTGTGCGCGGACGTCCTCCACTACCTGCATGACGACGAGATCCGCCGCGGCCTGCCTGCGTTGGTGAGGCTCATTCGCGGCGCGGCGTTTCTGGAAGTGCTCACGTATGAAGACGATGTCGTGGGCGACACGGTGGGGATGATTCGCCGGCCGGCAGCGCGGTATCGCAGTCTGTTCGCCGAGGCGAGGCTTTCGCAGGTCGCGCCGTTTCTGTGGATCACGCCGAAGCTGGCCAACGATGCAGCGGCGCTCGAGCGACCCTAGTCGTGCTTGTGCACGTCCCTTTCCGGCAACTGCTGCTCGGGATTGAAATCGGGCGGCAACGGCGCGCCGGCCGCAGCATGTTGCGCGCGCAGACGGCTGTGGTGGTAGCCGTACGTGACGTATACGAGCAATCCCGCGCCGAGCCAGTAGACGAACCGCCACCACGATTTCGGCGGCAGATACACCGCGAGAATCAGACAGGAAATCACTCCGAGAATGGGCAAGAAGAACGCGCCGCCGGGAACGCGGAATCCCCGCTCACGATCAGGATCTTTCACGCGCAAAATCATGATCCCGAAGCAGACCAGAATGAACGCGAAAAGCGTTCCGATGTTCGTCAAATCGACCATCGCGTCCAGTGAGGTGAACATCGCGGTCACTCCGACGAACACTCCGGTAATGATCGTGCCGACGTACGGCGTCTTGAAACGCGGATGGACGCGCGAGAAAAATGGAGGAAGAAGACCGTCCCGCGACATGGCGAAAAAAATTCGAGGTTGCCCAAGCTGAAAAACCAGCAGCACTGCCGTGTGCGCGATCACCGATCCCAGCGCGACGACGCCCACCATCCAGTTCGGCATGGAAACAAATTTCATCGCCAGCGTCAGCGGCTCCGCCTGCTCGCTGGAGAGCGTCTTCACCAGCGCGCTGTAGGGAATGAGTCCGGTGAAGACCGCGGCGATTGCCGCGTAGATGATCGTGCAGATGATGAGCGAGCCGATGATCCCGATCGGCATATCCCGTTTCGGATTCCTCGCCTCCTCGGCTGTCGTCGAAACGGCGTCGAAACCGATGTAGGCGAAAAAGACGATCGCCGCCCCGGTGATGACGCCGTGAAAACCATTCGGGGCGAACGGGTGCCAATTCGCGGGCTTGACGTACTTGAAGCACACTAGAACGAAGAAGCCGAGAACGACGAGCTTGATCGCCACCATGCCGAAGTTGAAGCTCGCGGATTCACGGATGCCCCAGACCAGCACGACAGTGATCGCCGCGACGATGAACCCGGCGAGAATGTTGAAGACGATCGGAAACCCGAAGATGTGCGGCGCGTTCGCCACCAGGTCCGGCATCTTCTCCGCGGCCGTGGTGTAGTCGATCTTCAGCCACGGAGGGAGCGTGATGCCGAATCCTTCCAGAAACGTATTCATGTAGTTCGCCCACGAAATCGCGACGGCAACATTTCCGATCGCGTATTCCAGCGTGAGGTCCCAGCCAATGATCCACGCCACCAGCTCGCCCAAGGTGGCGTACGAATACGTGTATGCAGAGCCAGCGACCGGAACCATCGACGCGAATTCGGCGTAGCAGAGCGCGCTGAAGCCGCAGACGACGGCGGTCAGCACAAAAGACAGCATCAGCGCGGGACCGGCGCCGGGGCGCGAGGGGTCGCCGGCGGCAGCCGTGCCGATCGTGGCGAAAATGCCCGCCCCGATGATCGCGCCGATGCCGAGAGCGACGAGATTCCACGGTCCGAGGACTTTTTTGAGCTGATGACCCTCTTCTTGCGTTTCAGCGATCAGCTCGTCGAGCGACTTCGTCCGGAACAACTGTCGCAAATCGGACATCCGGGAATGATATAAATTTCACTTCATGACAGCCATCGACATTCCTACAAAGTACCCAACGGTCAGAAATTACATCGGGGGCACCTTCGTCGAGGGGAACGGCTCGAATTACCTCGACGTGACCAATCCCGCAGATGGCAGCGTGATCTCCCGCGTGCCGCTGTCGCCGGCACGCGAGGTTGATCGCGCGGTGCAGGCGGCAAAGAAGGCGTTCCCCGGCTGGTCGTCGATGCCGATCAAAGAACGCGTCCAGGTTTTCTTCCGCTACAAAGCGCTTCTGGAGAAAAACATCGACGAGCTGTCGGCATTGGTGACCGAGGAGAACGGGAAAATCGACAGCGAGGCGCGCGCCGAAGTCCTCAAATCCGCTGAGCTTTGCGAGTTCGCCTCCTCCCTTCCGCAGATCACCGCCGGCGAAATTCTCGAAGTCAGCCGAGGAGTGGAATGCCGAGTGGAGCGTTTCCCGGTCGGGATCGTCGCTTCGATCACGCCGTTCAACTTTCCCAACATGGTCCCCAATTGGACCATCCCGAACGCCATCGCGCTCGGCAACTGCATGATTCTGAAACCGAGCGAGCAGGTGCCGCTCTCCGCCGGACGCATTGCAGATCTGCTGCGCGAAGCCGGGTTGCCGGAGGGCGTGTTCAACATCGTCCATGGCGGGCAGGAGACTGTCGAAGCGATTTGCGATCACCCGGATATTGACGGGATCACGTTCGTCGGATCGACGCGCGTAGCGAAGGTCGTCTATCGGCGCGGCACGGCAAATCTGAAGCGCGTGCTTGCGTTAGGCGGCGCGAAGAACCATCTGATCGTGATGCCGGATGCCGAGCCGGAGATGACGTCGTCGAATGTGGTGGCGTCGATGTCCGGCTGCGCGGGTCAGCGCTGCATGGCGGCGTCGGTCATGATGGCCGTCGGCAACACCGATCACATCATCGAGCGGATGGTCTCCATCATGCGCGGCGTGAAGATGGGTCCGGTGATTTCGAAAGAGGCGAAAGAACGCATCGAGTCGTACATCACCGAGGCGGAGAAGGCGGGAGCGAAGGTGCTGGTGGACGGCCGCGGAAGAAGTGGTCCTGGGTTCTGGATCGGACCGACGCTCATCGACTACGTCACGCCCGACATGCGCATTGCGCAGGAGGAAGTGTTCGGACCGCTGATGGTGATCATCCGCTCTCGTTCCATAGAGGAAGCACTGGAGGTTCAGCATCGCTCGCGATATGGGAATGCGGCGTCGGTGTTCACCGAGAGCGGCGGCGTCGCGCGGTACGTGATGGAGAACGCGAGCGCGGGCATGGTCGGGGTGAACGTCGGGGTGCCGGTCCCGCGCGAGCCTTTCGGCTTCGGCGGCTGGAACGAGTCGAAGTTCGGCGTGGGCGATATCACCGGCCGCGGCTCGATCGAGTTCTGGACGAAGTCGAAAAAGATGACGACGAAGTGGAACAAAGAGTCCGGCACCAACTGGATGAGTTAGGGGGTCAGAGCTTCGGTTCGCAGTTCTTTCTACGCATCGTAGAGAGGCAGCGATCGATGTACTCGCGAAGAAGCGGATTCCGATCAAGTTCCACATCGCAGCGGCGAATCACGTCCGATACGTGCCCTGAACTGCGAAGCCGGAGACCGGCTGCAATCTCACGGTTCGTCAGCAGGCCTTCGTTGCAAGCCAGCCACGCCGCGGCCATGCGGGGAACACCACCACGGCGGTTGCGGATGCAGTTCTCGTCGGCTGAAAACGTCTTGGCGACCACGGCGATGATGTCGGTCATATGGGGAGACCCGACAATGCGTTGTTGTCGGGGGTGATCATCTGCGCGCGGTTTCAGCTTCAGGCGCTCCCGCACTTCAGCGATCCACGCATCGGTTCCGAGGTAGACCTGGCCGACGAGATTCTTCCAGAGCATCGATTCGACTCCGATCGCCGAATTCACAAAAGCGTCATATGCAGCGCGAGCGATTTCATGATCCGGTCCGAATTGCACAAGCGCGTCATCGATCGCCAGCCATTCCGCGGCAGGCGCTGAGCCGATCACCGCGCGATGGCTGCTCCACAGGTAATCTCCCGGTCGCGCCACGATCCCTGCCCTGACGGGATTGAGAACGACATAGCGGAGCAGCTCGAGGAAGTAGACATTCTTATCGACGAGCTGCGCATCAAAACGCCCCTGAAACAGGTGCCCGACGTACCCATGCCGCCGGTTGAAGGCCCGAGCGTACTTGCCGTTGAGCCACTGCATGCCTTTTGACAGAGTCTCGAGTGTGAGCTGGATGACGACGTGAAAGTGATTCGGCATGAGCGCGTATGCCGGCACAATCCAGGCGAATCGCTGAACTGCTGCGCCCAACAGCTCCAGAAAGAGCTGCCGATCACGATCGTCACGAAAGATCTTTTGTTTCCGATTTCCCCGGCTGGTGACGTGAAATAACGCTCCGGGATATTGAAGGCGAATCGGTCGAGACACAGCGCCACCGAGGTTACCTCGGTGGCGCTGCTGGTCGAATTTTTCTACACGTGGTGGAAATTACTGCGAACCGAAGCTCTGACCCCCAAATGTTTTCAACGAACGGTAGAAAAAAACGAAAATCACAGACCTGACCCCATTCTCTTGTATGCAGGCCTCTTTGGTGTCAATTGCGGATTGGCCGCGAGCTCCTTCAGCGCCACCTCGATTGCCTTATCGAGCTGTGGATCGCGGCCGGCAATGACGTCCGCCGGCGTCTGCTCCACTTCGATGTCCGGCGGCACGCCCTCGTTCTCTACCACCCACCCGCCCTGCGGATCCCAGATCGCCAGGTTCGGCGCAGTCACGTTGCCGCCGTCCATCAGCGTGGGAAAGCCGAGGATGCCGACCAGCCCGCCCCACGTGCGGCGGCCGACGAGCGTTCCGATCTTCAGTTTGTGAAACATCCACGGCAGGAGATCGCCGCCCGACCCCGCGGTCTCGTCGATCAGCATCACCTTCGGCCCCTGGATCGAGGCCATTGGCGTCTTCAGATCGTTGCCGTATCGCATCGCCCACATGCTGATGAACGGCCGCCGCAGGATATCGATGTAGTAATCGGCCACCTGACCGCCGCCGTTGTGTCGCTCGTCGACGATGATCGCCTGCCGGTTCGCCTGCGGGAAAAAGTATCGCGTAAAATACTGATGACCAAGAGTGCTGGTATTTGGTACGTAAACGTATGCGACTCGCCCCTGGGTCTTCTCGGTGACATAGCGAAGATTCTTCTCCACCCAATCGCGATTGCGCAGCGCCGACTCATCCTCGATCGGCACCACCTTGACCGTTCGCGAGCCGGTGCCGTCGGCATTCGGACCGACGGTGATCTCGGTGATGCGACCCGCGGTGCGCTCGAACCGGCTATAGAGATTCTCCGGATGCTTCAGATCCTTTCCTTCGACCGCAAGCAGATACTCGCCAGCTCTCACGTCCACTCCCGGTTCCGTCAGCGGGGCGCGCAGCTCCGGATTCCAGTTCAAACCTCCGTAGACTTTTGCGAACCGATAGCGCCCGTTCTCGACTTTGTAATCTGCGCCTAACAGGCCGCCGGGAACGGTCTCCTCGTCGGCGAGCGAGTCGCCGCCGGACAGGCGGTGATGTCCGACCGACAGCTCGCTGAACATCCACTGCATGACGCGCGTGAGGTCCTGCCGCGTCGTCACATCGGGCAGGAAGACTTCGTACTTTGCTTTCACGGCTTTCCAATCGTTGCCGTGCATGTTGGGGTCGTAGAAGTAATCGCGGTTGATGCGCCAAGCCTCGCCGAAAATCTGCCGCCACTCGGCCACCGGATCCACCTTCACCGCGACCTTGTCGAGCGCCAGCTTGTGCTTGGCGGGATCGATCTTTTCCCCGACGTCGGCGATCGACCAGCTGTCTTTCATCTTCAGGAGCACGCGCTTGCCATCGCGCGAAAGCTCGAACCGGTCGACCTTCTCGACGAGCGAGTCTTCTTTGCGCTTGCTCAGGCTGTAATGCGCCAGGCTGGCCTCGCTGTTTTCGAAGCGATTGAACCCCGCGCTGCTCTTCAGGTAGTACAGCTCTCCGCTCTTTGCGACCTGCAATTGGAAATAGACCGCCTCCGGCAACTGAATGGCCTGAATGCGCTGACTGAGTCCATCCAGATCGACGGTGACCTTTACCGGCTCCTTCTTCAGTGTGGCGCCGCCGCCCTCGGCGGCGTCGGACTTCTTCTCGTCCGCTTTCGGTTCGTCGATCTTCTTGCCTTCCTCGTCGCTCTCTTTTGCGATCGGCGAGGGAACTCCTTTCGCCAGCACGGCGAGATAGAGCTCGTTCGTCGCGCGCGCACTGTTGTTCCACATCGAGAACCAGTCGTCGACAGGTCCGGCGTTGGTGGAGGCGACGAAGTAGAGGTACTTGCCGTTCGGATCGAACACCGGATTGCTGGCGTCGGCGATGTCATCGCCGACCTGGAATGATTGCTTCTGATCGATCGAATAGAGGCGCACGCTGTCCATGTACTGCGACGTATTGCGCGTGTAGGCAATCCACTTCGAATCGGGCGACCAGACGTGCTCCGACTCGTTGCGGTACATCGGATTGGAATCGATCTTCGTCACCGCGCCGCTCGCGACATCGACGACATAAAGCGATGAAGAGTTGTCGTAGTAGCTGATCTTCGTTC
>WNGA01025188.1_pt1 | contig 11409 bp, 14 predicted proteins | sample 5400061 | NCBI WGS metagenome assembly WNGA01 (sample SAMN13153366, study PRJNA577476) | soil metagenome | isolation source: 100 cm soil or saprolite under grassland replicate 2 | place: USA:California | collected 2016-06-15
CGACTACGGTCGGTACGGACAGGTCCTTGACCTCAGTTCTGGTCGCCCGACGATGGCGCTCGACGGTGGCGATTATTTCCCAGAAACAGTACCCTTCTCGCTGACCTTTGCCGAGGTACGCGGCCGCACGATCCTAGTTCACCGCACTAGCTGGAATCGCCTGGACATTTCAGATCCCGCCACTGGCAAACTGCTCACGGAACGCGGACCCACGAGCTACCGATCGGGCGAGCAGCAGCCCGAACACTATCTCGATTTTTTTCATGGCGCGCTTCACGTCAGCCCTGGGAGCAAGCGAATCCTCAACGATGGCTGGGTGTGGCATCCCATCGGGGTGCTCACGACCTGGTGCATCGAGCCGTGGTTATCCGAGAACGCTTGGGAGTCTGAAGATGGACCGAGCAAGCTCGATGTCTGCGCGCGTGAGGAGTGGGACCGCGGCGCCACCTGGATTGACGACCAGCGGCTCGCTATCTCGGGGCTCGGCGAGGACGAGGAGAAGATGAGCGCGGGTGCTCGCGTTTTCGACGCCTCATCGGTCGGGCCACCTGGGCCCAATCGGCACGAGGGTCGTTGGGCGCGCGAGCTTATCGCGTTTCCCGGCCCTGCCGGCTCGTTCTTCAGCGACGGTACCTGGCTATTCTCGTCGGATCCAAGCGGCTTGTCTCGTTGGGATCCGGGCACGGGCGAGCTGACAGGACAAATTCCCGGCTTCGAGGCGAGGTGGTATCATCGCGGCGCCCGTGAGCTCGCGCAGATCACCGACCAAACCCTAGTTCGCGTTTCGCTACTCTAGGGCCGTGCTCACCAAAGATCGGACCGGTGATCGGAGACGACCGCTGGTCGACCGTTGAAGATCTCGGGGTAGAATTCGTCGACCCAGGCAAGGTTCACGACCGAGCTTTGGTCCGTCCAGCCGCGGTCGTAGCCGTGCCTCCCGTTGTGAAGGATCTGGCACCACTGATTGACGCCCAGGGGAATTCGTGGCCCATGCGGCCGTCGCGGCGCACCACAGAAGGTGTCCCAAACGTAGGACACCAATCGTGGGCTCGGGCTGTCCCGAAGCTCGATGCCGGTGATCCTTGGTCGAGAAGCGCTGAACGACGCTGGTGAAACGATCGTCGGTGCGAAGTCCGTGGCCTCGTCGAAGCGAACCCTATGGCAGAACGTGGCGTCACGATCCCGAGGGACACCACCCGGATCAGGCGGAAGCGGAAGAGCCGTCGGCGTATGTGCCCGCGGCAACGATGCCGGTGCTCCCCGGGAAAGCTTCGTCCAATGCGTGCTGAGTTCCTGTACCAATAGCATCGCGTTTCCGAGTCTAGCAGCGAATACCTTCTTCTGAGATACCGCACCGGCAAGTTCCGAGACAGCGTCCCGGAAATCCCTCGCGATGCGGAATCTATGGAGCTGTCCCAATAAGCGTCCGGGAGACTAGATCTTGTTCGGCTCGACCGCATGACATCGGAGTTCGGCGAGCAACGCGTCGCTCGGTCCCGCCCGCAAGCGCCAGCGCGGCGGCTCGTACTCGTCGGACGGCTCCCACGTGGTGCCGGCGATACGCTGAGCTTCGTCCCACGACACGAGTAAGAACTTTCGGCCGTCGATGGGCTCGAGAAGCGCGATTCCGACGTAGTCGGCCCGCGGCAATAGAGTGTCGGCCGGTGCCCAGGTCGTGAACGTGTACGACCGGCCGTTAGGACTCGTCGCGAGGGAAAGCTTGGCGACGTAGATGTCGACTCCTTCTTCTTGGAACTGGCGATCGAGGAGGGCGGTTTGCTCGTTGTAGTCGGACATCGCGAGCAGCTGGTGGCCGCGACGGATGGCGTGGGCACCGCGGCCATTCCCTTCGGCGTAGTAAGGGAAGACCGTCCGACGCTCGTCGACGGTGTAGAGCGCGGGAGAGAGCGGATGGGGCGAAGCAGAGAATTCCCGCTGGGCGATCTCGGCCAGCTGCTGCACTGCGGCATCGCGCCCGCCATCGGCAACGAGGAGCATCGCACTGTGAGGTAGAGCGAATACAGGGCGTGCGATACCGGTCGGCACGCCATCGAGGAGCCCGGGAAAGAGCAAGCGGCTGCTTTCATAAGCGTCTCCCGTGTCGACGAAGAAGACCCCCTCGGCCACATCGCGGTAGGGAGCCCAGGTGGACTTGACCGTTTCGAAGTTCTCTCTGGCAACTCGAAAGACTTCCTCGGTCGACACGTTACACGATGCAACATGCTATTCGTGCACGACCTGCATGAACGTCGGTCGGTCGACGACGACCGCCTCGAGTAGGTGCGGGGCAAGCATGCGATGCAAGATCGACGATCGTTTTACGTTGGCGGTCGCCGATTGACTCCCTTCCATCAGAAACAGGGTCGAACGAACGACTGGGTACAAGAGCTCGAGTTGCTCTCGCTGTTCGACGAAGATGTCGAGGTAATCTCGAACGCGCCTGCTCCGCCCGTCCGAGTCGAGCTCTCGCGTTTCGAGGAATAGATTCCTCAAGGAGACTACCGAAGCTCCGGCGTCGTGGGTGAGCTCGAGCGCAAAGTCATCCGGCATAGCGCGCACGACTCGCACACGATGATCCTTCTCACATACGGCGCGAACGAAATCGCGAAACGATGCTTCCGGGTCCGGCGGTGTCTGGGGACGCTGTGCGGATTCGCGGCTGTTCCAGAATCGACTCCAAAAGCTCATGGCTTATCGGCCGGACACGATATCGCACGGTAGTGACCGAAGCGAGTGTCGATCACGGGCGTCCGCGGCGAGGGAGGACCGATGAAGCGGCCGACGCGAGAGCACGCGGCCGATAATCTGGCTTGTTGTACCAGGCTGTCCGCGTGCAATGCGCTGCCCGCGATGGCGAACAAGCGGAGGAAGACGTCGCTCCAACTCGCGCCGGCCGGCTACGACCTCTTGCTGGCCGAGGCTTGCCGCGTGATCGACGAGGCGCGGCGTGCCGCGGCTCGCTCCGTGAACGTGGTCATGACCGCGACGTACTGGCTCATCGGGCGGCGCATCGTCGAGGAGAACAGGCAGGCGAGCCTCGCGCCGGCTATGGCGAGCGGCTGATCCAGCAGCTCTCCCGCGATCTCACGTCTCGCTTCGGCAAGGGTTCGACCGAGCAACCTGTTCCAGTTCCGTGCCTTTCTACCTCGCGTACAGCGACATGTCCGGACAGCGTCTGAACTTTCCGCCGCCGGGACCGGGAATGGAATAGTCCAGACAGCCGTCTGGACTATCACCGGTTTCGCACCAAGCGAGGAGCAGCACACGAAACGGCGGTGAGCGCCAGTGCCAGGGGCGACGAACCGTGCGGCGACCGAACGGACTAGGATCGCTGCAAGGTAGCAGACCGCGATCCTCGCCCGGCAACCGGTCGCCTAACACATTCGCAACCTTTGCTCAGTTCCAGACTGGGACGCAGGGCGGCGGGTTCAGCGACTGAGGCGTCGATCCCCTTGCGGGGATGCCGCGCGGACCTATGCTTGTGCAGGTCGGTGAACCTCCTTCTCTATGAACGGACCACGCTGCGCACGGCATTGGGACCCGCGCAGATTGGAGAGCGTCTCGCTCGAAACGTCCAGCCAATCCAGTGGTTTCCTTGGAGCAAGTCGAAGGCGTCACACTTTCAGGGTCGCCTCGACCCGTCCGCATTCCACGGGAACGCCGCCTCAGCCTTCGAAGTGGGCTCACACAGGGCGTTCAAAATCATGGTGACGCCGAAAGGTCGCGACAGCTTCGTACCGGTGATCGAAGGGTACCTTACTTCGATGCCGGAGGGCACGCGGCTTCGCGTGACGATTCGCTTGCACCTGTTCACGCTTGCGTTCCTCGTTTTTTGGACGGTCATGCTCAGCCGATCGGGAGGACCGCCGCCGGTGAAGATGGTCATGTCCGCCTTGGCGTGGGGTATGTGCCTGGTGTTCTTCAACTTGGGGCGGCGAAGGGCGAAGACCTTTCTTCTCGAACTGCTCGAGGGCACCGAAGTCGAGTGAAAGGGACACTGACGCGCTTCTCGGCGGGATGAGCCCTCAATAGCACAGGCATCCTTGGACCGGATCCCAGCAATTGTCGCAGCGCTGCTGCGACAATTGGGGTGGACGCACGTCACGTTGCTGACCCGTTCAAGGACCCGCTGAAGCGCGAGTTCTACGCGGAGATGTGCCGTGTGGAGCGCTGGAGCACCCGGGAGCTTCGTCAGAAGATCGACAGCATGCTCTACGAGCGTGCTGCCCTGTCGGAGAAGCCCGAGGAGCTCATTTGTAGAGGCGCAGGCGGCGAGCACGCCATCGGCTGAGAGCAGCCCTACGACATCGACTGACGCTGCGGCCACGGCTGCCGTCGCGAACGGCGTGGGCTGCGAAGGAGAAGAACTAGAACGTGCGCACCTTCTCTATTTTGCCGATTCTCGAGCGGCGGCGAAGTGATACCCGCAGTGCTATCGTTGGCGCAACGATGGCCAAATCGAAGAAGAACGCACGAAACATCGTCGTGGACGACGTGAAGTACCGTTGGCGGGCCACCGGCAACGACGGCGGGATCTCGTTGGTGGTGTGGCCGGAAGACCTTCCTGGAGCACCCATTGCTTCCTCACTCGGCTACCACCAGACCGCGACACCGATGGGAAATGGGGTCACGGCGCTGACCCACCAAATCGTGATCACCAACCGTATTGTGCGGCAAGTGATCGAGTATGCAATTCGGGAGTTCCACTACGACCCACACACGAAGGGTAAGCAAGTCAACCTTCGTCACGTGGACGAAGCGATCAACCTCGCTCGAGCGATCCGCTCCGCTTGATGGTGCGACATGCTCCAGACGAAGCGGCTCGAAGCAATCACCCAAGACGACATTCTCGGGCGTATTGGACCACGAGTCGAGGCCGGAGGCGAGTACCCATTCACTATCACCGTCACGTTCGTCGGTGTGAGAGGCCTCACGGCTCCTCGCGAGAACTTCGACTTGGGGACCAAAGGTTCCATTTGCGCGTGACGTCGTCTTCCTGCCCGATGTCGTTCTTGAGTCTGCCGATGGCGATCTGCCGGCCACGCTCCGGCCGACGTTCGATGCCCTTTGGCAATCACTTGGTTACGAGCGCAGCCACAACTACGAAGCTGACGGCACATGGAAGGGGAAGCTCGCGTGAGCACTGCGGTCACCTTGCAGATGCGAAATCCGGCAAGCGCAAGGAGGCGAGACTGCGCCACGTTATCGAACCATGTCCAACACTTACGACACTCTAAGGGGGCGACCTATAGCCCGGATTGCTCGGCCGCCTCACCCGGCTCGACAGGCGCCAAAGACGCGCGCATGATCAAGCACATGTCGTCCGAGCGCGTTCGCAAGTTGCTAGCTGAAGCCGCCGAGCTTCCGACGGACGAGCGCGTCGAGCTCGTGAAGGGAATCGCGCGCACGCTTCCAAGCGATCGCGGGGAACGGTTGCGAGCGGCCTGGGCCGCAGGAATCAGCTCCCTCGACGGCGATGGCCCACAGCTCGAATCTGACGCTGACTTCGAAGCGTTCCTCGACGACGCCGTCGACGAAGCTTCACGCGTGTAGATGGCGCGAATCGTCTTCACGGCGATCGCAAAAGCGGACATCCGCCGCGCCTTGCGCTTCACCGTTCGACGGTTCGGTCGCAGCCAGCTGGTCGAATACCGCGCCCTGATGCTCGAAGCCCGCAAGCACCTCGCCGAGAATCCTCTTCTCGGCCACCGACGCGACGACCTTCCCGCCGAAGCTCGCGTCTTCCACATCGGGCAGGAAGGCCGGCCCGCCAGCCACTTCTTCCTCTACCGAATTGCCGGCCATGGGACTGTGCAAGTTCTGCGTGTTCTGCACAAGTCGATGGACGTGCCACGTCACTGGCCAAGCGAGCCTTGAACTCTGGGGTCGCGCCGTGTTGCGTGCGGTAACCCACCTATCGTCTCCTGCCCGCCTACTACCATTTCGATCCGTGGGTCTCGCTCGGCACCGGCTGGCGCGACAGGCAACCCTTGGTGGCGTTCTTGACACCCGAGCCGCTCGGCGAAACGGCGAAAGGCTTCCCTGATGGTCGAACTGAACTTGAGCGAACCGTGCCCGTGCGGCAGCGGGAAGCCCGGAGGGGAGTGCTGCTGGCGCGGCGGCCTCGCATTCGTCGTGCCCGAGGCGAACCCCCGGCCCCCGGCTCCCAAGACGGGGTTCGCGCATCCGGAGTGCTACGCGCGGTCACTGAACGACTGCTCGGACGACATCTCCAAGGAGCACTACGTCTCCCGCAACATCCTCGAGTCGTTCGCGCCAAGCGGCCGGTTCGACGTCGTCAACCCGCCGTGGGCTCTCGGCAAGACCGTGCCCGTGTCGCCGGGGACGTTCTTCGCCCGTGTGCTCTGCCGACGACACAACAATGCCTTGATTGACCTCGACACGACGGGCGGAAACTTCTTTCGCGCCGTCATGGCCGGCACCGACACCAAGACCGCGCCGCAGGCTTTCAACGGCATCAACTTGGAAAGGTGGCTCCTCAAGTTGCTCTGCGGCCTGTCCGCGGGGAAGCCCGCCGACGGCCCCTTGCCGAGCGCAGGACCGTGGGTTGCGCCGGACCTGTGGGCGAGGATTCTTTTCGGCGAGCTCACGTTCCCGCCCGCGTGCGGCCTCTACTTCGACGGAACGCTCGGTAGGCAACTCAACTACGCCCACCAGATTGGGATGGAGCGATTCGACATCAACGGCGAGCTCGCCGGGCTGCGTGTGTCGCTCCTCGGCTTCGCGCTCGTCCTCCTGATGAAAGCGGCGACCCCCGGCGCGCTCGCGAGCATCGTGCTGAACGGAATATGGCGGCCCAACGGCTTCGAGTTTCGTCGCCCCAACGGCGACCTCGTGAAGATGCTGCACCTGAGCTGGATGCAGCTCGGGTCGGGACTCGGCGTCCACCTCGTTGCCTGAAGGCGGCGCGTCGTGTGGCCGAGATCATGGGTAAGCTCGAAGCCGCCTTCAACGGTGCCGCTGCCGCGCTCGACGACGATACAGTGTGGATCATGGACGACCCATTTCCGCCGGAGAATGGGCGGTGGCTTGTATCCGGTGAGTCTGGATATCGCGCGCGATGCTTCCATCCGGAGTTCACTCGGGGATACGCTCGCCGAATGGTGAGAAGGCCGCTCGCGACGCCACCCCAATCCCCGACGCTGGAACCTGCACAGGCCCTCACGCGTCTGAAATTTCTCCTCCAAAAAGGCAGTGACCTGCAGCGAAACAAGAGCCTGCCGGAACGCGACTTCGATACATGGCTGACCGTGCTCAAAGAAGGTCTCGCAGACGCGCTCGGTAGGGGTCGGCGGTCTCGCTCGACATTCTCGACCGAATCGCCCGCGCCCCCGCCGACTTACACTTCGCCGGCGGTTGTCCAACAAGGGCTCCCCTCGCGATACGCTCCTCAAAATCGACCTCGTGATAAGGAGACTCGCAACCTGTTGAACTTGCTCATCTTCATACGAACCGTTTCAAGTAGGCCCCCTCGTGCAACCGGGGTCAGCGAGTGGGTACCTGCAAACAGAATCTTTGTCCCGAGGAAAGGACGGAGGCGAAGCGAACGGGCTTGTCTGCGATCGCCGCGAACCCGAATCCGCACGCAAGGTCGCCCCACAAGGCATCGACGACAGGACGAATACGGATCACCTAAGGTTGGCTCAACAACAATCAGGAATCCGTAGGCGCGCCATCGAGACTGGCGACCTCGCCGTCTCGAACGGGATGCTCGATTCCGTCGACGATCCTCGAATCGTCCAGGAGCCCCGACTTGAAAACTGCGAGCTCCGAAAACGAGTCGAGGCCCTCGAAGCCCAACTCGAGCGCGCCGTCCAAGACGAGGAGGACGAGCGCGCGATTCTGGTGGCGAAGCTTCGCGAGCAGCGCGATCTGATCGAGGACACGCTTGACAGGGCGTCACCATTCGAGCGGCGGCGATTGCGAGCGGACGGTGGGTTCGACTTGTTCGAGGAACTCGACAAGCAACTACGGGCGCTCGACAAATGACGCTTGATGGTAGCCCGACCGAACAGATTCAGTCAGGTCCCAAGGTGGAGACGATTGCCAGCTTCTCGCGGCTCCGGCACCGTCCGACCTGTGATCTTACGGCACGTCGGGCGGGATGATGCCGCAGTCGACGAACTTGAGCGTCGTGTTGACCAAGAAATGGGACCCCGTCGTGTGTCGCTCGGCGTGGAACAGCTCGAGCAGATACACGCTGCCCTTCGTCAATCCGAGCGCGGCTGCCGACGTGTCGAGGTCCAGCATTCCGCTCGCAGCCGGGTGGAGCCCACCGAGATCGATGGCAAGCTTGCCGTTGATGAAGACCCAGACGTCGTCGTCTCCTTCGAACACGAAGAACTCTCCGCCGTTGTACTTGAACTTGGTATGAAGTTCCGTGGTGAAACCGAAGTTGTGTTGCCTGGAATCGTCGCCAATGGCGAGGCTTCCCCAGCCGGCGTTGTCGAGAGGAAAGAAAGTTCGGCTGCTGAAGGTGGCGAGGTCGCTCTGCGGCTTGAACAGAATGTAGAGCAGGTACGGTTTGTTCACTCCATCGGTGTAGCGGTACCACTGGTCGAAGTTGAACTTGCTGCTCGTCTGCTGGCCCGAGGGGCATGCGGCCGACATGGCCGCGGCCTCGCATTTCGACGCGTACAAGGGCTTGCCGTCGGGCCCGAGGGCGCCTTCAATGAGCCCGAGCGTGGGGCCCGAGCCGGCGTACGATTCGAAGTCGGCGTGCCCTCCCGGCTCGTTTCTGCCCCTGAAGTCGCGCACGACGCCAACGAGGACGCGGCAGTCGGTGCCGCCGAGCCCGGTGTCCATCACGCCCGCCCCCGTAACGGGTGGGCCGAGCTTCCACCCGCCCACCTCGGCCATGGTGAAATCGGTGATCGGTGGAATCGTCGTGCCCGAGCCGCCGGTTCCCGAGCCGCCGGTTCCCGAGCCGCCGGTTCCCGAGCCGCCGGTTCCCGAGCGGAGGCCACCTCCGCCACTCGTTCCACCCGCACCACTGCCGCCTCCGCTCGAGCCGCTAGCGCCTCCACCCGCTCCTGCGGCACCACTGCCCGCACCGCTCGAACCACCGGAAAGCCCGGCATCGGTTGCCTCCGAAGAGAAGGCTCCCCCAGAGCAGCTGCTCGGCCCGGTGACCAAACCGAAAGCGAACAAACCGAAGGCGATGGGCTGCCAAGAACGGAGGCGAAAACTCCACATACGATCCCCTACAAAAGCGATTGTGCTCAGCATCGGTTGATCACGCTAGTCAAATCTCGACCCACTACCTGGCTGGTTCCTCATCGGCCGGACGGGTGGAAAGGAATTCCGCTGAAGCGATTCATTGGGAACCACAGGCGTGCGGATTGGAGTGCGCATTCCTAAGCAATGCAGAACTCGACCTCGTCGCCGACGTACTCATCGGGATCGAAGCGAACGTGATGCAGGCCGAGGGGCACCCGATCATAGAGATGCCCCGTAGCGTTCCGTCAACGCCGATACACGTTCAAGCGATCGATGGAGACCCTTGGGTGCGGTGACGACGAGCTTGCCGTCGTTCTCGATCGGGAGGCCAACCATTTCCCGCCGGTCGCCTGGGGTCGGTGCGTCCCCACACCGCCATGAGGTCGCGCTGCCCGATCGCTCGACCCGAGCTACAAGCAGGCTACTCTGCTCTGGGGTCCCTCGATGCATCGGCGACTACTGATTCCGCAAGTGTTCCAGCCGCTGCCACAGAAGTCATTGATTCCAGGATAACCCGATTGGCTTCTTCCACCTATGGGAATGCTGCCGCCCCCCTCGCAACTCTGCCCATTTGCCGAAAGCATGCAGTTCTCCTGGACGCTCTTCCAAAGAACCATCGGTCCCTCTTCAACTCCATTGCAGTTATAGTCATAGAGTGGAACGGGAAGCCAGGACGCCTGGTAGGCCGTGACGGCGCTCGTCGTCTGCCCGGGAGAGACAGTCGCGTCTCCGTCATTACAGTCGCCGGTCGTGGTAACCCAGAGGCCGGTGGCAAGGTTGTCCCGGGCGTACATGATGGGATTCGGCGGGTAGCATGATTTCACCGAAATGGGTCCGCCAATGTGGTCCGAATCGTGGTCCAGGTAATAGGTCGTTGGCGAAAGGCAGCTTGTATCCCGAACGACGTCGAGAGGTGTCAGAGCCGCACCCGTGTCGGGAGTCACGAACTGTGTCACGTTACTGGGGCAACAGGCGAAGCAGCGGTAGCCCGACTGTCCCTGCATGCCTGATGTCACGATCACGCAGCGGGAATCAGGATTCGCAAATCGGACGTCGCTAATTTCCGCGCCGACGGACCATAGTGTCGCCTTGTCGACGGGGCAGCTCATGGACTGCCCGAAGCTCTGCGGCATGGGCCCACATTGGCGGCGAATGCCGCAAGGATCGATGAACGATCCGCCGGAGTATCCGCGCCATTGGCACGTCTCCGGGAAGCACACCGCGCAGTTGTCGCGTTGACCCCACGCTGGCCAGGTTTTGTCGGGCGGCGGGAGCTGGACGACGCAATCGGTCCGCCCCCCGGACGCGTCGGCGTCTCCGCCACCGCCTCCGGCGCCGCCGCTGTTGATCGAACCCCCAGCACCGGAACCTTGCGATCCCCCTGATCCCGTACTGCTCCCACCGTTGTTGTTCGAACCCCCAGCACCCGGACCCTGCGATCCCCCTGATCCCGTACTGCTCCCTTCGGGTCCACCATCGGCCGTGGAATCACCGGCCTGAAAGTCTGAACCGCTGCACGCGACACTGCAGGCGAACAGCGCACTGGAAAGCCAAGCAAGTCGACGCGTACTCATCGACACCTCTGGTCGTTCTTATCACACTTGTCTCTACTCGGTCCGCTTACGGAGCAGTCGTAAAGCCTTGGGCGGCCGACTCTGCGCAGCACCTGACGGCCACCCGAGGCCACGTCCGTCCAGGCTAGGAGGGTCCAAGGGGATGGGCTGCCCATGAAACCTGGGAGGAGGTGGGTAGCGTACCCGGAGCCGCGCCAGCCCGCTCGGGCTCAGCGGGGCTTGGTGCGGCAATTCTCACCCGGGACCTGGGCGATTCTCGGGCGGATCACGCCTTTTCAGTGCCGCGACCTGGCTGTCGGCGACAGGGGCACTAATGGTCCCACGCTCGCAGCGAGTCGACGTCGTCGGAGTCGGTCGGCGCTCGCGCCCGCGCGACCACGGAGTGGTCGACCCCTCGCCCATGCTCTCAAGGATCGCGTCCGCGCGGCGACGCGTCGCTCCCTTGGGCCGGACTTCGAGGACGACGCTGGTGCAGCCCTCGACTTCGGCCGAGATCGGCCACGCAGACGCCGACGGACCCAACGAAAAGCTAGTCGCTGACATCCGACGATTGATCGAGGAGGCGAAGCAGCACGCCGCGACGGCAGTCAACGCA
>WNGA01027407.1_pt1 | contig 11409 bp, 9 predicted proteins | sample 5400061 | NCBI WGS metagenome assembly WNGA01 (sample SAMN13153366, study PRJNA577476) | soil metagenome | isolation source: 100 cm soil or saprolite under grassland replicate 2 | place: USA:California | collected 2016-06-15
CGAGGTGGATCTCGCGGCGGAACCGGTCCACGCTCACCCCGGCCGCCATCTCGGGCGGAAGCACCTTCACGACCACATGCCGCCCGAGCCGCACCTCCTCGGCGAGGAACACGCGACTCATCCCGCCGCCGCCCATCTCCCGCTCGATGCGGTACGCGGCGCCGAGGGCGGACTGGAGGCGGTCCTTGAGGTCGAGCATCTAGGCTATCATATGGCACAGAGGCACAGAGGCTGTGCCTCTAAGCTTTCCCAGTCCTACATACGGGTCTCACCGGACACTCAGGGCACTTCGGCTTCCTCGCCACACAGATCAGCGCACCGAGCTCCATGATCGCCTGATTGAACTTCCACGCCTGCTTGCCGTCCTTCGGCACGAGAGCGGCCGCGACCTGCCGCGTCGCACGTCGCACGTCCTCCGTCGCACGTCCCACGTCCCACGTTGCACGTCGCCCGCCTTTCGGCTCTCGTATTCCCAAGAAGGCGCGACGGATTACTCGCGCGACATTGGTGTCGACCGCCGGCACGGGCTTCTCGTAGGCGAAGGATGCAACCGCACCGGCAGTGTACGGTCCGACCCCGGGGAGCTTGATGAGCTCGGCGGGATCACTTGGCAACGTGGCGTCGTGGCGTCGTGCAACAGATTTGGCCAGCTCGTGAAGATTCCTCGCGCGCGCATAGTATCCCAGCCCGTCCCAGGCCTCGCGCACCGCGCGCGGGCGGGCGCGGGCGAGGCTTTCGAGATCGGGAAAGCGCTCGAGAAACCGCGGGTAGTAGTCGCTGACGCGGCTCACCTGCGTCTGCTGCAGCATGACCTCGGAGACGAGCACGCGATACGGATCGCGGGTGCGGCGCCATGGCAGGTCGCGGGCCGCGCGGGCGTACCAGGCGAGCAGGCGGCGGCGGAACCTCACCCCCTGACCCCCTCTCCGCATGGCGGAGAGGGGGGACGAAGGGGAAGGCCGAGGCGTGGACCCACTGAAAGTCACCGCAGTAACCCTCCCCATTCCACCACGCTGAACCCACGTCGCTCGGGAGGCGTGGGAAGATCCGGCGGCTTGACGGGCTCTCTTGCCCACAATGGCCGGAAATCCATGATCACTCGAATGACGGCGTCGGGTTTGGGGGTGACGACCAACGGCGCGAGACGATCGATCGTCTCTCGAGGTAGGAACGTTATGAAGTAGTAGGGCGCCTCGTGGAATCGGTGCAGCCACGCTTCGCGAAAATCCTCACTCTCCCGCTCATTCAGTCCAAGCCTCGGCAGCATCCGCTCGAAGAAGCCCGCGACCTCCTCTTGCGGTATCACGAATCCTTCCTGCCTCATCGGAGAGATGGACGAGAGCCCCTCCCAGAAGAGGTACGAGTAGGTCTTCCGGTCCCTGACGCCGGTCAACTCCCCGGACGGCAGCGCCAACACTTCCCAACCGGCGCGGTAAGGCGGAATGGAGGCCTTGACGGCGTACAGCGGTTTGGCTTCGACGTGCACCCGCTGCGCCGTGGTCGGATAGAGATAAATGACGGGCTCGGCCCAGTAGGTCGGGAGGAAGTCGTTGCTGGTAAAGCGCATCAGACGTCCGAACGGGTCACGCCAGAGGAAGATCGGCCTCGCAGCCAGGAATTGCTCGTACGAGCGTTTGGGCGGTCGGGCGCCGCTTGCATGCTCATCACGGCGCTCTGCTTTCGCGACGTCGGCCTCGTAATCCCGGTAGAATTCCTTGAGCAGCGGGTGACTGGAATCTTTCAGCTCGTAAACGGGTTCACCGCGTTGCGTATGGCCGGCGACTCTTGCATCTCGATCGATCTGGACGACATCGGCGGCAACGATAGGATCGTAGGGCTGTTCGAGATGCCCGTACTCGGCGTCCTTCTTCCATGAATAACCGCTGCTGTTGGGCTCCTTGGGCGGGCTGTCCCAGACGATCTCTTTCTCGGAGAAGTAGGGCACGTACTCGAATGTCAGGCAACTTCCGTCCGGACGGGTCACATAGAACAGCTGCCCGTCGAAGCGGACCTCCTGAAATACCGGGTGACGAAACGCGACCCTGAGCGATTCGCCGCCGCAGAGGCGGGAAACCAGCCGGAATGTCTCGGAGCCGTGCACTATCGTGTCGGGGGACAAGAACGCCTGCACTGCGAACTGCGAATCGGAGACGAGGGAGATACCCGCCGCCAAAAATGCTCCCGTCGAGAGATACGGACCGCCATCCGAGTTCTTACGGAGGAAAACGAGCTGGTCGCCGACTTTCACGAATCTGAGATACGCGGGGTCGTCACATCCGTCGCCCTTGCAGGGCTCGTTCGTTCGCAGCTGAGCCGACACCAGATCGGCCCCGCGATACCGGCCATCTACGAACGTCCCGATCTTGTAACCCGGTCCGATGCTGTCAAAGTGTCCCTCACCCGTCGTGACGCCGAGGGCGCCGACGACCTGAATCGGAGGAGCAAAGTGCACGCCCGACAACCGAACGGTTTCGGGGGAGTCCCACCCTGAATCGCCGCTGTCTGCGTTCGTGGGCGTTGGAGAGACTGCTTGCGAGGGCGGGTTGGGAGCCCTGTCGTCGCGGGCCTCTTGTCGCTTGCAGGCAGGGCCCGTGATGGCGACCATCAATATGATTGTTAGCCAGGGGGTTGGGGGTTGAGGGGTAGACGAACGGGCCATGGCTCCACAAGATACACCGCATGGCGCGCGGACCGAAGATCACACTCGACCTGCGGCGGCTGGTCGGGCGTTGGAGTCTGCGCGCGGCCGGCCACGTGGGCCGGTTCACCTATCTGGTCCTCGACTTGCTCCGCGGGCTCGCGGAGTGGCGCATCTATCTCCCCCGCTCCTTCGAGCAGGCGATGGGCATCGGCTACGGCAGCCTGTTCATCGTGGTGCTGGTGGCGGGGTTCGCGGGGGCGGTCACGAGCCTCCAGACCGGCTACCAGTTCACCGGGACGCTGCCCTTGTACTACGCCGGCGCGGTGATCTCGGAGTCGATGATCCTGGAGCTGGGCCCCGTGCTCACGGGCCTCATCCTGGCGGGGCGGATCGGCGCCCGCTATGCGGCCGAGCTCGGCTCGATGCGCGTGACCGAGCAGATCGACGCGCTCGAGAGCCTGGGCCGCTCGCCCATCTCGCACCTCTTGTTGCCGCGGGTGCTCGCCGGGCTGCTCGTGATCCCGGCGCTCATCATGTTCGCGAACGCGACCGGCATCTTCGTCGGCTGGGTCACGGCGAAGCAGTCGCTCGGCATCACCAACGCCGATTTCGTGTACGGGGCGCGCTATTTCTTCCGGCCGCTCGACCTGTGGTACTCGCTCATCAAGAGCTACAATTTCGCGGCCGCGGTCACCGTGATCCCCTGCTACATCGGCTTCCACGCGCAGCAGGGCGCCGAGGGGGTGGGACGCGCCACGACCACGGCCGTGGTGTCGGCGTCGGTGGCCATCCTGCTGCTCGACGTCGTCATCACCAAGGTGCTGCTGGTCGCCAAGTGATCCAGCTCCGCAACCTGTCCAAGCGGTTCGTCGACAACGTGGTGCTGGACGGCGTGGACTTCGACGTGGAGAAAGGCGAGACGGTGGCGCTGCTCGGCCCCTCGGGCGTCGGCAAGAGCGTGCTGCTCAAGCACATCAACGGCCTGATCAAGCCCGACGCGGGCGACGTGGTGGTGGACGGGCTGTCGGTGCCGCACTTGAAGCGCAAGGAGCTGGAGCAGCTGCGCAGCCGCATCGGCTACGTGTTCCAGTACGGGGCGCTGTTCGACTCGATGAGCGTGCGCGAGAACATCCGCCTCGGCATCACGGACGAGGCGTGCTACCGCGACGAGGGGTACTGCGCCGACCGGGTGCGCGAGTGCCTGCGGCTCGTGAACCTCGCCGCGGAGGTCGCCGAGAAGATGCCATCCGAGCTGTCGGGGGGGATGCGCAAGCGGGTCGGCATCGCCCGGGCGATCGCCGGGAGCCCCACGTATCTCCTGTACGACGAGCCGACCTCGGGGCTCGATCCCGTGAACGCCGACGTGATCGACGGGCTGATCGAGCGGCTGCGGGACGAGCTGGGGGTGACGAGCGTGGTCGTGTCGCACGACGTGCGCGGCTCGTTCCGGGTGGCGGACCGGGTGGCGCTGCTGTGGCAGGCGAAGATCCGCGCCGTGGGGACGCCGGAGCAGATCCTCGCGTCGCGGGACGAAGCGGTGCGGCAATTCCTCGAGCGCGACCTCGAGATGAGCCTGATCCAGGCGGAGGGAGCCGCCGCCCGAGGAGCGCATGGAACTCAGCTATAAGGAGGAAGTGGGCGTCGGGGCGATCGTGCTGCTCGGCCTCGTCGCGTTCACGCTCGGGATGTTCTGGCTCACCGGCCGCTCGATCACGTCCAAGGCGGTGGCGGTCCGGGTGGAGTTCCGGAACGTGAGCGGGCTCAAGGAGGGCGACCCGGTGCGCGTGTCGGGCGTGAAGAAGGGGCGCGTGGGGCCGGTGCGGCTCGAGCGGGTGGGGAGGGTCACGGTGACGCTGCAGCTCGACCCCGAGGTGCGCCCGCACACGGACGCGACCGCGGCCGTCGCGTCGGCCGACTTTCTGGGCGCGAAGTTCATCGACTACAACCCTGGCGTCAACGACACGCTGCTCCCGCAGGGGGCGCCCATCAGGGGCATCACCGAAGAGCAGTTCGCCGACGTGGCGTCGCGCGCCGCCACCTCCGCCAACGAGCTCATCGCGAACGTCAACAAGGGGTTGAACCCGGGAGAGCTGGCCGCCGACATCCACAACACGCTGCTCGCGACGCAGCGCGGGATGAGCGCCCTCACCGAGGCGGCGACGGGGCCGGCGGTGCAGCAGACCCGCCAGACCCTCGCGGCGCTGGAGCGGGTGATGGTGCGGTTCGACACGCTACTCGGCGCCACGAGCCCCGCGCAGACCGGCAAGCGGCTCGACACGCTGAGCGTCAATCTCGCCGAGCTCACCAAGCGCCTCGCCGACGCCACCGGCTCGCTCAAGAGCGTGCTCGACAAAATGAACCGCGGCGAGGGGACGTTCGGGAGAATGGCGAGCGACACGCTGCTGTATCACAACCTCAACACGACGCTTGCGTCGCTGGATGCGTTGCTGAAGGACCTAAGAGAACGGCCCGGGAGATACCTCACCGTCAAGGTCTTTTGAGGCGTGGTGAGTGGTGAGTGGTTCGATCCGGTGAAACTATCGGGTCCGGATCACGGCTGGAGAGCGCATGAGCCCGTGGATCAAGCGCATCGCTCCTCCCAGGGCCTCTTCCACGCGTGCGACTACTGATGCCGGCAGGTACCCGAGCTCCCCAGCGACACGAGCCTCGCACTCGGCTTCGGCAGCCGATCCGAACGCGATTCGCAGATGCCTGCGGCACAGAGGGATTGTACCGAGTGCATACCCCTCGACGATGTTCGCTTCGACGGACAGTGTTGCTCGCTTGAGCTGATCAAAGAGGGCAAACGAGCGTGGATGACGCGCCTGATCAGCGGCTTGGAACACCAGCAGAACCGCGGCGTGAGCCCTCTTCCACGCTTCGAGAGTCTTGTAGCTGTGCATGGGGGTAGGATAGCCGAATAACCTACGGGTTCCCGCATCGAATCCTTGCCGAGCGGGTTGGGAAACTGCGTGGTGAGTGGTACATGGTTGCTGGCGGTGAGAGGGGCGGGTCACGCTGCTCGCCACAAACCACTCACCACTCACCACTCACCACGCCTTTTGTCTCTTTCACGAACCACCCACCACTCACCACGCCCTCTTGCCCCTTTATATTCGGCCCCATGCTGTCCGTCACTTTCCTCGGCACGTCAGCTGCCAGGCCCACCGTCGAGCGCAACGTCTCCGCCATGGCGTTGGTGCGCGAGGGGGAGACCCTGCTGTTCGAGTGCGGCGAGGGCACGCAGCGGCAGATGATGCGCTACGGCGTGAGCTTCGCGCTGTCGGACATCTTCTTCACGCACTTCCACGCGGACCACTTTCTGGGGGTGATCGGGCTTATCCGCACGCTGGGGTTGCAGGCGCGCGAGGAGCCGATGCGGCTGTACGGTCCCCGTGGGGCGAGCAAGCTGTTGGCGCAGGCGCTGCAGCTCGGCGTGGAGCGCGTGCCGTTTCCCGTCGAAATCGTCGAGGTTCACGCAGGGATGGTCTTACGTGGGACGGGCGACGGGCAACGTGTGACGTACCAGATCCACGTCTTTGCGACGGAGCATGGTGGGGGCTCCGTCGGCTACGCGCTCAGGGAGCACGAGCGTCCAGGCCGGTTCGATCCGGAGCGGGCGCGCGCGGCCGGCGTGCCGGAAGGGCCGCTGTGGGGGCAGCTGCAGAGAGGTGAGACGGTCGGACTGGCGGACGGGCGGACGGTGACTCCCGACGGGATCGTGGGTCCGAAGCGTCCGGGATCGTGGGTCCGAAGCGTCCGGGGCGTCTCGTGGTGTTTACCGGTGACACGCGTCCCTGCGCGTCCGTGGTCGATGCCGCGCAGGGAGCGGATCTCCTGATCCACGAGGCGACGTTCGGCGAGGAGGAGAAGGACCGGGCGAAGGAGACGGGGCACTCGACGGCGCGCGAGGCCGCGCAGGTGGCGCTGGCGGCGAAGGCTCGCAGGCTGGTCCTGTCGCACGTGTCGGCGCGCTATTCGATCAGCGCCGACGAGCTGGTGCAGGAAGCGAAGCAGGTGTTCCCCGAGGTGACGGTGGCCCGCGACGGGCAGGAGATCGAGGTTCCGTTCGCGGACTGAGTCGCCCTTGACGCGCGAATCGGGGACCCGTTCCGGCGCGGCTCCTCGACAGCCACCCCACCACTCCCCTGGGAGCCGCGCCTTCAGGGTCCCCGCTTCTGCGCGTCCGGCGCCGCTCTCTACCCGTCCTCTACCGTCCTCTACCGCCTTCTACGGCCCTATCTCATCAGGAGCGTCCGGAGGTTCTGCAGCAGCGCATCGAACGTGCGGCGCGCGTTGCGGCGCCGGTAGAAGTGGCCGAGGATCCAGGTGCGCAGGTTGGGCGGCCGCCAGATGTACTTCATCGTGATCCGGGTGGAGCCGCCGTCGAACTGGAGGGCGAAGAAGGTCTTCGAGCCGGCGCGGTGGTATGTCTCGACCCAGCCGTAGCTCGTGGGTGGGGCGTACTCGAGGATTTCGATTTCGGCGTCGACGGTGGCGGGCGCCCTTGCGATTGGGCTCGGGCGCAGGGACAGCGGCGCGGCACTGGGGGAACCACTGCGGCATGCGCGTGGGGTCGGCGATCAGATCGAAGACCTTCTCGATGGGCGCCACGACGGTGCCGGAGTAGGTGAGGGAGACGGGGCGCATGGGGCGCAAATATAATGCGGCGGTCGGGCGGTCAGGCCGACTGGCGGTCAGGCGGTCAGGCGGACGGGCGGTCAGAAGGCGTATCGCCTGGCCGCGACCGTGCGCGGCACCCGTCCGTCCGCCCGTCCGCCTGTCCGCCCGTTAGATTGCAGGGGTTGCTAGAGCAGGGGGGCCGATTCTAAGTTGATCCTCCCCTCGGGGCTGTAGCTCAGCTGGGAGAGCGCCTGGATCGCACCCAGGAGGTCAGGGGTTCGAGCCCCCTCAGCTCCATCTGGCACGTGCCACGTTGCAGGTCCCACGTCGCATGGGGGCGCGCGGGAGCGGGGGCGTCGTGCAACGTGTGACGTGGAGCGTGGGACGGTTTCATTGCCCCTTGGTGTAACTGGCAACACGCCTGACTCTGGATCAGGAGAGTCCTGGTTCGAGCCCAGGAGGGGCAATCAAAGCCGCAGCGAAGTGCTGCGGCTTTTTGATTGGTGCGCCCAGCATGGGCGATGACTTGGAGGTGAGAGTCCTCCGGGGACCTGGTCGCAGGGACCCGAGTGAACCGCAAGGCGTCGAGCCGCGAGGCCGGCGCTGAAGGAAGCGGGGAGCGGAGCTGCGGGCCGAGGCACACGAACCGGATAGGAGGCGTCGTCGACCAGGGCGAGCGGGCCAATGACCGCGAAGCTCTTGCGACCAAGGGGCGGCGGCGTAGATCCGGCGGCGGTGCAGCGACGGTCATCGCTCTTACCTGGGGAGGTCTCGCTTTACGCCTGAAAGGGCGACGGTGTCAGACCGGAGCGAGAAGTCAGCCGAGGCCATAGTGTGTGCCGAGCAGCGCGCTGTTCAGGAGGGTTCAAGTCCCTCCGGCGCTCAAATGAGGGGCGCCGTATCCGAAGGCGGGGGTAATGCCTCGCTGGCCGGTGCGAGCGGCAGGTATGGAGAACCCTACACGGGCACGAAGGCGAAAGCTGGATACAGCCAAGGGGGACCTGGAGCCACCGCTCGGCCATTCTCCGGAGGGCAGGGTGTCCACCGTGAGGTGGAATCTGAAGGGCATGAGGAGCAGTCCCGGGCCGTAATCGAGGGGGCGACCCCGACGATGAACCGGTCGGCCAAAGGTGGGGCAAGGTCGAGTCGGCACTATGGCGACGAAGGCGTTCTCATTCACCCACCGCACCACGGTGTGTGCGGGCGGCACGGGATGGAAGAACAGCGCGTGACCTCGGGAGAACTGGCCGGGCCTCCGGGTGGCACCGGAGGAAGCGACCCTATAAGCGAGCAGCGAAGTGGGAAGCGGTGCTCGGTCAGTAGTCGGACAGCCGCAGCGTACCGGAAGCGTGGCTAACGCCACGTGACCTGGAGGTCAGGGCGACCGGAGTGGGTCGGGGAAGGCGGCTGGCGAAGGGGGTCGGGGCGGAAGGGGCGCCAGTGAGTACGGCAGATGAGGAGGACCAGTTCGTGAGCGATCACGAAAGACCCGTACATCATCGCCCGAGGAGACTGGCGGACTGGCTCAACCCGACCGGGGCGACGAAGGTGCACTCGCTAATCGACAAGGTGTACGAGCGGAAGAACCTGGTCCGCGCTTGGGAGCGCGTGCAGGCCAAGCGGGGCAGTGGTGGGATCGATGGGCAGAGCCTCACGATGTTTGCCCAGCAGCTTGATCCGCATCTGGATCGGCTGCAGTGCGAATTGCGGGAGGGCACGTATTGCCCGCAGCCCGTGCGGCAGGTGCGCATCCCGAAGGTGGGGAAGCCGGGGGAGTATCGGCTGTTAGGGATCCCGACGATTTATGATCGGGTGTGTCAGCAAGCGGTACTCAACCGACTGGAACCGATCTTCGAGCCGGTCTTCGACGACGCCAACTTTGGATTCCGGCGAGGGCGCTCGACCACCGACGCCTTGCGGAAGGTGTGGAAGGAGATCACGCACGGGCGGGAGTGGATCGTGGACGCCGATCTCAGGGATTTCTTCGGGTCGGTGGATCATGAGAAGCTGCTGACTCTCGTGGCCCAGCGCGTGGCCGACGGTCGGGTGCTTCGCCTGGTTCGGGCGATGCTCACGGCGGGATGCTACGGGGCGGGGCGGCTCTTTCCGACTGACCGTGGGACGCCGCAGGGTGGGGTGATTTCCCCGTTGCTCAGCAACATCTTCTTGACGCCGTTCGATCGAGAGATGCGCCGCAAAGGGTATCGACTCACGCGGTATGCTGACGACTGGGTGATCACCTGCGGGACGCAGGCGGAAGCGCGGGCAGTGCTGCCAGCCGCGCACCGGGTGCTGGAGGCGCTTGGCGTGCACCTGCATCCGCAGAAGACGCGGATCGTGCACGTGCAGCACGGATTCGAGTTTCTCGGCTACAAGATCAAGCGGGGAACGCAGCTCTGGCTGCCAGCCCACCGGATCAGGAGTGGTGCTCGGTCGGGGGCGCTGTATGCGATTCCCCGGGAAAAATCGGTCCGGCGCTTCAAGAACCAGGTACGTCAGCTCACCAAGCGGAAAGTACCTCTGACGACCGCGCAGGTGATCGAGGAGTTGAACCCTGTCGTGCGCGGATGGGGGCAGTATTATCAGCGCGCCCACGTCCGACGGCTCTTCAACCGGCTTGACCGCTGGATCGTGCGACGCATTTGGTCGCATCGCTACCACCGATGGCGTTGTCGGGGCTGGAAACAGCTGCCGGCTGCCACGCTCTACGGCGAGTACGGGCTGGTCAACCTTGTTCGCTTAATTCCTTCGCTCGGACTGCGTCATGCCCCTTCGTGAAAGCTGCATGCGGGAAATCCGCACGTGCAGTTTGAGCGGCGGACGGAGGCCAGCGTGTGGGTGACCACATGCGCCTCCTCCGACCCGACACCGGGGCGCTCCCCCGGGAAGGGCCGAACGGAGAGGAGGGCGAGTCCGCCTTGAGCCATGGGAAGGCCATGCACCAGATGTCCAGCGTACAGCTGGAGCTCCTGCTGGAGGAGCGGGGTGAAGCCCCGTCGGTCCAGCAGAGCGGTGAAGCCGGACGAGCGGCGAAGGGAGCGGAGCGCCCGGGAGTCGGCCACGCGCGGGTGATGGAGCGCGTGGTCGAGCGCACGAATTGCCTGCGGGCATTCAAGCGCGTGCGGCAGAACCAGGGTAGTCCGGGGGTGGATGGGATGAGCGTGGAGCAGCTGCCGGCGTATTTGCGGGAGCAGTGGGGAGCGATCCGCACGCAGTTGCTGACGGGGAGCTACCGACCCGCGCCGGTACTGCGGCGGGAGATTCCCAAGAGTGGGGGCGGGGTCCGGCGGTTGGGGATTCCGACCGTGCTCGACCGCTTCATCCAGCAGGCCGTTTTACAGGTCTTGCAACCGGTCTTTGATCCGACGTTTTCGGAGCACAGCCACGGCTTCCGACCGGGACGCCGAGCGCACGACGCCGTGCGAGAGGCGCAGCGGTACATCCAGGACGGAAGACGCTGGGTGGTGGATGTGGACCTGGAGCAGTTCTTCGACCGGGTCAACCACGATGTGCTGATGGGCAGGTTGGAAAACCGCATCGGAGACCGGCGTCTGCTCCGGATCATCCGCCGCTACCTGGAGGCCGGCCTCATGGCCAACGGGGTGGTGGTGGAGCGGTACGAGGGGACTCCGCAAGGAGGCCCGCTCTCGCCGCTCTTGGCGAACGTGCTCTTGGACGAGGTAGACAAGGAGCTCGAACGGCGTGGGCATGCCTTCGTCCGCTACGCTGATGACTGCAATGTGTACGTGCGGTCGCGGCGGGCGGGGGAGCGGGTGCTAGGGGCCCTGCGGGGACTCTATGCGAGGCTCCGGCTTCGGGTCAACGAGGAGAAGAGCGCGGTGGCGCGGGTGTGGGACCGAAAGTTCCTCGGCTACAGTTTCTGGGTCGCCCCGGGACGGACGGCGAAGCTCCGCGTGGCTGCCAAGGCCTTGGGCGAGTTCAAGGAGCGTGTCCGGCAGATCACCCGCCGGAGCGGCGGACGGAGCATGCGTCAGGTCGTCACGGCGCTCCGGGAGTACCTGCTCGGCTGGAGACAGTATTTCAGACGGGCGGATACGCCTGGGGTCTTCGAGGATCTGGACAAGTGGATCCACCGCCGACTGCGAGCGGTCCAGTTGAAGCACTGGAAGCGGGGGCGAACGATC
>WNGA01011697.1_pt1 | contig 11408 bp, 11 predicted proteins | sample 5400061 | NCBI WGS metagenome assembly WNGA01 (sample SAMN13153366, study PRJNA577476) | soil metagenome | isolation source: 100 cm soil or saprolite under grassland replicate 2 | place: USA:California | collected 2016-06-15
CGCCGGAAGCGGCTTCCACGATCGTCCTGAATCCACTGGCGCCGGCCGTGACGCCGGCGGCCGCTGCGACGACGGTCACGCCTCCTCCGGCTCCCAGGACGGCCGTGAGGGTGAGCCGGAGCCGTTTCGTTCTCGCGCTTGCGATCGTGGGCGGCATGGTCCTGCTCGTGCTGGGGGCTTTCGTCACGAAACGAGTGCTCGCCGACCGGGGGAGCCCTTCCGTTCCGACTCCCGTGGCCGCCGCGGCGACCCCGGAGACCGCCCCCGTGGAGGCCCCGAAAGCGGCAGCCGTCTCATCACCGGTCGCCGCCCCGGCCGTGGCGGCGACAGAGCCGACGGTGGCCGTGCCACGGCCTTCGGAGCCGGCTCGCGGCACCGAAACGAGACTTGCCTCGGCGGCGCCGCCGGCGAGGGTTTTTCGCGAGAAGACCGAGCGAAACAGGGCGGAGCTGCTCCCGCCTTCACGGCCGATGGCGCAGCCGCTCATCCGTTCCGGGGCGGCCGCCACGCTCTCACCCGAACTGGCCGAGGCCTATCGAGCGCTGGAGGCCCGCGGACGGGCGCTTTCGCGGGAAGACTTCGCCCGGGCGAGAGGTCTCGCGGCTGAGGTCGCCGCCAGCCATCCGGGCGATCGCGAGGCGGTCTTCCTGCGCGACTTCTGCGCCGCGGCGATCGACTTTGCCGACGGCAACCAGGCCAACGCGGTGCTTCTTCTCCGCCGCGCGCTCGCCGCCGCGCCCGACGGCGTCCTGAACCGCTACGCGGCGCACTTCGCGCGCGAGGCCCTGGCCGCGGTACACCTGACGCAGGACCGCGAGGCGGGTTGGCAGCTCGGTCTGGTCTTCGGCGACATCCGTGGCGATCTGAAGGAGGAGCTCGACCGCGCGCTCGAGCGCAACCCCGGCAACGCCCGCGTCCTCTCCGCCCGCGCCGTGTTCTTCCGCGACCGGGGACAAATGCGAAGGGCCCGGGAGGAGGCGCGGGCCGCCTGCGACGCGGCGGCCGGCTCCTATCCGATCGCCTGCGATCTCGCGCGCGAGCTCGCCGCGCGCTGACCGTCGGCTTCGCTCGCTCGGGACCTGCGGCGATCGGCTCGGCCGGATGCGGCCTCGACCGCTCGCCTGGTCCCTTCCTCTCGCTACGCCTCCCGCGGTGCGCGCCTCCTCCCTCGCTCCGCTCGGGAGACTTCGCGCGCCGCGACCGGGGCCAGGACGGTGATTACTCGGACGCGCTCTTAGGGCTTCAAGGTATCTCCGGCCTTGAAGCCGTTGCCGGAGACGGCTGAGCAGAGGGAGAGGCGAGGACCCTTCACCACGCTGATCTTGACCTGCCCGACCTTCGTCTCGTCCGCGCCGAGGACCTCGCCCGTGTCGGGGTCCGTGATCACTTTCCCCTTGCGCACGACCTGGAAGACCTGGCCGGCCTGCACGCCGGCCTCCGCGCCGACGTTGATGTAGATCTCATCCGCGTCAACGCGCGCGATCTTCCCCGCGATTCCGGAGGCGTCGGTCGAACCGCCCAGCCCGGCGGTCGTCAACTTTCCCTTCTCGAGGCTCGCGGCGAGCTGAGCGCAGACGGGCCGGATCACCTTGTCCGCCTGAGCCTCGTCAACAGCGCCTCCTCCCGCGCCGTTGACGAAGACGCGCGCGTCCGTCGTGGACTCCCGCGCCGTGTCGGCCCAGATTATCTCGCCCGTCGTCGTCGAGATCGCGCGCGCGTCGATCGCGGCCGTAAAGCGGTTCGTCCCGACGCTCACGTTTGGAACGCGCCCGCCGAGCCATCCCGTCGAGGCGCCGCTCTTGACCGATCCGAATTCCGTGACCGATCCCACGATGACGTACTCGACGCCCAGCAGCTTGCCCGCTTTAACCGCAGTCTTGGGATCGATGTCTCCCGAGAGCGACAGGTTCTTTTCCTGCAGGATCGCCGACAGGCGCTCCCGGTCGATGACCGTGTACTTGTCTTTCTTGACCAGCTCGGAGATCAGGATGTCCTGAGCGGCCGCTCCCACATGCCCCCACGCCTGCGGCGCCTTGTTCTTGAACTCGAGAACGGCGACGCGCGGCTTGGCGCCCTTCTCACCCGTCGCGTCGAGAAGGGCCGAGCCGACGAACACCGAAACACCCGCGAGAAACAGGATCCGAGCCAACCGCATGATAACCGAGATTGTCCAATTCTGAATCGAAACGGCCGCCAACCGCAAGTCCTGTGACTTTGTCGTGACTGAGAAACAGCCATGAAGCTACCGGGATTCTCGCCGGCTAACGGGGTATACACGCCCTTTCTGCAGGGTCGGTTCTTACCGTGCTGTCTCTCGAGGGTGCTGAGACACCCACTGCCGAGGAGGAAAGCGAAGCGAGGTCGTCGAACAGCAGGGGAAAGAGTGGGGACAATCGTGTATCGGCGTATTACCGTGAACGATGGTCGTTCTACTCGGTGCGCTCACGGGGGCGGGCACGGGGTCATGGTGGCCACGTGATAGCCACGGGCCGAAGTCGTATCGCCGCTGATCTCATTCAGATCGGTGGAGATACCATCCTTGGGCTGCAGGCCCGCAACTTCGAATCTGGTCGCCCTGGGGAGAGCCAAGTAGGCCCGGCCAGGCCAGTTGTTCGAGGCCGGCGCGGTCTCCGCGCCGGGCGATGATTCCGGGCACCGGGACGCGGAGCTCTCCGCCACTACTGACCCCGGTCGCCGGATCCTTGCGAGTAGAGAGGCGGCAGCGTCGCGTCGATTTCACTTGGGATGAGCTTCATCGGTAGCCTTCGTTCGGAAGAAGGTTCGACCTGTTCATGATGGCCAGGAGCGGGACATCTTCGACGCGGAAGGTAGGGGTCCGGTGGGGGCCGGGGCAGATGAGCCGTCGGCGTTGGGCGTGGAGGGCTCCTTTCTTATTGAGGCGCCGGGGGTTAGGGTAACAAGCGGAGCTATCAGCCCTTCTGGAACTGACCAGAGAGCGCTAGCCGGTATTGAGAGTCGTAAAATACTACCTCGCAACTTCCGTTACCGCCATCCGGAGCGAATGGAGGCTCATGAAGTATGTGAGGCCCGGACTGGTGCCGTTAGTTGGCCATCCCGAGCTGAGCGAGCGATGAGTTCAGAAGAATCAAGGCTCTTCCCGAGCTGTAGTATGCGACGCAAACAGGACCAGTCGAATGAAACCCTACAATCCGGAGGAAGGTGAATGACCACCTTATCAGAAACCTTCGAGTACAAGGACAGAGACTTTGGTGACATGCAAGGCATTGTCGTGGCGACCAATTCAGATGTTTTCCATCCCACGAGCACGACTAACTTGCTGCTGGGCGGTGTGCGAGGATTTGCCAACAAGGGCGCTGCTTCGGCGCTGGATCTCGGCTGCGGGTGCGGGATCGTTGCCGTGGCGCTGGCAAAAGTGATTCTGCCGAGCGCCGCAATCTATGCTTCGGACATCAGCGCCGAAGCAGTCAAATTGGCCAGGGGGAATGCGGAGAACTTCCAGCTCGCCATCGATTGCCGATGCGGCAGTCTATTCGAGCCGTGGGCAGGGATGCGGTTTGATCTGATTGTGGATGATGTTGCCGGCATGTCCGAGCCGATTGCCCGGCACTCGCGTTGGTATCCGCCTCACATTCACAGCGATGCCGGCGAGGATGGGGCGCGGTGGATCGTGCGAATTCTATCGGAGGCCCCGGAGTTTCTCACTCCGCAGGGGCAGATCTTCTTTCCCGTTTTGACGCTCTCGAATGAATCCAGAATCTTAGAGACTGCGCGAAACCACTTCGCCACGGTTGAGTTGATTACGGAACAATGGTATCCACTCGGCAGCGACCTATTACCTCACTTGAGTGTGATCGAGGATCTCATGGCTAAAGGCCAGGTAGAAATCAAGAAGAAGGGCAGTCGTTGGTTGTGGGCGACCAAGATCTATCTAGCCAGCGATTAGCACCCTCGGAAGCGAGGAAGTGGAGAAGAGGGCCCAGCGCTTCGCCTGAATCAACCAGCACTAGCCAGGCTCTTGAGGGAACGCGGCGAGGAAGCAATGTGGTCTTCTCAACGACTACCAGGACCCCTGCTCCCGCGTGGCGCCCCCAGGATGAGAAGCACAACCCTTGAGAAAGAAGCCAGGCGGGGGAGGCGCGAAAGGGGGGATTCTCATGCGCGGTTCGAAGGACGGGGAGAGGAAACGGAGGCGAGGGCCCCGGTAGAGCCGGGCACCCGCTCGAAAGAGCGGAAGCGGAAATGCCCGGCGGGGCAGGGCACGGCCTGCGCGCCGTTCCCGACTCCGCGACCGTTATGGGTAATCGGAGGACCTCTTGATGGATTTAGCCGTCTTACAGAAATATCTTCATGATCACATCCCGCTTTCGAAAGCGATGGACGTTGAGGTTGTGGAGGCCACAGATGATGGCGTCACACTGGCCGCTCCGTTGGCGCCAAACATCAATCACCGCGAAACTGTCTTTGGCGGCAGCGCCTCGGCCGTCGCTATATTGTCGGCCTGGACGCTGATGTACCTTCGACTGAAGAGCGAGCAACTCAATGTCCGCATTGTCATTCAAAAGAACACCATGACTTATGAGCGCCCGATGACGGGGAAGTTTGCCGCCTCGGCTGCCATCTCCGATACCAGGGCCTGGCGGCGTTTTACCGATACCCTCAGGCGAAAGAGCCGCGGCAGATTCACCGTTCGGTCTATCCTGCACTGTCATTCTGAAAAGGTCGGCGAGTTTGAAGGCGACTTTGTGGCGTGGATATTACAAAGAAATGGGGTCAGTCTCGGTGCTCCGAGAGGACCGGCATGACGGCGAGGGTGAAAGTCCCCCAACGAGAAAGGAGGTAGCGCTCTGCTCGTCACCGACCCCGAACGCAGCAGAAGCCTCGGGCCGCAGACCTGGATCACTTGAGTTACTAGTAGAAGTCGTTCCCCCCTGCCGTCCACGAGGATGAAGGCAGGGAAGTCAACGACGTCGATCGGCCAGATCGCTTCCATCCCCAGCTCCGGATACTCGAGGACGTCCACGTTCTTGATGTTCTCCTCCGCGAGGATTGACGTCTTGTCGGCATGACGCTGACTATTACGTCAAGGGTCCGCCGGGGATTCTGGCGCGAGTCCTAAGGCAGCGAGTACTCGCCGTCGACCTGGTACGTCATCGACCCGTCCGCGTTGGGCGCGCCCTTGTAGGTGCCCTTGCCTTTGATGCCCTTCAGCTTCCCGGTGCCGCTCGTGAAGGTGAAGGTGCCCGAGCCGCTCACGGGCTTTCCGTCCTTCGACGTGCCCGAGCCCTGATACTTGGCGACGAACGTATCGCCGTTGGTCATGGTGGCCACGTGATAGCCGCGAACCGAAGTCGTATCGCCGCTGATCTCATCCAGATCGGTGGAGATACCATCCTTGGGCTGCAGGCCCGCAACCTCGAATTTGGTCCAGGTGCACTGGGCCTTGCTGACCGCGAATGCGTGGTTGGGCTGGTCGGTGAGGGCAACCGGGGAAGGGGGATTCGGTTTGCACGTGCACGTACCGGAAGTCATCGTCTGCGCGGATAGGCCGACTGCCACCAACACCCCCAGGAAGAAGAGTGAGATGAATCGAGTCTTCATGATTCCCTCCTCAATTTGGCACTGATTCTATCCTCAACGTGACCCCGATCCGCGTAGCGTCAGCGCGCGTAGCAGGTCCCCCCGGACCCGGGGCCTCGTCGCGTCGCGGGCGTAGTCGGCTTCTCTCGAGCAGTCCTCTCGCGAACATCATCCAGTCAGAATGAGAAGGGCGAAGAAGGCCAAGTAGGCCCGGCCGGGTCAGTTGTTCGGGGCCGGTGCGGTCTTCGCGCCGGCCGGTGATCCTCCGGGCACCGGGACGCGGAACTCTCCGAGCTGGTCCCCGACGAGCCTTGGACTGCGGCCCGCCTCCGGCGTCTCCGTTCGGCCAAAGACAGCGCTCCGAGGATAAGATTCCGATTCTTCCATCAGGCGAAGCCCGGGAAGAAATCGGTTTTGATCCGGCTCTTCGGGATGCCGATATTTCTCAACACTTCTTCGAAACCAACCACAAGCGCGCGGGGGCCGGAAAGGTAAAACGTCCTCTCGCGGTAATCGGGGACCGCTTCCGCAATCATCTCCGCATCGACGCGCCCGGTCCCGCCTTGCCAATCCGGCGGAACACAATTCGCATCCGTGAGCGTGTACACGGTCCTGATCCCCAACTGCTTCCGAGCCTTCTCGAGGACGTCCGCATAAACAATCTCCGGCGCTGTCTTGTTTGAATACAGAACCGTGATCGGGCGCTTTTCGTCATGATCCAGGAGATGTTTGATCATGCTTCTGAACGGCGTGATGCCGATACCGCCGGCCATGAAGACCAGCTTCTCCCGTTTGTTCGCCGGCAATACGAATTCGCCGGCCAGTTGGGAAGCCACGATTTCACTTCCTGGCCTCATTGCGAGAAGAGCTCTTTTGAAGCTGCTCGCGCCGGGATAGAACTTCACGCCAAGCCGCACCTGGCGTTCGTCTGCCGAGGAAGCAATCGTGAAGTACCGCCTGTCTCCACGGCTGTCGGGGCGCGAATGCCGCAATGTCCATTCCAGGTATTGCCCGGGTCGGAAACGCAATCTCGTCGCTCCGCTAAACCGAAATTCATATATGTCGGGAGCAAGCTGCGTTGTCGTCTGCAGCTTTAGCAGGTATGCCGCCCTCGGGCTCATGAGATATGAGAATACGTTTCCCACAAGAAGCGCGAGCTCGGGAGTGGAATACAGCCGGCCGAAATGCAAAGAGGATGAAAGCAGGAGCCCCACCGTAACGCCGTACAGAACCCTCGCCGCCCTGGCAGGAGGCGTAGTCAAGGGTTCCGTGAGCATCAGAAAGGCGAAGAAGAGAATGGGGGTATCAGCAAGCAATTGGCCTGACGCGGGGAGGACACCTGTTCCTTTCGTGAGCGTGGCACCAAGGGTGACCGCGCCTGCGGCAGCCAGGAAACTCAAGATCAGGTCAAACCGCCTTATCTTTCTCGCCACGAGGAGGCCGCCGAAAACCACAAAGGGCAGCATGGCAAAGGTTCCCACCCACCAGCTTGCCGCCTGATTCAAGGTAAACGCGGCGAGGGCCACCGCGAGCGCCGCCGGATTGAAAATATGCTTTCGTCGGATGGCGAGGAGGTATTTCGACGCCATGGCCCATACCCCGACCCAGAGGAACACCGCAGAGCCGGCAGAGAAATAGCGCGCCGGTGACCTCGGCGTGATGATCAATGCCAGAATGAACGCGGTGATATAGAGCGACTCGGTATTCGCGGGAACGTTAAATAGCTTCGCGAAGACACAGTTTGCGATCCAGCATACGGATACCAGAACCGAAAGCGACACCAAGAGATCAACCGGCTGAAATGGAAGAATTCCGAGGAACGATAACCCGACCGCGGCCATCACAAGGAAAATGAGGTAGTAAAGAACGAGGCGATACGTCGTAATTCGATTCAGAATATTGTCGATCAGGTTAATCATGAACTTACGGTCTTCTCCAACACTGCTCGTCGAAGTTGCTCCGCCCGTCCTATCCACAAAGTGCGAGGCCGATACCGGTTAGACCTGCGTTATCCGTGAGGCATCTTCGTTTCGGGTGGCTGGTGTGGGCGGTGTCGCCTCACCACCGGTCAACGAATTCTTGAATCCCAGGATCGCTTCACCCAGCCCTCTTCCAAGCTCCGGGAGCCTTCTCGGCCCAAAGACGAGCAGGGCGATCACAAAGATCACGACCAAGTGCATCGGCTGAAAGAGACCTTCAAACATAGTGAATCACCTCCGTTCAGGTTCTAAATTCTCAATGCGATCGCGGCTCTTTGAGAGCACTTCTCATCACTGTGTTAGGCGGACCGGGGCGTCGACCCCTTGCCAAGACTGGAACTAACTGACGGCTTACCTTGTTCGCGACGGCGACCTTATCCGCGATCTCGCGCGTGTAGTCGCGGCACAGGTTCATGAAGTAGGTCGTCTGGTCGACCGTCGCATGGAGCGCGACGTAGCTGACGAAGGCGCAGGCGAAGTCCTTGTACTCCTCCGCAGTTAGGCCGATGAGGGGATTCGCGGGAGTAAAGCTATTTGTCAAGACGCACCAGCCCGGCCTCTTCGTACAGCTCGACGAGCCGGCGACTCCACCAACGCGCGCCGTGTTCCGACGCCCTGCTGATTTCGACGTCGACTAGCTCGCGATAGCAACCGAGCGCCTTCAAGAATCCGACTTCGTTCATCTTGACCAGAGGCGCATCACTGCGGTTCAACGCCGCGTCGCTCGTCGCGTCGCGCATCCCTCCCCGGAATCCGGCGGAGTCGGGGACACCGGTGACGGCGCGCGCGACGACGTGCGGGCAGCGGCTGCCACACGGAGCAGGAGGACGAGTCATATCCAGCATCTTCGTCACAGCAAACCTCCTCAAGTACTGACGCGGGGACGTCCCGCGTTCGGTAAAGAGTTCACCGGCGGGTGAGGAATGGATTTGGTCGGTCTCCGGTCTTAATCTGCCCTTGAGAACCGCGTTATCTCGAACGCCCGAGTCATCGGCCCCGCCGAAGGCGAACGTGCCACTTTCTTGCACGGCGCGAATCTGAACAATTCCTTAAGAAGCCGGACAGCCCCAATCCGAGCGGGCGCAGCGGTGTATTCCTCCCCGAACCACGGATAGGCCGGGTTCGATTTTGAAGAGGAGTTGCCATGAAAAAGAAGCTCGGTGTCCTCGTCCTGACTCTTTCGTCGCTCGTGATCTCTGCCGCCTGCGCATCCTCAAGCGCTTCATCCAAGCCGAAGCCGCCGCAGCCGGATTCCGGGGAGAACTGGGCCAAGGCTGGGCCATCTGAACTTCCGAGCCGGCCTGCGAACGCCGGTGGTGTCCAGACGGCAAGACTCGCCTCACGGTGACAGACGCGGATTCAGACGAACAAACCCCCAACCCCGGTCGCGCCGCCCAGACGGCCGGCCGCTTCAAGGAGGAAGAATGAAAGACCCTGTCAACAGAAGAACGTTCATGAAGATCGCCGGCACCTCGATCGGGGTTGGCGCGCTCTTCCACGTGGTCCCGCTCCTGGGCGCCTCCGCCGGCGGCCGGCGGATCGCGTCGCTGCTCGGCAAGGAGAACGGCGAGGCCCCGACACCCTTCTCCTTCGTTCAGCTCTCCGACACGCATGTGGGTTTCTCGGGGCCGCCCAACCCGCTCGGCACACAGGCGTTCGAGAAGGCGGTGGACCTCATCAACGGTTTGCGCGAGCGCCCCGATCTCGTCCTCTTCACCGGGGACCTGACGCACGACAGCGAGAACCCGGGAGAGCACGCCGATCGAATGAGGCTTTTTCAGAAGATCGCCAATCGCCTGAAGGTCCCTTTCATCAAGTCCGTTCCCGGCGAGCACGATGCCGGCTTGGACGGCGGCAAGCTTTTCCGGGACGTTTTCGGGGAGACGCACTATTCCTTCGACCACCGCGGCGTGCACTTCATCGCGCTCGACAACGTCTCGCTGGCACGGCCCAACGTGGGCCCCGAGCAGATCTCGTGGCTTAAGAAGGATCTCGCGCGCTTCCCGACGACCGCGCCGATCGTTGTCTTCACTCACCGTCCGCTCTTCGACCTGCGCCCCGACTGGGAGTGGTTCACCGGAGACGGAGACGAGGTGATGAACGCGCTCGCCCCCTACGAAAACGTGACCGTGCTGTACGGCCACATTCACCGCGAGCACACACACACGGAGGGGCACGCGACTCACATCGCGGCGCGCTCCCTGATCTTCGCTTACCCGGACCCCGAAGCGGGCGTCCCCAAGAAGCCGATTCCCTTTGACCCGCAGAAGCCGTTCCAGAACCTCGGCCTGCGCGTTATCAATGAGCCTGGATCGCGAGCTGGAAGCTCGCCCCGAATCAAAGACGTCGAGCTGACGCTGCGCGAATTCTCGGGCACTGTCGGCATCCAACAACTGCTGAAAGAAGGAGTATCTCTATGAAGTACGCCCGTTTCCTCGCTCTTTTCCTGCTTCCCACCCTGGTCGTGACAGCCCAGGCGAGCGCTCGCGACGCAGAGCCCCGCACGATCGCGGTCACCGCCAAGCGATTCGAGTTCGTTCCGTCGACAATCACGCTGAAGAAGGGGGAGACCGTCAAGCTCCGCGTCACGAGCGAGGACGTCACCCACGGTCTTTTTGTTCGGCCGTTGAAGATCGACACCGACCTCACCCCTGGAGAGACGCAGGAGATAACCGTCACCCCTCAGTCGACCGGAACGTTCACGGCCATCTGTCACCACTTCTGCGGCGCGGGGCACGGCAACATGAAGCTGACCGTCGTCGTCGAGTAAGACGTGCGAACCATCGGTAGGTTGCTTCTGCTCCCGGCGCTGGGCGCTCTTTGCGCGGGAATCGTCCTCACGGCCGGGCTGGTCGACTTCTCGGCCTCGACACCGGCGGGACGGCTCGAGGAACGGGTCGCCACCTTTGCGCTGAACCGCTCCATCGAGCGCCACGCGCCGAAGGTGGCCAACCCCCTCGCCCGCTCGTCTGCGGCTGTCGCCGCCGGACTCGCCCTGTTCAGAACCCACTGCGTCGCTTGCCACGGCGCTCCGGGAGTCGATCCAACGGAGGGGGGTGCAAGCCTGAACCCTCCAGCCCCAGGCCTCACCCTGGCGCGCGTTCAGGCTCGCTCGGACGGCGAGCTCAAGTGGATCGTTTCGAACGGAATCCGCATGACCGGCATGCCCGCCTTCGGCTCCTCGAGGAGCGAGGAAGAGGTCTGGCAGCTCGTCGCGGCTCTGCGCCGGTTGCCGCAGCTCTCCCCGGAAGAGCGCCACATGCTCGGGAAGGGGCGGTAACATGGAGCGTGCGGCTATCGAGAAGGACGTCTCCGACGAGGCGCTGATGAGCGATCTCGCGTCCGGGCAACAGGACGCGATTGGCCTTCTCTATGCCCGCTACGCTCCGACCATCCTCGGTATGGCGGCGCAGGCGCTCGGCCGCCCGACCGCCGAAGACATCGTGCAGGACGTCTTCCTTGCCGTCTGGAAGAACGCTCCCACCTATGACCCAAAGCGCGGACCTGTTCGGCCCTGGCTGCTGCAGATCGCCCACTATCGGATCGCCAACGAACTGCGCCGGAAAAGCCGGCGCCCGCAAATCCAGGCGGATCCCGAAGGCGAGAAGCTCGCCAGCCTTCCGGAACCCGGACCCGGTCAGTCCGAGGAAGTCTGGAACGCCTACCGACACTCGGCACTGAGACGCGCGCTGGAAGAGCTTCCGCCGCCGCAACGTCAGGCCCTCGGCCTGGCTTTTTTTGAGCAGCTTTCGCACGACGAGATTGCCTCGGCCCTCAAGCTCCCGCTGGGCACCGCCAAGTCGCGCATCCGAGCGGGCCTGCGGTCTCTTCGTCTGCGGTTGGCTCCCTTGGTCGCGGCGCTGGCGGGGA
>WNGA01022678.1_pt1 | contig 11408 bp, 10 predicted proteins | sample 5400061 | NCBI WGS metagenome assembly WNGA01 (sample SAMN13153366, study PRJNA577476) | soil metagenome | isolation source: 100 cm soil or saprolite under grassland replicate 2 | place: USA:California | collected 2016-06-15
CGCGCGACCGTCTCGCGCGCGCTCGCCCGCTCGAGGATGTCCCGGGCGTCCTGCCGGTCGTACTTGAGGGAGCCCGCCAAATCTGCGTGCCCCGGCCGCGGCCGCGTGACCTGACGCCGCCGCCCCCCCTGCCCCCCCTGCCCCCCCTCCACGTCGGGGGTGTCGGCCTCGGGCGCCATGACGTCCTGCCAGTGCTCCCAGTCGCGGTTCCACACGAGCATGGCGATCGGGGAGCCGAGCGTCTCGCCGGCGCGCACGCCGGCGAGCCACTCGATCTGGTCCGCTTCGATCTTCATGCGGGCGCCGCGGCCGTAGCCGCCCATGCGGCGCTTCAGCTCCGCGTTGATCCGCTCGGTGGGCACCACGAGGCCCGCGGGGATCCCCTCGAGGATCCCCACCAGGCCGCGCCCGTGCGACTCGCCCGCCGTCGTGAACCGGAAGGTCATCGTGCCTCCCCGTCGCGGCTGAAGCCGCGGCTCGGCCCTGCCGCTGAAGCGGCCTTACGCCCGTTTACGGGCAGGCGCCGAGCCGCGAGTTCACTCGCGCTCCTCACGTCTCCGCTTAACACGCGAGCCCGACTCCTGGTCGGGCTCGCGGTGCCTTACTCCTGACCCCCTGGGTCACCGCCGCGGCGGCGCTTCCGGCAGCGGGTTGGTGAAGGCCGGCAGCTGGACCATCACGAGCCCGCGGGCGGTGATCCCGAACAGCAGCTGATTGCCCGACGCGTCCTGCGCCACGCGCAGCGGCCCGATGATCGCGTCGCGGATCGGGATCGTCGCGATCTGGATGCCGAAGTAGGTGTCGAACACGTCGATGTTCCCGTCGTAGCGCGCGGCGAAGATGATGCGGTCGTTGATGCTCCCCGTGCCGCCGCAGGGCGGGCCGCAGCTCCCGCCGGGGGCGAAGCTGTGGTTGTAGTTCATATCCATCCCCGTCGCGATGCCGGAGTCCGGGGAGGTCGCCTTGAGCCGCAGCCCCTCATCGAGGTAGTACAGTGAGTCGGCGCGCGCCACGTTGGTCAGGCCGTTGAAGTTCGTCGCGATCGAGCGAACCGTGGTGGCCGTGTTGCTGATGAAGTCCCGCACTTCCACACCGGGCGACATGCCGAAGTCCACGTCCACCCGACCGCTATCCGTAATGGGGCCGCCGGTGAGGCACGGCGCCGGATCCGGACGGCTTCTCAACTCGGCCTTCGTGGTATACGACATCACGCGGGCGAACGCCGCGGAGATGCGGCCGCCTTCGCCGAAGAAGCCGTGCGTGAAGTTCCCCGAATTGCGCGCGAACGTCGTATCGCCCAGGGCGAACGAGCTCAGCTCGACGGTGACGCCCGCGCACGCCGAAAGCACGAGCAGCGACTGGTTGTACGGTCGGGGGCGTCGCAATACGATGCGCAACGTGTCGGAGGTCGCGGACGGCGCGGCCGCGGCCAGCTCCCAGAACAGGTGCCCGAACAGCGCGGTCGCGTCGCCCGTGAACGCGGGGCGATGGAGCTTCTCCATCCGGAGCGTGCCCCGCCCCGTGAACGGCGACGGGTTGCTCGGCTCCGGGGTCGTCGAGTAGAGGGCGAAGATCGAGTCCTGATCGCAGTTCGGCGGCGCGCTCCCCGTCCGGCACACGGTGGCCACGTACTGCGGCCGGTCGGAGACGTTGTACTCCGTGATCTGCGTCTTGAACCCCGGTGCCTCCACGACCTTGTAGGTCTGGATCAGGAAGTCGGGCAGGTCCTGGCGCCAGCGGAGCAGCCGCGCGGAGGGCGTCACGTCGACGATGGAGAGCTGCGTCCCGCCCGCGTCCGCCACGACGATCGAGTCGCCGTAGTTCCCGAGGGTGTCGTGCGGCCAGAGCGCGATGCCCCAGGGCACCGATGCCGCCGTGGGGATGCCGGCCTTCACGAACGAGTCACCCGCGACCCGGAAGATCTCGACCCGGCCCAGTGCCGGGTTGGTGAGGTACAGCTCGTTCTGGTTCTTGTTGAAGATCGCGTCCACGATCGTGCCGCCGAACGGCAGCGGCTTGGTGAGGCCGGCGACGATGACGACCGTGTCGACGCCGCTCGAGGACGTGACCGCGAAGAGCGGCGCGCGCGGCGCCGCGGCCGTGATCACGGTGCTGGTCTGCGAGAAGGCGCAGTTCCGCGCCGTCGCGAGGTCGCAGGCGTAGCCGCGGATCACGACGCTCTTCGGGAACTGGCTGATCAGCGCCGCGAGCCCCAGGCTCATGACCCGCACTACGTCCGTCAGACTACCCGCCGCGACGTTGACCGAGTCGAACTTGAGCGGGACGACGCCCGTGAAGGGCGGGACCGCGGTGAGCGCGGTGTCCACCCGGAAGCCGATCCAGGAGATGCCGCTCGGGTCGGTGGCGTGGACGGTGATGCTGTCATTGACCTCCACGCGGGCGGCGATGCTGTGCGACACCACAGGCGGCGTGAGATCGTTCGCCGCCGACTGGACGGTGACCGTGACGGGAGGGCTCGAAAAGCCGGGCCGTCCGCCCGCGTCCACGGCGAAGGCGGTCACGTCGAAGGTCCCGGTCGAGGCGAGCACGATGAGCGTGTCGGTGTAGGTCGTATCCGGCGGGAAGCGCGTCGTGAAGACGACCGAGTCCTTCGAGTTGATCGGCAGCGGCGTCGAGTCCACGACGGCGCTGCGCGGCGTGACGATGAACCCGATGCGCTGGATCCCGCCGATCTGCTGCGCCTGAACGGACACCGGGATGCCTTTGCCCTGAGACGCCAAGGCGCCGGTGACGGGCGCCAGCAGGAACACCTTCAGCGCCTGGACGTTGTCCAGGAATATCACGATCGTGTCTTCCGCGTAATTGCCCGCGCCGTCGGTGGCGCGGCCCACGATCGTGATGAATCCGCCGGCGCCCGAGGTGGGGGGGAAGGTGACCGTTTGGCCGAGGTTGATGCTCGTCACCGTCGTGTTGAAGATCGTGTCGGTCACCGCGAAGTAGCCGCCGGTGTAGGTGAGGCGGATGTCCTTCAGGCCCAGGTTGTCGGTGGCGTTGACCGCGAACGACAGGCCGCTGGCGATCAGCTGCGTGTCCTGCGACGCGCTGAGCGCGATGGTGGGCGAGATTAGGTCGGGCTGAATGCCGCCCGGGTTGCGGGCGGTCTCGCACGCCCACACCGCGGCGATGAGCACGCCGATCCCCCACCAGAGCCGCCCGCCTCGAGCCTGCCACATATGAACGCTCCTGGTTACTTCCCGGTGCTGGGCGTCACCAGGTCGTCGATGATGTGCGGCGTGATGAGAATCAACAGATCACGCCGCTGCTCCTGCTGGGACGTGAAGCCGAACAGCTTTCCCAGGATCGGCAGATCTACAAGGAAAGGGATTCCGGTCTTCGTTACCGTGACCTCGGTCACCGTAAGCCCGCCAATGACGGCCGTTTCGCCGTCGTTGACCAGGATCTGGTTGTCCGCCTGCTGGGTCTGGAACGTGAAGCCGATGTCCACCGACGCCGGCTTCACGCTGGAGCGCTCGGCGTGCACTTCCATCAGGACCTGCCGGTTCGCCGTCACGTGCGGCGTCACCCTCAGGTTGATGCCGGTCTGCTGGAAGCTCACCGTCGCACGCGGCGCCGCACCCCCAGTGGTCGGCGCGCTCACGTCGATCACACGGATCGGCACCCGGTCGCCGACGAGGATCTCCGCGGCTCGGTTGTCGAGGGTGGTGATCGTGGGCTCCGCCTGCACGTCGGCGAGGTCGACGCGTTGCAGCGCCTGCAGGAACATCGTGAGGTCGAAGTTCCCGATCGCGGTGGAGAAGATGAGGTTCAGCGCCGGGTTCACGACTTCCTGGCTCGCGTTGCCGAGCGCCGACAGCGAGTTGCCGCCCAGGTCGACGATGACGTCCCCGGGATCGAAGTTCTCCTGGGGCACGAGCGCGTCCGGCACGCCGTCGCCGTTCAGGTCCGTGGGCACCGCGGTGCGCGGATCGGGTCGGGTCACGAGCCTGTTGAAGAACTGCGTCGGCGAGCCGAGGTCGTACTTGATGCCCAACTCCTCCACGTCCGTGCGGTCGACGAAGATGATCTTCGCCTGGATCGACACCTGCGGGGTGCGGACGTCCAGCCCCTTCACGAACTCCTCGACGCGGGTGATGCGGCTCGTGATCTCGGTGATCACGAGGGCGTTGCTGGTCGAATCGGCCACCACGGCGCCGCGCTTCGTGAGGATCGACTGCACCGACGGCACGAGCGCCGAGGCGCGGGCATAGTTCACCCGCACGAGCCGCGTCTCCACCGGGACGGTCGAGTCGGCGCGCGCCAGATCCTTTTTGTCGATCACCTGGAGGATCCCGCCGTCGAGCACGTTCACCGTGAGCCCTTGCGACTCGAGCACCGCGTTGAACGCGAGGTCCCACGGCTGGTTCTTGATCTCCGCGCTACGCATCGATCGTCGTGGCCGCGCCGCTCGGCGCGGGCGCCGCCACGCGCGCCGCCTGGCCGCCGCGCGTCGGGGCCGGGGGGGGCGGGGGGGGCGCCGGATCGACCGGTGGGAGGCTCGCCGCCACCTGGCTCGACCACGCCGAGAACGCGGTACGCTCCGAGCCGATGCGCACCCGCACCTGGCCGTCGCGCCGCTCGATGCGGTAGTCCTTGAGTACGTCGAGGTCGATCACGACCCGCACGACGCCGGGCCGGAACTGCGCGTACCGGACGTTCTTGATGCCCCCGCGGTTCTGCCCGTCGTACAGCGCCGTGGGCCCCACGAGCCGCGCGCCCTGCAGGTCGATCACCAGCCGGGCGGGATTGAACAGCGTGAAGTCCTGCACGTCGATCGCACCCTGGAGTTCGATCACGACCTCGACGCTACCGGCCGCCGGGACCACGCTGACGGCCCGGACCTCGCCGTCACGCCCCGCCGCTCCCCCTCCCCCTCCTCCCGGCCCCGCAATGGCTCGGGGTGCCGCCGCGACCACCAAGCACGCGGCGAGGGTTGCGATGCGCTTCATGGCGTTACCTCCTGCTTCGCCAGCGACAGGCTCTCCTGGCGCTCGAAGCCGAACTCCTGCACCGTAAACACGATTTCCCGTGGCCGGATCGTCGTCACCTTGAGGCGCCCCACGATCTCGCCGGTTCTCACCCGGTAGATTTTGTTGTTGGTCACGTCGCGCAGCACCGCGACGCTGCGCCTCGGGTACCGCCCGTCGTAGTAGATCCCCGTGAGCTTGAGATCCGACAGGAGCGGCCGGATGTCGCCCGACTTGAGGAGCGAGAGGAATGGGTCCCGCCCGCCGCCCTCGTAGGAATACACCTCGCGCACGAGCCGCGGCGCGGCGGAGTCGGCCGCCGCGCCGTCTCGGCGCGCGCTGTCGGGCCGGGCCGGCGCGCGCGGCGGCTTCGCCTGCGCCGCGAGCGGGCCCGCGACGAGCAGCGCCGCGACCACGGCCGCGAGCCGCGTGCTCACTCCGGCTTCTTCCCCGGCACCGGAGGGGGGGGCGGCGCCGCCGCCTTCACGAACGTGCGGATCGAGAACTGCGCCTCGAGCAGCGCGCCGAGCGTGTCGCCCAGGAGCCGCTGCGCCTGCTGCTGCGCCGGCTTCAGGGCCAGCTCCTGCGGCACGATGATGCGCGGCAGGCTCGCGACGTCGGACAGGAACTCGCCGAGCTGATCGTAATGTCCGATCATCTCCAGGCGGTACTTGTACGTGTCGAACGGCTGCCCGGCCTCGACGGCGAGCGGCTCGATGCGCCCGATGGTCACCCCGCGGACCTTGGCCTTGGTCGAGATGTCGTCGATCAGCGCCGGGACCTCGTTCTTCTCCGGGACGAGCCGGCGCATCACGCCGAGCAGGGCGGTGTAGGCCGCGACTTTGCGGCGCAGGTCCTCCACGGTCCCGCTCGCCAGGTCCTGCTTCGCCCTGTCGACGATGAGCTGGAGACTGTCGATCTCGACCTGCGTGACCTTGATGCGCTCGCCGGTGGGCTGCGCCCAGTAGCTCCAGAAAAAGTAGCCCCCCGCCAGCATCCCGACGGTGATGAGCAGCATCACCTGGCTCTGCCGGTCCTGCGGAATCAGGGGCATCGGGGGCGCTACCTCGCGGCCTGGGAAAAGGGAACGGTGCGGATGTACACCGAGTCCGCCACGCGGTAGCGCACCGCCACGTTGAACGCGGTGACGGGGCGGTCGGCTTCGATCACGGTGGCGGTGGTCGCCGGGGTCACGTCGGTGAGCCACGGCGAGGCGGCGAGCTGGCGCAGGAACGTGGTGTACGCCTGGATGTCCACCGTGCTCCCCATGATCCACACGCGCACCTGGGGTACCCCCGCCGAGTCCGCCGTGGGCGCGCCGGGCGACGTCGAGCCGGGCGCCCCGGGCGCCACGTTACCGCCGCCCGCCGCGGCGATGCTCGTGAGCCAGGTGTAGGGCGGCAGCGCCTTGGTGATCTGATCGAGGATGTGCGGCCACACGTAGCGGTCGGCGTCGATGCCGCGGATGATGTTGATCTCGGCGACCAGCGAGTCGCGGATGCGCTCCGACTGGCGCTTCTGCGCGATCACGGCGTCGAACCGCCGCTTCTCCTGCTGCACGGCGTCGAGCCTCGACTCGAGCACTTTGAGGCGGGTGCTCTGCGTGATGAACAGCAGCAGGCCGCCCCCGATCACGACCACCGACGTCACACTCGCCGCGAGCAGCCACGGGTTCTTGATGCTGGCGATCAGGCCGCGAAAATCGGGCAGCCTGAGCTTGAAGCCCGCGCCCGGCGCCGCCTTCTTCTTCTTGCCAGGGAGAAGGTTGATTTCGATCATGCGGCGCGCCTCAGCGCGAGACCCACCGACAGCATCAGGAGCGGCGCGATGTCATCGACCGACACCGACTCGAACACCGCGTCGCGCACCTTGAGGCGCTGCACCGGGCTCGCGAGCTCGACCGGCACCCGCAGCCGGGCCGAGAGCGCCTCGTTGAGCCCCGGGATGCGCGCCCCGCCGCCAATCGTGTACACGCGGCCCAGTCCCCCAGCCGACCGCGACGCCGTCGCCAGGAACGCCGCCGCCCGCTCCACCCCCACCGCGATCTCCTCACCCCGGGCGTCCACGTAGGACGCGAGATCGCCGCTCTGCGTCTGGCCCTGGATGAGGCGCTCGGAGTCCTCGGCCGACAGCCCCTTTTCGCGTTGCAGGTCCTCCCGGAAGCGGCGCGTGCCCACCGACAGGTCCCGGGTCAGTACCGGCACCCCGTCTTCCAGGATGTTCACGTTGGTGATTTCGTGGCCGATGTTGACCAATCCCACCACCCCCTGCATCGCGTCGGGGTGGTTCAGCTCGAACGCGTTGTGAATCGCGAACGCGTCCACGTCGATGATGGCCGGCTCGAGCCCCGCCTCGCCGAGCAGCGACGTGCGGCTCTCCACCAGCTCCCGCTTGGCCGCGACCAGCAGGACGCTCATCTGGAGCCCCTCGGCGTCGGGGTCGAGGATCTGGAAGTCCAGCTCCACATTGGCCATGTCGAAGGGGACGTGCTGCTCCGCCTCCCAGCGGATCACCTCGCGGGCGTCGGCCTCTTTCATCCGGTCCATCTGGATCTTTTTGACGATCACGTCCCGGCCGCCCACCGCGGTCACGACCGACTTCTGCTTCACGCCGGCGGTGGCAAACAACCCCCGGATCGCTTCAGCCACGATCCCGGGGTCCATGACCTCTCCCTCGACGATGGCGTCGGCGGCCACTTCGGTCGTGGCGACCTTGACCAGCTCCGGCTCGCTGCCGCCGTGGTCGATCACGGCCACTTTGATGATGCCAGAGCCGATGTCCAAGCCGACCGAGGTTTTTTTCCCGCCCAACAGCCCGAAGAGCGCCATGGTTGCCTAGGGGTTAGAGACAAGATGGGGCGAGGGCAAACTACAGTATGCCCCGCCCCTTATCCTGTCAAGCCTCGAACCTACTTGAGGCCGAACCACCAAGTACTTTATCGGCAGGTAGTTAGGCCACTCAAAACAGCTGGACCCACCCCCGCGAACGCATCATCGTCGCCACCCCGGTCGCGTCTAACGCTCTGAGAATAGCGCAGTTAGAGTACAGGAGGTTGGCGCCGCCACTCAGGTTGTTCGTGGTGTCCGCGAACGCCACCGTGTCCTGAGCCATCACGGTGCCCCAGAAATGGGCCTCCTCGCCGCCACCCCCGGCCGTCGTGAGCGAGCCCTTGATGATCACGATCCCGAACCACTGAAATCCACCGTTGACGGTGAGATTACCGTCCACCAGCAGGATTCCCTGTCCCTGCTCCTGGTTGATGCTCGTGTTGCCGTTCCCGTAGATGTGAATGATCGGGAAGTAACCGCCGCAGGGTTCGCTCGGGTTCTTCGGGTCGCCCCAGTTGCGGTCGCTCGACTTGTCGCACTGTCCGTTCAACGTGCGAGGATAGACAGTGTTGGACAGGTTCTGACCGCTCGCGATATTGATGTTCGCCCGGCTGGTGAGCATCGTGTACGTGACGTCCCCGAACTTGCTGAAGGTGCTGTCGGCGAGCGTCGGATCCTTGAGGACGTTCGGGCTGCCGGTGATGGTGGCGCTACCCGAGGGCTGCACGTTGCCGCTGCTGCCGACGCGGATGCCGGCCTTGGGGGTTCCGAGCGGCGCGCAGTCCGGCCACGGGGCGTGGTCGTTGCCGTCGATCGAGACGTTTCCGGTCACCACGTTGTCGCCGCCCGACACGAGCGGAGCGCCGGCGTTGATCTGTAGCGACCGGATGCGGGCCAGCAGCCCGACGCGCTGGCTCGCGCCCCCGCCGCGGAGGCGGCCGGCGAGGCTCATCGTGTCCTGCCCCGTAATGTCGATGAGGTACAGCTCGCCGTTGAACTTGGACAGCGTGCCGCTGTAGCTCCCCGTCTTGCTCGCCGCCGTCCGACGGTTGACGGTGTACGTGCTCGCCGGGTTGTTCGATGGGTAGTTGGCCAGCGCGTTGTATTTCTGGTTGTACGTGCTAGCGCTGTCGCTCCACCCGCGGATGATGTCGTACACGCCCTCCTCGGCCACCCCGAATGACGCCTGCACGCGGCGCACGTTTTCCGCCACGCGCTGCTCCTGGGTGCCCGAGAAGAGGGCGCCGGCGACCAGCGCGCCCACGACGACCAGCGCGACGATCGCGATGGCGAGCGCCATGCCGCGCTCGCTCTTGAGGACTCGCTTCATACCAGACTCCTTGGTGTCCATGGATAGCTCCTAGCTTCCGTCAGGGGCACGGATTGGGCGCTCCCGCGGGTGCCCCCGGACCGCAGCGTGGGTTGTTCCGCAGCGTCACGAGGGTGACGACACTGTCCACTTTGTTGGCGAACGATCCCGTTGGCCCCCGGACCGGGGCCGCCGTCTGGGCGCGCACCACGATACCGATCTGCCCGACTTGCAGCCGGTCGGTGGTCACCGCGCCCGCGGCGGTGAAGTAGCTGAACGTGACCCCGTTGCTGCCGATCAGGGGACCGATCAGGGGTTGGATGGTGGCGGTGCTTTTCGAGCTGTTCTTCTGCCCGAGGTACCAGTGGCCGTCGCCGGCCTGGTAGACGCGGTAGGTCAGCTTGTCGAAGCCGCGCACCGGAGACCCATCCGTGATCGCGCCCACCCGGTTCAACGCGGGATTGTTGAGCCACGTCGGGTCCAAGCTGAGCGCGATGGCCAGGCTCCCGTCCGAGCAGACACCGGGGACGGGGACCTGCTTGACCTGAGCCGGCAGCCACTGGTCGTCGTTGCGGCTCAAGGCATTGCCTTCCCAATACACCAGCAGCGAGTCGTCCTTCGCGATCGTCGTGCGCGTGCCGTAGATCGGGACCGGCCGGACCATGAGGGTGATCTGGCCGATGCCGCCGCCGAGCACCGGCGTCGCGCACACGAACGCCAGCTGTCGCATGGCGCGCATCCGGATCGAGTCGGGGCCCATCGCGGTGATGTCGTCGTCCGCCGCGTCCAGCTCGCGGAATTCGGCCGGCAGGATCGTGGCCGCGGCCCGCAGGTTCTGCTGCAGATCGATCTGCTGCGTCTGCGCCATGTAGATCCGCTGGTTGCCCACCAGCACCTTGTAGATGCCGGCCGACACGATGCCCAGCAGCACCAGCGCGATCATCAGCTCGATGAGGGTGAACCCTCGGCGTGCTAGAAGAGGCATGAGATCTCCGTCCCCAGACTGTCGGTGCGCCACTGCCCGAGCGCCGTCTGGTACGTGGACCGCACGACCACCTGCCAGTGGTTCCCTCCCGAGCCCGCGCTCGCGAACCGCCAGGACAACGAATCGATCGGCGCGCTGCCGCGCATCAGCACCTCGCTCCCGGACGTCTGCGCCTGGCACCCGGTGGCCCGCAGCATCTCGAGCCGTCGCGCCGCGAATGTCGCCGACACGCTCGAGCGCTGGCCCCGGCCGATCATGCGCGTCACGAGCGCAGCCGACGTCACGAGCCCGAGCAGCCCGACCGTGAGCACCATGATCGCGATGATGACCTCCACGAGGGTGAATCCGTGCTCGCGTTTCATTACCGCACCACCTTGCCGGTGTACATGTTGATGACGACCGAGTCCTTGTTCGACGCCACGTTGCCCGTGAAGTGCACGATGGTGTTCACGCTCTCGAGGCTCAGCCCCCGCGGGTCGTAGCGCACCGAGTCCCCCGTGGCGGTGAGCGTCACCTTGAAGTCGGAGTACACGTTCTTCACCTGCCCGACGGTGTCGAGAGCCGTCGGGACGTCGAGCCTGCACGCGGTCACCCACATCCGAGAGTCCGCGCCGGAGGTGACGTGAAGCGTGGCCCTGCAGCCGCGCTGCACCGCCGCCCCGCGCGCCATCGCGGCGTACGTGGACAGCGCGACGCGCGTCGAGCGTACGTTCGTCTTGTCGAGCGTGCGCTGGATCGTCGGGAAACCGATCGCCGCGATGAGCCCGATGATGACGATCGTGATCACCAGCTCGATCGTGGTGAAGCCTGAGCGCTGCATGACCCCTCCGTGTCTGCGTACAGACCATACACGATACGTGCCCAAACGTAAGCTATTATTTTACAGGAAGTTATAGAATTAGATCAGGATCGACCGTACTGCAGGATGCTGCACTCGTGCAGAATATTGCGCTAATCCACACCGTACCGGTCCATCTTGTAGAACAGGGTCCGCAAGCTCACCCCCAGGCGTTTGGCCGCCTCCCGGCGGTTGCCGCCTGCCGCGCCGAGGGCTGCGCGGATAGCCTCCCGCTCCGCGGTCTCCACAACCTCTCGAAGCGTACCTCTCCCCTCTCCCTTCTCCCCCGGGGAGGGGGGAGAGGGGAGAGGTTCCCTCCTCAAATCGACGGGCTCCAAGATCTCCTTGTCGCTCAGCACCGCCGCCCGCTCGATGGCGTGCTCGAGCTCCCGCGCGTTCCCCGGCCAGCGCTGTTCCACCATCCACGCCACGGCGGCGTCGCTCAGCGCGACGGGCCGCCCCA
>WNGA01011701.1_pt1 | contig 11407 bp, 12 predicted proteins | sample 5400061 | NCBI WGS metagenome assembly WNGA01 (sample SAMN13153366, study PRJNA577476) | soil metagenome | isolation source: 100 cm soil or saprolite under grassland replicate 2 | place: USA:California | collected 2016-06-15
GCACCGCGACTGAGCCCCGTCGCCGTGCACCGTCATTGGCTGGCCCGCGAGCGCTTGTGCCGCGAAACGCGCGATGACGCTGCCGTAGCCTCGGGCGTCGATGCCCGGACCGTATGCGTTGAAGTAGCGGATCACCGCGACCGGCAGCCCCCGATCGGCGTAGGCGAAGGCGAGGTGCTCGTCGAGCGCTTTCGAAGTCGAATACGACCAGCGCTGCACCCAGGTCGGACCCAGCGTGCGCTCGCCGTCCTCGGCGAAGGGGACCGCCCTGCTCCGGCCGTAGATCTCGGACGTCGACGCGAACACGACAGCGCATCCGTGTCGAGCCGCGGCCGCCAGCGCGTTCTCGGTGCCGTGGACGTTCGTGCGTATCGCGCCCAGCGGGTCCGCGAGGACGTTGTGAACGCCCACGACGGCCGCGAGGTGATAAACGACGTCCGCGTCGCGGACCAGCCGGTCGACGAGATCCACGTCGAGCACGGTCCCTTCGATCCCTTCGTAGGCCGGATGCCCGCGATGCGCATCCAGTCGTTCCCGCTTGCCGGTCGAGAGATCGTCGAGGACGGTGACGTGGTCGCCCCGCATGAGCAGCGCGTTCACCAGGTGCGAGCCGATGAAGCCGGCGCCACCGGTCACGAGCGAGCGCGTCATCGCGATCCGTCCATCACGCCGTCCTCTGGCCGCGCACTCTAGCGTGGCGATCATGTGCCGACCATCGCTCGTTCGTCATCCCTAGAATGCGCAGTCCGTGCCGCAACGGAACGGATACGTCCTCGCGGCTCTCGTCCTCGGCCTCTTCTGGTGTGTCGAGGGCATCGATCTCAACGAGCCGCAGATCGACCGCATGGTGCTCCTCGTCACAGGGCTCGTGCTCGCCTGGGCGCTCCTGCGGGGCTCGACCGGCATCGCGGCCCTCACCGCCTACTACGCCGTCCTGATCGCGGTCTCCGAACGCGTGCATCGCACGCCGCTGCTCGACGGCAGCGACGTCCTCCGCGCGACGCAGGAATCGCTGGACGTCGCCTTCGCCGGCGGCAATCCCTACGCGCATTACCTCACCAGCACGATCCCGCCGGGATCGCCGTTCGTGTATCCGCCGGGCGAGCTCGCCTGGTACGCCGTCCCGTATCTCGTCTTCGGTGACATCACGCGCGTCGACACGTGGTCGGGGGTTGCGATCGTCGCGGCCATCGCGATCGCCGGAGTCCGCGCCGGCGCGGCGAACGTCGCCCTTCCGGCGATGCTCTACGCCACCTGGGGCGTCGGTGCCTTCCGCGCGGTGGACGGCTCGAACGACGTCTCGGGGTCGCTGCTGGTCGTCGCCGCGATCGTCGCGCTCGTCTTCGCGGATCGTGACACCCCGTGGTCGCGCCGCATGTTCGTGATCTCCGCCGTGCTCTTCGGCTGGGCGATCGCCTTCAAGCAATTCGCCGTCCTGGTACTGCCGCCGGTGTTGCGCCACATCGCGGTGCACCGCGCGGACTGGCGGTGCTATCTCGCGCTCACCGCTGGGGTCGCCGCGGCGTTCGTCCTTCCGTTCTTCGTGCGCGATCCGGGCGCGTTCGTCGGCTCGCAGATCGCTGCGCTCACGTTCCACGACGAGATCTGGGGCGCGAACATCCTCAGAACGATGAGCGAGTACGGCGATCCGTCGCCGCTCGTGCCGCTCTTCTTCGCGATCGAGGTCCTCGGGACGCTCGGACTGGTCATCGTCGTCCTGCGCTGGCGCGTTCCCACGCTCGGCGCCGCGGCCCTCGCCGGCGCGGGCATCATCATCCTGCCGCTGCTCTTCGCCCGCTGGACGACGCAGCCGTATTACATCTATGTCGGCGCCATCGCTGCCTGCGGCGTCGCGCTGCTGCAATCTAGAATCCGATCGGAATGAAGGCGCTGCGCGTCGCGGTCATCGGCGCCGGTTACTGGGGACCGAACCTCGTCCGCAATCTGAGCGAAGCGCCCGGTGCGGAGCCGGTCGCGGTCGCCGATCTCTCCCCCGAACGCCTCGAGCCGGTGCGCAAACGCTTCCCTGCGGTCCGCGTGACGACGGATCACCGAACCGTGCTGTCCGATCCGGACGTCGACGCGGTCTGCATCGCGACGCCCGTCGGGACGCACCGCCGTCTGGCCGAGGAGGCGTTCGCGGCGGGGAAGCATGTGTTCGTGGAGAAGCCGCTCGCCGGCAACATCGAGGACGCCGAGGCGATCGTGCGGGCGTCCGAGCGCGCGGGCCGCACGCTCATGGTCGGCCATACCTTCGTATACAACCCCGCGGTCGTCGCGGTGCGTGACGTGCTCGTCAATGACGACGTCGGAAAGATCCACTACGTGGACAGCCAGCGCGTGAACCTCGGCCTTCACCAGTTCGACATCAACGTCCTATGGGACCTCGGGCCGCACGATGTCTCGATCACGTTGTACTGGCTCGATGAGGAGCCCGAATGGGTCCAATGCATCGGCGCGTGCTACGTGCAGCCGGACATCGAGGACGTCGTCTTCCTCACCATGGGCTTTCCATCGGGCGCGCTCGCGCATGCGCACCTCTCGTGGCTGGCGCCCAGCAAGCTGCGCACGATGACGGTCATCGGCTCCAAGCGCATGGTCGTGTACGACGACGTCCAGTCCGTGGAGAAGGTGAAGATCTACGACTTCGCCGTGGCTGAGCTCTCGAGCGAGGAGCTGCGCCGAAGCTATCGCTCCGGTGAGATCCGCAGCCCGCACGTTGCCTTCACGGAGGCGCTGCAGATCGAGATGCGGCACTTCATCGAGTGCGTGCGTGAGGGGACGCGACCGCGCAGCGATGGCGAGGCCGGGCTGCGCGTGGTCCGCGTCCTGGAGGCCGGCATGCGCTCACTACGCGCCGGCGGCACGCGCGTCTCGTACCGATCCGAGCCAGCGAAGGCCGCGGCACGCGCATGACCTCTCTCGGCGTCTCGGTGCACCCGACCGCGGTCGTCGCGCCGAACGTCGAGCTTGGATCCGGGACCATCGTCGGCGAATACGTCGTTCTCGGAAAGGCGCCGCGTGGAAAGAAGCAGGGCGAGCTGCCGCTCGTGATCGGCCCGGATTCGACGATCCGGCCGTTCACCACGATCTACGCGGGCACGACCATCGGCGCGCGCCTGCAGACGGGCCAGGGCGCCTCGATCCGCGAGGACAACGTCATCGGCGACGACGTCTCGGTCGGCACGCACGCTTCGCTCGAATTCGGCAACCGTATCGGATCGCGCGTGCGCATCCACACCGGCTGCTTCCTCGAGCTCACGCAGATCGAGGACGAGGTGTTCGTCGGGCCACACGTCGTGTTCACCGACGATCCACATCCCCAGTGTCCGGCCTATCTCGACTGCGTGAAAGGCGGCGTCGTGCGCCGCCGGGCGCGCATCGGCGCGAACAGCACGATCCTTCCCGGAGTGGAGATCGGCGAGGACGCCCTGGTCGGCGCGGGAAGCGTGGTGCGGCATGCCGTCCCGGCACGGAGCGTGTGGGCCGGCAACCCCGCGGTCCAGCTGAAGGAAGAGATCACCGATCTCGCGTGCTTCGTGGGCATCTACCCGTACGCCTATTCATGGCTCGATGAGAAGGCACGGAGATGACGACGAAGACCGAGGCACTCGCGTTGATCGAGCGCGAATGGCGTGCCGGCGATTCCCTGTTCGCGGGACTCAGCGAGGAGCAGCTCGCGCGTCCGGTGTTCACCGGCGAGGGTTCTGGCTGGCGCGTCCGCGACCTCCCGCCGCACTTCGCGTGGTGGCTGCGGCTGGCCGCTCGCGGCGCGAGGCGGGCCGTGGAGATCGGCGGCGGGCCGGATCAGAACACGACGCTCCGGAGATTCCTCGGGATCGAAACGGGCGTCGACACACTGAATGCCGACACGCACGCGCGGTGGCACGGTCGGCCGGCGGCGGACCTCTTCGCCGAGCTGCGGTCGGCGCGTGAGGATCTGCGCGCGGCGTTGGCTGCGCTGCCCGACGATCTCCTGGTGAACGCGGATTCCGTCGAAACGGACGGCATGCGCCGATACATCTGGCAGCCTGCGGTGAACCACTTCCGGCAACACCGCGAGCACATCGAGAGCGCACTGAAAGAGGGAGCCACGACATGACCGTTGCCACGCAAGACATCCCGCTCGTGGATCTGCGCGCGCAGTACGCGACGATCCGCGACGAGGTCCGCACCGCGATCGATCAGGTCCTCGAGAGCATGCAGCTCACCATCGGTCCGAACGTGAAGGCGTTCGACAAGGAATGGGCGGCGTACTGCGGGTCGGCGCACGCGATCGGTGTCGGTTCCGGTACGGACGCGCTCCAGCTCGCGATCCGCGCGTGCGGCGTTTCGTCGGGCGACGAGGTCATCACCGTATCGCACACCTTCTTCGCGACGGTGGAGGCGATCGTCTACGCCAACGCGCGACCCATCCTCGTCGACGTCGACGAGCGCTCGATGCTGATGGATATCGCCTCGGTCGCATCGCGCATCACGGCCCGAACGAAGGCGATCGTTCCGGTCCATCTCTACGGACGGACCGTCGACCTCAAGCCGCTGCGCCAGCTCGCGCAGGACCGCGGGATCACCATCATCGAGGACGCGGCGCAGGCGCACGGCGCGCTGCTCGACGACGGGGCGAAGTCCGGCATGGGCGGGAAGGTCGGCTGCTTCTCGTTCTATTGCAGCAAGAACCTCGGCGCGTACGGCGAGGCCGGCAGCATCACGACGAACGACGTCAAGCTCGCCGATGACCTACGGGCGCTACGCGAGCACGGCCAGTCAACCCGCTATTACCACCCGATCGTCGGTTACAACGCGCGTCTCGACGAGATCCAGGCCGCCATCCTGCGGATCAAGCTGCGACGGCTCGACGAGTGGAACGACCGCCGTCGCGCGATCGCCAAACGTTACAACGAGCTGCTCGCCGGGACGGACCTCGTGACGCCGGAGCTCGTGGGCGCACGGCACGTCTTCTACTGCTACGTCGTCCGCATCGGCGGCGGCCGCCGCGACGCGCTGCGCGCCTATCTCGCCGAGCGTGGCGTCGGCGCCCAGGTCCACTACCCGGTACCGATCCACCTCCAGGAGGCGGCGCAGTTCCTTGGATACCGCAAGGGCGATCTGCCGGTCACCGAGCGTGTCGCCGACGAGGTGCTCTCGCTGCCGATGTACGCGGAGCTCACCGACGGGCAGATCGACCGGGTGACCTCGGTCGTCCGGGAGTTCCTGAAAAAGAATTGACCGAGCGGGTCGTCAGGGCGGTCCACGGCCTGCGGCAGGTCGAGCCCGACCCGCCTGATGAGCTCGAGCGATCGGACGAGCTCCGCCGCACCGTCGAGCGCGAGGAGCTGCTCGAGCGCTTCGCCGTCGCGGGTTATCTCGAAGGCGAGAAGGGCCTGCGCCGTCGGCGCATCCTGCTGCGCGCGCTGTGCAAGACCTTCGGGAACGGCGTGCGGGTCGGCATGGGCGTGCTCGTCCTCCATCCCCAGACGTTCGAGATCGGCGATGCCGTGTTCATCGGCAACCAGACCTTCCTGCAGGGGCGCCACGACGGGCGCTGCGTCATCGGCGCGCACACCTGGATCGGTCCGCAGTCGTACTTCGATTGCCGTGACCTGGAGCTGGGCGAGTACGTCGGCTGGGGACCGGGCGCGAAGGTGCTCGGGAGCGAGCACACGGGGGAGCCGAAGGACGTCCCGATCATCCAGACCGATCTGGTCATCAAGCCCGTGCGCGTGGGCAGCGGTGCGGACATCGGCGTGAACGCCGTGCTGTTGCCGGGCGTGACCGTGGGCGAGGGCGCGATCGTCGGAGCGGGTGCGGTCGTGACGAAGGACGTGCCCGCGCAAGCGGTCGTCGCCGGAGTGCCGGCGAAGCTTCTGCGGATGCGTTAGCCGCAGCTCGCGACGGGCGCCCACTCGCCGCCCGTCGCGACGCCGCGCCTCTAGGTGAGGTTGTTGCCGATGTTGCTGAAGATGTTCGAGAGCTGATCGCGTAGGAAGATCATCGCGACGATGACCGCGATGGCGATGACGGCGATGATGAGCGCGTACTCGACCAGACCCTGGCCGTCCTCATCCATCGCGAAGCGAGTGAGATTCACGAGTCCTCCCTTCTTACGTGAGGTCCTTACCTACGTGAGGTTGTTTCCGATGTTGCTGAAGATGTTCGAGATCTGATCACGCAGGAAGATCATCGCGACGATGACGGCGATGGCGATCACGGCGATGATGAGTGCGTACTCGACGAGGCCCTGGCCGTCTTCTTCGCGAACGAAGCGCATAACATCCACGATCGTGTCCTCCTTCCGCTTCCAAGGTACTTCGTGCAACGAATCATCTCCCCAGCGGGCCTCCCCTGTCTGGGGGACCCGCCAGGGAACGCGCTAAGGATGACCCGTTTCCGGCCGCTAGGCTGTGTCAAACATGGCGCTACTTACCGGGGCCCGCGTGGTCGTCACCGGCGGTGCGGGGAACGTCGGCTCTCACATCGTGGACGCCGCCCTGGCTGCGGGGGCGCGTGAGGTGGTGGCGCTGGACGCCCTGGTGCGGGGCGTGCCAGAAAACCTGACACGTGCGCTATCGAGCGGCAAAGCGCGGCTCGTCGAGATCGATATCCGTGACCGCGAGGCCGTGCAGGCGAACGTCGCGGGCGCTGACGTCGTCTTTCACCAGGCGGCCCTGCGCTGGACACGCTGTCAGGAGCGTCCGCGTGAGTGTCAGGAAGTACTAGTCGATGGGACTTTCAACGTGCTCGAGGCGGCCGCCGAGGCGAAGGTCTCGCGCGTGGTGCTGGCCTCCAGCGCGGTCGTGTACGGCGAACCCCTACGGCTGCCGATCGATGAGGATCATCCGCTCAACGGGACGACGTTCTACGGCGCCGCGAAGGCCGCGAACGAGCAGCTCGCGCGAGCGTTCACGCATCTGCGCGAGCTGCCCACAACGGCGCTGCGCTACTTCAACGTCTACGGGCCGCGCATGGACATCCGCTCGCAGTACGTCGAGGTGATGGTGCGCTGGCTCGACCTGATCGACGAGGGCAAGCCGCTCGTGCTCTACGGCGACGGCTCGGCGTCCGCGGACTTCGTCTTCGTCGACGACGTCGTGCGCGCGAACCTGCTCGCCTGCGAGACGGACGCTCGCGACGCTATCGTCAACGTCTGCAGCGGCGTCGAGACGCGCATGCGCGATCTCGCTGCCCTCCTGCTCGAGCTCACCGGCAGCGACGTGGGTATGGAGTTCCGCCCGCAGCCGCCCGGCGCGCTTCCGGCGCGCCGGTATGGAGACGGGCGACGCGCCGAACAACTGCTTGGATTCCGCGCGACGACCACACTGGTGGACGGCCTGACGAAGCTCATCGCCTGGCGGCGCGAGGCGCTGGCGGGCTCCGCGGTCTGAAGGAGGAGCGATCGATGGCGACCGAGACGAAGAAGAAGATGAGCATCCCCATCACCAAGCCGGCGCTGGGCGAGGAGGAGGCGCGCGCACCGTTCGACTCGATCCGCAGCGGCTGGGTGACGCAGGGGCCCAAGGTCGCGGAGTTCGAGAGAGCGGTCGCGTCGTACGTCGGCGCGAAGCACGGCATCGCGACGACCTCGTGCACCACAGGGCTTCACCTCGCGCTCGTCGCGGCGGGCATCGGCAAGGGCGACGAGGTGATCGTCCCGTCGCTCACCTTCATCGCCTCGGCGAACGCCATCCTTTACACGGGAGCGGACGTCGTCTTCTGCGAGGTCGATCCGCGCACGTTCAACATCGACCCCGCCGACGCCGAGAAGCGCATCACCAAGCGCACGAAGGCGATCATGCCCATCGACCAGATCGGCCTCGCGTGCGACATGGACGAGGTGAATGACATCGCGAAGCGGCACGGGATCGACGTCGTCGAGGACGCAGCGCCGGCGATCGGCGAGTCGTACAAGGGACGGAAGGTCGGATCGAACGCGCACCAGACCGTGTTCTCGTTCCACCCGCGCAAGGTCATCACCACCGGCGAGGGCGGGATGATCACGAGCGACGACGACGAGCTGGCCGACCGCGCGCGCAAGCTGCGCGCGCATGCCATGAGCGTGTCGGATCTCGAGCGGCACCGGTCCGACCGCGTGATCATGGAGGAGTACCACGAGCTCGGCTTCAACTACCGCATGACCGACATCCAAGCGTCCATCGGTCTTGTGCAGCTCCGGCGGCTCGACGAGCTGCTCGAGATCCGGCGCGCGAAGGCGCGCCGCTACAACGAGGAGCTCGGCGAGCTGCGCGGCGTCAAGGTGCCCTACGTGCCGCCGTACGCCGAGCACACCTACCAGTCGTACTGCCTGACGCTCACCAAGGACGCGCGCGTCGATCGCGAGCAGCTCATGACGAATCTCCTGCAGCGGGGCGTGGCGACGCGACGTGGCGTCATGGCGTCGCACATGGAGGGCACGTACACATCGCGTTACGGTGCCGTGAGCCTGCCCGTGACCGAGGCGATCGCGCGCGACATCGTGCTCATCCCGCTGTACGCGTCGATGACCGACGAGGAGCAGACCTACGTGATCGACGCGCTGCGCGAGGAGCTGGGCGCCTAGCGCGCCGGAAGTGTCAGGCGCCACGGGCCGTCGACGCGTAGCACCGCGCCCTCGAATGTGACGATCGGCGGATCGCCGACCTCCGTCGCCATCCAGATCCGCTCGCCGCGCTCAGGCGCGCCGCCCCACGAGTAGCTGCCGCGACCGATGCCGGCGATCCGTGCGGGCTGCATGAAGCGTGGGGACGATGACGAGACCGGGACCTCCATCACGACGCGACGCTCGTCGGAGCCCTGCGCGTCGGCCGATACGACGTGAAAGCGATGCGGGCCGAGCTCCAGATCGAGCGGCACCTCGCGCAGATCGGCCGTCACCGAGTGCTCGAGATCGTTGATGTCGACGAACGGCACGATGAGCGTGACGCTTCTTGCTTCGGCGTCGGGCGCGGGAAAGGCGACGCAGCACCGATGGACGGACGGCTTGCGCGTCGCGGCATCGCGCCAACCGGGCGCGAACACGCGCCCTTCCTCCTCCACGCGGCCGCCGCGGTCATCCTCGAGCGCGATCGGCCGAGCGCTGAGGCCGAACACGCGTCGGTGCTCTCGCAGCCGCTCCCGTCGGACGTCCTCACTGTCGCGCGAGAAGAACACCGGCGCGTGCACCGGCGCCGCGACTTGCCGTACGGGATGCGAGGCTTCGACCCGGAGCTCGACCACCAGCCTGTTGCCGTATCGGGCAAGCGCGGTCGCGCGCACGACGACTCCCTCGCGGTCCTCCTTCGCATCGAGCGCCCTCGCCGCAGGCGCCGCGGGCGCGAGCTCGAGCGGTAGAGTCCACGTTCGCGTACCGTCGCTGACGCGCAGCTCGACCCGCTCCGTTCCAGGCGCGAGCGGAGCGAACGTCATCGTGTGGATCGCTCGGCGGCTCGAGGCGCTCACGCCATGGGCGCTCTGCGCGATCGTCGTCGCCTTGACCCGCGCAGTGTCCGCGAGGAGCACCGCGGTGAGCCCGAGGTTCGGCGGCGCGCCGGCCGAGCGGTACGTCAGGAAGGGCGCGCATTCGGCCTCGGCTTGTTCCCACTGGGCGATGAGGTCGGTCCGATCGGGCGCCGCGGCCAGGGCGACGACGAGAAGACGTGTTCCGTGCGCCTCGACCTCGGCGCTTTCGGGCAGCGTGCGCGTCCCGTCGGGGCAGAAGCCGATCTCAGGAACGAATACCGGCGACATCGTCGCCGTCAGGCCCGCCGCAAGAGCTTGTCCCGCGCGACCTGACCGAGCTGCATGAGGTACTGCAGCACCTCGCGGCGTCCGAACTTGGATCTCCCCAGCTCGCGGTCACGGAAGACGTAGGGCACCTCGACGACCTTCCTGTACCGCCCTCGCGCGATCACCTCGAAGCCGATCTTGAAGCCGATCGGATTCAGCCTCGCGCCGTCGACGACCGTGCGGCGCATCGCGAAGAAGCCCGATGTGCAGTCGCGAACGGGGACGAGCACGTTGCCGATGAGGCATGCGACGCGCGAGACGACGCGTCGTCGCAGCGGCCAGTCCATCGTGCCGCCGCCAGCGACATACCGGCTTCCCACCGCCAGATCGGCGTTTCCCGCGAGCGCGTCGAGCAGCTGCGGCACGACTTCCGGCGGATGCGAGAGATCCGCGTCCATGACCACGAAGACATCGCCCTTCGCCTGCGAGAATCCCGCAACGACCGCGGAGGCGAGGCCGGCTTTCGCGGCTCGGCGCACGACGCGGATCGGATGGTTCGCGGCAAGGGACTGCGAGAGCTCGGCAGTGCCGTCGGGCGAATCATCGTCCACGATGACGAGCTCCCACTCGCGACCCGCGAGCGCGCGCGAAAGACGATCGACGAGGTGAGGGAGCGACCCGGCTTCGTTGTAGGTGGGAACGACGACCGAAATGAACGTCGGGCTAGTCTAGGGTCCGTGCGGGTCACGTTCGATGCGCGTCACCTGCAAACGGTGGCCCGCGTACGTGGGATCGGTCGCTACACCCGCAACCTGCTCGCCGGATTCGCGAGACTCGCGCCGGCTGACATCGAATGGACGCTCCTTCGGCTCGCGAATTTTCCACCGGCCGATCCATCGTCGTCGCCATCGCATCACGACCTCCCAACGCTGCGCCTGCGCCGGCCGGAGCTGTCGATGTTGGTCGTGGACCCACTCCTGCTATCGGCGGAGCTTGCGCTCGCGCGTCCGCACGTGTACCACTCGACGCAGCTCGGCCTGCCCGCGCTGCGCCGCTGCCGCACGGTGATCACGATCCACGATCTGGCTCCGCTGCGCTGGCCCGAGCACTATCTCCGTCTCGCGCATGCGCGGGTCGGGCACCACTGGCAGTACGCGCTCGCGAAGCGCGCCGACGCGATCATCGCGGTCTCCGATGCGACGAGGCGCGATGTGGTCGAGCTGCTACGCGTCCCGGAGGAGCGCATCACTGTGATCCCCGAGGCCGTGGATTTTGAGTTCGCGCCCCCCGGGCGCGACGCCGCGCGTCGACTCGTCGCGGAGCGCTTCGGCCTGGCCGCCCGCTACGTCCTGTATGTGGGCCAATTCGATCCGCGGAAGAACATGGATGGTCTCCTCGCCGCGTTTGCGCGCGCCGCGGAGCGTGATCGCGAGATCCGCCTGGTGATCGCCGGCGATCTGGGAAAGCTGGCCTCGTTCCTCACCCGCGCGCTCGAGCGATCGCGGGCGCCTCGCGACCGCGTCGTGCTCACCGGCAACCTGGACGACCGCACGCTCGCGTCGCTCTACGCCGGCGCGGAGTGCCTCCTCCACGCGGCCCTGCTCGAAGGCTTCGGCCTCACCGCGCTCGAAGCACTCGCTGCGGGCACGCCCGTCGTGGGCTACCGAGCCGGCGCCGTCGAGGAGGTCGTGGCGGACGCCGGCGTGCT
>WNGA01025699.1_pt2 | contig 11406 bp, 10 predicted proteins | sample 5400061 | NCBI WGS metagenome assembly WNGA01 (sample SAMN13153366, study PRJNA577476) | soil metagenome | isolation source: 100 cm soil or saprolite under grassland replicate 2 | place: USA:California | collected 2016-06-15
CTCAAAGTCAGAAGTCGCTGAGTTACAGGCATTGCCACTTGAACAGAGAAAAATCGCATTTTTCACCTGCTGGACGCGCAAAGAGGCATATATCAAGGCTCAAGGATTGGGTTTATCGCTTCCTTTGGAAAGTTTTGATGTCTCACTAACCCCGAAAGAACCTGCCATTCTTCGCTCCACCCGCCCAGATCCACACGAAGCCGCCCGTTGGGTATTGCATTCTCCAGAGATCGATTCTCATTATGCATCAGCAGTGGCCGTCGAGGGCGCCGCCCTGCCTGTCCTGCCGTCTCGCACTGTCGTGCTCGCGGCACGAACGGTGGCGGCCGGGCCTGGGAGCCTGTCGAAGGGTCAAGACCCGGAATTCAGGTTATGGGATTGGAATAGATCTTGAAACACAGATTATTCGGTGACCGAATTGTTTTTCAGACACTGGAGGCTGCTATTCTCCTTTGGATACAGACGATACAAGTTGTTCTCGGGAACAATGCAATACAAGTCAATTAATTTTGAAGAAGCATAAAACTGATCACTCAGAGATGCCAGATAAATTGGATGGGTTGAAAAAGCATCATTGATCACTTGTAATACTAGCTGGGGATTGAAAGAGAAAGGATCTTGAGTTGGCCAGCCAAAGACTGTCACATCCGGTCGCAAACCCTTGACTTTGGTAAAGTAGCGAAATATGAAGTATTCATCAGTATCCGTATACCATTCAGCGACCACAACCGAATTAGGCGCCAATCTCTCGATGGTTTGGTAGCCAAAATTATAAGCATTGAAGTCCCCGTGCTTGTTTGGATTTATATAGTAGGATAAACCATCTCGGATACCGGTCCCAATTTGTGGAATGTCCATAGAAGCATCACTCATGCCTGCTTGCCTTGCCAGATTAGGTAATGCGCCATAAAAGAACGGCGTTCCAAGAATCATGATCGCCAGAATGCTGGCCACAACCAATCGCATCTTTCCGGAAAGCCTGGAAAAGATGTGATGCGCACCGATTCCCATGATCATTGCCCAAAAGACATGAGAAGTCATAAAAAAGGCAAACTGGTCTGTAACCTTATAGAAAATCCCGAATATCGTGTACACGATTAAAAACGCGACCAACTTGCGTACATACAAGTCACTACTACGAAATATTTGGTTGATTCCTAAAACGCCTAGAATCACTCCAACAGGGCCAAATTGGACTATAAGAAGAAGGAGGTAAGTTAACAGGCTCTCACCTAATAAGGCTGGTGTCAGCTTCCACAACTGACTTAGGAAGGTTGATCCCACTACAGGCCCCATGATTTCATTAATAGGAATATTCCTCGACAACCTGGTGAATTGGATTACATAAATCATAAACCCAGCCAGAAACCCCAGAATTGGGAGCCGTAGATTAGGTAGTTCGGAAATCGAGTACAGCCGAGGACTCCTGGATAGTAAATAATAAAGAACTAACGCTGGTATCGCAAGGAAAGCGAGCAAATGATTGGAAGCAGCTAATCCCAAAAAGAATGCACTATACCCTAGAAATGAATATTTGCTTGTTATTTCGTAATGTTCGAAGAAGTATATACTGGCTAATAGTAGAAAAATGAACAGTGTATAAACTTCAGGCGTGGATGAATGCCACCAAAAGGTATGGGATACAGCCAGTGAGAAACTGGCATAACAGGAAGCTAAAAGTGACTCAGTAGACCGATAACAAATAAGAAATACCAAAACAATGGACGCAGCTCCAAATATGGCGGAGATAAGGTTAACCAGCCAAAGGGAATCGACGAAAGGAAAAGTTTTTACAAGGAGATATCCAAGCATGATGTACAAAGGGTGATCCCAGGCGGCTACGCCTACTTTGGCAAAGAGATAAGGATCTGGGTTAAATTCATCCCTGGTCATCTCCGCCAGGATGAAAGATTTCCCCGTGATCGCATCACCCTGTAAGTGTGTTCCGTCTCCCCATGCGAGCGAAGGAATAAGTGTATAAATATAAAAAATGGTCGTCAGAACGAAGACCAAAAGGGCGGTCAACTTCTTGTTCGGCACAGGTTATAGTCTTAGTTCTGAATTTCGATCTGGTCACTGCTTCGGTTCATATGCCCCCACGATCAATACAGCATTACTGCCGCCAAAAGCAAACGAATTGCTCATTATATTACGCAGTCGCAGCTTTCGACTCCCCTCGGTCACATAATCAAGATCACATTCTGGATCCGGCACCTTGTAATTGATAGTTGGAGGCACAACTTGATCGCGTAAGGAAAGTATACATCCGATTAGTTCCAGTGCCCCACTGCCCGCAATGGAATGACCGAAGGCGGCTTTATTCCCCACGATTGGAATCTCGTAAGCACGTTCTCCAAAAACTTCCTTAATAGCCTTGGTCTCATTTTTATCGTTCCACTCTGTCCCGGTCGCATGAGCGTTAATGTAGTCGATCTCATGCAAGCTTAATTCTGCATCTTCCAGCGCGCGGCGCATCGCCTTTACAGGTCCTTGTTGTGAGGGTTGCGTTAAATGATGACCATCGGAGGTGGCGCCATAGCCTTTGATCTCTGCCAGGATAGGAACCCCTCGACGCAATGCATGACTCTCCGCTTCCAATACAAGGATGCCTGCTCCTTCTCCCAAAACCATACCATCCCTGTCAGCACTAAACGGACGACAAGCCTCTGCCGGAGAGTCTTCGCGGCTTGAAACAGCACGCAAAGCCATCCAGGCCTCCACGACAGCCGGTGAAAAAGGACTGTCAGACGCGCCGGTCACAGCCACCTGTAAATTCCCGTAGCGGATCATATGGAAGGCAGACCCGATCGAATGTGCTGCTGTGGAACAAGCGGCATCCACACTGATCAACGGTCCCTGGAATCCATATTTGATGGATATATTGGATCCGGGTCCTATGTTCATCGAAATTGGGATGGTGAATGGACTCAAGCGATCACAAGTATAGAAATATTTAAAGTATGGCTCCGCGGCACTGTAACCGCCAATCGAGCTACCTACTAGTACCCCTACTTCGAGACGATCAACTCTTCCATCGTCCAGCTTTGCATGCGAAATTGCCTGCTTTGCTGCAACTAATCCCAATTGGGATGAGCGACTCATGCGCCTCGCTTCCTTACTATCGAAATACTGGCTTTCATCATAATCTCGAACAACAGCCCCTATTTTTGTGTGCATCCCGGAAAAAATCCCGCCTTCCAATGATCCCACCCCAGTGTGACCCGCCAGCAGACCTTCCCAAAACTCAACCAAACTGCAACCCAATGGGCTGGCAACACCCATCCCGGTCACTACTACGCGCTCCGTTTTCCTGGCCATTCTTTTCTCCTGTAATAATCACTTTGGCATAATGAAAAGCAGACACTGACTGGCGTCAAATATCCTACAAACCCAAGAAATTTTAACATAGTTTACCTGGATATCTTTCGGCCGCACTACAGCAGAGCATACGCCGATTATTCAGTCGAGTCATTGCCATTCACATCGAGGTAGAACTTTATCGTCTTACCAGTAAAATTGTCTAATCACCTCGACCCGCATACCGGCGTTACAGACAATGCCAAATGACCCCTTATTCGAAAAACGGTTTTGTCAGATATTGTGTGCAGTTTACACGCGCTCTGGGAGCAATCCTAGTTTTTATTGATCAATAGAAAGATTGCATTTTAAGTTCAGCTGGGAAAGAAACGTCGAGCGGTGCGACCACGAAGAATAATTCTTCATCTTTTTTGAATGTTTTCTTTTCAGTTTTTGGATCTTTTACTTCGTTATAGTCCCACCAGCGTTTCAAAAATAGACTCATCTTCAAAATGCGGTTCTGATCAACAAAGTCCTTGTATGGATCGACGACGATAAGTTCATCTTTCACTCTATCGATGTGGGCAATAACACTGTAATGACCATAATCGTCATCATCTTCATCTCCGACGTCGCCGAACAGTCCTTGCCATTCAACTCCTACAGGAAATTTACACACATCCAAGACATATTCTAAATCCTCTGCGCTGGCTTTTTCTTTACACCAAAGTTTGGCGCCTGGGGCTAATTGTTGGACTGCTTTAGCGAGTTGGTCTACTCGAGTGCCATGCGTGGCGATAGTGCGAGTTGCACCAGCTGCCTCAGTGATGTCTTCCTGAGTAACATTTACCCCAATATTTTCGAGAAGCATTTGAATCACAGCTGGGCCACAATGATTTTCAGTAATCTGCTCGATTCTTCTTAAACGACTAAATCTCTTTGGGTCGGTCAGGTGATTTTGCATGTTTACTCAACAGACTAGCTAAAATATCTTTGAACTCAATTCCAAACAGCTTCATAACTTCTGTTATGGGCTGATCTCCAGGGCCCAAAGCTGTATTGGGATTGCAATCAATAAAATAGGGTGTCATATCCTTTTCATCTACACGAATATCAAACTTAGCGTAATCACTAAATCTGAGTATTTCAAATGCTTTCGCGCAGAGCTCTGAAACCTTCTTTTCCAACTCATCTTCGACAAATTTATATTTGTAAGCAGTAGGAACGTCGTAGCTTTCCTGACTCGTAAAATCATGTTTGCCATCAGGCTTCAGACCGAATTTCTTCTGTGCTAAAAATACATGCCGAGTTTTCCCATCCTCGAAAACAATTCCCGTTATTTCTAGTCCTTCGATGAATTTCTCAAGCAGCACCGGTATTTTGTATTCACCCTGCAAATCTTCCACTTTTTTCAACACTTGGGCTACTGTTTCCTTGACTGCACGATTATCAATTCCCATGCTGCCACCACTCTCGTTTAGCTTGACGATATATGGCGGGTCGAAGCTGGGTGGTGTATTTGATCGCAAGTCTTTGATAAATTTGTACTCAGGAGTTGGAATATTGTTATGCTCAAGTAACTCTTTAAATAAGTGCCGATTACTTCCAAGCACCATGCCAGTGGTGCCGCATCCGGTATAAGGGATATTGGCATATTCAAGGAAAGCTGGGATCGTACTTGCAAGCTTATCCTTGCCCCTGACTGTATCAACCAAATTAACGATCACATCCGGTTTGTCCACCAGAATGTTAGTCAAAAGATACTGGTCTGCTGGGTATCCCTTGGCTTCCAGTCCAAGTTTTTTTATCTCTTCTATAACTTGCTGGGCACGATCTTCCACCTCTTTTTCGGCGATAAAAGCCTCTTCGGTTGGAAAAAAATCTCTCTCTACAAAAGAATAGGCGACCGCTACCAGCTTCAATTTTTTCAACGCATCTGTTTCAATGTTTAATTTTGTTTTTACAGTTGACATATCTAAATCAATGTTAAAAAGTGGATACATTTAGTTTTTCCGCTTGTCCCAGATAAGCAGATTGCATCCACCTGTACAGCAGCACGCTTACTCATACCCTGATTAACGTGAGACGGCGCGCCGGGTTACGGAGCCAAAAGAGGTTGGATTTTCTCTTGATTTTTAGTGGTTGTTTGACCTTCAGCCAGTTCTGCAATGCTTCCCTCCAAATCTACAGACTGGATTTTCTCACTCCTAACCAGATCGCCAATCAATTAGCGTGAGGGAAGGAACTATCGGTAAGCTCATCGTATTTTCTGCGGACTTCGCGAATGTCATCCCACATCAATGCTTTTGGAGAGTCTGGTCCTTTTGCAGGATTCCGCAATAGATATGATGGATGGAAAATTGGCATGATCCAGCGCCCCTGAACCTGCGTCCACTTTCCGCGCAGGCTGGTTATCCCAGTCTTTTTGAGAATAGATTGACAGGCTACATTGCCGGTCAACAAAATGACCTGCGGATTGATCAGCCGGATGATTTCAAAGACGTACGGTCGATAGTATTCAATTTCCTGATCGGTGGGCTTTCGAAAAGGTTTTCCATCTTCTCCCGGTGGCATTCGAAACACTGAATTGGTAATATAGACATCCTTTTCCGGATCAAAATTTGCCGCTTGAAGAATTTTATCGAGCAGTTGACCTGCGCGACCAACGAATGGTTTGCCCCTTATATTTTCCTCTGGTCCAGGAGCTTCACCAACAATAAGCAATTTAGCAGTCGGGTTCCCACGACTGATAACGATGTTGGTGCCAGCATTGGCAAGCGGATCGTCCTGCATATGCATCAAAGCACTGATCAGTTCTTCGAGCGAGGCAAACTTATTTGCATCCGAGCCGAACAAGTCAAATTGGTGCATTATTGGTTTCTGTGCGAATTCCTTGGAATGAATAAGGAAAAGAATTTTACTTCAAGCATCGACAAAATTAATGTAACTCACCGTAGGGCATATCCATATTATCACGATATCCGGAGACTAAATATTCATAATGTGCTCGCAACCCAACTTGCTACGCCGATGACTCCAGCATTACTGCCCAACTGGGATGATACAATTTCCACCTGCTCCACTGGCATGACAAAAACACGCTCCCGTATAGTACGACGAATTGGTTCAAAAAGCAGATCGCCAGACTGGGCAACACCACCTGCAATGATGATACGACGCGGCCCAACAGATGCACATACATTGGCGGCTGCTATACCAATATAAAAACCTGCCTTTTCATAAATACTTTGGGCAATCTCGTCACCTAGCCGCGCCGCATTGGCAATCAGTTCAGGTGTGATCCGATTCAAATCATACTCGCAAAGCTTAGCAATTCGAGTCGTCATTCCCTGAGCAACCGCTTTCATACCCATCGCTGCAAGCTCACCACCTCTGCCGCCAATGCCGAGATGTAGCTGACCATTAATCACCAGTCCTCCACCAATGCCGGTACCAATAGCAAAAACGGCCACAGTGTCCAGACCGCGGCCAGCGCCAAAACGCCACTCACCGTAAGTGATGGCACGCACGTCATTCAATAACTTTGTCGGCAGGCCGGTAAGTTTTTGGATCGTATCCCGTAGAGGGACGTGTGGCCATGTGCCGGGCAGGTTAGGAAGTAAGAGCGTTTCGCCTTTTTCCAAATCCAATACACCAGGCACGCCGATACCGATACCTCCGATATCCTCCTTTTTCATCCTGGCGGATTGAATGACTTGAAGGAACAAGTCAGCCATGCGTTTCATTACAGCGTCATGACCTTCGCGCGCTAGAGTTGGGAGACTTAGATGGTGTAAGACCGTCCCTGTTTCCACATCGACAATTGCGGCACGCAGATTGGTCCCACCTAGATCACAGCCGATGTATTTTTTCATAAAATCACCTTTTAAAGTCTCACCCCTTCTCATTTCAGGAGAGGGGTGAGAGAAGAAGTGGATGCTCGCTTACTTTAATGAATGTATGGTTTAAGCACATCGCGTGAGAGGTAAAAACCTCGCTTGACGAGTTCTTCATTACCTTCAAAGACACGGTCTTCGTGTTCGATGCTCACGACATAATCATAGCGCGCGGCTGTGAGTGCAGCAAAAAACTTTGCCCAGTCAACATCACCGAGGCCGGGCAAACGCGGTACCTGCCAGCCCATGCCCTGTGACATCACGCCATTGTTGTACAAACCTTCTCGGTCAATATGCAAATCCTTGGCATGGACATGGAAAATCTTGCTGGAAAATTCGCGGATCACGCGTTCATAGTCGATCATTTGCCAAATAAGATGTGATGGATCGACATTAAGCCCGAAGTTGTCAGCGGGGATGATCTCCCACATTTTACGCCAAATGGCGGGAGTGCTAGCAAGGTTGTCGCCTCCAGGCCATTCGTCATAAGAGAAAAGCATTGGACAATTTTCGATTGCAATCTTTACTCCGTAATCTTTGGCAAATTTTACAATCGGCGGCCAGACCTTTGCATAGTCTTCCAGATTTTGTGGCACAGTCTTGTTCTTATCTTTGCCAATGAAAGTTCCCACGACAGGCACTTCCAATAAGGACGCGGCCTCGATCACCTTCTTCAGGTGGGCAATGACAGTTTCACGATGATCAGCTTCAGGATGGAGAGGATTCGGGTAATATCCAAGCGAGGAGATCGTCAGGCCGTAGCCGTCCAGCATATTACAAATCTCTTTCGCCTTAGTTTTATCCAAATCATCAACATCAATGTGTGTTACGCCTGCATAACGACGAGTCGCTTTTTCTAACGGCCAGCATGCAATTTCAATTGCTTGAAAGCCGCTTTCCGCACCCCATTTGGCAGCCTGTTCCAATGTGTTGCCAGGCAATGCGGCAGTGAAGAATCCGAGTTTCATTTCTGTCTCCTTTATTTAACTTTGACCCAAGTCTTCTCACGCGCGCTTCGCTCGATAGCTTCGCCTAATTGCATTTCATAATGACCATCGGCAAAGGTTGGGAAGTCGGGCGTTTTGTTGTAATCACCAGCCAGAATGTAGCTGTAAACTTTGGCATACAGCTGTTTGAACGTATCAGGGAAGCCCTCGTTATGACCGCCAGGATAGGAAGTGACTGCGCGCGCCTCGGGAGACAAAAGAGATGGGTCTTTCATTAACGTTTGGTTGGCTGCAGTTCTATGACCGATCCACAACTCGTTGGGTTTTTCCGAATCCCACGCAAGCGAAGACTTGGATCCGTTAATCTCGTAGAAGAGACGGTTCTTTCGTCCCGACGAGACTTGTGAAACAGTCAGAACACCGCGCACGCCGTTTTCATAATGCAAAATGATAGTGGCGTAATCTTCGGTTTTGATAGCTTGGTCTATGTAATCTTCAGGGGAGAGCATTTTGCCTGTAAACGTTTCAAGCGGTTTTGCAGGCTTCTTGCGAATGGGATGGAAGGTCCTGAAATCAGCATAGACTTCGTCTACATGTAGACCCGAAATGAAAGTAAGCAGGTCAAGCCAATGTGAGCCAATATCGCCAACGGCACGTAGTGTGCCACCCAATTCGGTTTCGAGCCGCCAATTCCAGTCAGTGGATAAGAGCAACCAATCTTGAAGATAAGAACCCTGCATGATGAAGATGTCGCCTATTTCGCCACTTTGCACCATGCTATATGCCTGTTGCACCATCGGGTACATACGGATATTAAAATTAACTACGTTGACCAGTTTCTTCTCTGCTGCGAATTGGACAAGTTCCGCCGACTCTTTGGATGTCAGCGCAAGTGGCTTTTCGCAGATGACATGTTTCCCTGCCAGGAGAGCGGCCTTGGCATGTGAATAGTGCAGATGATTAGGCGTTGCAAGATGAACTACATCAATATCGGGGTCTGCCAATAACTCGTCTAGTGAACCATAAATGTGCGGAATACCAAGTTCGGCAGCTTTTACCTTAGCTTTTTCTCGGGTACGCTCAACTAAGCCTAATACCTGGATGCCGTTACGGCGTAAGCCTTCCACATGAGCTGGGCCAATGAAGCCTGTCCCTGCTACGCCAACACCGATGGTTTGTTTAGTAAGTTCTTTTGTCATAATGTTTCCGTTCGGTGGCTAATATGTCTCTGAAATCGAATTAGGTTTGGAAGTCACGAGAGGCGTCCCCTCCTTCATCCGCTTGAAGTCATCGAGGATCGTTGCTGTCGCGGTCGCGCCACAACGCGTCACACCCGCGTCGATCACGTCGAGCAGAGCAGGCAATGTGCGAACTCCGCCCGCGGCTTTGACCTGGACTTTCTTGCTGACGTTGGCACGCATGAGGCGCAAGTCCTCAAGGGTCGCACCGCCTGGAGCAAAGCCCGTGGAGGTCTTTACCCAATCCGCGCCTGCTCCTTCGCTGAGTTTGCAGGCTGTAATTTTTTCCTCATCGGTAAGATAGGCATTTTCAAAAATAACTTTGACTTTTACACCGCGCGCGTGAGCCGTATCGCAAATTGCTTTGATATCTTCGCGCACAAAATCATGTTTACCAGAACGCAGCTGACCGATATTGAGCACCATATCAAGTTCAAGCGCGCCTTCATCCATGGCCTTTTGTGCTTCAGCAACTTTGGTATCAGTGAGATTACTGCCATGAGGAAATCCAACCACAGTACTGACGACTACGTCTGATTCTTTGAGCTGCTCCTTGGCAAGTTTGACATGGCAGGGTTTCACGCAAACTGTTGCAACATGATAGCGTGCGGCTAACTCACAGCCAGCAATTACATCTGCCTCAGTAAGTTCGGGCCGCAGAAGCGAATGGTCAATGACTTTGGCGAGCTGTTCATAGGTGATGGTTTTACTTGATAAGGTTGTCATATGTTCTCCTCAGATACCTGACTGATTTTTAAAACCTGTCAAGTCTTGATTAACTCTTCTTCCACAAATCAATCGGCTTTTTGACTTTCGGCGGATTGTATGGAAATTCAATCCTGCGGCCTTCGCCCGCCGATTGATACGCGGCATACATGATCTTCAAGACTTCGCGGCCATCTTCACCGGTTTCTATGCAGGTGTCTTTTCCAAGCACACAATTGACAAAGTGCTGCATCTCCTGCGGGAAGCCATAGTTCCAGATTTCTTCAAACATGGTGAAGGTATAGCCTTTTGTCTGCCCGGCCTTTTCGACTGCGTAGCCATAACCTTCTTCTGAATAAGTGAGCAGGGAACTACCACGCAGAAGGTCCGCGCGGGTGTGACCTTTCTTGCCATAGATTTCGCAACGATCGTCCACACCGCCGCCTTTGGCCCAACTGTTTTCGATCATCGCAACTTTATTGCCTTCATATTCAATAATAGAATAGGAATGGTCTTCACCCTGCGTGCGTCCCTGGTGTACATACGTCCCCATGAAGGCGGTCACGCTCTTGACCTTCGGTTTGCCTAGCACCCAACGAGTGTATTCAATCGAATGGCAACCCATATCGAGCATTACGCCACCACCAGAGCGGTTCACATCCCAGAACCAGGGCATGTGCGGGCCAGGATGTTCTTCGGATTGTTTAGCAAGGAATGGATCACCAATTGCGCCTTCGTCAATTAGCGTTTTGACGCGAACATATTTTGGGGCAAACAACAATTCCTCGGCATACATTAAGAGGACGCCAGACTTTTTGCACTCTTCGATCATTTGATCCGCTTCCTCCAGCGTGAGGCAGAGAGGCTTCTCGATAATGACATGTTTGCCAGCCCTGGCCGCTGCTACCACAGCCTCACAATGTAGATCGTTTGGAATGCCAATATCCACCACATCAATTTCTTTATCTGCCAACATATCATGGTAATCGCTGTAGGCTTTTGGAATGCCACGCTCCTCAGCAAATTTTGAGGAATTGTGAGGACTGGATATTGCAACAACTTCAGCGTTATGCACCCACCCTTTGAATGAGGCATAATGAATATCGCCTACAAAGCCAGTTCCCACCATGCCAACTTTGACTGTTTTGCTCATGGTATTCTCCTTTTACTTAATGTCGTTGCGAGGAGGGCGTTTTTTCCCGACGAAGCAATCTCCGGTAAAGTGGAAAAGTCTAATTGATTTGATTATCTCGTCAAACGGGAGATTGCTTCGCCATCCATCGACTTCGCAAGGAAAGCTTCGCTCAGGACGGCTCGCAATGA
>WNGA01011706.1_pt1 | contig 11405 bp, 9 predicted proteins | sample 5400061 | NCBI WGS metagenome assembly WNGA01 (sample SAMN13153366, study PRJNA577476) | soil metagenome | isolation source: 100 cm soil or saprolite under grassland replicate 2 | place: USA:California | collected 2016-06-15
CGCCTGACGGAGAGCATGCTCGGCGGTCTACGGCCGCGCGACCTGCTCGAGCCCGAGCTGATCGGCTATCCGACCTTCGACGGCCGCGACATCCCCGCGTTCCTGTACCGGCCGAAGAAGCGCGGCCGCGTGCCGGTCGTCGTCTCGATCCACGGCGGCCCGGAGGCGCAGGAGCGGCCGGTCTACATGCCGCTCTACCAGTATCTGCTCAGCCGGGGAATCGCCGTGCTGGCCACGAACATCCGCGGCAGCAGCGGCTACGGCAAGAGCTACCAGAAGCTGATTCACCGCGACTGGGGCGGCGGCGACCTGAAGGACTGGGAGCATGCGGCGAAGTGGCTGCGCGCCCAAGACTTCGTCGACCCTGACCGGATCGTCGTCTTCGGCGGCTCGTACGGCGGCTTCGCCGTCCTTTCGTGCATAACCCGGCTGCCGGAGTACTGGAAGGCCGCGGTGGACATCTTCGGGCCCTCGAACCTCGTCACCTTCGCCAAGGCGGTGCCGCCGATGTGGAGGCGCTTCATGGAACGGTGGGTCGGCAACCCGGAGACCGAGGTCGACTTCCTGATGGAGCGGTCGCCGATCACATACGTCGAGAACGTAAAGGCGCCGCTGCTCGTGATCCAGGGCGCCACCGACCCGCGCGTCGTCAAGCCCGAGTCCGACCAGATGGTGGAGAAGCTGCGCGGACTCGGCCGCGAGGTCGAATAAATAGGACTAGCCGCGGCCAGCACTTGGACACATAAAACGTAAGCTTGGGCGGTGCCAAAGAGCGCCCTGATCACGGGAATCGGGGGGCAGGACGGCTCGCTCCTGGCCGAGCTCCTGCTCGACCACCACTACGAGGTCTTCGGCATTGTTCGCGACGAAGCCGACCGGTACGAGAATCTCGAGCCGATTCTCAACCGGATCGAGCTCGTCCCGGCCGACCTGCTCGATCAACGATCGCTGATGGAAGCGCTGGCTACGTGTGAGCCAGGCGAGGTCTACAACCTGGCCGCTCCTTCCTTCGTGCCGATGTCATGGCAGCAACCTGTTCTGACGGCCCACTTCGCCGCCGTCGGCGCAACGGCGATGCTCGAGGCGATCCGGGTGGCGCGCCCGGAGACGCGCTTCTACCAGGCCTCCTCGAGCGAGATCTTTGGCGAGCCACTCGAGACCCCGCAGAACGAGGGAACACCGCTGTCGCCGCTCACCCCCTACGGGGTCGCCAAGGCCTATGCGCACTTCATCGTAGGCTCCTACCGGAAGCGCTACGGGCTCTTCACGTGCTCGGGGATCCTCTACAACCACGAGTCGCCGCGACGGCCGCTCGAGTTCGTCACCCGCAAGGTCGCGCACGGGGTCGCGAGCATCGCCCTTGGATTCTCGGATGAGCTCGTGCTCGGCGACCTTGATGCCCGCCGCGACTGGGGCTATGCAAACGACTACGTGCGTGCGATGTGGCTGATGCTCCAGCAGGAGAGACCCGACGACTACGTCGTCGCCTCGGGCGTCAGCCACTCTGTCCGCAATCTGGTCGCGTGTGCCTTCGAGCGTGTAGGGCTCGAATGGGAACGTCATGTCCGTGTCGACGAGTCGCTCGAGCGCGGACCAGCGGAGCTCCACAACCTCGTCGGGGACGCGGCCAAGGCTCGCGAGCAGCTCGGCTGGATGCCGACGGTCGATTTCAAAACCCTCGTCGGGCTGCTCGTGGACTCGGATCTCGAGCGACTCGCAGCTGAACCGACCGGCCAGAGACCCCAGGCAAGCCTTGAGGGTCGCTCGAGGGGCATCTAGCCTTCTAGGCAAACCGCCCGAGCCTCCACCGCGTATTTCGGGCGTGAGGGTGAAACTCCACCTTCTACTCGTCGTCGGGCTCGCCGCCTGCGTCCTCCCCTCCGCAGCAGGCCAGGCGAGCCCCGTACGGCGATCCGCAACCCCCGTTCTGTTCGCGTCTGTGGGGACGGAGACCGGTCCTGAAGACTTCCTGATCTCGGTGCAGGACGCATCGCACCAGCCGGTGACCAACATCCCCGCCGGCGCCTACGACGTCCAGATCGATGACTGGGCGACGTTCCACAACTTCCATCTGATCGGGCCGGCCGGCGACGTGATCGCGACCGGGATCGCGGAGACGTCGCATGCGACGCAGACGATCACGTTCACCGACGGCACCTACCGCTTCAAGTGCGACGCCCATCCGCTTTCGATGAAGGGGCAGTTCACCGTCGGTACGTCGCCGCCTCCTCCACCGCCGCCGCCTCCTCCACCTCCGCCGCCACCGCCGCCTCCCCCTCCGCCTCCGCCTCCTCCGCCGCCTCCTCCCCCGCCGCCTCCACCACCTCCACCACCTCCTCCACCTCCGCCGCCTCCACCGCCTCCTCCTCCTCCTCCACCACCTCCACCGCCTCCGCCTCCGCCTCCGCCTCCGCCTCCGCCGCCTCCGCCTCCGCCTCCACCGCCCCCGAAACAGTGCGTCGTGCCGGACGTCCGTGGGCTGACGCTCGCGTCCGCAAAGGCTCGGATCGGCCGAGCGAACTGCTCGACGGGCGCCGTCACGCGCGCCTACTCGCGCAAGAAGAAGGGTCGTGTGATCGCTCAGACCCCGCAGCCGAGAGCCCATCTGAGCGCGGGAGCGGCGATACGACTCGTGGTCAGCCGCGGGCCGAAGCCCAAGCACTAGCCGGGTTTAGGAACTCGGGCCAGCAGGTACGATGGCCGCGTAGTGAGGGGTCGTTTCATTGTCTCTGCGGCGCTGGTCGCGCTTGCCGTCGCGCTTCCGGCGGCCGCGGCGCGGCACTCCACGATCCACTACAAGGTCGTGTCTGCGAAGGCGACCGCGATGCTCACGTTCCACACCGAGAGCAGCGGCCAGGACACGATCTCGGACGGCAAGATCAGCCTCCTCGCCCTCCGTAGGGCAGCCGGCCAGGCATCGCTACCGGGAAGCGCGCTCGTGCCGCTCAAGGGAAAGATCTCCGAGCGGGTCAAGACGAAGCGACGTGCGTCGAGCACGTCCGAGTACCAGGAGCAGACGTGCGCGAACACCAGGAAGGTCATGGGGCGCGGAGGCGTGAGGCTGCGCCGCGTCGGCTCGAAGGTCGAGGTGCGGTGGGCCTTCCCACAGGCTAAGCCGAGCTTCTGTCACGGCCCGAGCGCCAGCTCAAACGTCACGGCGCTGATGAAGCGCCTCTACCCGGCCTCGCGCTTCAGCACCAAGAACGTCACCGTGGTTCTCAGTGGTTCGAAGACCACCAAATCCGAGACCGCGACGCTCACCTACCGCTGGAGCGCGACCGTCAAGCTCGCCCGAGCCTGACCCGCAGCGAAATCGCCCGAGACCACGACCTGGGCCGCGCATCGGTCAACTCGCGGGAGCACAAAACGCGCGAGTGCGAAACGCGCAACTACGATGCAGGAGCTCGCATGGGTCGACCGATCGACGAAGCAGTCAATGCCATGCGGAGTTGGGGAGAATCGCGCGCATGGCGCGGCTACGACCCCTACGACGCGCTGAACAGTCCGGCGACCCCGGTCCTGACGCTTGGCACGGCGATAGGGCGACGGCTTCTGACTCAGCTTGTGAAGCTTTCTCCCGTCAACCTGCGGCCGCCGCTTCAAATTGAGTCAGCCCACAACGCGAAGGCGATCGCCCTCGTGGCATCGGGCTACGCCTGGCTCTCGATCCGAGCCGACGAGGAGGCCGGAGCTTCCGCACGGCACTGGCTTTCCTGGCTCGAGCGGAACCACAATGGCGGCTCGGATGGAATTGCCTGGGGCTACCACTTCGACGTCCAGACCCGCGTCTGCTTCTACCCGAGGGGCACGCCCAACACGATCGCCACGAGCTTCGCCGTCGGGGCGCTTCTCGACGGGGTCGAGCTGCTTGGTGATGAGCGCTGGCTCGAGACCGCAGTCGCCGCATGTGACTACCTCGTCGCTCACCTCCTCGTCGAAGGAAGCGGGGGGCCCTACTTCCGCTACGTCGGCGCTGAAGACGTCCTCATCCACAACGCAAACATGCTCGCTTCAGCAGCCCTGGCGCGTGCGGGGCGTCTGAGTGGACGGACCGACTTGGCCGACGTAGCAGCCCGAGCCTGTCGAACGACGGTGTCAGCGCAGCGCCCGGATGGTTCATGGCCATACGGCCGGCCCAAGTCCCTGAGCTGGGTCGACAATTTCCACACTGGATATGTACTGGAGTCGCTGGCGGAATGTGTAAGAGTGGTACCCGACTTGCACGAGCAGCTGCGGTGCGGCGTGGCCCAGTGGGAGCAGGACCTCTTCCTCCGCGACGGGACTCCGAAGTACATGACGGGAAACCTCTATCCGATCGATGCCCATTGCTATGCGACCGCGATCGACACGTGGCTTGGACAGATGCATTGGCACCCCAAAGCGGTGGAACGAGCGCAACATCTCGCAGTGCTCGAGATTGAGCGAATGCTGGACTCCAAGGGTTACATCCATTTCCAGCAGCGCCGCTTCTGGAAGAACCGGCTTCCCTTCGTCCGATGGACAACGGCTCCGTCCTTTCGCGCGCTGAGCCGACTGCTTGCCGCGCTCGAGAAACGTTCGGTGGCCTACGCGGTGACCGAGAGCGCCGGGACCCGATGAGAGCGACAGACGCCGGGCTGCCGGAAACCTACGAGAGGGATCTCGCCGAATACCAGGCACCACGGACGATCCGGCGCTACCGCACCGCCACCGCCGGAGAAGGAATCAATTACCTCAGCCGTGTCACGTACGGCCCGTTGCTCCTCGCGGCCGCGACGCAAGCGATCGAGGAGACAGGAGCAGAGCGGCTTCGCTTCGTCGAATTCGGCTGCGGAGTCGGGATGGCGACTCAGCACCTCGTCACGAAGCTCTCCGACGAGGGAATCGAGCTCGAGCTGGCGGTCGGAGCAGATTTCGCGCCTGCGATGGTTGCGGCGGCAACCGAAGAGGCGCGCGCGGCGAACGTCCCCGACGCAGGCGACCGAGTGCGATTCGTCGTCGCCAGCAACGAGCACCTCGCCGACGGGCTCGCCGACGGGCTGGGCGAGCCGGCAGACTCGCTCGCCGGCACGTTCCAGCTCGCCTTCGGGATCAACACCTTCAGGTATCCGATCCGCCACGGGACTGCGCGCGAAGCCGTCGAGCAGCTTGAGCGGCTGCTCACCTCGGGAGGACGCGTCGTCGTGATCGACATGAACGACCGCTTTCCTTACGGGCTCCGGCCGAAGTTCCGGCGTGATGGACGCCTCATCTCATTTGGCTCCGAAAAGCTGCCCACGCTCGATGAGTACGCGAAGCCGCTCGCCGACGCCGGCTTCGAGATCCTGCGCAAGGAGTACTTCGCGTGGATCCCGCACTCCGCGAGCGGCGTGCGGTTCCGAGTGGCGCGCGCGGCCGCGCCGATCTTGGACAAGCTCGTCCCGGACCGAGCAATGCGCTCGCTGGTCGTTGCCCGCAAGCGCTGACATTGGCAACGAGCGGCTCCGTCTCGTCTCGCATGACGCGCCGGTGGAGACGATGCAGTTCCTCGATCATGCGCTTCGGCTTCTCGGAGGGAAATTGGACGCGGGCGCCCGGGAAGGCCCGGTGCTCGCCTCGGTAAGGAAGGTCGCCCAGATGGGGGAGGAGGAGTTCGCGTCGCTGGCCGGAGGACCGGATGAGGCACCGCTCTTCCTCTTCCTCGAGGACGCGGCTGAGACCGAGTTCGTGCGTCGGGCCGTATGGGCACTCGGAGGTCCGGAGGTCGTCGTCGCCGCACCGCAGCCACAGAGGAGGTTCCGGTTCGAACGAGATCCTGCACTTTGGCCCTTCACCGGCGTGACACTCGAAGAGCGCGAGCATCGACCCGTCGGAACGATTGCCGAGAGTGGCTCGCACATCGAACCGCTCATTACGGCAGATGCCGGGCCAGTCTTCGTTCGCTGGAAGTCGCCGTCTCGCCGGGTCTACCTCTCCCTCGTTCCCTTGCCGGCGGACACCAGCCTGCTCAAGCGCGAGTTTCAGGCGGCGAGGTTCATGGGCCTCCTGCCGGTGCTCGCATTCGCGCGTGACGCCTTGGCTGAGCACGGGTGGAGGTCGGGAGGGCCGCTCGCATCCGTCGTGATCGATGATCCGAACCTCCGGTTCTTGCGCTACGGGTTCGTGGATCTCGTACGGCTGTTGGCGGACTCCCGGCTTGGCGCGGCGCATCTAGCGATCGCGATGATCCCGCTCGACTACGCAAAGAGCCGGTCCGGCCCCGCGCGGTTCTTCCGCCAGAATCCCAAGCGCCTTTCGCTTGTGATACACGGCGTCGACCACCGGCGCTGCGAGTTCGAGTCCGCCGTCAGTCTCCGCCACGCCGAGCAGATGCTGAGCCTGGCAGTCGCTCGGATGGCATTGCATCGCGACCGGACCGGCATCGAGCATGCGAATGCGATGACGTTCCCGCACGGGAGATGCAACGAGACGTGGCTGAGGGCGATGCGGAACGTCGGGCTGGATGCCGCGATCACCGACCGCGCCTTTCCGTTCCGCTCCGAAGACGAGATCGACGATCGTCTGTACGAACTCCATCCCGCCCAGACGACATTTGCTGGCTTTCCGGTCGTCAATCGCTTCAAGGCCGAGGAGCCTAAAGAGGAGCTGCTCTTCCAGGCATACCTCGGCAAGCCGCTGATCGTCTACACGCACCACGGATTCTTCCGGTCGGGTCACGAGCCGCTGATCGAGATCGTCGAGTTCGTCGAGGGCCACCTCCAGCCGCGGTGGACGGATATCGGAACGATTCTCGCTGCGAACTACCAGCTACGCCGTTCAAACCGAGGGTGGCAGGCACGCGTGTTCTCGAACCGAGCTCGCTTGCACGCGCCGAGCTCGATAGACGCGGTTATCAAGCCCGGACGGGAATTTGCAGCCGACGAGCGGTGTTGGATCGACGGCTCGCCGGTCGACGTCGTCGAGCTCGACGGTGTCGGGCAGCTCGTGGCTCCGGCCGCACTCGGCTCGTCGGGCCTGATCGAATTCGGCCCGGCGACGAAGATCGCGCCCGCGCAACAGGTTCGCGCGTCGTTCGTCAGCCGCGCGCGCCGGATGGCGACCGAGCTTCGAGATCAGTCGATGGGAATCGTCGCGGGCCGGCTGCAATGAGGGGTCGAGCTCCGGGCTCCTCTCGGGATGCTGATCAATCTCCTCCCGCAGATCGATCACGCGGCTCCGATGGCTAGGTGAAGACTGCTCCGAGTCGCGACTGGCGCCGACCTCGATGACGACGTTGCTTCCTTCGTGGCTGCAGCACTCCGGCCTCGGCTTCTTCGTGCTCGAGCTTGCTTTCGTCGCCTTGCTCGTCGCGGGGTTCGTCCAACTGTGGGAACCGCTACGCCGACGACTGTTTGGGAAGGCAGCCGACGGAGAAGCCCTCCTGGCCGAATCCGTGCTCGTCGGTCCCTGGCTCCTCTTGCCGGTGCTTCTCCTGACCGGTTTGGCGGGGGCGTATCGAGCCGGTCTCGCCGCCGCTCAGATCGTGTGCCTCGGAGCCGGGACCGTCCTCGTTCTACGCAGGTTCCGCAGCATGCGCCGACCTGCGGTGCCAAGGCTCGATCTGGGTTTGCTCTCGACCTTTCTCGCAGGAGCCACGATCTGCCTGTTCGTGGTCTGGGCGTGGGCAATGCCCATTCCCGAGTCGTTCAACGGCCATTACCACGGCTGGGTGAACCAGCTTTCCGATCTCGATCGAACGGGTCGCTATCACGCCGTCGACTCGCCGTCCTACGACACCGTGCCGTTCGCATCCCCGAGCGTCTTCTTCCTCGCGCCGTTCAGCCTGCCCTGGGGCCACTGGGCTTGGCTGCGTCCGACGATGCTCGTCCCGCCGCTGCTCGCGCTCTCCACGCTCCTGTTCATGCGCTCGACGGCGGCAGTACTGAGCCGGCGGTGGATCGGCTCGCTCGCCTTCCTGCTCGTCGCCTTCAACCACTACACACCTTGGGAGTTCAGTGAGATCTCGGGCGAACTCATTAGCGGTGCACTGCTTGCGTACTTCGCGTTCCACGTAGCTGTTGCAGTCCAGAGGGGGCGGGTTCAGGCGGCGCCACTTCTATTCGCCCTCGTGTTCGCCTGGACGTTCCGGAAACAGACCCTGCTGGTGATCATCTCGGTGGCGCTGGCGCTCGTCCTCTTCAAAGTCGTTCCCTGGAGCGGGCTGCTGCGTCGCATCCGCTCGATCGCGAGTGCCACGGCCGTCGGCGCGTTCGTGCTCGTGCCGTTCCTCGCGTCGGCCTGCGCTCTGTGGGCATTCTACGGCAGCCCCACGCGTCCACAGTCGGAGGTAGCGGGGGTGGGGTCGTTCGGCTTCGACCATGTTTCGCTCTGGCTTCACGGTCACGCACTCGCGCGAACGACCGGCACGGCCGGCACCGGGAACTTCATTCTCGAGCATTTCTTTCCGCTCCATCCGCATCTGGGGGCAAAGCAGCTGGTCATCGACCTCTTTCGGGGACTCAGCGTGCCGTTGCTCGTCACGCTGGGCGTGATCGCGTTCTTGCTCTTCGCCGGCGCGATGCCCAGCCGCATCCTCCGGGCCCAGCCGAAGCTCCTGCGCCGCTTACTACTCGCGTACCTCGTCGGCTTCGTGGTGCTCGACTATCTCGTCTTCCCGGAGTACGACAAGTTCCAGCACCTGATCATCTACCTCGTCGCGCTCTTTCCTGCGATGCTGCTGGCGGAGTTCGCCGTCAATCGACTTGCGGCCGTCGCCGTCGGAGCGTTCGCCCTGCTGCTGTGCGCGGTCGGCTGGCAAGGATGGGCGGCGACGGACTGGGGCCACGCAGAGAGGGCGAGGGCATCCTTGAATCTGCGCTTGCTATGGCCCCAATCCTCGTCTCTGCTGGAGCGCATCGCGAGGAAGACCAGCCGCTCGCCCGCTTCTCTCGGCCAGGAAATCGAGGAGTACGTGCGCGCGCTGGACGCGACCCGAACCCGAGGCGGACGGATTCTCTTCACTGACGAGGAGCCAGGTGCGCTGGTTCCGGTCCTAGTAGATCGGCAGTACCTCGGCAATGCGCTCTACCTCGAGCAACGCCAGGCCGCACCGGTCGTCCGAGCTCGAGATTGCACCGAGCTCAGGGCCGCCTTCCGCTCTCTCGGCGTCCGGTTCGTCTACGAGCCGGGACGACCGCATGTCACGATCGCGCAGACCTACGTCATGGGCCAACTCCTTCACCAGCGCAGCCGCTGGAGGTATGTCGTGCCGGTGCAAGCCTTGTGCTCCCCGACGTAGATCACCGTCACCCAATGTTTCGGATCGGGGCAAGGAGTCTTCGGCGGGGACGCCGACCTCCCACTGCTGCGCGACGCTGAGATTCGTCGGTTCGTAGAATAGGCCGCTTGGCCCGGCCCCCGTCGAGTACCAAGACATCTGTCGCCGTTCCCTTCGTTGACCTGCGTCCGAGCCTCCGCGAGCTGAAGGACGCGATCCTCGACGACATCGCCGGGCTCCTCGACTCTGCGGAGTTCCACTATGGCTCAGCGGTGAGCGAGTTCGAGACCCGCTTTGCTGCGTACTGCGGCACAGCCCACTGCGTTGGTACGTCGAACGGGCTCGACGGGCTCCGGCTGACCCTGCTGGCCGCCGGCATCGAGGAGGGCGCCGAGGTGATCATCCCGGCAAACACATTCGTCGCCACCTTCGCCGCGATCCATCAGGCGGGCGGAATTCCTGTCCCCGTCGATGCTTCCGAGAGCGACTACGAGATCGATCCGGCGCTGGTCGAGTCGGCCCTGACGGAGCGGACACGATTCATCGTGCCCGTCCATCTGTACGGACAGATGGCCGACATGGGCGCGATGGCGGGGCTCGCGTCCAAGCATGGATTCGACGTGATCGAGGATGCGTGCCAAGCACACGGCGCTGAGCGGAACGGCTACCACGCAGGTAGCTCCGGACGCGCGGCCGCGTTCAGCTTCTACCCGAGCAAGAACCTCGGCGCGGCGGGGGACGCCGGGGCCGTGACGACCGACGAAGCCGAGCTCGCCGCGCGATTGCGCGCCCTGCGCCACCATGGCGAGTTCGAGAAATACCGGCACGAGCTGGAGGGTTACACGGCCCGTCTCGACACGATCCAGGCGATCGTGTTGCTCCGGAAGCTGCCTCACCTCGACCGCTGGACCGAGCAACGGCGCACCGCTGCGCGCTTCTACTTCGAGGCGCTGGACGGTGTGGGCGATCTGCGGCTTCCGCCGGTCCCGCCTGGCAGCGATCCAGTCTGGCACCTCTACGTCGTCCGCACCCGGGACCCCGAGGGCCTCGCCGCGCATCTGGCGTCGCGGGGGATCGGCAGCGGCCGACACTACCCGCAGCCTCCCCACCTGTCCGCCGCGTTCTCGTGGCTCGGCTACGAGCGCGGAGACTTCCCGGTCGCGGAGGCACTTGCCCGCGAGGGACTGTCCCTGCCGTTGTTTCCCGGAATCACAGGCGAGCAGCTCGAGGCAGTCCATGCCGCGATCGTCCAGCACTTTGGCTGACCTGCCCGCGAACGAGGCGCCGTTCCGTCTGATCGACAACGTCGAGTTCGGTGCCGGCGTCGTCGTTCACTCGTTCACGAACCTGTACGGGTGCCGAATCGGCGAGGAGACGCGGATCGGTCCGTTCGTCGAGATCCAGACGGGGGTCCTGGTCGGCGCACGCTGCAAGATCCAAAGCCACGCATTCATCTGCACCGGAGTCGAAGTCGGCGACGAGGTGTTCGTCGGGCACGGCGTCATGTTCATCAACGACCGGCGACCACGGGCCACAACCGATGAAGGCGGACTTCAGACGGAGGACGACTGGACGCTCGAGCCGACGATCGTCGAGGAAGGAGCGGCGATCGGATCCGGAGCCACGATTCTCTGCGGTGTGCGCATCGGCCGAGGCGCACTCGTGGGCGCAGGTGCAGTGGTGACTCGTGATGTGCCGGCCGGTGGGGTCGTGACGGGTAACCCGGCACGCCTGACGTCTGCACGCTGACCCCGACGGGAGCACCCGTGCGTGCCTTCTTCGAGCGCGTCGGGCTCCTCTCTATCATCTCCCTCTCGTGAGCGCGCGGCGAAAGATCCTGTCCGTCGTCGGCACTCGGCCGAACTTCATGAAGACGGCACCAGTCGTCCGCGAGCTGCGACGGCGGTACCGCGAGTTCGACCACGTCCTCGTCCATACAGGCCAGCACTACGACGAAGAGATGTCGCAGATCTTCATTGACGAGCTCGCGATCGGGGATCCGGACTTCTTCCTCGGCGCCGGCTCCGGCACGCATGCTCAGCAGATCGCCCGTGTGATCGAGCGGCTCGAGCCCGTCCTCGTCGAGACGGAACCGGACGTGGTCCTCGTCTCCGGCGACGTCAATTCGACGCTCGCAGCCGCACTGGCGGCGGCAACCAAGCGCGTCCCGATCGGTCACATCGAAGCAGGC